>WNGL01000941.1_pt1 | contig 60950 bp, 60 predicted proteins | sample 5400591 | NCBI WGS metagenome assembly WNGL01 (sample SAMN13153377, study PRJNA577476) | soil metagenome | isolation source: 80 cm soil or saprolite under Garry oak tree replicate 1 | place: USA:California | collected 2016-06-15 | reverse complement strand
ACGTGACGGCGGGGCGTTCGGCGTTGTAGAGGCGCGCCAGGCTCTGGCCGAAGCTGCCGAGGATGCCGCCCGCGCCCGCCGACGCGGCGCGCCGGGAGAGATATAGGAATCCCAGGACCAGCAGGATCGCCGGCCCAAAGCTGAACAGCAAGGTCACCCACAGCGGCGTCGCAGCGTTCGGGTCTTTGGCATTCATCACCACGTTGTGCTGCCGGAGCAAGGTCTCGAGGTCGTCGGTGGCGAACGCAGGGCGTTGAGTCTGGAACTTGGTCGACTTGGTACCGCTCGACTGATCCGCCACCGGAGCCTTCGTCACACCGTTGATGGCCTCCGCCGTGCTGGTCACGCTCACGACGTTGTTGGCGTCGACCTGGTCGAGAAAGGCGTTGTACGAGATGGTCACTGTCGGCGATTGACCCGCAGAGGTAAGAAACTGCGTGATGAGCAGGTTGGCCGCGAAGAGGATCGCGAGCATGATCCAGAAGCGCGTCGAGCGCATCGGTGTGAGCATGCTCGGCCCCTTCGGAGGCGTTTTTGGCGGCGCCGGGGGCGGCTGCCCAGGCTTCGCCGGCGGCGGGTTCTGGGCCACGACCTGATCCTACGCGGGCCCAGAGCGAGCGGACTGACGGGACTATCGTTGCAGGCAGTGGCGAGCACTCCCCAAGCCGGCATCTTCGCGCTCGGCACCGCGTCCCACGCCTACCTCGAGCTCGACATCCAGGAAGGCGCCGAAGGCCGGGCTCTGGTCACCGGCGTGGCCGGCCTTCGCGAACCGCGCACGACGATGGGCGGTGTGAACCTCGTGGCAGGGTTCCGGCCAGAGCTGTGGCGTGCCATCGCTCCTCACGAATCGCCTGCCTCGCTCGAAGGCTTCAACCGGCCAATCGTCGGTGCGAACTTCACGATGCCCGCCACCCAACACGACGCGGTGCTCTGGATCTCAGGCAGCGCATACGACGTCGTGTTCGACGTGGCCAGGCAGGCGATCGCGGCGTTACGCGACGTCGCGCGCATCGCCGAGGAGACGTCGAGCTGGCCATATCACCATGACCGCGACCTCACCGGTTTCATCGACGGGACGGAGAACCCGACGCTGATCGAGGCGCCCGACGTCGCGGTGATCCCCGAACCTGGACCCGGGACGGGCGGGTCGATCCTCTTGCTCCAGAAATGGGTGCACGACGCGGCGGAATGGGAGGCACAGCCGACCGCGCGACAGGCGGCGGTGATCGGCCGCAACAAGCTCGACAGCGCCGAGCTCGAGGACAAGCCCGCCGATTCGCACGTCGCGCGAACCGACCAGGACGTGTTCGGCAAGATCTTCCGCCGCAACATGCCGTACGGCACCGTCACGGACCACGGGACCATGTTCGTCGGCTTCAGCTCGGACCAGCGGCGACTCGTCGCCATGCTCGAGAGCATGGCCGGCGTGAACGATGGAGTTCGCGATGCGCTCACACACTTCGCGACGCCGTTGACCGGGTCGTTTTATTTCATCCCTTCGATCCGCGGCCTGACGCAATAGCCGCCGATGAGTTCTGGCTCGGGGTCTCGTCTAACGAGACGACGAAACTCTACTGGAGGATGAGATGAGACTGGTCGCAACGGAGTACCTGTCGCTCGACGGAGTTTTTGAAGAACCCGGCCACTGGTCGGGCCCGATGTTCAACGAGGAAGCCGGCCAGTTCAAGTGGGCGGAGCTGCAGGCGAGCGACGCGCTCCTGCTCGGCCGCCGGACTTACGAAGGCTTCTCGGCGGCGTGGCCGACGATGAAAGGTACGGGCGAGTTCGGCGTGAAGATGAACACGATGCCGAAGTACGTGGTCTCCTCCACGTTGGACAAGGTGGATTGGCCCGGGTCGAAGCTGCTCAAAGGCCACGTCCCGGACGAGATCCGCAAGCTGAAGCAGCAGCCCGGCAAGGACCTCCTGCTGTCCGGCAGCGCGCAGCTCTTCAACGCGCTGATGAAGGAAAACCTGATCGACCTCTACCGCCTGATGGTCCACCCGATCGTGCTCGGCAAAGGCGCTCGCCTCTTCGCCGGCGACGCAGCCCAGAGGAGGCTGGACTTGAAGGAAATCAAGCGGTTCGCAACCGGGATCGTCGTCATGGAATTCGAGCCCGCGAAATAGTCGTGGGCGCGACCAGCGAGGATTTTCAGCGCCTCGACATGCGCGTCGGGAAAATCGTCGAGGTCGAGGAGCTGCCGGAGGCGAGAAAGCCGTCCTATCGCCTGACGATCGACTTCGGGCCGCTCGGCACACGCCGGTCGGTGGCTGCGGCCAAAACCGATTACACCAAGGACAAACTGCTGAACCGGCAGGTCGTGTGCGTGTTCAACCTCCCGCCTTGCCGAGTGGCCGGCGTCAACTCGAAGGTGCTCGTCCTGGCCGCGACGGAGGCCGACGGCACGCTCCGCCTGCTCCAGCCCGACACCGTCGCTGAACTGGGAAGCAAGATCACGTGACCTCTTCGAGGACCCCTCGGATAGTCCGGGCTATCCGGGAATTGTTTCCGAGCTCATGTCGGTTCGTCCGGACTAACCGGGTCCTCGGTCCATGCGGCCTGAGGAACCCCCCGCCGCTAAAATCGCTTTGATGCAGACCGCGACCACATCGACTCCGCACGCGTTCGGTGAGCTCGAACAGTACCGCGGCGAGCTGACCGCGTACTGCTACCGGATGCTCGGATCCCCGTTCGACGCCGAGGACGCGGTGCAGGACGCTTTCGTCCGGGCGTGGCGGAGCCGGGACCGTTTCGAAGGACGCTCCACAATGCGCTCGTGGCTCTACCGGATCGCCACCAACGTCTGCCTCGACATGCTCAAAGGCAAGGAGCGGCGGGCCAGGCCGATGGACCTCGGGCCTGCAGTCGAACCGATCGAGGCGAACCTCAACGTGCCCGCCGAGATCACCTGGCTGGAACCGATTCCGCTCCACCTCATCGCGCCGGAGCGCGACCCCGCGGAGGTGGCAATCGCCAACGAGTCGATCCGCCTGGCCTTCGTGGCGGCGCTCCAGCACCTGCCCGCGCGGCAGCGCGCCGTGCTCATCCTCCGCGAGGTGCTCGACTGGCAGGCAACCGAGGTGGCGGAGCTGCTCGACACCTCCGTCGCTTCGGTCAACAGCGCCCTGCAGCGCGCCCGCGCCACGATGACGAAGAGCAACGCAGGTTCGGAACAACGCGAGCAGCCATTGAGCGCAGCCGACCGGGCGATGCTCGAACGGTACGTATCCGCCTTCGAGCGCTATGACGTCAACGCGCTCACTGCATTGATTCGCGAAGACGCCACCCAGTCCATGCCGCCCTACGACATGTGGCTGAGCGGGCGCGACGACGTGCTGGCGTGGTGGTTTGGCCCAGGTATCGGCTGCAAGGGCTCGCGCGTGATACCGACGCTCAGCGCGAACGGGATGCCCACCTTCGGCCAGTACAAGCCGAGCCCGAATGGAGGCCACGACCCCTGGGCGCTCCAGGTGCTGGAGCTTTCAGATGGGCGGATCGGCGAGTTCACCTTCTTCCTCGACACCGCAAAGCTCTTCCCGCTCTTCGGGCTGCCGCTTCACCTCGACGCCTAGCACCCCGGCCAAGCCGGCCAGGTCGATCAGCCGGGTCAGCTCGGGGCTGGGGCTCGCCAGGCAGAGTTCGCGGCCGCCTCGCCGGAGGCCGAGCTTGAGCCTGGCCAGGTATTCGATCGCCGCCAAGCTGGGGTCCTGAATCCGAGCACAGCTCAAGATGACCGTTCCGGTCGCCATCGATATTCAGACGGAATAACGGGTCTCAACTCATCGGTTGCGGACCGATGAGTCATTGGGATGTTGGTGGTCTGAATGAGCATGAAGAACTCACGGTGGCTTTCACTGATCGTTCTCTGCACCGGATTTCTATTGATCGTCGTCGACATGACGATCGTGAACGTCGCGCTGCCATCGATCCAGAAGGACCTCGGCTTCTCGCAGTCGGGGCTGGCGTGGGTCATCAACGCGTACCTGATCGCATTCGGCGGGCTGCTCTTGCTTGCCGGCCGGATCGGTGACCTGGTCGGGCGCAAGCGGGTCTTTCTCGCGGGTCTTGCGATCTTCACCGCGGCATCGCTGCTGTGCGGCCTCTCGTTCACGCAGCCGATGCTGATCGCGGCGCGATTCATCCAGGGCATCGGCGGCGCCGTGAGCTCGGCTGTGATCCTTGCCATGGTCGTCACGCTGTTTCCCGAACCGCTCGAGCGCGCGAAGGCGTTCGGTGTCTTCAGCTTCATCGCATCGGCCGGCGCCGCCGTCGGCCTCCTTGCCGGCGGTCTCATCACCGCGGCGGTCAGCTGGCACTGGATCTTTTTTGTCAACCTTCCAATCGGAATCCTCACGGCAGTGCTCGCGACGCGCCTGCTCGAGACGGACCGGGGAATCGGTCTCGGCCGGGGCGCCGACGTTCTCGGCGCGATCATGGTCACGGCCGCCCTGATGCTCGGCGTGTACACCATCGTCCAGACGTCCGACTACGGGCTTGCGTCGCCACGCACCATCGCGCTCGGCGCTGTCGCGATCGCGTTGCTCGCCGCATTCGTCGTCCACCAGGCGCGCGGGCGCAACCCGATCCTTCCGCTGCGCATCTTCCGGTCGCGCAGGGTCACCGGTGCCAACATCGTGCAGGCGCTCATGTCGACGGCGTTCATCAGCTTCTTCTTCCTTGGCTCGCTCGACCTGCAGCGTGTGCTGGGGTACGGTCCGATGGCGATCGGGCTGGCCTTCCTGCCGGTCGCGATCGTGATGGCGCTGTTCTCGATCCGGTTCTCGGCTCGACTGATCGCGCGGTTCGGAGCCGGCGCGATGCTGGGAGCGGGGCTCGTCACAGCGCTCGTCGCGCTGCTCGTGGTCGGCCTCGGCCCGACCAATGCCAACTACTTCGTTTACCTGCTGACGCCGATGGTTCTCTTCGGGTTGGGCGGCGGGCTTGCGTTCCCAGCGTTGACGATGCTCGCCATGGCCGACGTCTCGCCGAGCGAAGCCGGCCTTGCCTCGGGTCTCCTCAATACGACCGGACAGGTGGGCGGTGCGTTCGGGCTCGCGGTCCTGGCCACCGTGGCCGGCGCGCGAACCCTGGACCTCGTCCACAGCGGAGTCGACGGACAGGCCGCGCTGGCCGGCGGATACCATTTCGCGTGGCTGATCGGCGCGGGCGTCGTCGCGGTCACGATCGCGGTGGCGGTGGCGATGCTCCGCTCGCCGGCACGGGCGCCGGCCGAGTCGGCGCCGGCGGCGTGCGAGGCCGCGGCGTGACGAGCGCACCGCGCAACCCGGACACGATCCACCCACCGATTGGCCCGTACAGCCACCAGGTCGAAGTTCAGGGCTCTCCTCGTTGGCTGGCCATGGCGGGGCAGGTGGGGCGCACGCAGGACGGCATCGTGCCCGAAGACCCGATCGACCAGGTCGAGCTCGCCCTCGAGAACGTGAGGCGTAACCTCGACGCCGCCGGGATGGCGGTCAGCGACCTGGTCAAGGTGACCTGGTATCTGGTCGGTGAGATCGACGCTCGCCGCCGGCGAGAGGTCACGTCAGCGTGGTTGGACGGCCACGCTCCATGCTCCACGCTGGTCTATGTCGCTGCCCTTGCGGCTCCGGAGTACCGCGTGGAAGTCGACGCCTGGGCCTGCCGGGCCTGAACTGCGCTAAGGCAGCGCCGCGGTGCGTGACCTGAGTTACGTTGTTGGCACTGAGCGATGGGCGAGGGTGACGACGTCTACTTCTCGGTCCCGGGTATCGCAACCGTCAGGTGGGATGGTTCCCACTCGACTGTCTTCGTGGAGTGGGACGGGTGGGCCAACACGGCCGAGTTCAACGCCCTGCTGGACGCCGAGGTCAAAGCGCTCCGGGAGCACGCTTGCTCCCGGCTCCTGGCCGACTGCCGCCGCCAGCGGGTGCTGAACCCTGCGGACCAGGAGCGGGCGAACCGGGAGTGGGTCCCGCAGGCGCTCGAGGCGGGGCTGAGGCGCTTCGCCATCGTGCTGCCCGTGAGCGACACCGCGGCCGGGAACCTTCGCGAGCGACTCGACAAGGTGCCGCAATCGGCGATGCAGATCGCGTCCTTCGCCTCAGTCGAAGAGGCGAGGGAGTGGCTCGGACAGTAGTCTCGGGCAAGAGCAAGGCCTCTCTTTTCGACCTCAACGTCGAGAAGATCCTCGACCACTGGGGCGTGCCTGAGGCTGCACGAGAGGTCATCGCGAACGCGCTCGACGAGCAGGCGCTGAGCGGCAGCGCCGAGCCGCATATCGTGAAGCGCCGCGACGGATGGCACATCACAGATTTCGGCCGAGGCCTGCACTACCAGCACCTCACCCAGAACGAGAATCCAGAGAAGAGGCGCCGCTCTGACCTCGTGGTGGGCAAGTTCGGCGTCGGGCTGAAGGACGCGCTGGCGACCTTTCACCGGCGCGGCGTCGAGGTGCGGATCCGCAGCCCGCATGGCGACATCACGTTGCAACGAGCCGCCAAGACCAACTTCGCCGATGTCAGGACTCTTCACGCCGCGATCACGCCGCCCACCGAACCGAAGCGGCGTGGCACGGACTTCACCCTGGGCGGCCTGTCCGACGCGGACATGGCTGCCGCAAGGGATTACTTCTTGCGTTTTGCCGGCGATACGGAGCTCGAGCACACGGAGCTCGGCAGCATTCTCGAACGCCGTCCTGACCAGCCTGCGCGCATCTATGTGAAGGGCGTCCGCGTCGCGCTGGAGGATCAGTTCCTCTTCTCCTACGACATCACGTCGACCACCACGCAGCTCCAGCGAGCGCTCAATCGCGAACGCAGCAACGTAGGACGGAGCGCCTACCAGGACCGGGTCAAGGCGATCCTGTTGAAGGCCAAATCCGACGCCGTCGCGGAGCAGCTGGTGCAGGACCTCACACGCATTCCGCTCGGCACCAACCACGACGAGATCACCTGGCTCGACGTGCAGGAGCAGGCCGTCAGGATCCGCGCCACGAGGGGCAAAACTGTATTCGTCAGCTCGCAGCAGATGTTCACGATGGGCTCGACGATTCAAGAAGCGAGGGCCGACGGCTACAAGGTCATCGTCGTGCCCGACCGATTGCTGGGGAGGCTTTCCAACCTGCGGGACCTCAACGGCGATCCGATCCTCGACATCTCCGGCTTCGTCCAGGTCTGGAATGCCTCGTTCACCTACACCTTCCTCGATCCGGCAAATCTGAACAGGAAGGAACGGATCGCATGGGCGATCTTGCCCGAGCTGATTCGGCTCGCCGGCGCGCATTCGAAGCGGGTCAAAGAGGTGCGCATCTCGGCCACCATGCGACTCGACGAGGGTGCGTACGAGACCGAGGGGGTTTGGGACTCGCCGAACATCGTAGTCAAGCGATCCGTGCTCGATTCGCCGCGACACTTCGCCCGTGTGGTGCTGCACGAGATCGCCCACGCCAGCTCGGGTGGCAACCACGGCAGCCTGGCCTTCATGGCCGCAATCGACGACCTTGCGGGCCTGGCCGCTGTGGAGGCGGTCAAGGGTCCAGCGAGCCGCCGACGGGGCGACCGTTAAGCAATCGATTTCGGCTGTTTAGTCGCCTAGAGTTGCGCCGTGTCTGAGGGCAAGGCAGACCTCCCGGCCTTGGGCGGCGGTCACGCCGGCCGCCTGGCCGCGATCGCCGAGGCGACCGGTGCGTTCAGCGACGCCGTCCCCGACATCGAAGCCCTCCTGGCCATCGTCGCCGAGCAGATCTCCCGCGCGACCGGTGACTTCTGCGCCGTCGTTCTCCTCTCGGCTGATGGCCGGAGCGTCGAGCCAGTAACTGCCTATCATCCCGACCCCAACGTCATGGAAGACGCGCGTCACCTGCTGGGGGTTCGGATGGACATCGACGCCTCCGGGGTCTGGAAATCCGTTATCCAGGAGCGGCGACCGGTTGTGATCGACATCGATCCTGATCACCTGCCGCCCAACCTTGCGCCCCATCAGAGACGCCATATCGAGAGGTGGCGGATGCGTCAATCCGTTCTGATCCCCATGGTCGCACAGGGCACCGTGGTGGGCGGACTGAACCTCAACCGGATGGAGGGGAGCACGCCCTTCAACCAGGCCGACCTCGACCTGTTGGGCAGCCTGGCGGAGCGCGCCGCGCGCGCGATCGCCACGGCGCAGCTGTTGCGCAACCAGAGGCTGCTCGCGAGCGAGCTTGAAGCGATGGTTGTGGAGCGGACAAAGCAGCTGAGCGACGCGCAGGGGGAGGCCGAACGAGCCAACCGCGCCAAGAGCCGCTTCCTGGCGAGCATGAGCCACGAGCTGCGAACCCCGCTGAACGCGATCATCGGGTTTTCAGAGCTGCTCAGCGACGAAGGCTCAGAGCGTTTTGACGCCGTCACGCGTGGGCGCTTTCTGGGGCAGATTCACAGCAGCGGCAAGCACTTGCTGCAGCTCATCAACGACATCCTCGACCTGTCAAAGGTCGAGGCCGGGCAGATGGAGCTTCATCTGCAGCCCATGTTGGTGGCGGACAGCGTTGGCGAGGTTTTGGCCACGGTGGAGCCCCTGGCCCGAGCCAAAGGTATCGCCCTCGACAGCGAGTCAGATCCCAGCATGCAGCTTGTCGCAGACGCTGCAAAGGTGAGGCAGATGCTGCTGAATCTCGCCTCGAACGCCATCAAATTCACCCCGGCCGGAGGCCGCGTGTCCATCCGCTCGCGCCGGACCGCGAGCTGGGTCGAAATAGCCGTGATCGACACGGGGATCGGGATCGCAGAGGCGGATCTCCCTCGTCTCTTCGGTGAGTTTCAACAGCTCGACCCAGGGCCAGGGCGTCGACAGGAGGGCACCGGGCTCGGCCTGGCGCTGACGAAGCATCTTGCCGCCCTGCACGGTGGCAACATCGGCGTGGAAAGCGATGTTGGGAAGGGGACGACCTTTACGATCCGATTGCCGGCGCAGGCCGTGGCACCCCGGGACTCGCCGGCGCGCAAGCCCGACAGGACTCCTCAAGCCGAAGTCGGCCGTCCGCTTGTTCTCGTCGTCGATGACAACCCCCAAGCAGCCGAGATCCTTGGCCGGCATCTCGAGGTGGGTGGGTTCCGAATGGAAATCGCGCGCAACGGCACCGACGCGTTGAGGATGGCCAGGGAGCTCAAGCCGGTCGCCGTGACGCTGGACATACTCCTGCCCGAGATCGATGGTTGGGAGGTGCTGACCCGTCTCAAGCAGGACGAGTCCACACGCAACATCCCGGTGGTCGTGGTCTCCGTGGTCGACAATCCGGCGCTCGGCCGGGCGCTTGGTGCGATCGACTACTTCGTCAAGCCCGTCGATGGAAGGGCCCTGCTCTCGCGCCTCGACCAGTTCACATTCACCACGAGGGTGAAGCGCGAAGAGGTCCGGGTGCTGGTGGTCGACGACGAGCAATCAAACCTTGACCTGATCGAAGCCTTGCTGAAGCCCGCCGGCTTCACCGTGTTGAGGGCGAACGGCGGACAGGAAGGAATCGAGATGGCAAAGTCGCGACTGCCAAATCTCATCCTCCTTGACCTGGTGATGCCGGGGGTAAGCGGGTTTGAGGTGGTGGAGCAGCTCCGCGCGGAGGATCAGACACGAACCATCCCGATCATGGTCCTGACCGCCAAAATACTCACCGCGGATGACAAACGTTCGCTGAACGGCAATGTCGCCGCGATCTTCCAGCGGAACTCGGTGGCAGGCGCCGAGCTTATCGAGTGGCTCAGGGGGATCGTGCTCAAAACCACCCCGGCCGCGGGAACAGCCGGCTAGCGCTGCTCCAGCTCGGTTTTTCGGTGGATCCAGTAGTCCCGCCGGTGCCGGAAGCGCTCGACCTGGGAGGCCAACACCGGCAGGTTGGTTTGCTCAGCCTCGCGCTGTGCCGCGTCCGGCATGTTCGGGATGGCGCCGGCGAGCATGTCGAGCAGCTCCTCCTCCAGCTTGACCAGATAGCTATATACCGTCACCCAGCGGCGGGCATCCTCCAGCGACTCGGAATCGGGATTCTCTCCGAGGATCGGTCGATCGAGGTCCGCGCCCTCCCAGGCCGCTCCCGCAGCCTCCTCTCTTCTGGAGGCCATGCGTGCATCTTGTTCTTTATCACGTGAGAAGTCACGACTTATTCGGCCTCGATTCATCAGGGTGTCCCGTATTACCAAACGCAATGCGATCGCGCACCACTGGGGCCCGGCCGAGGAGCCGAGAGCGCTGGACGGCATCTTCGCCAAACCGATCCCGTAGAGCGTCGACCGCCGCCTCGAGTCGTTCCTTGCGCGGGAGCACAGCTTCCCCGAAAAGGTCGAGCTGGCCGGCGGCGCCGTCGACCAGGTCGGCGAGGCCCACTCCGAGCGTGCCGACGGTCCGCCGGGGGTCACGACCAGCGAGGAGCGTCAGGGCAGCCTGGTAGATCTCGTCCCCGGTCGAGATCGGCTTGGGCTGCTTCGCCTGCTTCGAGAAGTGGCCAGGGTCCGGCCTGTACGCGACGCCGACCGAGACCACGCGGCCCCGCCTGCCGGCGGCGCGCAGGCGCCGGCCGACCATATCCGACAGGCGCATCAGCAGCGCTTCCAGGTCGCGCTGCGAAGCGGTGGCGCGAGCGAGCACATGCGAATGGCTGTAGCTCTTCCGCCTCGTGGTCTCGAAACCGCCCACCTCGAACCCTCGCAGGCGCATGCTCCACCCCCGCGCGACCTCGGAGTGCATGCCGGCCAGGCGCAGTCGCGACGGCGTCGCGCGGAGGAATTGAATGGGCGAGAGGATGCCGGCGCGGGCAAGCCGGCTGGCGGTGGCATCGGCGATCCCGGACAGGTCCGTGAGCTGCAACCGCTCGAAGACCGACACCAGGTTGGTGTGGTCGATCCGCTGCAGGCCGTCCCGTTTGTCCAGGTTCGAGGCCTGCTTGGCCATCCAGATCGAGGTCGAGACGCCGACGGACGCGGTCACGTACGATCCGATCTCCTCTCGAATCGCCGTTTTGACCGCGTGCCCGACGCCTTCGGGGCCGAGCCTTTTGAGGTCCGGCGTGCCGGCCAGGTTGAGCGAGGCCTCGTCGATCGACATCCGAAGCACATCGGGCGTGTGGCGCTCGATGATCTCCATGAGCTTGTCCGAGGCGGAGCGGTAGAGCGGCGGGGTGGGCTCGCGGACGACGACGGCCGGAAAGATCGCCTTGGCCTCGAACACGCGCATGCCGGTCTTGATGCCGAGATCTCGCGCCTCGCGAGACGACGAGACGATGGTGGCGGCGTCCGTGGCGTAGGCGGCGATCGCGACAGGGCGGCCGCGAAGCTCCGGGTCGTGCTGCTGCTCGATCGAGGCGAAGGCGCAGTTGAGGTCAATGACGAGGGTGGTTGGGTCGGCTGTGTTCAGCCCAAGCTCGATGGCTTCTGGCGACGGGTGCCTCACGACGAGCAAATGTTCGCACCTGCGGCAAGTGGAGGCAAGGGGCTCCCTTCGCGAAGGAAGACGAGTGGGAGCTTGAGGCCGGATTCACTCCGGCCGTCTCCGGGCGCCAACCCCCAAACGCCACCAACGTTCGCTGGGGGAGGAGGGGTCCCGCAGGGGAGGACAATCCGTCCTCCCCTGCGTACCGTTCAACCCCACACCGCGCGGGCGACGTTGCCGACCAGCTCCAGCTTCTTCCGCTGGTCCCCCAGCGTCAGCCGGTTCCCCTCCATGGTGGATGCGAACCCGCACTGCGGGCTGATTGCCAGTCGTTCGAGCGGCAGGAATCGCGAGGCTTCAACGATCCTTCGCTTGAGCTCCTCTTCCGGCTCGAGCGCCGGCTTCTTGCTCGTGACGAGACCGAGCACGACAACCCGATCCTCCGGCACATGCCGCAGCGGCTCGAACCCACCCGAGCGCTCGTCGTCGTACTCCAGCAGGAAGCGGTTGAACTTAGTCCTTGCAAAGATTCGAGCGATCGGCCCATAGTCGCCCGCCGCGTAAAACTTGCTCTGGTTGTTGCCGCGGCAGATGTGAATCGCGAAGGTCACGCCGGGATGGCCGGCGATGATCGCGTTGTCCATCTCGATGCATGTATCGATCAGGGTCTCCGGGTCGCTGCCGCGCTTGCGGTATCCCTCGCGCAGCTCGGGGTCGAGCAGCGCCGCGTATTGCGGAGCGTCGATCTGAACGTAGGTGCAGCCGAGGCGAACCAGCTCATCGACCTCTCGCCGGCTCAGGTCGACGATGTCGGCGAGGTAAGCGTCACGTGTCGGGTACGCACCTCTTGATTTGTCGGGGTCGTAGTAGGCGGCCGCCTGCTGGACGCTGATCATCGTCACCTTCGCCGCCACGCCGGTGCTCGCCCGCAAGTACGTGAACTCCTCGGCGGCCATGTTGCGCAGCGGTCTCAGCTTGTCGATCACGACCGGGCGCTTGAAGACGAGCTCTTCTCCCTTTTCGTCGCGAAAGGGGATGGCCCAACCACCGTATTTGTCGAATCCTGCCATCGCATCGACGAGATGGCCGAAGAACGCGTAACGGCGCTGCTCGCCGTCGGTGATCACGTCGATGCCCGCTGAGGTCTGGACCTCGATCGCCTCGTCGACCGCCCGGTCTTCGATCTCCTTGAAGTGCGGAGGGTCTAGCTCCCCCGCCTCGAGCCGTTTGCGCGCGGCGACCAGGAAGTCTGGTCGCAGAAGGCTGCCCACGACCTCGGCCCGCACGTCCTGACCCATCGTTCGCCCCCTCCCAACCGATCGAGAGCATGATGACAGGTACAAATCTGGATGGTCCGGTGATCGGGATATGGGAACAAAAATGCGCAATGCAACGAGGTGAGATGACGACCGCGTTCCCCCAAAGACTCGGCGACCCCTGGCTACCGTCTCGATGGGGAGAACCCGGCCACGGCCACGCTCGATCAGGCTCACCGCTGGGTCACCACGTACGACGAGCTGATCCGGTTCAAGCGCCTGCTGATCGGCTTATGTCATCAGCAGGCCGAGCGCGCGGAGCCGGAGGTGGCCCGGGCGGCCGAGATGAAGGGCGGCCGGAGCCGCGGCCCCGACTGAAGCCGTTTCACGGATCGCCGACCTCCTTCGAGATCATCGCCATCGCGGCCTCGGCCGGCGGCGTCAGCGCCCTTACGCAGGTCCTCCGCCATCTACCCGAAACCCTCGGCGCGATAGTTGTCATCGTGCAGCACGTCGACCCGCGCCACCGAAGCCTGATGCCGCAGGTGATCGGACGCCATGCACGGCTGTCGGTAGTACATGCGGAAGAAGGAGCGCAGCTGGAGAGGGGCCACATCTACCTGGCGCCCCCCGACCGCCACCTCCTCGTCAAACGCGGCACACTAACTCTCACCGACACCGAGCTGGTCAACTTCGTGAGACCCTCCGCCGACCTGATGTTCGAATCCGTGGCAGCCGCGTATGGGGCGCGGGCGATCGCCGTCGTGCTGACCGGCAGCGGCCACGATGGGGCACTGGGCGTGACGGCGATCAAACAGCGAGGCGGCACCGTTCTGGCTCAGGACGAAGCCACTTCGGAATTTTTTGGAATGCCGTCCGCGGCGATCAAAACAGGTGCGGTTGACTTCATCCTGCCGTTGGACGAGATCGCGCCGAAGCTCGTAACGCTTGTCGCGGCTGAGGCGCTCACTTGACGTTGGAAGCGGGAAGCGATTTCGAGCGCCTGATTGAGTTCCTGCGCGATGCTCGAGGGTTCGACTTCACCGGCTACAAGAGGGCCAGCCTCATGCGCAGGGTCACTCACCGGTGCTCGGAGCTGGGGATCGACAACTTCCGTGCGTATCACGACTACCTGGAGGTCCATCCAGAAGAGTTCGTGACCCTCTTCAACAAGATCCTCATCAACGTGACCGAGTTCTTCCGGGACAGGTCGGCATGGGATTACCTGCGTGACCACCTCGTGCCGCGGATCGTCGCGAGGGATGGCGATATCCGCGTCTGGAGCGCTGGAACGTCGTCGGGAGAGGAGGCGTTCTCCGCAGCGATCCTGTTCTGTGAGGCCCTGGGCGAGGCGTCCTTCCTCGACCGGGTCAAGATCTACGCGACCGACGTCGACGAGGAGTCCTTGAGCAAAGCCCGCGCGGGCTACTCGGCCAAGGAGCTGGAGTCGCTCGACGGCGATTTCAAGGAGCGGTACTTCGATCGCCAGGGCGGGCGGCTCGTCTTCCGCGCCGCACTTCGGCGCTCCATGATCTTCGGCCGGCACGACCTGACACAGGACGCGCCCATCTCTCGGCTCGACCTCTTGATCTGCCGAAATACGCTCATCTACTTCACGGCAGAGGCACAGGGACGGATTCTTGCTCGGTTTCATTACGCCCTGAACGATGACGGCTATCTCTTTCTCGGCCGGGCGGAGATGCTGCTGACGCACACGGCTCTGTTCGCGCCCGTTGAGTTGAAGGAGCGCCTTTTCACCAAGGTGGCGAAACTCCAGCCACGGGAACGCCTGATGCTGCTCGCCCAGTCGGGCAACGCCGAGGCGTCAAACCACGTCGCCCGTCAGCTGCGCGCCCGCGAGCTGGCGACGGAGGGAGCTCCGTTCCCGCAGATCGTCATCGACGCAATAGGAGTCCTCGTGAGCGCGAATCAGCCGGCCCGTGACATGTTCGGCGTGCCGGTTACCGACATTGGCCGCGCGCTCAAGGACCTTCAGCTCTCTTACAAACCGGTCGACCTGCGGACGCCGATCGACCGGGTCACCCGAGACCGTCAACCCACGATGATGCGGAGCGTCGAGATCAAGGGCGGCGCCGACGGGACCACAGGGTTCTTTGACGTTCACGTCGCGCCCCTGGTTGACGAGGATGGCTCGCTGGTCGGGACCGCCGTCAACTTTTTCGACGTGTCCCACCTGACGCGCCTTCGTTCAGATGTCGAGCGCCTGAGCCAGGAGCTGCAATCGGGTAAGGAGGAGCTCGAGACCACCAATGAGGAGCTCCAGTCGACCGTGGAGGAGCTCGAAACCACCAACGAGGAGCTTCAGTCGACGAACGAGGAGCTGGAGACGCTGAACGAGGAGCTCGAATCGACCAACTCCGAGCTAGAGAGCATCAACAACGACCTCCAGCTCCAGACCGGCGAGGTGCAGCGCCTGAACACGTTGCTGCTCGCAATTACGGGGAACATCGAGGTCGGTGCGGCGGTCCTTGATAAAGCGTTCCGGGTTCAGGTGTGGAACGAGCGGGCAGCCGACCTATGGGGTGTGCGGTCGGATGAGGTGGTGGGGAACTCGTTCTTCGACCTCGATATCGGACTTCCCGCGGACCAGCTGAAAGAGATGATTCAGGCGGGGAGCGGCGGCACGCCGCGCCATGGCGAGCTGGTCGTCGTCGCGACGACGAGAAGAGGCCGCCGGATCCGCTGCCGGGTCATGGCGCACACGCTTGGTAACAGCGACCAGCCGACTGGACTCGTGTTGGTGATGGAGGAGCTGAAGGTTTAGGGCGCCCCTAGGCGACAGACGCCATCGACGCTCGAAGCGACTCGCGCCAACTGTCGACGAGCACCTCCAGCATCTCCACCTCGGCCGCCAGCTGGTATCTCTCCGCCGGCGGCAGGTCAGGAGCCGACCGGCGCAGCTTGGCCGACAGCTTTTCGGCCATCTCGACCAGGCGTCTGTAAGCCACGGGCCAGTAATCCGGAGTCGCCGGCGACCCCCACCGCAACATCGATGTGGAGTAGCCGTTCTGAGCGTGGTCAGTCTCCATCCGCATGTGCTCGACCCGGTCGCGGAGCTCATCGATCGGCCGCTGTCTCAGCCGGCGCTCAAGCGTGGCAAGGATCAGACGCTTTGACTGAAGCATCAGCAGCCGCGCTGAAATCAGAGTCTCAGCGATCGAGTCGACGGGCGTGGTTTCGGTCATCAGTCGCCGCCTCGGCCAAGACTGGCGATGCCATAGCCGCGGTTCCTGACGACGGTGATGACCTCCCCCAGGCCCACCGCCCGCAAACGGCTCCTCAATCGCATGATGTAGGTGCGAACCTGCGCGTCCGACAGCCTCGAGTTCTGCCACGCGAGCGTCGCCAGCTGCTTGCTTGTGAATGGGCGCCGCGGATGGCGGAGCAGGAAGTCGAGGAGGTCCGCCTCTCGCCGTGTGAGAGGAAGCGATTTGCCGGCATAGGAGAGCGTGTGGTCCTTGCGGTCGATGACGACTCCGGCCAGCTCGGCGTGGCGGTCGCGCCAGATGGCGAGGCGCTGCTCGATCCAGCCCAGGCTGCGGTGCAGCTCTTGGGCTTCACCTGATCCTTCCGCGCGCCCGATGACCGAGCGCAAAACCGAGGCCATCTCTTCGTAAATCGAAATCCACCCCGCCACCTCTGGGAGGGCGGACGTAGTCAGGTCTTCGCCGGGAAACTCGCGCCACGCGTCCTCGGCCGCAGGCAGCACCCTTGCCTCCACGTATCTGAATCTACACCTTACCGGCTGAATTTTGACCCGGAATGTTGCGCTTGGCGGCCTATCGTGGGCCCCAGCATGGCTGCAGGGGGCAGCGGAAACCGTTCAGCACGCCGGGGGGCACGTACAGGGCAGGGGGCCACGGCCCGGAGGGAGGGTCTGGCCCCTTCGCCGTCTTGGGAGCCGTATGTGCCGGGGATCGACAGCCTGGAAGAGATCTGCGGCTGGCTGGGCACGTTCCGCGAGCGGCTTCGCATCGCGCACGTCAACGAGCGTGACACTGTCGTGGCAGTGGTCCAGCAGCTGGAGGCCCGGTATCTGATCAGGCGGGCCGAGCTGTCCTGAGGCGCTCGGGCGCAGGCGACCTCAAGCGATGAGCCAGCTCAAATCCCGCCCCCTGCCTCCCCTCACACTTGTCATTGACGCTCCGCGTCGCACGCGGGTTGTGATCGTCGAAAACCATCAACTCGTCTCGGAGAGTCTCGGCCTGCTGCTCGACGGCCAGATGGACATGGAGGTCGTAGGCAAGGCGAGCTCCGTAGCGGAGGCCGGTGAGCTGCCGCGCTCCTTGATGCCCGACGTGGTCGTGATGGATTACCACCTTGGTGACGGCACCGGTCGCGACGCGGCCCTGGCCATGCGAGAGACTTTCCCCAACGTCAGGTTCGTCTTCCTGAGCCGCGACGAAAGTGACGATGCCCGCCTCGCCGCAGTCGAGGCCGGCGCCAGCGCATACCTGCACAAGTCCCGTCCGGCCGTCGAGGTCATCGTCACCGTCCGCAAGGTCGCACAGGGAATCAGCCTGATCACGCCGTCGATGATCGCGGACCTGGTGAGCCGCGGCAAAGACCGCGAGCATATGCGCGACAGCCTGAGCCCGCGCGAGCGCGGGGTACTTCAGCTGATGGCCGACGGCACCTCCACGCGCCAGATCGCTGATCAGCTCGGCATCAGCTACTCCACGGTACGGACCCACGTGCGCTCGATCAGCACCAAGCTGGGCGCTAAGTCGATGGTCAACGCGGTGGTCACCGCACGCGCGCTGGAGCTCGTGAACTAGAGCCGGGCCTCTCAAACCGGCGAGACGGCGACCTCCACCTGGCGCGTCCGCGGCCCGTCCCACTCGCACAGGAAGATCGCCTGCCACGTCCCAAGAGCCAGCTTGCCCTCGCGCACCGGAGCTGCGCACGAAGGGCCGATCAGCACGGTCTTGATGTGGGAGTCGGAGTTGCCCTCGGCATGCTGAAAGGCGGCCTCCTTCGGAACCATCTCGCCCAGATGCGACTCGATGTCGCGCGCGACGTCAGGGTCGGCGCCTTCATTGATAGTCACGCCGGCGGTCGTGTGCGGGACGAAGACATGACACGTCCCGTCCCGCACACCTGAGCGCTCGACCACTTCGGCGACGCGTCCAGTGATGTCAACCAGCTCGGCGCGCCGCCGGCTGCGAACTTCGAAGCCGATCCAGCCCAACCGAGTCGTCAGCGCCGTGCTGGCACTTGCTCCAACAGCTTCAGCGATTCCCTGATGAAAGCTGGTATGTCAGAAGGCTGTCGGGACGTGACCAGGTTGCGGTCGACCACCACTTCCTGGTCCACGACGTTGGCTCCGGCCCTCTTTAGGTCGCCCTGGATCGTCTTCCAGGCGGTCATCTTGTGATTCTTGAATTCGTCCGCGGTGAGCAGCAGCTGGGGTCCGTGGCAGATCGCCAGCACGGGCTTGCCCGCGAGCATGAACGCCTTGACGAACTTCACAGTTTCGTCATGGGCGCGCAGCTTGTCCGGGCTGCCGCCGCCCGGGATGAACAGGGCGTCAAAATCCTCCGCCTTCACATCCCTGAAGGACTTCTCGACAGTGGCTTTCAGCGTGCCCTTGTCGCCCCCGAGCTGGGCGCCTGCTTCCAGCCCCAGGATGGTGACCTCGTGGCCCGCTTGTTTAAGGGCGTCGTACGGTTGTTTGAACTCCGAGTCCTCGAACTTTGGACCCAGCGCGCAGGCAATTCTCATGCGGAACCTCCTTCAGATTGGTCGGCAAAAACCACCATACGAGGCTCCAAGAAGGGTTTGCACGCGGGGCGTGCAGGGTAAATCACACGTGCATGCAACCTCAGTCATCGGTATCAGTGTGGCTGGACTCAGCCGACGACGAAGACCGGGCCGCTTCGCGCAAAGCGAATCCCGATCTCGCGGACGTCCTGTCCGGCATCGAGGAGGAGCGGCCGCGCCCGGCTCCTGATCCCGGTCAGAGCGACCCGGACGACGCGCTCGGAGCCTACCTTCGCGAGATCGGCCGGGGAGCCCTCCTCACCAAAGAGCAGGAGGTCGAGCTCGCCAAGCAGATCGAGGCGGGTTCTGATGCGGCCCGCCGCCACATGACCGAGGCGAACCTCCGCCTGGTCGTTTCCATCGCCAAGAAGTACCAGGGCCGAGGCATGCCTCTGCTCGACCTCATCCAGGAGGGCAACGTCGGTCTGATGCGAGCGGTCGCCAAGTTCGACCACCGACGCGGGTTCAAGTTCTCGACCTACGCGACCTGGTGGATCCGCCAGGCGGTTCTTCGCGCCATCGGGGACCAGGCGCGGACGATTCGCCTCCCCATCCATATCGGCGACCAGACCAACAAGCTGGTCCGCATCTCAGACCGTCTCCGCGATTCGCTGGGGCGCCAGCCGACGGACGAGGAGATCGCCGAGGAGCTCGGGCTGACGCCGATCGAGGTCGAGGGACTGCGCCGGACCGCGCGCGACGCGGTCTCTCTAGAGACGCCGATCGGAGAGGACGGGGACACCGAGCTCGGCCACCTGATCGAGGACTCGAACGCCGAGTCGCCCGCCTCGGCTGCGATGGAAGCCGACCTGAAAGACCATGTGGACGAGGTGCTGAGCACCCTGCAGCCGCGGGAGCGCCGGGTGATCCAGCTGAGGTTCGGCCTCACCGACGGGCACCAGAGGGCGCTCGACGAGGTGGCGCGCCGGCTCGGCACGAGTCGCGAGACCGTGCGGCAGCTCGAGCGTCACGCGCTGGACAAGCTGCGCCGGACCGGTCGCGCCGAGGCGCTCCGGTCGTACGCCGGGAACTAGCCTTCATGGGGAGTTGGCTCCTGCCCACTCAGTGAGCTCGTGATCGGGCTCGGCCAGCACCTTGCGTTTCTGGGCGTGTCGCTGCTCGTCATCTGCACGCCCGGCCAGGACACCGCGCTCACGATCCGCAACACCCTGCTCGGCGGCCGGGGCACGGGCTCGGCCACCGCGCTGGGGGTCTCGGCGGGCCAGGCGACGTGGACTGTCGCGACCAGCGCGCGATCGGTGCTGAAGTCGATCGGAAGCCGCAACCTGGCCGATGACCTCGCAACGCGCCCTGCGATGCGGCTGTCGCCGCGTAGCGCGTTCGTCCAGGGATTCCTGAGCAACCTCTCGAACGCGAAGATGGTGGCCTTCTTCATCAGCCTCCTGCCTCCCTTCGCGGGCCCGCACCCGAGCTTCGGCGTCCTGATTGCGCTCGGGCTGAACTTCAGCATCCTCACCCTCGCGTGGCTGGTCGGTTACGCCTTCGCGGTGGGGCGCATGGGCCGCTGGCTGCGCCGCAGCTCGATACGGCGGGCCCTGGACGGGATTCTCGGCGCAGTCCTCGTTGGCCTGGGGATTCGCGTCGGCGCCGAAGCAATCGCGCGATAAAACGCGCGCGTCTTCTTACTGTGCCGGGTCTAGACTTGCACCGCTGTTCGGCGGTAAGTGACGTGGAGGAACTGGGGCATGCCAAGGGCAAAGCAGCTGTCAGTCTGGTTGGCGGACCGGCCCGGGGTGCTGGGCGAGATCGCCAGTGCGCTGGGGGAGAAGAAGACCAACATCGTCGCGATCATGGCCGCGACCGAAGGTGGACGTGGCGCGGTGCGCATGGTGGTGGACAAGCCGGCCACGGCCAAAAAGCTCTTCGCCGCGCGCGGCTGGCAGACCACCGAGGAAGAGGTGGTTCAGGTCACCCTTGCGGACTCGCCTGGATCGCTCGGGAAACTGGCCTCGAAGCTGGGCAAGGCGGGCGTGAACATCGACTACATCTACGCCGGTTCGGCCGGCAGCGCCCGCAGGCTCAACGCGTACCTCGGTGTCTCGGACATCAAGGCGGCGCTCAAGGCCGCACGCTAGTCACCGCTTGACCGCGTAGTCGGCCAGGCCTCGTTCCAGGAGCGCGAAGCCGCGGCGTATCTGCGCCCTGGCCTCTTCCACCAGGGCCGTCGCTTTGCGCCCCGCGCGCACGCGCCGGCGCACGTAGTCGACCAGGGCGCGGTGTGCCCCCATCATGGCGGCCGCCGCGGCCAGCGGCTCGACGTCACCGGGGTCGGACTTTGTATCCGCGGCCAATAGCTCGGCCAGGCGCCGCGTGTAGCGCTCGACGATCTCGCGCTCCCGTGCCACGAGGGAAGGGCTGGCGGATACCGCTTCGCCTGCCTGGGTGATCGCCGCGATCCGTTCCTTGCTGCCCAGGGCGTCGGTTCCGTCCAGCAGCCGGCGGCGGAAGGCCTTGATCGCAGACTCGCCCCGGGGACGGCTGCGCACCGCTTCGACGAGATCCTCCTCGAAGAACTCCATACCGCCGTAGAACAGGTCTTCCTTGGTGGGGAAATAGTTGAAGACCGTGACCTCGGAGACGTCTGCGGCCCGAGCGATCTCGGCCACCGTCACGTCCTCGAATCGGCGCTCGGCGAACAGCCGGCGGGCGGCATCGAAGATGGCCTGCCTGGTCTGCTGCTTCTTGCGCTCCCTGAGCCCGACTTCCGCGGCCACCCGCCCAGTCTAGCGGAATAGACTTAGCCGCCATATTATTTAAGTCACTATAAGTTTGTGGTAACTTAGCCACAAAGGCTGGATTCTGGAGGTGGCATCAGTGGATCTCTATTCGATTGTTCTCTTCGTCCATATCGTGGGGGCCCTTCTGCTCTTCATGCTCCTCACGGTCGAGGGGGTGGGCCCCAAGGCCGGGCTCCGATCGGCAGCCCTGAATCGGGTCCTGGGGCCGATCTCGGCCCTGGCGATCCTGTTTCCCGGCCTCTACATGATGAAAGCGGAGTGGGGGTGGGCCGGCTGGGTCGTCGTCGGAATCGTGTCGTGGTTCCTGATCGCCGTGCTTGGTGCCGGCACTGGGATCGGCGTCATGCGCGGACGCATCACCAACCGGGCGGCGACTCTTTCGTGGTTGATAAGGGTCGGGATGGCGTTAGGCGTCGTCTTCGACATGACGGTCAAGCCCAACGTGCTCGTGTCGCTGCTCGCAGTTGTAGCGGGGATCGCAATCGGAGGTGCGGCAAGCCTGGCCGGGCGCCGCGAGGTGGTGACTTAGTGAGCGCAGCTCCCACACTCGACCAGCAGTCCAGGGACGTTCCCCAGCCGAACCGGCGGCGCTGGGTCGCTCTAGCCTTCATCGCGGTGGCGCAGCTGATGATCGCGCTCGACGCCACCATCGTCAGCATCGCGCTGCCTTCGGCACAGATGGCGCTCCACGCCTCGGACGCCGACCGGCAGTGGGTCGTGACCGCGTACACCCTGGCCTTCGGCGGACTGCTGCTGCTCGGCGGACGGGTGGCCGACTATCTCGGGCGCAAGCGCGCGTTTCTCATCGGTCTCGCCGGGTTCTCCATCGCCTCGATGATCGGTGGGGCAGCTCCAGACTTCGCAGTCCTGGTCGCGGCGCGCGCGCTGCAGGGTGCTTTCGCCGCGTTGCTGGCTCCCACAGCCCTCTCGCTCCTGACCGTCACGTTCACCGAGCCGCGCGAGCGGGCCACCGCGTTCGCGGTCTACGGTTCGATCGCCGGCAGCGGCGCGGCGATCGGAATGCTGCTCGGCGGCGCGCTGACCCAATACCTCACGTGGCGCTGGTGCCTGTACGTGAACCTGCCCATCGCGCTCATCGCCGCGGCCGGCGGTTCGATGGTGCTGGCTCCGTCGCGGTCCCGCTCGCGACCCAGCTTCGACATGCTCGGCGCACTGCTTGTGACCGGCGGGCTCGCGGCGCTCGTATACGCGTGCACGAACGTTGTGGCGCTCGGCTGGTCATCACTGGGCGTGACCGGGTTCCTGGTTGGCAGCGCCGTGATGCTGGTCCTCTTCGTGCTTCGTGAGTCACGTACAGCTAACCCACTCTTGCCGCTGCGCATCCTCGCCGACCGCAATCGGAGCGGTGCGTACATAACCGTGGGTTTGGGCCTGGCGGGAATGTTTGGAGCGTTCCTGTTCCTGACCTACTACCTGCAGGTCGTGCTTCACTACCCGCCGCTGCAAGCTGGGCTGGCCTTTCTGCCCATCACGATTGCGTCGCAGGCCGGCTCATGGCTTATCGCGAGGCAGCTCATGCCGAGGATTGCGCCAAGGTTATTCATGGTCCCGGCCGCCCTGGTCGCGGTGGCCGGCATGGCGCTGCTGACACAGCTTCATGTAGACAGCGGCTACCTCTCGCTGGTGCTGCCGGCGGAGATCCTGCTCGGGGTGGGCATCTCGAGCTTGATGGTGCCCGCGTTCAGCATCGCGACGCACGGGGTCGATCCACGCGAGGCCGGCGTGGCCTCGGCCACGGTGAACACCGCCCAGCAGGTCGGAGCGTCGCTTGGCACCGCCCTGCTCAACACGATCGCGACGAGCGCAACCGCGGGGTTCGCAGGCGAACGCTCGGTCGCCCTGGGGCACGGCTTTTCCGCGGCGACTGCCTGGGGAGCCGGCATTCTGCTGCTCGCGGCATTTACATCGGGGCTCCTGATCAACGCCCAGCCTTCGCGGCGCTGAAATCCTTGACGAAGCCTCTTGACAGGGCTTCGTTGGGCTCGTATTCTACCGATTAGTTAATTAGCCAATGAGCAAAATACAGTGGCATCGGATCAGCTGAGCGTCACATTCGCAGCCCTCGCCGATCCCACCCGGCGAGCGATCCTGGCGCGTCTCGCACAGGGCCAGGCCTCGGTCACGGAACTGGCCAAGCCGTTTGACCTGAGCCTCCCCGGCATCTCCAAACACCTGAAAGTGCTGCAAAAAGCCGGCCTGGTGACGCAGGGCCGCAACGCCCAATGGAGGCCGTGCCGGCTGGAGGCCGGGCGGCTCCACGAGGCATCCGATTGGGTGGGGGAATACCGGCGCTTCTGGGACGAAAGCTTCGAGCGCCTGGACGAAGTTCTGCAGGAATTGATACAAGAGGAGAAGAAGCAACATGACGGAAAAGGGAGCCAAGACGATGCCCAAGACTGAGTACGTGATCGAACCTGGCAAGCAGGAGATCATCTCGACCACGATCCTCGACGCACCGCGCGAGCTCGTGTTCAAGGCGTACACCGACCCCAAGCTCTTCGCCCAGTGGTGGAGCCCGCGGCGCTACGAGGTCAAGATCGACAAGTTCGACTCGCGGCCTGGCGGCGAGTGGAGAGTCGTGCACCGCGGCGCTGACGGGTCCGAGCACGGATTCCACGGCGTCAACCACGACGTTGTCGCGCCGGAGCGGATCTGCGCGACGTTTGAGTACGAAGGCGTGCCGGGACACGTTGCGCTGCAAACAGCCACGTTCGAAGCCCTGGGCAACAAGACCAGGCTCGTGGCGCACCAGGTCTTCCAGTCCGTGATGGACCGCGACGGCATGGTCGCCTCCGGAATGGAGGATGGCGCGAACGAATCGACGGAGCGGCTCGCCGAGCTGCTCGAGAAGATGAAGGCGCGGTGAACAAGACGAAATCCGGGCTCGAGCAGCTGGAGGTCCTTGTCGGGACCTGGGTTGTGGAGAGCAAGAAGTACTCGGAGGGACTGGGACAAACCACGGTCACTCCCATCGAAGACGGTAAGTACCTCCGACTGGAATCGAAGCAGGAGGACGAGAGGTTTCCGCGCAGCACGCAGCTGATCGGCTCCGACGATGCGAGCGACGAATGCACGGTCCTGTACTTCGACGGACGCGGCGTGCGTCGCGTGTATCGCATGACCGTCGAGGGCGGCGTGTGGACGATGTGGCGAGACGCGCCGGGATTCAACCAGCGTTACATCGGCAGGATCAGCAGCGATGGACAAACGATCGCCGGCCAGTGGGAGATGTCGAAGGACGGAATCCATTGGGACGACGACTTCGACCTTACGTACCGAAAGCAGTGAACGATCAGACCGGCAAGCGAGCGGTTGACGAGTACATGGCGGCTGCGCCGAAAGAGGCGCAGCCGCTGCTGCGTCAGCTGCGCAAGACGATCAAGGCCGCGGCACCAGACGCAGTCGAGAGGATCAGCTACGGAATGCCTCACTACGAGCACAGGGGGCGGCTGGTCTACTTCGCCGCATTCAAGAACCACATCGGGCTCTACCCCGCGGGGTATGCCGACAAGTACCCCGAGATGAAGCGTTACATGGCCGGCGCCGGCACGCTTCGGTTTCCGATCGGGGAGCCACTCCCGGTGGCACTGATCGCGAAGCTGGTCAAGACCCGGGTCAAAGAGAACGAGGACGCCGGGCGCGCGCAGGGCGCAATCAAGAAGGCCGGCTCAAAGAAGGAAGCCGTTCGCCGTCCTTCGAGCAGGCGATCAGGACGCTGAGCCGCCTTTCTCGGGTCTCCTCGCGCTTCGCGCTCATCACCCAGTAAGAAGCAGTCCGCCGGTACCACGGGGCCTGGGACTCGAAGAACTTCCACGCCGCCTTATGGCGGCGAAACTCCGCCTCGCGGGCGGGATCGAGGCCGGCGCTGCGGTTTTCATACGCGTAGATTCGGGACCGCGCTTCGTCACGCGCTTTGAAGGCGGCGCGCCCGCGGGGGTGGACCAGACCACGTTTCTCCAACTCCAGGAAACGCCGGATGTTGACCGCGCTCCAGACGCTTCGCTTCCGCCGCGGAGTGATGCGCTGAGCCGCCTTGTCGTCGCCCAGCGAGTAGCGCACGCTGTCGATCCATCCAAAGCAAAGCTCCTGGTCGACGACTTCAGGCCAGGTGACCGAGGCTCGGCCGGACCGCTTGTTGTGATAACCGAGCCAGAGCTCCGTCGCGGTGTCGTGGTTGGCTTCGAACCACGCGCGGAGCTGAGCCGGCGTCTCGAAGAAGACGACATTCTCAGGTGTCGGCACGCGCAACCAATCTACCGTTGCGGCATCCTTTACGTCCGTGAATTCGCCGCGCGGAGAAAGCGGGTATTACAACCAGCTGGCGGGCAGCAGCCTGGACCGGTTGGCCGCCATCTCGGACGGCATCTTCGCCGTGAGCATGACCCTCCTCGTGCTGGGCCTTGCGGTTCCGGCCGTGAACGCCGTCAAGAGCGAGGGAGATCTCCTGCACCAGCTTGGGGACACGCTGCCCTCGCTGGTCACGTACTTCATGAGCTTTCTCACGCTCGGCATCTTTTGGGTCGGCCAGCAGACGCAGCTGAGCCAGCTCGAGCGTGCAAACCGGAGCTACACCTGGATCCACCTCGCCTTTCTGCTCGCCGTGACCCTCGTGCCTTTTTCCACCGGCCTCCTGGCGCGGTTCCACTGGTCACGTATCGCATTGATTGAGTACTGGTTGAACATCCTGGTGCTGGGCTACACGCTTTTACTGGGAGTCGAGTACGGACTCCGGGCCAATCTGTTTCCAGAGGGTCAAGCGAAGGCGATCGCCCACCTGGTCCGGCGTCGGGTATACGGCGCGCAGGCGCTGTACCTGGTCGCCGTTCTGCTCTGTGTGTTCGACACCCACTGGAGCATTGCGCTGATCGTGGCGATCCAGCTCAACTTCGCCATCGCTCCTCGGATTCCGCTCTTACGTCGCATCTGACCCCGGTTCGCGTCCATAGAATGCCCGCTGTGACGCCTGACGAACTGCCGCGCGGCGCGCTTACGGGCAAGGTCGCGGTCGTTGTCGGTGGCGCAAGCGGCATCGGAAGGATGGTCGCCCGAGCACTCGCGACGCAGGGAGCGCGCGTAGTCGTGGCCGACTTCGACGCGGCGCGCATGGAACGGACCGTGGAGGAGCTCCTTCGCCTCGGTAGCGCTGACGCGGTGCTCGCTCTGCCGACCGACGTGCGAAGCGAATCGTCCGTCCGATCGCTGGCCGGCGATGCGATCAAGGCGATGGGACAGGTCGACATCCTGGTCAACATGGCGGGGGTGGTCCTACAGGGCCCGCTCGACCACATCAAGCCGAGCGACTGGAAGTGGATGCTGGAGACGAACGTCCTCGGCACCGTTCGCACGACCATGGCCGTGCTGCCCCACATGCTCGAACGCCGCTCCGGTCACATCGTGAACGCGGTCCCGCTCGGCTCTCTCGTCACGACGAGTCCCCTCGAGGTTCCCTACGACAGCGGTTACGCGGCGGTGGCGACGTTCACCTATGGCCTCGCGGTGCTCGCTGCGGGGCAAGGCGTGCACGTCTCGATGTACGTCACCGGCTCGAAGGCGCCGCTCATCGGGCAGAACACTCGGACCCGAGGCGTGAGCCGGCTCCTTCGGTCGAGTGACGGCCTCGAAGAGGCGTCACCGGCGAGTGAGCGGCTGGTGGACAGCCTGATCGAAGATGCATGAACCGAGGTTCCTCGTGTTCGCGGACCCTGCGGACGCAGCCTCCGTTCCAGATCGCTGGGGCGAGCTGCAAAGGGTGACGTCGCGGTGAACGTTCCCACCGACCTGCTTTCAAGCATCGGGATCTGCGTCGGCTTCGCGGCGTTGATCGCCGCGGTGACGTGGCGCTTCCACCAGCCGCTGATCATCGCCTACCTGGCCACTGGGGTGATCATCGGCCCCAACATCGGCCTCAGGTTCATCACCAACCAGGAGAGCATCTCGACCGTGGCCGAAATCGGCCTCATCCTCTTGCTCTTCGTCATCGGCCTCGAGATCGACCTGAGGAAGATGGCCGCGGGCGGCGCCGCGGTCCTGCTCACCGGTGCACTGCAGGTCCCCATCTGCGTCGCGCTGGGGCTCGCGTTCTTCTACCTGTTCGGGGTGCAGAACGCGCCGCACAACTACGAGCTGCTCTACCTCGCGGCGTGCATGAGCCTCTCCAGCACGCTGGTCGTCGTCAAGATCCTGAACGACAAGTTCGAGCTCGACACCCTGCCAGGCCGGATCACGCTTGGTGTACTGGTCATCCAGGACCTTTGGGCCGTCGGCATGCTCGCGGTACAGCCCAACCTCCTCAACCCGAACCTCGTCCCGCTCCTCGGATCGCTTTGGCGTGGCGCGCTGCTGGTGGTTGGTGGTTTCGCCGTCGCGAAATATGTGCTGCCGCACCTGTTTCGGATGGTCGCCAAGGCACCAGAGCTGGTGCTCGTCTCCGCGCTTGCCTGGTGTTTCTTCCTGGCCGGCGCGGCGAGTTTGATCGGGCTCTCCCGCGAGATGGGGGCGTTGATCGCCGGGGTTAGCCTGTCGACATTTCCCTACAACATCGACGTCGTGGCCAAGGCGGTCAGCATCCGCGACTTTTTCGTGACCTTGTTCTTCGTCGCCCTCGGAATGCAGATCCAGATTCCCAGCCTTAACGCGCTGGAGATCGCGCTGGCGGCATCAGTGTTCGTCATCGTAAGCCGCCTCGTCGTCGTCCCGATCCTCTACGCGCTTCGGCTTGGGCTGCGCACCAGCATCATCCCCGGCATCAACCTCGCGCAGGTGAGCGAGTTCTCGATCGTGATCGCGTCACTTGGCGTCACACTGGGCCAGATCAGGCAGGACGTCCTGACGATCGTCATCGTCACGTTCGCCGTCACGTCGGTCGTCTCCACGTACATGATCAATTTCAGTCACCCGATCCAGAAGGTGTTGACTTCCGTTTTCAAGACCCTCGGCCTGAAGGACCTCGATGCGGCGAGGGAGGAGGATGCCGAGGTGCTACACCAGCCCGTGATCTTCCTCGGTTTCTTCCGGGACACCAGCTCGATCCTCTACGAGTTTGAGCACGAGGGCACCGCCGAAGAGTCGAGGGCGTTCGTCGAAAAGATCCTGGTCATCGACTTCAACCCGGCCGTCCTGCGTGAGCTGCGCAAGAAAAACATCAAATGCGTCTACGGCGACATCGCGCACTCCGATACGCTGCGGCACGCTGGGGTTGAGCACGCCAAGCTCGTCGTGTCGAGCATCACGGACGACGTGCTTCGCGGTACCAGCAACCTGCGGCTGATGAACATCGCGCACAACCACGCACCGAACGCTCGCGTGGTGCTGACCACCGAGCACATTCCTCAGGCTCTGCTCTTTTACGAGGAGGGGGCCGACTTCGTGTTCATCCCGCGGCTGTATTCCGCGGCCGCGTGCGCCCGGATCCTGCGCAAAGGCCTCGCCGGAGGCTTCGAGGAGATTCGGTCCCAGGCGATCGACCACCTCTCGCAAAGACAGGAAGTCCTGGCCTAACGGTCGCGCGTTTCCGCCGGTAACGCTTCTCCGTATCTTGGCGGTGTGGATACCGCTCGGCTGAGCCCACTCGAGCCACTTGCCAGGGCGTACGTACGTGCGGTGCCGGAGAATCCGAAGGACGAGGGCCTCTTCGGGCCGCGAAGCATCGTCTGGCAGGTGAATCGCGATCGCTGCTTTCCGCTCGCGGGTATGCGGTCCCTGATGATCCAGGCGCTACATCCGCTCGCCATGGCGGGGGTCGACCAGCACAGCAGCTGGCGGCGCGATCCGTTCGGTCGGCTCGCGGCCACCAGCAGCTACCTCCTCACGACGACCTACGGCGACACCGCCGCTGCCCTCGCGGCGGCCGCGTGGGTGCGCAAGATCCACGTCCACGTCCGCGGGGTCGACCCCGAGACCGGCCTCGCTTACAGCGCCGAGGACCCGGCTCTGCTCCTGTGGGTCCACGCCGGCATGGTCGACTCCGTGATCGACGTCGTTCAGCGCTACGGCCGCGTGCTTGACGCGGGCGACGCCGACCGCTACGTCGCGGAGATGGTCCGTTTCGCCGAGATCGTGGGCGTGCCTGCCTCCCAGGTGCCGACCACCGTGGCTTCGCTGCGCGCATATCTCGAGTCCGTGGAGCTCCGGCAGGCGACCCCCGCCGCCAAGGACGCCATCGCCGTCGTGCTCGAGGCACCCGACCTCGACCCTGAGGTGCGCGATCTGTGGCACGACCTCGGCCAGGTCGCCGTAGGCACATTGCCCGCGTGGGCGCGAGAGATGTACGGATTCGCCGCCCCGCCGCAGGATCTGATGCAGCGGGAGCCGGTCCGCCAGCTGCTCGGCGCTCTCGATCTCGCCTTCGAGTCGCTGCCCGGCGTCCTGGAGGCCCGGCAGCGAATCGAGCTCCGCGTGCGGGCTTGAGCGCAGCGACGCCCGCGATCAGGCAGTCGCGCGTCAGTCGTGGCGCGGCCCTGGCCAGGCTTGCCCTGCGCATCGGCGGCCGCTACCTCGCCCGGTCGCCACGACTTCTGTTCGCCTCCGTTGAGCGGCGAGGCGAGCTCCGCCACGACCTGGCTCTTCGCTCGGCGGACGAGGTCGCCGAGGAGCTCGGCTCGATGAAGGGCGTGCTGATGAAGCTCGGCCAGATGGCGAGCTACATCTACGAAGACATGCCCCTGACGTTCCGAGCCGCCATGTCGCGGCTGCAGCACCGGGCCCCGCCCATGACTGCGGCACTCGCTTCGTCGGTGATCGCCGATGAGCTGGGTGACGTGCCGGAGCGCGTTTTCGCGCAGTGGGACCCGCTGCCCTTCGCGGCCGCTTCGATCGGCCAGGTGCACAGGGCCATCACGCGCGACGGCCGCGCGGTGGCGGTCAAGGTGCAGTACCCGGGAATCGCGCGCAGCATCACCTCCGACCTCCGTAACGTCGGACTGCTGCGCCGCATCGTCGGCGCTGCGTTTCCTGGCCTTGATGTGCGATCGCTGGTGGACGAGCTCGGCGAGCGTCTGCAGGAAGAGGTCGACTACGTTCGGGAGGCGGAGAGCCAGGAGATGTTCGCCAGGTACTACGAGGGACATCCGGTCATCCGCGTGCCCCATGTCCTGGCCGAGCTGAGCACGTCGCGGGTGCTCACCAGTGAGCTGGTCTCGGGGGCGAGCTTTGACGAGCTGCTGGAGTGGGACCAGGAGGAGCGAGACCTCGCCGCTGAGACGATCCACCGGTTCGTCTTCCGGAGCCTCTACCGGCTGCACGCCTTCAACGGCGACCCGCACCCGGGCAACTACCTCTTCCATGGCGGCGGCCGTGTGACCTTCCTTGACTTCGGACTGACCAAGCAGTTCACCGACGGGGACCTCGCGCCGCTCATCGACGCAGTGAGGTTTCTCGTCTTCGAGAAGGACTTCGAGGCGTTTCGAGCCGCCCTCGAGCGGGCGGGATTCCTGCGGGCCGGCGCTCCGGTGGCGACCCAGGTCGTGGTCGATCGTTTCGGCCAGTTCTACGGCACGGTCCTGCAGGACGCCCCGATGACGATCACCCCCGCCTACGCGTCGGCCATCGTCCGCCGCTTCTTCGACGCCCGCGGCCCGCTCGCGCCCTATTCGGACGTGCCGCGCGCATACGTGATCATGCAGCGGATCAACCTCGGCCTGTACGCGGTGCTCGGCAGCCTCAACGCGACCGCCAACTGGAGACGCATCGCGGAGGAGATCTGGCCGTTCCGCAATGGCCCGCCGTCGACTCCCATCGGGGAGGCCGAAGCACGCTGGGAGGCGAATTCCCTCAGCAAACAAAGCGAAAAAGTGGTAAAGAATTAGGTAGCTGCAGGCTTAATTCAAGCTTCTTGCTGGGGGGATCGACATGGCCAATACCGCGGGTTCTTCCGTCCTGTCGTCGATGGCGCCGGATGAGCGCCGTAGACAGATGGTGCGGGCGGTGGTCGCCAGCACCGTCGGCACTTCGATCGAGTGGTACGACTACTTCCTGTTCGGCACGATGGCGGGCTTGGTATTTCCGCACCTGTTCTTTCCTAAATCCGACCCGCTGGCCGGGACCCTGAACAGCTACGCGATCTTTTTCGTGGGCTTCCTGGCCCGGCCTGTCGGCGCGTGGTTGTTCGGCACCTACGGCGACCGCATCGGCCGCAAAGCGACCTTGATCGTGACCTTGCTCTTCATGGGGATTGCCACGTTCTTGATCGGCGTCATGCCGACCTACACCAACATCGGCCTATGGGCGGCGGTCGTGCTCATCATCCTGCGTGCGTGCCAGGGCATCGGAGTCGGCGGAGAGTGGGGTGGCTCCGTACTCATGTCGATGGAGTGGGGAAGTCAGAAACGGAAGGGCTTCCTCGGAAGCTGGCCGCAGTTCGGCGTTCCGATCGGATTGGTGCTTTCGAACGGAATTACGGCTTTGACAGTGACGCTTGCGGGTTCGGCAACTTTTGAGTCATGGGCCTGGCGAATTCCGTTTCTGCTCAGCATCCTCTTGGTCGCGGTCGGTCTCTATATCCGGCTTGGAATCATGGAGACACCGGTCTTCCAGGCCCTCTTGCAGGAGCGACGAATCGAACCGGCGCCGGTCAGGGAGGTAATTCGGCGCAACTGGAGGGAGATCATCCTCAGCGCGTTGCTCCGGCTGCCTGAGCAAGCACCCTTCTACCTCTTCACCGTCTTCGTGTTCACGTTTGGCGCGTCCGCGACCAAGCTCGACAAGCCCTTCTTGACCTGGGCAGTGAGCGTCGCCGGCCTCGTCTCGTTCATCTCCATCCCGCTCTTCGGGCACCTGTCCGACAAAATAGGTCGCAAGACGATTTACATGGCCGGCATCGTGGTCATGGCCATCTGGGGATTCCTCTACTTCGGGCTCTACGCGACCGCGATACCGGTCGTCGTTTTCGTCGTGATCGCGCTCTCATTGCTCCCGCACGACATGCAGTACGGCCCCCAGGCCTCGTTGATCGCCGAAAGCTTTACCGGGCGCCTGCGCTACAGCGGCGCCTCGCTTGGCTACCAGTTCGCCTCGATCATCGCGGGTGGTCCGGCTCCGAGCATCGCACTCGGGATCTGGACGGGCTTTCTGTTCATCGGCCCCTGGAAGGTAATCTCGCCGCTTCCCGCCAAGAACCCTTACATGATCAGCTTCTACATCCTCGCGTGCTGCGTGGTCGGCTTCATCGCCGTGGCGCTCTTGAAGGACCGCTCCGCATACGACCACACGCAGGAGTACGACGAGCAGGAGGTGACGGCCGCCGGCGCGGTCGGCCGGCCTGTGCCGGGATAGTCCGGTTTCTGGGGGGAGCGCCCGCGTTATCGCTATGAAGCCGTGCGGGCGCTCACCTTGGTCAACCTCTCGCTGTGGGTCGTCCTGTTCATGGCCTGGCTCCAGTACACGATGGCGGTTGGCTGGGCCGACCCGATCAGCTCCGAGGTCCGGTGGATCCTCGGGTTGACCGCCGTTCTGCTCGGCTTGCTGGGTTTCTTGCGAATCAGAAGACACCAACCGATTCTTGGCTAGAGTGTCCGCATAGCGGACCAACCCTTTCCGATCATCGCCGGACGGCTGAGCCTGAAAGAGGCGATGACCAGCACGGCACCGACAGGCTGCCGCAGCTGGGCCGCACCGAGCAGCCGGTTCCCGCCCTCGACCTCCGGACGATGGCCATCGTGCACGGCGACCTCAACGCCGTTTTCAATTCGCTGATCGGTCTGGTGGGTTGGTCGATGGCGTGACCGAACCGGCGCTGGTCTTGCTCTTCGACGGGACTTGAGGCGTTTGAACACGCATGGCGCGCTGGATCCGCCGGCGCGACCCGGCCGGCCGTGTGCAGGTCATCGCCAACCAGAAACCAGGTGCGCTCGAGCGCTACGGAGTAACGCGTGAGGAGGCGGACCGGGCGGCCTGGAGCGTCGACCGCGAAGGCACCCGCCTCGAGGGCGCAGCCGCGATCAACCGCGTTTTCGCTGATCTCGGAGCGGGTTGGGCTGCGTTTGCAGCACCGTACGGACTTCGTCCGGTGGCTGCCCTCGAGGAACGCCTTTATCGTTGGTTTGCGCCCCGGCGGGGGAGCTTCCACGGGCTGGGGGTCACTCCGGAGTGCGATGAACCCGGATCGGATTGCGGATGACTGAGCTGCTTGCGCCCGAGCACGTTGGCGCCTTGCTCGTCATCGCAGCGTTGACTGCGGTCCTTGTCGTCCTCGGGCGCAAGCGGCCGGGTCTCTGGCTTCGCGGCCTGGCGCTGATCCTGGTCGTGGATGAGGTCAGCTGGTGGGTCTTCCTCGCGGCAGGCGGCGGCGAGACCGGCCAGCGCGCCCAGCCACTGCCCCTGCAGCTGTGCGACATCGCGATCTTCGTTGCGGCGGCCGCGCTCTGGACCCGCCGTCAGCTTCTGGTCGAGATCACCTATTTCTGGGGGCTTGCCGGAACCCTCCAGGCACTGCTTACGCCTGACCTGGCGCAGCACTTCCCGAGCTACCCGTACCTCCAGTACTACATCGCGCACGGTGGCGTGGTGGCGGCGGCGCTGGTGCTCGTGGCCGGCATGCGCCTGCATCCGCGGCCGTGGGCGGTGGCCCAGGTGGCGTTGGTGACGATCGCCTACACCGCATCTGTCGGGCTGGTCGATGCTGTGACGGGCAGCGATTACATGTACCTGCGCAGCAAACCGTCCAGCCCAACTCTGCTGGATGAGCTTGGGCCGTGGCCCGTCTATCTGCTCCCGGCAAGTCTCATCGGCATCGTGCTCCTGGCGATCCTCGACGCGCCGTTCCGGATCGGGCGGGCGGTCCGCTCAGCCCAGAGGCGTGCCGAAGCGCTCCGCTGAGACGACCTGGTTCAGCGGCTTGCGCTTCTTCTTGCCGATCACCTTTCGCTTCGGGTAGCCCAAGCCTCGACGATGCGGCGCGCCACGTCGGCGGGCAGCCTTCGTTCGCCATGCGCCCAATTGTCTTAGGTTTATGCGCCGAGATGGAGCAACCAACAACCAGCGAGCATCGTGCCGAGCGCCGGATCAGCAGCAAGGAGCATCGGGCCGCCTACCAGGCGGCAAAAGACGCGCCGGCGGAGCACAAGCCCCGCCTGATCACATCGCGGTCGGTGGCGCCGGAAGTCCATGGCGGCGGGGCGATCGGGCGTTTCAACAGCTCGCTCGCCGTATTCATCACGAGGGGCGTCGGCACGATGTGGGCGGCGTACATCTTCGCTGTCATCGGCATCACGAGCCTGGTCGGCGCTCTGAGCAACAACCTCACGCTCACGCTCGTCGCCGGCGGGATCTCGTCGTACTTCCTCCAGCTGGTGCTGCTCCCGATCATCATCGTCGGCCAGAACGTGATCTCGGCCAGCCAGGACGCCCGCGCCGAGGCCGACCACATCACTCTGACCACGCTGCATGCGATCAACGTGCAGCAGCTCCAGATGCTCGAGCAGCAGCGCGAGATGCTGCTGCAGCAAAGAGCGATCCTCGACCTGCTGCAGAAGAAAGGGATCACGATGCCCACCACCACGGATGCGGGTGGCTGAGCAACACGAGCCGGGCGGATATCTCGAGGCGACGCTGGAGAGCCAACCCGCCGAGCTCACGAGGCTGCTTTCCGACGACTCGGCCGAAAGAGCCGCGTCCCGCCTCCGCGACTGCTCGCGAATCTTCCTGGTCGGCACCGGCACGAGCTTCCACGGCGCGCTGGTGGGTCAGTTCATGCTCCGGAGCGCGGGCCTGGAGGCCTGGGCCGTGCGCGCGTTCGAGTTCGCCAACTACCCGCCGGCGTTCCGCGACCACGATGGGCTGATCCTGCTCAGTCATCGCGGCAGCAAGCGCTTCAGCCGCGAAGCGCTGGAGGGGTTCGGGCAAGGCTCCCGGCGGTGGGTGGTGATCACCGGGGAAGGTTCCGCGATGGAGGGCGAGGGCGTGATCCGGACGGTCGCGCAGGAAAAGTCGCCCGTCCACACCGCCAGTCACACCGGGGCGATGGTCCGGCTGGCTCAGGTCGCAACCGCGCTCGGGCAACCGGCATGGAGGGAACAGCTCCCCGGCATTCCGGGGTTGGTCCAGGCTGCGGTGGATTCGGGCGATGCAATTGCGGCGGGCCTGCGTGACGTCGAGCTCAGGCCGGTTGCCCACTTCGTGGGTGGAGGACCGGCTCGCGCCACGGCCTACGAGGGCGCGCTCAAGCTGCGCGAGGCGACGCACCTCGTTTCGGCTGAAGGCCACGACGTCGAGGGCATCCTCCACGGTCCGCTGGTCAGCATCCAGCGGGGCCAGACCGTTGTCCTGATCCCCCAACCCGGACCTGCCCTCGAGCGCGTAAAGGAGGTTGCGGAGGCGCTGGACGAGATCGGTGCCAACGTGATGACCTTCCGAGCCGCGCCCGACGAGCTCGACGAGGTGCTGGCCCCTATCGTGAATGTCGTGCCGCTGCAGTGGCTCGCCTACCATGCATCGCGCAAGCTGGGCGTCGACGCCGACAGCTTCCGCCGGGATGAGCCGGCGTACGCCGCGGCGCAGTCGAAGTTCACGCTGTAGCCGTGGAAGGCCCGCTCGCGCCTGTCGAGGCAATCACCGGCGCCGTGCTCCTTATCGTCACCTTCTATGACCTGTTTCAGTCAGTCGTGCTGCCGCGGCCTGCGGTCCGTAAGGTGCAGCTCGCGCGCACCATCGTCCGGCCGTTGTGGCGGTTTTGGAAGTGGAGCCTGAACCGGGGTTCGCGCATCGACAGGAGCGAGGCACGGCTCGCGGCATTCGCACCCATCTCCCTCCTCACCCTCTTCCTGGTCTGGGGCATCTCCCTTATCACGGGCTACTCGCTGCTGATCGACTCGCTGGCCGGCGAGTTCCGCCCGCCGCTCAACGACTGGCTCACGTCCTTCTATGTCTCGGCCACCACGCTGGTGCCCCTCTCTTACGGAGACTTCGTTCCCGAGCACGGTCCGGCGCGGCTATTGATCATCCTCGAGAGCGGGACTGGCGTGGCGCTGGCTGCGCTGGCGATCACCTTGCTGTTCGAGCTCTATGGCTCCTTCCGCTCGCGCGAAGAGTCGGTGGTCGCCCTCGATGCGCTGGCGGGTGCGCCTCCATCGGCTGTGCAGCTCCTCGAAACCGCGGCTCAGCCGGGAATGGACGGGGCCCTTAAAGAGACCTTCGACGAGTGGCGCCGTTGGTCGGCCATGGTGCTGGAGAGCCACCTCGCCTATCCGCTGCTCGTTTATTTCCGCTCGAGCCACGACAACGAGGCCTGGATCAACTCCTTTGGCGCCGTAATGGACTCGGCCTCACTGATCCTGAGTTCGACGGACAGTGAGGCCAAGGGTGCGGCCAAGATGATGTTCACCGTCGGCAACCACCTCGTCGAGGACCTGGCATGGGTCTTCCAGCTCACGCTGGCTCCCGACCCGATCATCGAGAAATCGGAATACAAAGCGGCAATCTTGCGGCTCAAGGCGGCCGGCTACCGGGTGACCGACGGGGATGCAGCCTGGGAACAGTTCTCCCACTACCGATCGAAGTACGCGTCCGCGCTCAACCTGATGGCGACGTACCTGCTCGCGCCTCCCGCGCAGTGGGTGGGCGATCGCTCGTACCTGCCCCACCGCCAGCGCGCGCGCCGCGGCCGCCAGCCGGCCCGCAGGCCCGCCTAACTGATCAGACCGAGCTCCCGAGCCTTGACGATGGCTTCGAGCTTGGAGTGCACGGCGAGCTTGCTGCCCAGGCTGCGGATGTGCGTGCGAATCGTGGTGTAGCTGATCCCCAGCTCCGCCCCGATCGCGCGGCTGGGCAACCCCTCGGCCATGAGCGTGAGGACCTCCTTCTCACGAGGAGTCAGGCGCTCGAGCTGCCCTTCGATGGATCGGCGCTTGGCGATGAGAGTCGCGATGGTCCGGGGCGTGATCAGCATCTTGCCCCGCGCCACGTCCCGAATCGCAGCCACCACGTCGGCGGCCGCGCGCGATTTGTGCAGAAAAGCGCTGGCGCCGGACTGCACCGCGGCAAACCTCGCGGCGTCGGTGTCGTCGCGCGTGAGGAAGATCATCTTGGCCGCGGGCCGGATGCTGCGAATCGCTTTCGCGGCGTCCGGCCCCGTACCGTCAGGCAACCGGAAGTCGAGCAGCACGACATCGGGATTCAGCTGTGCCGCGGCGGGTATGCATTCGGCCACGGTTCCGACGTTGCCGACCACGGTCATGTCCGGCTGGTCGTTGATCAAAGCCGCGAGGCCCTCAGCGACGACCCGATGGTCTTCGACGATCAAGACGAGAGTCGGTTCGTGGTCACCCCCAGAACGAGGTTCCTCGGGGGGCGTGGCGGGTTGTCCGGCGGGCGGCACATTCCTAAAACCGACGTGCAGTCGCGAGTACCCGGCAACGAGTTGTTAAGCGGATCTGGCGATGTGAAGCCGGAGGTACACGGCGCCGGACTCGGGCACCCGGACGCTCGATGGCTCGACCACGCCCCCAAACGCAGGTGGAGCCGTCGCGATGGAGTATTCGCCGGGGTCGAGGTGCAGCGCAAAGGATCCATCGCCGGCCACGTGGACCGAGACCTCGCTGCCGCCCTGTCGCGAGAAGATCAGCATCGTCGCGGTCGGCGGCGGGTCGCACGGCTCGTCCGCGGGACACGTCGGAGTTGGCCCACGGTCCAGCACGCCGGTCACGTTTGTGTTCTGGCCGGTTTCCGCCGGCCGGGCTGATGGCGTCGAGCTGCACGCCGCACCAAGGATCAGCAGGACGAGCGCCGCTGTGACGCGCGCACGCGCCATGAGCCTGATCGTACCGATCTGAAAGAACGGGGCCGGCGCTTGCCGGCCCCGTGTGCGTTCGCGGTCGACTGTGAACCTACGGCGTGTTGAAGAAGTTGATCACCCGCGCGACGAGGTCTTTCTTCTGAGTCGCGCTTCCGTACTCCTCGAGGGGGAACGCCAGGAAGACGACCTTGTACGAGGCGCTGTAGGTCAGGGCGTCAGGTTGAGGTCCGGAGCCGACCGCGGGCTTGGTGTGGCTTCCATCGTCCATAAACGCGGCCAGCGCCCCTCCATTGGGCGTGATCTGGTCCATGAACGCAAGGCCGGGCCCGCCCAGGATCGAGAGATCCAACGGAACGGTGCCAATCCCATCCGAGACCGGGTTGCCGGCCACGCTGGTGACCGAGTTGGTCAACCGGTCGTTCTGGTTCTCGCTGCCGTCCCATGTGACGTGCAGGTAGTTGTGGACGAAAGGAGTCGTGCCCGCGGCCTGGTCGAGGAGGTCCTGGCCCGACATGAATAGGTGGCCGCCGTTGTTCAGGTAAGTGGTCAGGCTCCCCTCATACGGCTGGATCGGTGCCGGGTAGCTCGTGCCGGTGAACCAGACGATGTTCTTGAACGCCTGCATGTACTTGACAGGCAGGTTCGGGTCTGCGTTCAGGTCCCAGGTGTCGAATCCGACTCCGGCCGCGGTCAGTGCATCGGTGTAGTACTTGTTCACATCCGGAGCGTTGCCGTCTTGATCGACCAGCAGCGTGTCCACCGTGACGGCGATCGTCTTGATGGTCGCTGAAGCGCTGGTCGTCGGGCTGCCGACTGAGGTCGCCATCACAGTTGACGTGCTCGACGTTCCGTCGGTTGTCCCAGCAGGTACGGCAACCTTCACGCAGATGTTGGCCGTCGCCCCCGCGACGATGGATGTCGTAGTGCTGTTGGACGTGGTGCACGTTGCGTCGTAGATGGTTGCCGCAAAGGTGCCGCCTGTCACGCTGAGGTTGTAGCTGTCGGTCTTGAAGCCCTGGTTCGTCACAGTGACGGTGTAGGTCTGGCCCTGGCCAGAGCGCGCTCCACCGGTCTGGGCCGCGGGGGATAGGCTCACCGAGTACGGCGGGGCGAATTTGGTCACGGTCGGTGACCCGCTGACCGACTGGCCCTGCGCGTCAGTCGCGGTGAAGCCGTCGTCGATGACCGATGTCACGCTGGAGCTGACTCCAGCGTTGATGTTGACGGTGAAGTGAAAGGCGACGCTGCCCCCGGTCGGGACGGACTTCCCAGACCAGGTGACGGCGCCGCCTCCGCCTGAGCCGCCGTCCTGCGCAGAGACGAAGCTCGTGTTCGCGGGAATCGGATCGGTGATGGTCACGCCCGTCGCATCGGCGCTGCCGATGTTGCGCAAGATGATCGTGTAGTTGAGGTTGCTGCCGGGGCCAACCGGAACACCGGAGTCGGCCTTTGAGATGACGAGTGCGGGCGACTTGATGGATGCGTTGATGCGATACGCACCCTTGCCGTGCGTCCCGGCCGCGAGGATCCCGTTGGATGGGTCGAGGTCGAGCTGGTCCACTGCGACGGTCGGGAAGTTGGTGCCGAGCGCCGCCCATGACGCGCCACCGTTGTTGGAGACGAACGGTCCGACGTCAGTCGCCGCGTACAGCGTGTTCGGGAACGACGGGTCGAGGATCAAAGAGTTGACGGGGTTGTCGGGAAGGTTGCCGCTGATGTCCGTCCACGACTGGCCGGCATCCGTCGTCTTGTAGACGTGCCCCGGCTGGTGCGGTGTCGACGCGCTGTAACCGTTGTAGGCGAGGTAAGCGATCCGGTCGTTGCTCCGGTCGACTGCGATCCAGGCCACGGGTCGGCCCGGCAGCGAGTGCTTGTCGCCGAGGCCGTTGCTGTGTACACCGACCCTGGTCCAGGTCGGGTTGTTGTTGACCTGCGCATCGGCGCTGAAGTACACGAGACCGTCGAGCGAGCCGGTGTAGACGGCCGTCCCGCCCCCGACGCCGATCGCCGAGATGGTGCAGTTGCGGGCGCCGTTGGGCGAGGTCCCCGCGCAGCCCGTGGTCAGGTCTGGGCTGATCGCGTTCCACTTGACGTCGCCGACCGACCCTGCCTTTGCGTTGTCCGTGCGGTACAGGCGATAGGTGCCAAGGAAAAGCTGGTTGACGTTGTTCTGGTTGAGCACGAATGGCGTGTAGAACTCAGAGCGGTCACTCGGGTTGATCCCGTTCGTGATGAACTGGTTGGTGAAGAATCCAGCGCCGCCGTCGGTCATGCGGTACGGCGAGATGCCGAAGTACGTGCCGTAGACGTAGCTGAAGTCGGTCGGGTCGACAAGCACCTGGCCGCCGTCACCGCCGGCCAGGTCGAACCACGTGTTGGAGGTCGCCGACTTGCGCTCGGTGCCGTTGTCCTGCGAGCCGCCCCAGATGCGCGCGCCCGGGCCGCCCCCGACGTCTGGGAAGCTCGGGTTCGTCCCGATGGAGGTGAACTGGGTGATCTGCAGGTTGGTCCGGTGAGTCACCCCGGCGGTCGCCGGGTTGACCGTGCCGTTGAGGTCCTGCCACGTGACCTGCTTCAAACAAGTCTCATTTGTACATGGGGTCGTTTCGGCGGCGGTGCGGCCCCCACGACTGGTGGAGTACCAGACGCCGCCGTCATTGCCGATCAGGACGTTGGATGAGTTGTTCGGGTCGAACGCAAGCGCGTGGAAGTCAGGGTGAAGGTCCCAGCCGATGTTCTTCCAGGTCGCGCCGCCGTCGTCCGAGCGGAAGATGCCGCCGGACTGGATCGGCATGCTGTAGCCGAACGAGCCGGCCACGAAAACGACGTTCGGGTTGGTCGGGTCGGGCTCGATGACGTTGTCGTAGAAGCACTGCGTGGTGCAGTAGTCGAGGATGGTGTCGAAGGGACCCGTGCCGGTGGGGAGGACGGCCCAGCTGGCGCCTTCGTCGGTCGACTTGAAGATTTGGCCGAGCTGACGCTTACCCGTTGTGCCGTCGACCCAGTCGAACCCGGTGTAGAGGGTCGCCTTGGCCGCACCGGCCGGATGCGAAAGCCCAACCGAGAACCTGGTCGGCAACGCCGTGAAGTTTGCGTTCGCCGGCAGGCCGTTCATGATCCCGTTCCACGTCGCGCCGCCGTCCGTGCTCTTGTAGATGGCATCGCCCCAGAACGATGAATAAAGCGTCGCCGGGGTCTGCGGGTCGAGCCGGATATCAGTCGCGCCCAAAGACGTGCCCGGCGCCGGTTTGATCAGCGTCCAGTCAACGCCTCCGTCCGTCGACTCCCAGAGCCCGTAGGTCGAGTGAATCGGGGGTGAGACGCGGCGGTCGCCGCCACGTCCGCGCAGGACGGCCGCGTAGAGGTGGTCGGCGTCGTTTGGGTCGACCGCCAGCCGGGAGATTGAGACGCCGAGGAAGAAGTCGCCCGAGACGTGTGACCACGTGAATCCGCCGTCGGTCGACTTGAGGATGCCGTTGCCGAAGTAGCTGTCGCCGGAGAGTGCGCCTTCACCGGTCCCGTCGTAAACGACCAGATCATTCGAGGGAGCCACGGCGAGCGCGCCCGTGGCCAGCGAAGGTAGCCCTTCGGTGCGGTTGGTCCAGACCTTGGTCGTCTGGTCATAAGTCCAGATCCCGCCCTGGGCCGCTCCAAGGATGAACTGGCCGTTCTGCCGGATGGCTACAGCTCCGATTCGTCCGCTGACCGCTTCGAATCCGCCGGAGCTTCGGGCAACCTGAACGATCGGGTTCGGCCCGATCCCGTTCCAGGGCCCCGTGAACACCGACGGGCTCGGCGGGGGAGCTTTCTTGAGGTTGTCCGCCGCGTGCGCCGCGGCGGAGCGCAGCGTGCCGGCCTGCTCGACCGTGAGCGGAGCATCGCCCGCCGTGCGGCTGCTGATGTACTGGTTGTCCAGCGCCAGGAGTCTTGCTTCGCTCTCGTCCGCGAGGTGGCTGTCGAGCGACTGCGCGCCAGGGAGGATCGACGGCGTGTCGCCACCGCCACGGCTCGCGTTCTGCCCCCAAGCCGGGCCGCTCGCGGCCCCAACCATCGCAACTGAGACGATCAATGCGCTCAGCGCACGTAAACCACGCTTCCCCATACGTTCCCCTCTCGTCAATCTGGCCCGCCGTCAACAGCCGCGCGGAAAGAGGCCGGCGCGCCCATAGGCTTCAGGACGCCCATCGCGATTACCTCTCCAGCGACACAGCGCTTGAATCGATGGCCGTGTCCATGGCCACGTTCGTGAGTCCGAATACTCTGGCAAAGCCCAGAGTCGAAAGTCAAGCGAGAACACGGTTGGACCCGCGCTCGCTAACCTAGGCCGTCACACCCTTTATGGGACAACCGGCCAGTTGATCCTTACCCCGGCCGGGAGCCGGCCGACCTTCACCTCTGTGCCTTCGACCGTGAAGTCGACACGCTGACCGGCGAAATGCAGGCCGCTCACCTCGATCCGATTCCACATCGACGTCTTGATGGGGGAGATGCGCAGTGACTTGCGTCGCGGGTCCGCCTCCAGACCAAGGATCGATGCAACGCAGGTGAACATCGCGGCCGCCGACCACAGCTGAGGGGTGCAGGTGTTCCAGTACTCCTTGGGCGGCGCTCCGGGTTCTCGCATATCGCCACAGAAGAGCTCGGGAGGGCGGTGCATCGGAAAGTCCATCGACGCCTCGATCAGCGCCCGCGCGAGACGTTCCGCCTCCTCGGCAAATCCGTACTGGCGCAGGCCGGCGATCGCGAGTGCTGTGTCGAAAGGCCAGACCGAGCCGTTGTGGTAACTGCAGGGGTCGTAGTTGATCGCCCGGTCAGAAAGCGTGCGGATGCCCCAGCCCGAGAAGAGGTCAGGCGACAGCAGCCGTTGCGCCACATGCGCCGCCTTCGGCCGGTCGATGATTCGCATCCACAGGCAGTGGCCTGGGTTCGAGGTGATCGCCTGCACCTGGCGCTTCGAGCCGTCGAGCGCCTGGGCGAAGAACTTTTCCTTTGGCATCCAGAAGTCGCGGTTGAATCGCCACTTCAGCCCGGCCGCCTGCTCCTTCAAGCCCGGTCGTCGCCGCGACATGCCGATGAGACCGCGATGCAGGTACGCCTGCACCTCGCACAGCGCGGCTGGACGCGATGCGTCGCTGCCGTCGGTGTTGGTCAGCGAATCGTCGGAGTCCTTCCATCCCTGGTTGCGCGCGCGCCCGCCGCGGTACTCGATGTAGCCGTCGCCGTCCGAATCGCCGTACTTTCGGCACCACTCGAGCGCAGCCTCCGCCGCGGGCCAAAGCTCGTCCGCGAGCTTGTGGTCATGCGTCCAGTTTTCGGTCTCGGTCAGCGCGCAAAGTAACAGCGCGGTCGCGTCTATGGTGCCGTAGAGGATGTTGGGCCACAGTCCACGCTCGACGACCTCGCCGCTGCGGACCTCATGCAGGATCTTGCCCGGCTGCTCTTCGCTGTCCGCGTCGACCCGCCGGCCCTGGTGCTCGGTGAGATAGCGCAGCGCGCCGCGCGCAATCGCCGGATTTATGTGGAGGAGGAGGATCGAGGTGATGAGGGTGTCGCGGCCGAAGGGTACTGCATACCAGGGCAGGCCGGCCGTCGGATAGATCCCGGTCTCATACTGGTTGCACAGCAGGCGGATATCGGCAGTCGCCTGCTCCAGCAGCTCGTTGAGCGCGGGGTTGTCCGTCCGCACCGACATGCACTCGGACGCCCAGCGCGGATAGACGTGCTCGGCGGCTTGGAGCCCTGCTGCAAATTCGATCCTTCGGCTTGAGTCGGGCGTCGCGTCCACCAGTAGGGTGAAGGATTCGCCGGCGGACAGTCGGAGCTGTTGCTTCAAGCCCTCTGGATGCGTGCCGACGCGGCACGAATAAGCGGCGCCCTCATCGCGCAGAAATCGCACCCCGTCGACCGTTTTCACCGCCGGCACCGGCGCCGGCGAGGCCAGCTCAGGCACTGCGCCTCGAATCCCGAGCATGGCCGCAAAGTCTGCCGCGACCTCGATCTCCAGCACCGCGTCGACGGTCGCGGCCCCCTCGTTGGCGACGGTGATCCGCTCGTGCAGGCCCGACTCGATGAAGCGCACCCGTGTCAGGCGCAGGCTTCCGGCCTGCAGCTCGAACGTGGCCGACGCGTCGTCGGACTGAAAGCCGACCGGCTCGGGCTCGATTCCGTCGATCAGCAGCCGGAACCCGGAAAGTATCCGCGTGTCGCCCGACCACAGCCCGTCACCGAGAAATTCGCCCGGCTTCATCGATCCGTCGCGCGCCGAGACCGCAAAGAAGCGATCGTGCTTGAGCATCACGCGCTCGGAGATGAGCTGCCCGGCCAATATCAAGTCGGCGGGTTAGTCTGCGTTATCGGGGGCTAGTTCGCGCCGGTTAACGCCGAAGTTTTTGCGGAGGCCTCGAAAGCAGGTCGCGACCCGAGCGGATAGCTGGTCCACTCGTTGCGGGCGAGCAGCTCGACGGCCATCGCCTCGAGGTCTCGGACCCGCTGGTTGGCCCGGATCGCTTCCCGGATCGAGAGGATGCCGACCGCCGGATGTCGCTTCTCGATCACGTGCCGGAGCATGTTGAGGTGCGCGTTGTCGGGCACCCCCGGCTCGCGGATTCGCCGGACGGCCGCGCGGACCGTCGACTGCGTGCCGTCGATGGCCTCGCCCTTGCCGAAGTCGAACTTGTAGCTCGGGCTCCGGCCGGCGGTGCGCCGCTCCGCGCTGAGCTTGATCCACTTCGCGTTCTCCGCACCCTTGCCGGCATCGATCACCAGGCGGACCGGGCGGCCCTGGTACTGAAAGGTCGCGTTCATCCGCACGTAGCTTTCCCGCTGCCCGGTCAGCCCCTCGTGGCGTCCGATGAGAAGGGGCGAATCCGCATCGAGCTTGATCCGATCGATCGGGGTAAGCAGCGAGATGATGGCGAACGCGTGCGGGATGAGATCGGCGATCACGCCGATGTCGGCCGCGGCGCCCGTCAGCGGCTGCTCCTCGAGGATCTCGATCCGGATCTCTTCGACGCTGTCCAGGAAATCGCGCAGCGTGCGCTCTTCGGTGAGCAGCATGCCGAGGAGGCGAACCTCGAGCTTGAAATAGTAGTGGTCGGCGGCCACGATCTCCACGCCACCCGGCGCGGAGTCGAGGAACTTGCGGTACTCGTCGGGCGGTGCGCCCAGTGGTTTTTCGATCAGCACGACGTCGCTCAGGTCGTAATAGCGCGCCAGCGTGGGAAGGTGCGTGGCCGCGGGCGTGGCGATGTATGTGATCACGTAAGAGCTCGACTCCAGCTCGCGCTCGAGCTGGTCTCGAGCCGGTGAGCCGTGGCTGTCCCAGTAAAAGGAGTCGCCGTGCGTGCGAACCTCCTCCTCTTTGACGCCCATGCGGTCGCGCGCGCCGGGCGAGTCCTGCTCCACGACATGCGTGCGGAAGTTGAAGAACTGTTTCAGCGTGAGCAGGTGCTGGTACGCCTTTTGGCCCCACTGGCCGAAGCCGATCAGCACGAAGTCCTTCTGCAGGTGGCGCTCCTCTTCGGCCAGGGCGTGAAGCCGAGCGTTCTTGATCGCGACCGCGGCCTGCACCGCGAGCGACTGCGCGCGCGCGACCTCCTCCGGGGTGAATCGCCGGTTCCGGTTGCGCTCGACGAGGATGGCCGCACCGATCGCCTGCTCGTCGGCGGTGAGAGGCAGGGCCACCAGCGATCGGACGCCAAAGGTCTTGACATACGCCGGGTCGACCTGCGCGTTCGCAGACGCGTCCTCGATGACGACGGGCTGGCCGCGGTCGACCACATCGAAGAGGAAGGACGAGGACGCGTCGCTGCGCTCGCCATGCTGGCGGCGCCAGAGGTCCACGAAGTCCGAAGCCGCCGCGCCAAACCAACCCTCGCGATCCTCTTCGTAGAGCGCGATCTGGCACAGCGCGACGTCGACCAGCCGGGCCAGGTTGTGCGCGACGAGGGTCAGCGTCTGATCGAGGTCGATGGAGCTGGCGATGGCCTTGCTAACGTCGGCGACCAGCGCGAGCTGTTCTGCGTGCCGCTGCGCCTCCTCGTAGAGCCGCGCGGTTTCCACGGCCACGGCGAGCTGCCCGGCGGCGGCGCGCAGCGCCTCCACCTGGCCCCAATCGGGCCGGCGCTGATCGGAGCGGTGGTAACCGACCTCGAGCACTCCGGTCGCGCGGCGTGTGGCGTCGCTGCCGAACGGCACGAAGACCCGGATCAGGTCTTTGTGATTGCCGCGCTCGAAGATCTCGCCCGCGAGCGTGAACGGCGCCATGCCGTCCGCGCGGGCGTGCTCTTTTTCCCCCACCAGGCAGGCCAGGACCCGACCGAGCTCGGTGCCGTCGCTGTACACGACCGGTACCTCGGTCCAAGTCACGGGCACGGGGATGCCGCCCGAGATGACGTCAGAGTGGTCGGTGGAGGGCATCGGCCCGACGATGACCGTCTGCCACGCCCGCGCCACGTAGACCAGGACATCGTCCTCCGCCAGGACTCGGTCTTCTTCCAGCGCCCATCGCGGCACCCTCGGCTGTGGGCCGTGCGCGCCGATCGCGCGCGATCTCTCCGCGGCGTCGATGGCATCCGCGGTGGCAGCGCCCGCGGCCATGCGCACCATCGTGGCCTCGTCTTGATCCCTCTGGTCGAGCAGGTACACGGTCGCGAAGTTGAAGTCGAACTCGGGGACGTCCGAGTCTGTCAGGTGGCCTACCACCGCGTCGATCACGTCGTGCCGCGAGGCGCCCGGCTTCAGCATGGCGGCGGTCATGTCGCCGAGCGCGCTCAGCAAGCGGTTGCTGTTCTCCAGCTCGGCGATCAGCCGCTGCGAGGCCAGCGCCCCGCCGATCAGCTGAGCCCCCGCCTTCAGCATCTCGTCGGTCGCCGGCGCGCGCCTCACGGTGGCAAGCCGATCGCGGCTTAGCACCACCAAATAGCCGTGGGGCTCGTCCGGCTGGCCCAGCGCGTAGGTCGCGACGGGGTGCAGGTCCGCTTCGGCGGTCGCGGCGCCGACCGTGCCGCCGATGGCGGTCTCCCACGGCGTGGTGGAGTCGTCGCGCTCTACGCGCATCGGAGCCGCGACGCGCAGGTGCGCCGTAACGAGCTCGAGGTGCGAACGCTGGTGCCCGAACTGATAGATCGCGGCGCCGTCGAGATTGCTCGCCATCAACAGGTCGGCCAGCGCGATCGAGAGCAGGCGGCGCAGCTCCTTGGCGTCGGTCCGAGCATCGCCCACCGGCGTCGTGAGCAGCGACGTGAGCCTGGACAGCCCATCGAGGGCCGCACGCTCCGCTCCTTCGAGCGCGGTCTGCACCAGCGCGGCCGCGGTGGCTGCCTTGCGCTCGAGCTCTCCCAGCCGGCCGTCATCCGGTGCGCGCTCCTTGTTGCGGTAGTTCAGGTAGACGAGTCCGAGGAGCCGGTCGCCCGTCAGCAACGGCAGGCCTACGGTCGACTGGACCTGGTAGCGCCTGATGAACGTGGAGTCGATCTCGGCGGGCGCGTTGCGGGCAACCAGCCGCTGGCGTGTTGCCGTGAGCCACACCGTCGACCCGTACTGGTGCACCCCCAGCTCGTCCGGCACCTTGCCCTGTCTCTCGTCGGCCAGGTAGCGGTTGAGCTGCTCGTGCATGTCGGTCAGGGAGTCGAGCAAGCCCTCCTGCGGCTGGCCCGTTGCAAAGGGCGCGTAGTAGGTGTGAGTCGACTCCTCGTAAAGGACGATGGAGACGATGTCCGCAGCCGACGCGTGCTGAAAATCGGCGACGACCCCGCGCAGGACGGCGGCGAGGCCGGAGTTGCTCTCGACCGGCGGGCGTATCACGACGTTGCGATCATCACACGGATCGCACGGGTTGCGTGGGGCCTCCGGCGCTGCCCCTTCCCCGCTGCGTGGGGAAGAGCTGCTTGCCGAAGGCCGATCATGGGGGAAGCCGGATCTTGCGGCGGCGCTGCCACCACGGCCTGGCGTTCTCGGCGAGTAGCGCGTCGATGGCGGGGTCGGGGCCGGACGGCGCACCTCGTTGGCTGAGCGCGAGCCACCGCTTCGTCACCTCGACGTAAATGTCCGTCTCCGTCCAGCCTGACAGCCGCTCCAGGACACCGTGCTTTCGGATCGCCTTGGCAATCGGCCGATATACGTTGTCGTACCAGCTGGCCGCGGCCTCCTGCAGGGAGACGTCGCGGTGTTGCTCGAGCTGAATGAAGTAGCGGTGGCCGATGATGTTCGACATGATCTCGTCGTAGCGTCCCAGGCGACTGCACTCGAGGCGAGATTCAGGGCGTGTTCGATGCAGTTGCGTTAGCTCGAGAAACGCGGCGTACTCCGCGGCCTGCAGCTTCGTGGCGGCATCGGTTTCAGATGGCACAGGGGCCCGCGTGCGGACGTTGATGACGCGCGCTCGGATCGTCGGCCGCTCTAGCGTCCGCGCGACCGAAACACGGCGATGCCCGTCGATCACGTAGTAGTTGTCGTCGACCTTGTAGACATCGATCGGAGGTACGTCGCTGGCGACCATAGCCTCATAGACGCTCGCCCAGCGATCGCGCAGCCGCGCATCGATCGGAAAGAAGTTGGGGTCGAACTCTGTCGTCTTCGACTCGGGGCCGACCGAGCCGGCGATTTTGTCCAGGGGTATGTCCTGCACGCCGCCGTAGGACTGGCTTTCCCAACCGGCCGCCTTGAGGCTTGGCGCGATCGAATGCAACCGCCATGCGCGGCGGCCCAGGATCGAACGAATGGAGCGCCAGAACGCCCGCGCGTGGGCGGCGTCGAAGTCCTCAAGCGCCCATATTCGCTCGAGCCCCAAGCGACGGATGGTAGTCCTTCGGTCTAGAGCACCGGTTTTCGATTGTGTTTATCTTCTGTCAGCGATTGCGACCACACGTCCTACCCAAACTGCCGGGATGGGAGCTCATCGCCGCAGGAGGAGCCGCAGTCATCGGGCTGCTGCTTCGCCTCAACCAGTTCACGTCCATTCCGTACCGCGCCCCCAATCCCGACGAATGGAACTGGGCGTGGGCCGGCCTCAGCCAGCTGCAGGGCATGCCGCCTACCGCGTGGACGCTTTTCTGGAACGCGTACCCGAAATCGGTATGGCAAGACCCGCCTCCGCCCTACATCGAGCCGCTCGTGCATCCGTGGGTCGATGCGCCTCCGGTTTTCAGCTGGATCATCGGCCTCGCGGCCTGGCTCGACGGCGACCGGACGCTTAACGACGTCATCAACGATCCCCGACCCCGCCTGATCGGGATCGGGCTGAGCATCGTCGCGCTGGTGCTCGCATACCTCCTCGGCAGGATGGTGTTCGGCACGTGGCCCTCCCTCGTCGGCGTCTGGCTGCTGGCCGTCAGCCCGATTCCGGTCGTCCTCGACCGGCTCGTGGCAGCCGAGCAGCTGCTTGCGGTGTTGTTGCTGGGAACCCTGATCGCGGTGTTTCACCTCCGGCGCGATCCGAAGAATCGCGCATGGCTGTGGCTGCTATTGGCGTGTTGCGCGGTGGCTCCGGCGGTCAAGGCGCCTGGACTGGTGGTCGGAGTGTCCGCCGCGTTGCTCCTCGTGACGAGCCGCCAGTTTCGGTTCGCGGGTCTCGCCGCAATCGCCACCGTGGCCGCTCAGGTCATGGTGCTTGGCTACGAAGCAGCCCTCAGCTGGCAGGCTTACACGGCGGAGATCGCGATGCGCGGAAGCGAGCTCAGCGGCTTAACCGGCTATCGCTTCATCACTAACACAACCGGCTTCGACCATCAGCAGGCGTATGACGGCTGGTGGCTGCTGGGCTGGCTGGGCCTCGCCGAAATCATCGGACGGCGACGTCCGAATTTCGACCTCGTTGCCGTTCCATCGGTCGTCTATCTGTTGCTCTTGCTTGGCACGGCCGCCGAGTACAGCTCCGGCTACGGCTGGTACCGTCTCGCGGTCATGCCCCTGGTCTACCTCGCGGCAGGCCGCTTCCTGTGGCTGGCCGCCCTCGAGCTCTCCTGGGTCAGGCTCGCTCTGGCAGCGGCCCTTGCAATCGCGACCTTGCAGAACTTCGGCACGCCGCTGTATCTCCACTTCAGCGCGAGCCTGATCGGTCTGGTGCTCGCGCTGGCCGTACTGCCCGCGTTCGCCGCCCTTGCCTCGCCCGCAATCCGTCACTGGGCCCGGCTCGGAGCATTCAGCCTGCTCGTGCTCCTCATCCCACTCGGCGTCATCGAGGTGGCTGAGCTCGGATACATCTACGGCGCGCGCTAGCGCACCTAGCTCTCGACTGCTTCCAGCTCGGTTCCGCGATGGGTGGAGCGCGCCCGGCGATCCATGGCCCTGCCTTTTTCGATATCGAGTATGAAATCGCCGCGGGTCGCGTACGCGTGGTCGATCTCGGCCCGCGTCCCAAATGCAGCGACGTCCCTCATGGCAGCAATGGCCGCCGCCTCGAGCTGACGCCGCCACGCATCGGTTGGCGGCGCATGCACGTGCAGCGACATGCCCTGGCCGTACCACGCTTTTAGCGCAACCGCCGCGGAGACGGTCCACGCGGCCGGTGACTCGGGCTGGTTGGTCCCGACGATCGACACTGTCTCCGCGGTACGGACGTCCCGCTCCTGGAAGTCGTACATGACGAGTCCGTCGAGGCTGACGTAGAGAAACTCCACGTTACCCCGCGCCAGGTTGACCGCGTTGAGGAGCCGGTTGCCGAGCTGGTGGGCCAGCCGTGGCAAGCCCTGGCGCTCCAGCCCGCGCACGGCGGCGAAGGTCTCCTTGGGCCACACCGTCCACGCGCCGTGGTAGTCCTGGAACCCGACCAGCCCCGCCTGACTTTTAGCGCGGCATCGAATGCCGACCGCGGTCACGAAGTCGGGACCGCAAATTTGCCGTACCAGAGGGGCGACATAATCGCTCGCGTCGGGCAATCCGTCAAACAGCCTGGTGTCGAGGGCAAGCGCGCCGTTCGAGGCGAGGCTTTCGATTCGCCGCGGCCGGCCATTCGCCCGCCTGTCCATGCCCATCGCGAAGTACGCCTGGTCCGTCATCCACAAGTCTTTGAGGGTCCGCTCTCTCAAGCCGACCGCCCGCTCGCGCCAATCGGCCTGGTCGAGGAGTTCACCGGCGCCGAGCAGGGCGTCGTAGGCATAGGCCTGCACCTCCACCGGCGCGATAGGCGCCTCCCAGTTCGCCAGCGTTCCGTCGGTGTGGACGTAGGAAGTGCCCGAGTCTTTCCAAACCTGAAACGGGATCCCGTCAGGATTGCGACGGCAAAACTCCACCAGGCCGAGGTCTGAGCGATCCATGTTCTTGGTGATCCAGTCCACGGCGGCCACGAGGCTGTCACGCACCGTCGCGGTCCGGCCGTCGCGACGGGTGAACCGCAACGCAAGCAACGCATCCCCGTGCGCCTTGCACCAGTCGACGACAAGACGGACGTACAGCGGAGTGGTGTCGACGCTCCCGTAATAGGTCAGGCTCGCCACGTCTCCGCCCCACCGACTCGCCAGCTCGCGCAGCAAAACCTCAGAGGTGGCCGAGATGCGGCGCGAACCGACATAGAGGCTGCGATGCTCATGGTGAATCTTGCCCGGCTCTTCTTCGTTGCTGTGAAGCCCGATCGGCGCCTCGCGCACACCCTGGAGGCTCGCCAGGGTCAGGATCGCCTCCTGGGAGACTTCAGGATGCAGAAGAAGCAAGTCCTCGGCGGCGATCGCCGAGTCGCGGCCGAAAATTGCGTCCTTGAAGAGAACGCCCCCGCTTCCGTAGAGCCCGCGGCCGGGCGCCCGAAGTCTGGCGAGGTCTGCGGTTGCGCTGACCATGGGGCGGGCCGAAATCATGCGGCGATTTTCGTTCGAGTTATCCATGCATGGTGCGGGTGTTGCAATTACTTGACAAAGCTCTTCATGTACGCCAACCTGAAATATGGCTGTTCAGTTTGAGGGGAGGCCCGTTTGCCGGCGCACTCTCGCCCCGGGGCTGGAACCGGGAAGAAGGCGGCGGGCAGTGCATGCAAGGATGACCTGGGAGGTTAGTCGGTCATGCGAAGGTTGCTTTTTCTGGCCGCCTCAGCCGCGCTTGTTCTCCAGGCCTGCGGCGGCGGCGGCGGCGGCAGCAGCAATTTTGATGCCAGCAAGGTCTCCGGAACAGTCATTCTGTCCGGCTGGCAGGCGTCACCCGAGGAAGGTGTCGCTCTAAAGGCCGCGCTCGACGGCTTCAAGGCCACGTACCCCAAAATCAACGTCGATTACCAGCCGGTCGCCGGCGATTACCCGACGGCAATGGTGGCGAAGTTCAGCGCCAAGCAGCCGCCCGACGTCTTTTACGTGGACTCCGGGGTCGCTCCGGACTGGATCAAGCAGGGCGTGCTGCAGTCTCTGGACGACTGGTCCAGCTCGCGCGGCTTCGATACGTCGCAGTTCTATTCCGGCTACCTCAACGCCTTCAAGGGCACCGACGGCAAGACGTATGGCTACCCCAAGGACGGCAACACGCTCGGTATGGCTTACAACCCGGACATGCTCGCGGCGGCGGGCGTGCAGCCGCCGACCACCTACGACGAGATGGTCACCGTCGGCGCGGCCCTCAAGGCCAAGGGCATGATCGCCTACAGCATGAGCCCTTCGCTGGACCGCATCCTCGCGTTCATCTATGGCGACGGCGGCAGCCTGCTCAGCTCGGACAAGAAGTCGGACGCCATCGACAAGCCAGGGTTCAAGGAAGCGCTCAACTTCTACCTGAACCTGTTCAAGCAGGGCTACGCCAAAACGCCCTCCGACCTCGGCGTCGACTGGAACGGCAAGGCGTTGGGTGAGAAGAAGGTGGCCATCATCTTCGAGGGTGGCTGGCTCGATTCCTACATGCACGGCACGTTCCCGAGCGTCCCCTACAAGTGGGTGGAGATGCCGAAGGGCTCAGCCGGCAAGTCGACGCTGGCCTTCACCGTCAGCTACTCGATCGGCAAGGACTCGCCGCACCCGGACGCGGCCTGGCTGCTGCTCACCTACCTCACGGGCAAGGACGGCATGACGCTCTGGACGCAGGGCGGCGTCGCCAATCCCTCGCGCAAGGACGTGGCGGCCCCCGCGGGCAAAGAGGTTCTTGTCAGCAGCGCTTCATTCGCCCACCCGTGGAGCTTCATACCCGGGTTCAGCAAGGTGAACGACGCCTTCAATAACGCCTTCACCGGCGCTCTCCAGGGCAACGGCAGCGCCGACACGATCATTAGCAAGACCAAGCAGGCACTGGACCAGCAACTGAATCAGCCCTAGCCGGAGCCGAATCTGCGGATGCTGAGGCTTAGGGCGTCACGGGGCAGCCTGGGCACCGAGCGTGCCCAGGAGGCCCTCGCCGGGTACTCGTTCATCGCGATCCCGATGATGCTTTTCCTGGTCTTCAATATCGGGTCACTCATTTACTCGGCGTACATCAGCCTGTGGCGCTGGGAGATCCTCGGTCCTACGGATTTCCTCGGCTTCCGCAACTACGCATTCATCCTGCGCGACGAGGTCTTCCACACGGCGATCAAGAACTCGGCCTACTACACGGTGATTGTGGTGCCAATTCAGATGGCCCTCGGCCTGCTGCTGGCCGTCACGGTCAACCAGATCTGGCGTGGTCGCTCGTTCTTCCGCGCCGCGTTCTATTTCCCGGCGATCGCAAGCTCAGCCGCGATCACGGTCCTCTACATCTACATCATGAACCCGGACGGCCTGTTCAACCATTTGCTGCAGCTGATCGGCATCAATCCCTTTGGGTTTCACAATCAGGGCAACTGGCTCGGCCACCAGGACACGGCGCTGAACTCGATCATCGCGCTCAATGCGTGGACCACCTCGGGCACGATGATGCTTTTCTACCTTGGTGCGCTGACCGCCATTCCGACTGAAGTCTATGAAGCGGCCAGGGTCGACGGGGCGGGACCGTGGACGCAGTTCCGGAGGATCACCTTCCCCATGCTGGCTCCGGCGCACTACCTGGTTGCCGTCACCTCGGTGATCGGAGCCTTGCAGATGTTCGACCAGGCCATCATCGCAGGAGGTGCCGACGGAAACCCCAACTACTCCCTGATGACAGTCGTCCTCTACCTGTACAACGCCGCCTTCCGCCAGTTCGAGTTCGGCTACGCGGCCGCGGTGGGCATCGTGCTCTTCATCATCATCTTCAGCGCGACCCTGATTCAGCGCCGGTTCTTCGGCTCTAGTGATTGGGCGGAAGCCAGATGAGCGCGACTATCGCTCGGGCACAAACGGTCACTGCAGAGGCGCCGGAGCCGGATGAGAATCCGGTGCGGCAGCGGATCGGAAAGACAGTCGTGTACACCGTCCTCATCCTGTACTCGCTGCTCGTCTTTGTGCCGTTCCTGTGGACGCTGTCGACTTCCTTCAAGACGCTGCCGGAGTCGCTCCAGCTCACCTGGATCCCGCAGAGCCCTACATCGGCCGGCTACATAACCGCCTGGACGCAGCTCCAGCCAGTTCTCCCGGTCATGTTCGGCAACAGCTTCCTCCTCGCGCTGCTCGTGACCGTCACCAACGTCTTCTTCGGCGCCGTCGGCGGGTACGCGTTCGCGCGACTGCGCTTCCCTGGTCGGGAGGTGCTGTTCTTGATGGTGCTCGGCACGCTGATGATCCCTGATCAGCTCCGCGTTGTTCCCGTCTACCAGATCCTCGTCAATCTCGGCCTGGTCGCGCCGGGACCGCAAAACTATTTCGGAATCACACTCGCCTGGAACGGTTTCTTCTGGCCCCTGATCATCCTGCAGTCACCCAACCACTGGACGCTCCCGCTGGGCCTGGCTCAGTTCAGGTTCCAGTACTCGACGAACTGGCCGCCGCTGATGGCGGTCGACGTGGTCGCGACCGTCCCCATCGTGATTCTCTACCTCTTCTTCCAGCGCTATTTCGTGAGCGGGCTGTCGGCGGGAGCCGTCAAGGGCTAGCGCTTCGCGCCAGCTCTCCATGAATGGGGAGGACGCCGGCGCGCGCGACGGAGCCGAGCCACGCGGCGCTTCGCCGAGGGTGCCGGGCGAAGGTCTGCCGGTCCACCGCGACAAGCCCGAAGGTGGGCGCGTAGCCGAGCGCCCACTCGAAGTTATCGAGCAAGGACCAGTACATGTAGCTGCGGACGTCGATGCCCTCTCCCAGGCAGGCCACCACCTCGCGCAGTGCCCTGTCGATGTAGGCGATCCGCTTGTCGTCATTGCCGGTGGCGATCCCGCTTTCGGTGACGAGGATGGGCACCCCCGGGCAGCTGCGGTGGGCGCGCCGGATCGCTCCGCCCAGCGCCTGCGGGTAGAACTCGTAGCCCATCTGGGTCGTCTCGTCGGTCTCGTCCAGCTCGCGCGTCGTGTCGCTCCAGTCGTGGCCGGGGCTGCGCGAACCTTCGGGCCCGTACCTGAAACGGGTGTAGGTCTGCACGCCGATGAAGTCGTCCTGGCCGGCGAGCTCCAAAAACCAGTCGCTGACCTTTGACTCGAGCTCGAGCGAGCTCGTGCCCGGTCTGGCCCCGTCCTCGTATTGAAGGTCGGGAAGGGCGAGCGTCACGCCGGTTGGCACGCCGGCCCGCGCCCGGATCGCGGCCGCGCCCAGGCGATGGGCCTCGAGTAGGTTGTCGACCGCGCGCTGGGCGCCATCGCGGTCGTCGGTGTGTCCTGGTGGGTTGATGCCCAGCAGCCACCCGCTCGAGCCCAGCCCCTGGGGCTCGTTGATCGTGCACGCGTAACCGATCCGGTCGCCAAGCGCCGCTGCCGTCCTGCCGCAGTAGCGCTCGAACAGCGAGGGAAAGCGTTCGTAGGCGAAACCGCCCAGCTCGTGCAGCCACCTCGGGACGGTGAAGTGGTGGAACGTGACCATGGGGACGATGCCCCGCTCATGGCACGTGTCGAGCAACCCCCGGTAGTGGGCTAGCGCGGCCCGCGAGAACTCGCCTTCAGCGGGTTCGATCCGAGCCCACTCGATCCCGAACCGAAACGCACTCAGGCCGAAATCGGCCAGCATCGCGACGTCCTCACGGCCGCGGTGGTAGAAGTCGCAGGCGTCGCCCGAAGGCTCGCGGCAGGGCGTGGAGGCGATGTGCTCCCACCACCACCAGTCGGTGTTGGTGTTGCCGCCCTCGGTCTGGTAGGCCGAGATCGAGGCGCCGACAAGGAAGCCGTCGGGGAACCGCAGGGTGTCGTTCATCGTGGGGAGTCTAAAGCCCGTCCAAGGCGAAGATTGACAAGCTGCCGGGCTCGCTCTAGTATCCGGACGTTAGTCAAGGCGAACGTTCGTCTTTGTGTCCCTTTCTGAGTAAACCTGTTTGCCGGCGCACTCTCGCCCCGGACGGCCCGGGAAGAAGGCAACAGGAAGGCGGCATACGCCGACCCAGGCCGCGGTCGGGGTAGGGAGGAGAGCATGGCCCAGGTCCTGTCTAGGCGTGGCTCGCGATTGGGGGCGCTTTTTCTCACCGCACTCTTCGTGGTCGCGGCGTGTGGCGGAGGCGGCTCAAACAGCGGTGGTGGCGGCGCGTCGAGCACCGACGTGACGGTCTGGACGGCCTGGGGCAGCGGCGAGCTCAAGGCGTTCCAGGACGTGCTGAAGCCCTTCGAGGCGAGCAGCGGAATCAAGGTCCACCTGACCACGAACCGCGATTCGACCAACCAGATCGCCAACGGCATCGCCGCCGGGACGGACCTGCCCGACATCGCTCCGGGACCGACGGACCCGGTGCAGGTGAAGGACTGGATTTCCAAGGGCGCGTTGAAGCCCATCGAGACCGCCCTGGGCGACCAGTTCAGCGCCTACATCTCGAACACTTATCCGGCGTTGACCACGAGCAGCGGGGACAACCCCTACATCGGGCTCGTCGGCGGCAAGCACTACGAGCTGATGGTCAAGACTCAGGTCAAGGGATTGCTCTGGTACAACAAGAAGGTCTTCACCGGCACCGCGCCGAAGACGTTCGACGACCTGTTGGCGATCAGTCCCTCGCAGTACGGCGCGCAGAAGCTCTTCTGCGCAGGTTTCGAGTCTGGCGCCGCGTCGGGCTGGTCGGCGAGCGACCAGATCGACAACATCATCATGCGGCAGTCCGGAGACTCGATCTATACGAGCTGGATCCAGGGCAAGACCAAGTTCTCGTCGCCGGAGATCAAGCTCGGCTACCAGACCTTCCTGAAGGAAGTCTCGTCTGCGAACGTTTATGGCGGCCCGAACACGGCCCTCTCGACCAACTTCGGCAAGGCGGGCGACCCGTTGTTCAAGACCCCCGCGGGGTGCTTGTTCCTCGAGCAGGCCACGTTCATCACGACCTTCTTCCAGCAGGACTTTCCGAGCCTGAATCTGAAGGCCGGGACCGACTTCGACTTCATCGCCCACCCGAGCATGGGCAACTCGCAGTACGACGGCAACGTCAACGGCTTCTACGACAACTTCTCGATGTACAACGACACGCCCGCGGCGCGCAAGCTCATGCAGTACATGGCGACCAAGGACGCCCAGCAGATCTGGGCCAACGACGGCGGGACGCTGGGTGCGATCAAGTCGCTCAACTACACCGACCCGGTCTTCAAGCGCGCAGCCGACGTTGCGGGCAGCGCCAAGAACCTGTTGGTGACGGCGGGCGACTTCATGCCCTCGGACATGCAGAAGGCCTTCTGGCAGTCGCTCTTGAACGTGACCAACAACCCGGGCAGCTTGAACGCCGAACTCGCGCACCTCGATCAGGTACAAGCAGCCGCTTACAAGACGAGTTAGTCCGATCTATCGCGACCGGGGCGGAGCCATTCCGCCCCGGTAACCCTTTCCTTCCTAAAGGAGGTAGGCGGCGTGTTGGGAGGGATCATCAACGTCGATCAGATCACCACCGCGGCGGTCGCGGTGGTGGCGGTGCCGTTGGTGCTGCTTGGCTACATCATCCTGGGCGAGCGGGTCATCGAGCGGTTGCCAGAGTCTCTTCAAAAGTGGATCAGGCCATACTTCTGGGCTCTGCCGGCCATCGGATTCGCGGGCATCTTCATGGTCTATCCGCTGCTGCGAACCGTGGTCATCAGCTTCCGGAACGGTGCCGACACGGACTGGGTGGGATTGGCCAACTACCAGTATTTCTTTACCTTCCCGGATACCCTCACGTCGCTCCGGAACAGCCTCCTGTGGCTTGTCTTCTACACATTCTTCGCTGTCTTCCTCGGCCTCGTCGCGGCAATCCTTCTTGACCGGGTTCGCTACGAGACACTGGCGAAGATCGCTATTTTCCTGCCGGTCCCGATCAGCGCCGTGGCGGCGTCGATCATCTGGAAGTTCATGTTCGACTACCAGCCGCCCGGCCAGACGCAGACCGGAACCCTCAATGCGGTGATTGGTGTGGCGCATCAAGATCCCGTGGCCTGGCTGGTCAACTCCACGACCAACAATGGGGCGCTGATCTTCGTCGGCGTATGGACCGCCGTGGGATTCTGCATGGTGATCATCTCGGCCAGTCTCAAGGCGATCAGCACCGAGGTGCTCGAGGCCGCTCGGATTGATGGGGCGAACGAGTTTCAGATCGTTCGGCTCATTGTGACGCCCCTGTTGTGGCCGACGATAACCGTGGTCGGCACCACCATGATCATCAACGCGCTCAAGACGTTTGACATCGTGTACGTCATGACGAACGGCGCTTACAACACCGACGTGATCGCCACCCAAATGTTCAGCCAGCTGCAGCACAACCACAACAGTCGGGCGGCCGCCGTTGGCGTCGTCCTCTTTCTTGCGATCGTGCCGCTGCTGGTCGTCAACATCCGGCGATTCCAGCAGCAGGAGGAGCAGCGATGAGCGCAGAGCAGGTCACCACTCGTCGCCGGAGCGCCGCTGCGGAGGGCGTGTCGGCGCTCTCAAACCTCGGCAGCCGCCTGCAGCGGTTGCCCCTGCATCTCATCATCATCATCTTCTGCGCCTTCTGGGTCATCCCGACTGTCGGCATGGTCATCAACTCGTTCCGCGCGCTGTCCGATATGCAGGCGGCCGGATGGTGGACCACTCTGTTTCCACCCCACGGCTTTACGCTTGCTAGCTATCAGCAGGTTCTGAACGTCGAGGGTGTTCAGCCGTCGATCGTCACCAGCATTCTCATCACAATCCCGGCGACCGTCATCCAGCTGACGGTCGCAACCATGGGCGCTTACGCGTTCGCCTGGATGAAATTTCCGGGCAAGAACATCTTCTTCATCGTGATCGTGGGCCTGATGGTCGTACCGATCCAGATGACGCTGGTGCCGCTGCTGTCGTTCTTCAAGCTTATCCACCTCAACGGGACGATCATCTCGGTCTGGCTCGCCCACACAGGCTTCGGCCTGCCGTTTGAGGTTTTCCTGCTTCGGAACTACCTTGGCGGTCTGCCGCGTGAGATCTTCGAGTCGGCTGAGGTCGACGGCGCCGGCCATGCGGTTCGCTTTCTGCGCATCGCGGTCCCGATGACGCTGCCGGCGATCGCGTCATTGACGATCTTCGTATTCCTGGGGGTCTGGAACGACCTGCTCGTCGCACTGACATTCCTTGGCACGAGCCAGTTCCGCCCGTTCACGGTCATGATCGCGCAGCTCACCACGTCGTTCGGCGGTGGGTGGCAGTTCCTGACCGCCGCGGCGGTGCTGCAGATGGCGCTGCCGCTTGCCGTCTTCATCTTCCTGCAGCGCTACTTCGTGCGCGGCATCACGAGCGGATCGGTCAAGGGCTAACCCCGACAGCATTCGAATAGACTCCGGCGCGTGACGGAAGCGCTTGCGCGCGCGATCGCGCACGACATCGTGGTGATCACGACGCACGACATCGGCCGCCACCTCCACTGCTACGGGCAGGACAGCGTGGTCAGCCCGCACCTGGACACGTTTGCGGCGCGCGGCGCGAGGTTCACGCAGGCCTTTGCCGCCGCGCCTCAGTGCAGCTCCAGCCGGGCCAGCCTGGCGAGTGGGATGTATCCGCACAACAACGGCGTGATGGGACTGGCGCACCCCGGCTTCGGTTGGGCGCTCGCGGTACCGCATGCTGCCGCCATCTTTGCGGAGCGTGGCTTCCAGTCCCACCTCTTCGGTGGCCAGCACGTCGCTCCCCATCCCGAGCGGCTCGGTTTCAAAGCCATCCACGCGACCGCGGACTTCGAGAAGGTGCTCGCGAAGCAGGCGAAGGATGAGCGCCTGTATCTCGAGATCAACTTCGACGAGACCCACCGCCCGTACCCGCCCGCCGGAGAACCGCCCAGGGGTCTCGTGATCCCGGGCTACCTGCCCGCCGGTCCGGAGTCGGTCGAAGAGATGACTGCAGTCGAGCAGGCGATCGCGACGATGGACAAGTCCGTCGGCCGCGTGCTCTCAGCACTCGACCTCGCGGGCCGATCTGACGACGCGCTGGTCGTGTTCACCACCGACCACGGGCTGGCGATGCCACGCGCCAAGTGCACGCTCTATGACCCAGGACTGGAGGTAGCGCTGCTGGTTCGCTGGCCCGCCGGCGACATCGGCCGCGGTACGACGAACTCGGAGCTGGTGAGCAACATCGATGTGCTGCCCACCCTTCTCGAGTCGTGCGGCGTGCCCGTTCCGGCGGGCGTCCAGGGTCAGTCCCTCTTTGGGCAAGGACGGGAGGCTGTCTTCGCCGAGAAGACGTTCCACAGCTACTACGACCCGATGCGCTGCGTCCGGATGCATCGGCACAAGCTCATCCGCAACTTCGAGACGGCGTTCGCGGTCGAAGTCCCGGCCGACATCCAGCTCGGCCCCATCTTCCGGGCGAACCCAGGCGGGTACTCGGCCGACCGGCCGAGCATCGTCGAGCTGTATGACCTCCGGGCCGATCCGCTGGAGCAGCGCAACCTTGCCGGCGGCAAGGAGGTTGCCGGCGTCGAGCGTGAGCTGAACGACCGCCTGTGGACGTGGATGCATGAAACCGGCGATCCACTGCTCAACGGACCCGTGGCGTCGCCCCGGTACCGAACGGCGGTACAGCCTGATCACTGAGCCGCGGGTCGACCGTGTCGACCGCATAACCATTGACAGGACGGCGATCGTCTCCATCGGCGGGACCTTCCTGCTGATGGGCCTCGTGGTCGCGGCTTATGGGCCACTGCTCG
>WNGL01000261.1_pt1 | contig 61001 bp, 49 predicted proteins | sample 5400591 | NCBI WGS metagenome assembly WNGL01 (sample SAMN13153377, study PRJNA577476) | soil metagenome | isolation source: 80 cm soil or saprolite under Garry oak tree replicate 1 | place: USA:California | collected 2016-06-15 | reverse complement strand
AGTAACCGTTATCTTCTTCATTCTCATTCTTTCCCGGCTGCGCTTCCTGCGCGCGGACGCCAGACAAAACGCCAAGCAGCAACAGAGAAACCAACGACAGTCTAACAATGGGGCGTCTCATATTTTAGGCAGGATTGGAAACAACTCGACCATCGCTCATTCGGAAATTTTTGGCAACGCGCAAAGCGTTGTCTAACTTTGCGCCGCGAATGAAACCTGCTTTTACCGCGAAACCTTCCTCGTTCGTCCTTTCTCTGGTCGCGCTCTGTCTCTTCGGTGGAAACACTTTCGCCGCGCAAACAGAGGATGCCGAGTACGAAGCGGTGGCCGAGGAATACATCAAAACCTATCTCGCGGCCCACCCTCTGGAGGGAACCGCTCTCGGGCTTCACGAATACGACGGAAAAATCACCGATTACAGCCGGCTCGCGCTCGATGCTGAGCTTTCCCGGCTACGGCGGTTTGACGACCGCCTGAGCAAGTTTGACCAAGGCAAGCTAGGTCCCCGGCAATCCATCGACCTGCGAATTCTGCAGGCGGCCGTTAAGAAGAACCTCTTTGAAATGCAAGAGATGTCGGTCTTCGAGAGGAATCCGATGATCTATGCGCGCGCGGCCGATGTGAATGTCTATATCAAAAGAAATTTTGCACCTCTGGAGGATCGCGTTCGCAGTCTGATCGCAATCGAGTCTCAAATTCCAAATATCCTTATCGCGGCGAGAACAAACCTGAATGACGTGCTTCCCAGGCCGTATGTAGAACTTGCCATTCAGATCGCCAGAGGTTCCTCGGATTTTCTAAAGAGAGACCTCGTCGCCGCTGTAGCAGGACTAAAGGACGAACGGCTCCGGGTCGCGTTTCAGGAATCCAATCGCAAAGCAGCCGGCGCGCTCACCGATTATGCAGCGTGGCTGGAACGCGAAAAACTTCCCAAAGCCTCGCTCGATTTCGCTCTGGGCGAGCAAAAATTCAGGCGCCTCCTGGTCCAAACCGAACTGGTCGATCTTCCGCCGCAAAAAATTCTCGAGATCGGCATGGCGCAATTAAAAGCGGAACAGGAAGCGTTTGCCGACGCCGCAAAGAAAATCGATCCAAACAAGTCGCCGATTGAAGTTTTCAAACAAATCCAGAGCGAGCATCCGACACCTGAAAATCTCATTCCCGATGTAGCCAAAGACCTGGACAAAATTCGGAAATACGTATCGAGCAATCATTTGGTCACCATCTCGTCGGATGTTCGCGCCAAGGTCAAAGAAACCCCGCAATATCTGCGCGCTACTTCCTTTGCCTCAATGGACACCCCAGGTCCATTCGAGAGGCGCGCGACCGAGGCCTATTATTACGTGACGCCGACGGAGAACGACTGGCCGGACAAACAAAAGCAAGAATGGCTCACCGCCTTCAATTATTACACTTCGGATATCGTTTCGATTCATGAAGCCTACCCTGGTCATTATGTGCAGTTTCTGCACCTAAACGTATCGCCAGCGAGCAAGATCGAAAAGATTTTCGGCAGCTATGCTTTCATTGAAGGCTGGGCGCATTACTGCGAGAAAATGATGATCGACGAAGGCTACGGCAATCCGACCGGCACGACGCCCAGCGAGGACGACACGAAACGCGCCGCCAAATATCGCATGGCGCAAGCCGACGAAGCGCTGCTGCGCTTATGCCGCTTATGTGTGTCGATCAAGATGCACACTCAGAACATGTCGGTCGAAGAGGCAACAAAGTTTTTCCAAGACAATTGTTACTATGAGGAAAAACCGGCGCGCACCGAGGCGATGCGAGGCACATTCGATCCCGGCTATCTCAATTACACGCTTGGCAAATTGCAGATTTTGAAACTGCGCGACGATTACAAGGCGCAGCAAGGCGACGCCTTTTCATTGCAAAAATTCCATAACGAGCTGCTCAATCACGGCATGCCACCCATTCGTCTCCTCCGCGAGATCATGCTCAAGGACAAAACGAAATGGGACGAAGTCTTGTAGCCGTCGCCCTGTGGCCGACGTCGCGGTTGTCTGTTTGGACGCTCAGCGCCGCGCTTCGCACAGCGAAGCGGCTGCATGCTTGCCTCACCACGGAATCTCCTTCCGGTCACGCAAGAATTTGTCGGCAAGGTTCTGCGGCGCATCGGTGGCAAGCCAGACGATCGTGTCCGCGCCTTCTTCCACCGAGCGGGTTGCGTTTTTGCCGCCCATGTCGGTCTGCACCCAACCCGGGCAGACAGAATTCACGGCAAATTTCGGCAGTGCCGCCGCGAGTTGCGACGTAACGCCGTTGAGCGCAGTCTTCGAGATGCAATAACCCGGCGCCCAACCGTCCGCACCACCAGTTAACTGACCGCCGCCGCTCGAAACATTGATCACGCGCGGCGTTTTGCTTTTCGCGAGCAAGGGCGCGAATGCGCGCGCCACCCGTAGAGCGCCGAGCGTGTTGGTCTCTAGCGTCTTCCGCAGTAGCTCATCGCTGATTTCCAGAACTGCGCTGTCTCCGTCCACAACAATCCCGGCGTTGTTTACAAGGACATCGAGATGATCCGCAATTTTCGAGAACTCACGCGCAGCGGCAGTTACGCTGGCATTGTCGGCGACGTCGATTTCGACGAATGTTGCTTTTCCGCCGTTCTTGGCAATCGCCTCCGCAGCTGCGCGTCCTGCGCGACGATTCCGCGCTCCTACGAAGACGTGAAAACCCTTGGCCACAAGCTGACGCGCGACCTCATGGCCGATCCCTTTGTTCGCTCCTGTGATCAACGCTGTCTTCATCTGCGGTGATTCCTACGCGCTGATCTAGTCACCATCTTCCCGATCCTGCCCCGACAACAGGTTCTTCAGCAGCGGCTGCGGATTGCTTGGCAACTCCTCAACATCGCGCAATTTCCTCGTGATGGCGCGGGAGCGAACATCGACATCTTCCATCTTTCGTGAGGCTTGATCGATTTTCTCCTTCACCGCCGATAATGTTTCACCGAATTTTCCGAACTCGGTCTTAACGCCCGCGAGCAAATTCCAGACCTCGCTCGAGCGTTTTTGAATCGCCAGCGTGCGGAAACCCATCTGTAAACTGTTCAGTAGCGCTACAAGCGTCGTCGGACCGGCAAAAACCACGCGGCAATCGCGCTGCACCTGTTCCGCCAACCCAACGCGTCGAATCGCTTCCGCATAAAGTCCTTCCGTCGGCAAAAACATGAGCGCAAAGTCCGTCGTTTTTGGCGGATTGATGTACTTCTGACAAATATCTTTCGCGCACTTTCTCAATTGCGTTTCCAAACTCTTCATTGCCTCGTCAATTGCGACTAAATCGCCTTTCTCCTGCGCGCCGAGCAAGCGGTGATAATCTTCCGTCGGGAATTTCGCATCGATCGGCAGCCAGACCGGCGTACCATTCTCCTCCCCCGGTAATTTGATCGCGAATTCGACGTTCTCATTGCTCTCCTCACGTGTCTTGACGTTGCGCGCGTACTGTTCCGGCGTGAGTACCTGTTCGAGTAGCGCGCCCAATTGCACCTCTCCCCAGCCGCCGCGTGCTCTCACATTTGTGAGGACTTTCTGTAAGCCGCCGACGTCGCTCGCGAGCTGCTGCATTGCGCCCAGTCCTTGATGAACTTGCTCAAGTCTGTCGCTCACGAGTTTAAATGATTCGCCGAGCCGCTTCTCCAGGGTGCCCTGTAATTTTTCGTCAACGGTTGCGCGCATCTTGTCGATCTGCTTCGAGTTGTCTTCCTGCAATTGCGTCAGCCGAAGATCGACAATCGAGCGCACGCTTTCGAGGGATTTGGTTAATTCCTCGCGCTGCGCTTTGGCCGCGTTCGCGCCCTCTTCGCGGCCGCGTGCCATTTCTTCACGCAGCACCCGCTCTTCGCGCTCCTGCGCACGCTCGAGCAGCTCGATTTTGCTGAGTAGTGTTGCATCAGCCCCTCCGCCAGGCCGCGTGAGCAAAAAGATAATCGCGGCCAGCAGTCCGCCACCGATCAAACCGGCGATTACATACAGCAGTGGAGTCACAATGCGTGAATACTCGAATTACAACGCGCCTTCAAATATGCTTGTCATCCTGAGCCGCGAAGACGGCGAAGGACCTCACACAAGCCCTTGGATCACGCTAGTAGATTGTGTGAACTCCAAGCCATAGGTGAGGTCCTTCGACATGTGCGCCGCTCGGGATGACAGCGGGCAAATCAGAATCGCACTTTCACGCCCCCATACGCCGCGCGCCCCAATGCGGGAAACCCGAAAACTTCTGCGTAATGCTCGTTCGTCAGATTATCGATCCGGCCGAAGATCGACATGTGCGGGTTGATTTCATATTCGGCCGCGATATTCACGAACGAATAATCTTCGATGTCGAAATTCGGTCCGCCAAAATTCAATTCTTCACGCGCATTCACGAACTTTGCTTCCGCCGTCGTGCGCAGCTTTTTGCACCAAAGATACGAAACCGAAACATAAACCTCGTTGCGGGGCCGGCGGGGCAACCGGGCACCTTGCAACTGTGAAACGTCCTTCGAGGACGTTTTCTCCGCGTCCAAATAAGTGTAGCTCGCCGTGAACACAAGATCGGCAATCGGTTGTATGCGCACCTCCGCTTCCAATCCTTGCGTCCGCGCTGCGCCGAGGTTAAGCGTCTGAAAAAGCCCGTTGAATCCGATCACATTCGACAAGTCGTTGTGAAAATAAGTCGCGCCTAGAGCGACGCTCCGGCCACCGCCGGACCAGAGCCGCTGCTCGATGCCGATGTCCCAGCCAAGATCTCGTTCCGGTTTCAATCCGAAGTTGTTCCCGAAAATTTTGTCCTGGCTGCTTGGTGGACTGAATCCCGTCGCAACGCTGGAATGCAGCGTTGTGTTCGTCTTGTCGATCTTGTAACTGCCGGCAAAACGATAAGTCCAAACACCACCGAACTGATTGAAGTGATCGAAACGTACACCGGCGACGAAGATCAAGTTTTCGATTGGCGTCAGAGTTGATTGCAAGAATCCAGCGACTTCCTCCGTGTGATCGCTCACGAATGTTGGTTGAGGCCCAAAAATTTGCAGAACAAACGGGCGTTCCTGTCCAGCATTAACGCGGCTGTAAAAAAATCCGCTCGTTAGTGTGAGCCACGAAGTTGGTCGCAAATCGTTCTGGTAATCGATTTGCGTCCGTTCAAATAACGCCCGCGTCGGACCAACGAATCCATCCTCGTTCGGATCGTTCAGTTGTCGCTCGTGATCATAACTGAAAATGAATTTGTGGTCCCACCAGTCGGCTACCTTCCAATCGACGTGAGGGCCAATCAGCCACCGTTCCGTGAGGAAGTGATCAATGGGACGTGGATCAAAAATCGTGTTCGGATTTCCCGTGTCGCTCAGTGAATAAGTGAACAAACTACCGATGCGCAAATCTTCGTTAGGCGACCAGCCAATATCGGTGATCGCGGCTGTGTTTCGGTAATTATTGTTTGGACGCGCGTTGTCCGTGTCGAGGCGGCTTGCGCCAATCGAATAATCGAAGTTGTCGATCTTTCCGTCGCTCTGGAGCCATTCGCGGAACGTATCGTAGGAGCCGCCCTCGGCGCTTGCCGTGATGCCCGGTGTCCCTGTGCCCTGTTTTGTAAAAATTTGAATAACTCCGGCCAGCGCGCGCGGCCCATACAGAGTGCTCTGTGGTCCGCGCACGATCTCGATCCTGTCGATGTCGTCGGTGGTCAGATCGGCGAAATTAAATGCACCCTGCAAACCTTGATTGATCGGGATGCCATCGAGTAAGACCTGTGTGTGCTCGCTACGCAATCCACGCGTGAAGATGGAAGTTAATTGGCCGGCCGTTCCGGTTTGCACAACGGATAATCCTGGCACTTCGCGCAGTGCGTCGCTCACGCGCTCGATTTGCTTTTGCTCGAGATCTTCCGAGCTAATCACGCTCACGCTAGCGGGCGATTGATCGAGGGGAATATCAAAACGCGTCGCAGAGACGACGACTGGCTCGGATTCCGTCGTTTCCTCCTGGTCAGTGGAGGTCGATCTTACGGCGTCTTGCGCGTGAATTACGCGCATGGCCAGCGTTAGATTAAGAACTAAAAGCCATACTGAGCGATTTCGCATACAAGTTTCCTCCAACTCCGAGAGTCGGACTTGTTTGGCCGAGGCCGCATCGCCCAGCTCTCATTCTTCTTTTCGCGAAGAAGTTTTTTCGTTCTTCTTGTAGCCGGAATCGTTGATCCCGGTCGCCGCGATCACCGATCGCAGCTACAGAACGAATGAGGTAGACCGGACAAATATTCTGGCTCCTGGCCTTCGAAGAAGTTGAGAGCTTTAGTTGAGAGATGAGAGCCAGGCGTTTCCGCCTCTCTCAAATCTCAACACTCAAATGGTCTTCACCTTCTTCCCGCCTTCACCGCCCGCGATTGCGAAGCGATTGGCCCATAGGGAAGTTGTATCCAGTTACAGCAGCGCAACTGCTCCCGATTCGCACGGGATTTCTTGCGCCGATCCACTTTTTCAAGCTCGCAAAGAACTGGATCGAGAAGTAGCTCCTTGCGCTCCGCGCTTCAAGACTTATTTAATCAATCGCGTTACCGGCTTTTCTTATGTTCTCGACTAGCGCTTCTCCGAATCTGGTCATCACCGGCGGGGCCGGCTTCATCGGCTCCAATCTCACGCTCACCCTGCAGGAAAGATTTCCGGCTGCGCGTCTCACCGTAATCGATGACTTTCGCTCCGGCGATTTCAAGAACCTGGCCGGCTATCGTGGCGATTTCGTGGCGCAGAATCTAGCAACACTCGACTGGCACGAACAATTCGGCGACGAAAAGTTCGACGCTATCTTTCATCTCGCATCGATAACCGATACGACTTTGCACGATCAATTCGTGCAGGTGCATGACAACGTCGGAAGTTTTCGGCGGATCTTAAATTTTGCGCGCCCAACGAAGACACGAATTATCTACGCTTCCTCCGCAGCAACCTATGGCCCTGCGACTGAGGCCAGTGTGGAATCAAACGGCGCTGCGCCGGCAAACGTTTACGCCTTTTCCAAAGCGATCATGGACAACATCGCAAGACGCGCTGCTGCGGAGTCCCCCGATTGGATCATCATCGGCTTGCGCTACTTCAACGTTTACGGGCCACGCGAAGCGCATAAAGGAGTGCCCGCGAGCATGGTTTATCATTTGGCAAAACAGATGAAGGCGGGCCAGCCGCCACGCATTTTCAAACACGGCGAACAAAAACGCGATTTCGTTTACGTGAAGGACATCGTGGAAGGGAGCATTCTTGCGCTCGGTGCGTCGACAAGCGGTATTTACAATCTCGGCACTGGCCAGGCGCGCTCATTTAACGAGCTTGTCGATGTTCTCAACAAATGTCTCGGCACAAATTTTCAGCCTGATTACATCGACAATCCGCACGCGCATTATCAAAACTTCACTCAGGCTGATCTCACGAAGGCGCGAAGCGCGCTTCGCTACGAGCCGCGATTTCCACTGGAAGAAGGCGTGCTCGACTACATGCAGTGGTTGTACGGGTAGCGCGCGCGTCTCGCGTGCCCGGCGAGCGCGTCCTCGCGATCGCGAACTTTTCCTGTGCGATCAAATTTGATTCCGATGATTTGAGTCAAAGGAAAGATTGTTTCGGCGGGACGCCGAAACCAGACACGCGGGACGCGTGCGCTACCCTTCCCAGAAAAATTTCGTCGGGCGCTGGATTTCCGATGGAAGACTTTTGTGAACCGGACAATTGAGCGCGGTTTGCTCGAGGACTTCCCGCTGCGGATGGTCCTTTGGTAATGGAATGTGAATTTCCGACGGTAACCCAATGATCCGACGCGGCGCGTCCTTCGACATTTCCTTTTGCACGGACACAGTCATTCCACGGAGATCAATACCAAGCTCCTGCGCTTTGATTCCCATGGTCGTGGTCATGCAAGTGCCGAGAGCCGTGGCGACGAGGTCCGTGGGCGAAAACTCTTCTCCCTTGCCTTTATTATCAGTCGGCGCGTCGGTGGAGAGTTTGGATTGCGACGGGCCATGCGTGGCGTTGCAATGCAAATCACCTGTGTACTTAATCGATATATTGACCATAAATCTAGCCACAGATTAACACAGATTTTCACAGATTCAGAAAATCAAAATCCGTGTTTCATCTGTGCTCATCTGTGGTTGTAGTAATCGGCGTCTCCTGAATTTTGTCCGCGTGCTTTGCAAACTCCTCACAAAAAACGCGGGTAAGATCGACATCGTGGAGAATGATCATATCGGTGTCGTGTTTCTTTCGATCATCATTCTGCCACCCCTCGTTCCACCAGCAGAAGCCGATTACGGCCGGCCATCGATTTGAAAGCAGATTTTCTAGCGCGGCTTTTGTCCAGCTCGCTGCGTCAATATGCCGATTATGCAAATCGCAACCAAATTCGGCGATGATGATTGGTTTCCCGGGCGCAATTTTCGTAAGGCGTGGATAAGCATCGCGCATTTTAAACGCGAAACTCTCGGTGCCGTCGCGGGTCGTCGGAGTCGTTGGTCCATAAGCACTGAGCGCGACCCAGTCGCAATAATTTTCGCCCGGGAAATAGTTCTCGAAACGGTTCCATTTTTTCTCCGGCTCATCGAGCCAGTTTACGTGCCAGATCCACTGCAAATTATCGGCGCCTTCCCCGCGCATAAGATCGACAATATGCCGGTAAGCGGCGACGTAGCGCGCGGGACCTTCTTTTGCGCCACCATTCCATTTACCGTTCCAGCTAAACCAGTTTCCGTTTGGCTCGGTTCCCCACTCGATTAGAATTGGAGAGCCAAAATCCCTCGCGTCACGCGCCCAGGCGCGGAGATCGATGTCGAACTCGCCCGCGATAATTTTCTGAAGCGAAAAGGCCTTCTCTGAACGTCCCTGGTCGACGTCGGATCGCAGCATCAAACGGATATACGGAATCTTTTTGAGATCCCGGATCCAGCTACACGTCGCGGCCCGAAATTTGCGGGATTCAAACCAGTTGTCGGAGAAATAGACCCACGCCGTTTGTTTGCCGATGCCTTGTTCGTACCGCGCGACATCGTCAGGCGTAACATCGTGCTCAGTCGGATCGTGTTCGTCAGTTCCGATGCCGCCCCAATACAAGCCGTGATAAAGTTTCCCGTCTGGCGGCAGCGCGATGTGAGCGCTTTGCGCGTGTAATATGGCAGCAGAAGCTATGAGCAGCGGGAGAATTCTCACCCGACAATTGTAGAGCAGGTGCTTCGCCTGCCAAATTGGCTGGCTTCAAATGGCAACCGAACTCCGTGCCTTATGCGAAACACCTCAAGTATGAAGAAGAAAGTTACAGGAAAGGACTTAACGAGGGAAGCGCCGCGCAGTCCGCGCATTCGCGTTGGCGGCTATGCAATTCTTGGACGCACGATCGATAAATGTCGCGCGCTCGTTGCGGGGGAGATCGGCGAATACCACTTCGATTGCCCGCTTGACAACATGCTCTTCGGGTTCAAGGGCGTAGCGGGCGACGATTTCAAAGCGCAAATCGAACAAGGCGCAAGCGACCAGGAGATGGTCGAATGGCTAAATACAAGCGGCGAGGATAAAACGCCCGAGGAAATCAAACGCTGGGGCGAAGAAGTGGAGGCTAGCAGTCTCTACAACCATCCGGAAAAGCGTGATTTCTTCAGCGAAGAGACCAAGAAACTCGGACTCGATCCGGCAAACGCGACAACGTTCGAGTGGCTCGAGACTGACGACAGAGTAAGTCACGCGCAGAAAGCGGCATAGGTCGCGCGCGGAGCAAGTAGCGCATGCGTCTCGCCCGCCGCGGCGCGCCGGAGGCTCACGCTACCTTTACGTCTTGATGAGCGGCGGAGGAATGTCCTCCGTCGGCCCCTCGTCGATCCCGCTGCGCAGTTTGCTGTGGCGTATGCCGTAAAGGAAATAAATGCAAAGGCCGATCGCGAGCCAAACAAAGAAGCGAATCCATGTTTCGATTGGCAGACTCAGCATCAGCACAAAGCAAAAAAATACGCCCAGAAGCGGGAACAACGGCACCAAGGGCACTCGGAATGGGCGCAGGCGGCTGGCATCTTTGCGCCTTAAGATAATCACCCCGAGGCAAACCAGGACAAAGGCAAAAAGCGTTCCGATGTTCGTGAGGTCCGCAAGGGATCCGATATCGGTAAGCATGGCGACGCCACCAACGAAGATGCCTGTCCAAATCGTCGTGATGTACGGTGTGCGGAACCGCGGGTGAATTTTCGCAAAATAGGGCCACAGCAAACCGTCGCGTGCCATGGCCATAAAGATGCGCGGTTGGCCGAGTTGGAAGACCAGCAGGACGGAAGTAATTCCAGCCAACGCTCCCGCAGAGATGAGCGCCTGCGCCCAAGGTCGGCCAGCGAACGCGGTTGCGACTGCGGCCGGGTCGCCAAAATAAGTGCTATATTTTCTCATCCCGGTAATCACGCCCGCCATTAAAACGTAGAGCATCGTGCAAATGATCAGGCTCGCGATGATTCCGATCGGCATGTCGCGCTGAGGATTTTTTGTTTCCTCGGCAGTCGTCGAGACAGCATCGAATCCGATGAAAGCGAAGAAGACAATGGCCGCACCGCTCATCACGCCACCGACACCGTTCGGAACAAACGGCTGCCAATTGGTCGGGTGAATCAGGAATGCGCCAAATGCAATGACAAACACGACGACGGCGACCTTGATGATAACGATGGTCGTATTCGTCCGCGCGCTCTCACGAATTCCGTAAATCAAGAGCGCGGTCACCGCTGCGACAATGAGAAGGGCCGGAAGATTCACGGCAATCGGTTGTCCGGCAATGACTGGCAACGTAGTCGAAGAATAATTTGTGAGTGTGTCGCCTCCTGTCGCGACTATTCCGCTCGCAGTCCGCCAATCATTTACCAGCCAAAGCGGAAATTTCAGACCAAAGAGGCTGCCGCACAGTCTAACGAAATACCCAGACCAGCCGACTGCCACCGCCATATTGCCAACCGCATATTCAAGAATGAGGTCCCAACCAATGACCCAGGCGACAATTTCACCAAGCGTGGCGTATGAATAGGTGTAAGCCGATCCCGAAACGGGAATCATCGCGGCCAGTTCAGCGTAGCAAAGTGCCGCGAATCCGCACGCGATCGCGGCCACTACAAACGAAAGCATGACAGCGGGACCTGCACCCGGCCGGCCAAATACCAGGGGCGCATGGGTTATCCACGACTGAACAAAATTCAGCACCGGTGTTTTCCAAATTGACCCGATCGCCTGTGCTTGTTCCCCGGCCGCCGCCGTTCCCGCCAGCGCGAAAATTCCGGTTCCGATGATCGCGCCGATGCCGATGCAGGTGAGATCGAAAGCGCCAAGTGCACGCTTCAGCTGTCGCCCAGGCGCAGCCGCTTCGGCCATCAAGTGGTCCGGACTCTTGGTTCTTAGAAGTTGAGACGCCACGTCAGGTAGAGATCGTGTCATTGCGCCCTTTGCGCGGTCAATGCTTTTCGTGGCACAGCCATCTTTGCTGCGGAACGACCACGCGTCTCAACTGGTTGGCCGGCGCACCGGCTTGAAAGAGCAAGCGCCCCACATTCCGAATAGACGTGCGAGGCAGCTTTTCCTAAGCTCCCATAGGTGGCCGACGAAATAACAAAGCTCATTTTGGGCGACACTGCGATTTCGGAAATTGAACAAGCGTCCCCGCGTCGACGGCGATTCTTCGGCAGGCGAAAAACGCAGCGCCCGCCGATCACGCATTGCGAAAATTGTGGCGCACAATTGCACGGACATTGGTGCGCGCAGTGCGGCCAGCCAGCAATCGATTATCGCCGCTCTTTCCGGTATGTGATCGTCGACCTTCTCGATGAGTTCCTGAATTGGGACTCGAAGTTTTTCAGAACGCTCGGCCTCCTCGTCATTCGCCCGTGGAAACTGACAAATCAGTTTCTCGCCGGTCATCGCGTGCGTTATGTGCATCCGCTGCGACTTTATCTTCTCGCAAGCATTCTCTTTTTCTTTGCAGTCAATTACTGGGCGAAATCGCTTCACCTGCAGCCAGGCAAAATAACGTCTAAGGACCGCGCCGAAATCGAATCGGCTTTGGACGCGCAAAATTTGACACCGGAGCAGCGCGCCAAAGTGGAACGCAGCCTAAACATGGCGAACATATCGCCAGAAGTGGCCGCCATAATGGCCGCGAAAGGAAAAGATACTACTCCAGAGGAGACTGGTATTCCGCAAGCCACACCAACGTCAAGAGAAACCGCAACGCCCCCGGCCTTCTTCCAGTCCGGCAATCCATCAACACCATTTGAGAAATGGATAGAAACACGTGCGAAAGAAAAGATCGGCGAACATGGGACTAATTTACAGCTGTTTGCCAAAACGCTGATCAGCAATCTTCCCTACATGATGCTTTGCTGCATTCCCCTCTTTGCGCTGGTGCTGAAGATCCTCTATATCCGCCGCGAGGTCTTCTATATCGATCATCTCATCTACGCGCTGCACATCCATAGCTTCGCTTATCTCGCGACCATCTTGATTATTCTGGCGACCATTGGCTTAAGCAGTGTCGCCTCTGGTGCATTCGGTGGGTGGATCATCGCTCTTCTCTGGATCACGTTTGCCGCCCAAATTTTCCTGTCGATCCGCCGTGTTTATCGGCAGGGCTGGTTCATCAGCATTTTTAAATTCCTCTTTGGCGGGTTTGTTTATCTAATCGTGCTTGTTGTCGCAGTCGCCGCGACCTTCTTCGTTACGCTGGCTCTGCCATGAAGAAAACGTCTTCTGGATGGGGCCGTTCTGGCACAATGGAAGATCGAGAAAATAATTCCGGCTGATTTTTGTCTTGTTTTGCACATCCGCAAACCTGCCATAATCTTCCAGGTAAAGCCTCACGAAAGGAGCAAGCATTATGGCCATGTATGTTGGTCTTATTCAGTTTACCGATCAGGGCATCCGCAACATTAAGAAAACCATTAAACGAGGCGACGCCGCGATGGCCGAAGCCAAGAAAATGGGCATGAAGATCGTGGAAGAATTCTGGACGATGGGCTCTTATGACGTGGTAATCGTGGTCGATGCGCCCAATGACGAAACCATGAGCGCTTTCATGCTTAAAATTGGCTCACTCGGCAACGTGAAGAGCCACACGATGCGCGCCTTCCGCCGGGAAGAGATGGAAGGCATTCTGGCCAAAATCAAATAACCGCTGTAGAGGCGGCTTTGTTCGCAGCAAGGCGCTAAAGCTGCGCGAGGGCGGGTGCGAAGCGTTCTGGACCTTTGACCTGCTTGTTGAGCCGTAGTCTTGACCAGCTCTCTGTCTGCGCACCACAGTTGCGATCCCCTCGATTGAAGGGACGGTCACTTGGCGTCTCAGTCTCGCGAGATTGTAAACGCAGAAAAATCGCCATGCCTCTGACAACGAAAACTAAATTCGTACTATTCGCACTGAGACTTCTGCTCGCCCTGCTGGCTGTTTTCCTTACGAGTGGGTGCAACAGGTTTCGCGAAGACGCGCACGCTCGGAACGTGGCCGTTCGCGTGAAGACCGAGTTCTTGCACGCGTGGGACAATTACGAGCGCTATGCCTGGGGCCACGATGCGTTGCGGCCGTTGAGTAAAACTCCCCACGATTGGTACGGGCAGTCGCTTTTGATGACCCCGGTCGATGCCCTCGACACACTCATCCTGATGAATCTCGATGCCGACGTCGCAAAGACGAAGGAGCTCATCGTTAACGATCTCTCTTTCGATCGCGACATTTACGTCAAAAACTTTGAGATCACGATTCGGCTGCTCGGCGGCCTGCTTTCCGGATATCAATTAACTAACGACAAACGCCTGTTGCAGTTGGCCGAAGATTTGGGCAACCGGCTGCTCCCGGTGTTCAATTCGCCAACCGGGCTGCCTTACATGTATGTCAACCTGCGCACGGGTCAGGTGCGGGATCCGGTAACGAACCCGGCGGAAACGGGCACACTGCTTCTGGAGTTTGGCACGCTAAGTAAACTGACCGGCAGGCCGGAGTTCTACGATAAAGCCAGACGGGCGCTCGTCGAAACCTACAAGCGTCGTTCGCAACTCGGACTCGTGGGGCAAAAGATTAATGTCGAGACCGGCGCGTGGACAGAGACCGACAGTCACGTCAGCGGCGGCATCGATTCCTATTACGAGTATCTCTGGAAATGCTGGCTTTTGTTCGACGACAAAGAGTGTCGCGATATGTGGAACGCGAGCATCCCGGCTATCAACAAATACCTCGCGGACGACACGCACGGCGAATTGTGGTACGGGCACGCCGATATGCAGACGGGCAGGCGCACGCGAACTATTTACGGCGCGCTCGACGCGTTTTTTCCCGCGCTGCTCGTCCTCTCAGGTGATCTCGGACGGGCACGTCGTCTGCAAGCTTCTTCAGTCAAGATGTGGAACCTGTACGGAGTCGAACCGGAAATCCTCGATTACAAAACAATGACCGTGATCGCCCCCGCGTATCATCTGCGTCCCGAAATTATCGAATCTGCTTATTACCTGTACCACTTCACCGCCGATTCGGAATATCGGCGGATGGGCGAGAAGCTCTTCAATGATTTTGTGAAAAACTGCCGCGCTGAAGCCGGCTACGCCGCGCTTGCCGATGTCGTCACGAAACAAAAGCGCGATGAAATGGAGAGCTTCGCCCTGGCCGAGACATTTAAATATTTCTACCTGCTCTTCGCGCCGCCGCGGGCATTAGATTTCGACAGGAATGTCTTCAATACCGAAGCCCACCCGCTCAGGCGCACCTGGTAAATTCTTCATTCTGCGAAACCGCGTAGCCGCTGTGCGGCACGCGCACGCAACCAACAAGGATGTGCCGGCGCGCGCGCGTCACACAGCAAGGCGGCTACAGAAGTTATCGCCCGAGGCGAACGTCCATCCAAACTGCGAGTGACAAGACTGCGCCGCGCGCGATGAATTTAAATTCCGGTGAAACTGCGAGCAGTGTCATGCCATTCAAAAGGCACGCCATGATGAGCGCGCCGAAAAGAACCCCCAGGACGGTACCCCGTCCTCCCTTCAAACTGACTCCGCCAATGACACACGCGGCGATGGCGTCGAGCTCCATCAGGTCGCCCACTGTGGTTGTCGAAGCGCCCGAGTAGGAAGTCTGCATGAAACCGGTGATCGCGACGATTGCGCCCATGATGCTGAACGAGCCGACCACGACTTTCGCGACCGGAATGCCAGAGATGACCGCAGCTTCCTCGTTGCCGCCGATGGCGTAAAGATAACGTCCGAACGGCGTGTGGGTCGTGAGAACATACACCGCGAACGCAATGACGCCGAGAATGCCCGCAGATAACGGGATGCCGCGGAATTTGTTTGTGACGACCACAAAGAGAAAGATCAGTTGCGCGGCGAGAAACAATTTCAGGAAAACAACTTCTCGGTCTTCGACGGCAAATCCGTAAGCCTGACGCGCTTTCCGGGCGCGAAGTTTTGCGAAAATCAGAGCGGCAACGATCAGGGCTGCGAGCGCGTATCCGGCCCACGGCGGCAAATAAAACGTAGTGAGAACGGAATAAAGATTGGCGCGGCCGCCTTGGACGATCGGGATCGTGGAATTGTGAATGACCAGCCAGAACAGTCCTTTAAAAATAAGCAAGCCGCCGAGAGTGATGATGAAAGCGGGTATTCTCTGGCGCACGATCAAGTTGCCCATGCAAAACCAGATGAGAATGCCGGTGAGGAAAGCGGTGCCCATTGCCAGCGGCGCCGGCCAGTTGTGCTCGAATACGAGAACACTCGCGATACCGCCGAGAAGACCGACGCCGCTCCCGGCGGACAAGTCGATGTTGCCCGGAAGAATGACGAGCAACATTCCCATCGCGAGCGTGGCGGTGATCGACAGCTCGGTTATGAGCAAGGAGAGATTCCGCGCGCTCAGAAACTGCGGCGACACAATGGCGAAGAACGCGCAAATGACGACAAGCGCGATGACCAGCGAGAAATCGCGAAGTGATCTTTTTGATTGCATCAAAAGAATGACGAAGCAGTGAACTACGTAACTCTGCTGCACTCATTCCAAAACGCGTCTTCTAGCGCGAGATAAATAAAAACCGCTGTAGCCACGGCCCTGTGGGCCGTCTCCCTGATGTGAAAACACAACTGGAAGCAGACCGGCCACACGCCGCTGGCGACGCCGCATCATGCACGATCGATATAGACAATCTCTCCCTGATAGGGCCAATCCTCTGCTGATTTCACAAGTCCAGCGCGCACCGGATTTTCACGGACATAATTCCACTTCTGCGAGTAACTCTCATCGCTTCGTAAAAGGTGATCGAAAAATCCTTCCTCCCAAAGCTGCCTCCTTGCTCGAGACAACTCGGCGGCCTTTGCCAAGGCCTGTTTCAACAGGCCGATCCATGGGCCTAATCTAAAAACCTGGCTTCCGCGCACGAACAGATGAACGTGATCAGGCATGATTACATAACGGCCAACGGCGATGTTGAAGTCACGCTGGGCACGCTCGGAATAAGCGACGAACGCCGCATGAACTTCATCGCGCGTGAGATATGGCTTCCGCAAGTGAGTGCAAAAGGTGACAAAATAGAGAGGGCTGGTGTCAAAGAGACGACCGAGACGCGGAGGGCGGCGTCCGAAATCCTGCTTCACGAGGACACCTGTAGCCACGGCCCTGCGGGCCGTCTAATAATTACGAGTTATTCCGGGCCGTTCATTGACCGGCCACAGGCCGGTGGCTACAACATTCGTGAAATCGCATTAGTTCGTCCTTCGTCATTCGTCATTCGTCATTGGTCATTCGTCATTTCAGGTGAGAACCACCTGCCTTTGTCCCATGGCTGCGGCGAGCAGTTTTTCCTGGGTCGCTTCGTCGCGATCAAATTCACCGCCGCTGCGACCTTCGTGCAGAATCACGATGCGATCGCTCATCCCAATCAATTCGGGCAGCTCGCTTGATACGAGGAGGACAGCTTTGCCTGCATCAGTCAGATGATTAATGATTTCGTAGATTTCCAGTTTGGCGCCGACATCAATTCCCCGAGTCGGTTCATCGAGAAAAATCACAAGCGGCTCGGTCATCAGCGCCTTGCCGAGGACAACCTTCTGTTGCGTGCCGCCGGAAAGTTTCGCGACCAGCGCCTCGAGTGTCGGCGCTTTTAAGCGCAGCGATTGAAACAAGTGGTGGTTCTTTTGAAACTCGAGTCCTCGATCGATTAGACGCTTCTTGGTCAGTTTCGCCACCGAAGAGAGCGAAAGATTGAATCCGATCGTTTTGTCCAGGATCAATCCGTAGCGGCGACGATCTTCGCTCACCAACACCATGCCGTGGCGAATAATTTCTTCCGGCTTTCGTTCCCTCAGTTCGCGGCCATTGAGACGGACGGAGCCGCTTAACCGCGTACCCCACGCGCCAAACAAATGCATTAACAGTTCGGTGCGACCCGCGCCCATCAGACCGCCGATGCCGAGCACTTCACCGGCGCGCAACGAGAAATTGATGTCGATCAGAAAAGGTTCTCCGGAATGAGGATCGGCTACCGAGAGGTTTTGAACTTCAAGCGCTGACGGGCCCAGCTTCGATCTGCGGCGCGGAAACAGGTCGCTGATTTCACGCCCGACCATTTGCTTAATGACTTCTGCTTTGTCCGTTTGGTTGGTCTCGAACGTAGCGATGGATGCCCCATCGCGGAGCACGGTAATCCGATCGCAGATCGCGAAGAGTTCATCGAGCTTGTGCGAGATGTAGATGCTTGCGATTCCTCGACTCCGGAGATCACGCAGGATATCGAGCAGGATAAGGACTTCGTGTTCTGCCAGGGCCGCGGTCGGCTCGTCCAGAATCAGGATGTTGGAATTTTTTGAGAGCGCCTTTACGATCTCCACTAACTGTTTCTGGCCCATTCCGAGCTTCGCGACTGGCTCGCTCGGATCGATATCGACCTTGAATTTTTGCAAGAGCGCTCGCGCCTCGTGATAGACCTTGTGCCAGTCGATCAAACCTCGTGGCGTGCGCGGCTCCGAGCCGAGGAAAATATTTTCGCCGACTGTCATTTCATTAACGAGCGCGAGTTCCTGGTAGATGACGGCGATACCGGCGCTCTGCGCATCTGCCAGCGAACGGAACTTCGCGAGCTGTCCGTGAACGAAAAAATCTCCCTCGTATGAGCCGGACGGATAAATGCCGGAGATCAGTTTGATCAGCGTCGATTTGCCAGCGCCGTTTTCGCCGCAGAGCGCGTGGATTTCGCCCGCGCGCAGATTAAAGCTAACGTCTTTCACCGCGACAACGCCCGGGAATTTTTTCGTGATGTTCTCTGCCTGAAGCACGACCGGTTTCATGCGCGATTCCTCAGAGCGCAATCAACGCTGCTGCGCCTCGGGCTGATTGCGATAGACGTCCGTGGCTTTGTGAAAGCCGTCTTTCACCACGGTGTCCATCATGTTTTCTTTTGTGACCACGACTACATCGAGCAGAATTGAAGGCACTTCAATTTTCCCATTGTTGATCTTGCCGAGAGCAAAAACCGGTTTGCTTCGGGCCATTTTCGCCCCGGCCTCCGCGGCTTGTTTGGCGAGTTGTGAAAGCGGTTTGTAAATCGTCATTGCCTGGGTGCCGTTGACGATCCGCTGACAGGCACTCAGCTCGGCATCCTGACCAGTGACGAGAATCTTGCCGGCGAGACCTTCTTCGCTTAGCGCCTGAATCGCGCCGCCGGCGGTGCCGTCATTCGACGCCAGGATGGCATCGAAATTTGCGCCGGCTTTGCTAATTGCCGCGCTTGCGATCTTCTTCGCATTTTCGGGTTTCCAGTCCTGCGTCCAGTCTTCATGCACGACTTCGACCTCACCCTTGTTGATCAGCGGATTCAGCACCTTGTCCTGTCCTCGCTTAAAGAGGAGCGCGTTGTTATCGGTTTTCGCGCCATAAATTCGGACGATCTTTTTCTTTCGATCCTTCGGCAGATGATCCACCAGAAATTGGGCCTGCAGTTCGCCCACCTTCTCGTTGTCGAACGTCATATAAAGATCGAGATCGCAATCGGTGATTAACCGATCGTAGGCCAGCACGGGAATTCCGGCGTCATGCGCCATGTTGACGGCTTTGGCCATCGCGGCGCCGTTATGGGGAACGATGACAAGTACATCGACACGCCGGCTGATCAACGCTTGCACGTCGCTAATTTGACGCGTGTCGTCGCTGTTCGCTGATTGAACCAGCACATCGGCGCCAAGTTCCCTTGCACGCGTGACAAACAGGTCGCGGTCTCCCTGCCAGCGTTCCTCTTTCAACGTATCCATGGAAAGACCAATGAGAGGTCTTGCACGCGCCCGGACGATTTCGGTAGAAGAACCGCTGCGCGAAATAACAAAACCGGTAATCAGGCTGACGACACACGACGCGACAACCAGAAAAATCCTGAATTTCATTTCGACCCCGGAAAAATCCGTTCGTAGGGTAGTGTTGAGAAACAAGAGACGCGAGGCGTAACCTCGAAGCCCAGGGATTACATCCCGCCAAACGGTTTGCCGGTGGCTGTCTCAGCCGCACAGCTGAAGAGTTGCAGGCGGGGCCACGCGCCTCTAGAACTGTTCGCCGATGTTGCCCGCATTCTCCATCGTCATTCCTGCATTCAACGAAGAATCACGCATCGCCAGGACGTTGCGGCTGACGCTTGATTACCTTCGCAACGTTAGCCCAGAAAGTGAATTGATCGTCGTGAATGATGGATCGACGGATGCAACCGCAACCATCACGCGCGAAGTTTTTTCAGAGACGAATGTCGCGACGCAGTTGCTCGAGAATTTTCCAAATCGCGGCAAAGGCGCTGCCGTTCGTTCTGGATTGCTGGCGGCGCAAAAACCGATCGGTCTGTTTTTCGACGCGGATCTTTCCACGCCTCTCGGCGAAACGCCGAAGGTGATCGAGCTCATAGCAAATGGCGATGTCGATATTGCGTTTGGTTCGCGCGCGATCGATCGCAGCTTGATCGGCCAGCACCAACCCTGGCGGCGCGAACAGGGTGGCCGCGTTTTCAACCTTCTTGTGCGGCTTGCCACCGGCCTGCCGTTTTGGGACACGCAATGTGGTTTCAAAGCGTTCCGCCTCGATGTTTGTCGCCCGATTCTCGAAGCCGCTCACATCGACGGCTTCGCCTTCGATGTGGAGTTGCTTTATCTCGCGCAGCGCGCCGGATTGCGCATCCGCGAAATCCCCGTGCGCTGGAACGATGCCGAGGGGAGCAAGGTCGATTTCATTCACGATAGCTTGCGCATGTTGGGCGAAGTGATCGCGCTGAGAAAAAAACATAAACGCCCTCATCCCGAACAAACGTGAGTCGAATTGGCGGCTCAGGATGATAAATCGCGGCCTGCTTTTCTTTCTCGCGGTGTGGCCTAAATTACGGGTCCGCATTGTCGCGATCCTGGTATTCATGCAGTCCTTTCGATTTCATCCCGCCGTCACACGCTGGTTCGATCAAACGTTCGGCTCACCGAGTGAACCCCAAGCCCGCGGCTGGCCGGCAATCCAATCCGGCCGGCACGTGCTGATTTCTGCACCGACAGGTTCAGGCAAAACGCTGGCTGCGTTTCTTGCTTCGCTCGATATGCTGTTTCGCGAAGGCGTGAAGGCCGAATTGCCGGATGAAACGCAAGTTGTTTACGTCTCGCCGCTCAAGGCATTGAGCAACGATATTCGCAAGAATCTTCAAGAGCCGCTCGCTGGCATTCGCGCGCTGTTGCACGAAACAGAAGGCCGTGAGATTGACGTGCGCGCTGAAGTTCGGACCGGCGATACGAGCGCTGCGCAACGCCAGGCCCTCATCAAGAAACCCCCGCACATTCTCGTCACCACGCCGGAATCTTTATATCTGCTGCTCACTTCGGAATCCGGCCGGCGCATGTTGAGCAGGGTGCGAACGTTGATTGTGGACGAGATCCACGCCGTCGTGGACGACCGGCGTGGGGCGCACCTCGCCTTGAGTATGGAACGCCTGGCCGCGCTCACAAAACAGCCGCTCCAGCGGATCGGTTTGTCCGCGACGCAAAAACCGATCGAGGATGTTGGACGCTTTCTGGTCGGCACCGGTGCAGTGGATAAGGCTGGCAATCCCGATTGCGAAATCATCGACGTCGGTCACCGGCGCGACTTGGATCTGGCAATTGAACTCCCCAAGTCGGCGCTTGAAGCGGTGATGTCGAACGAAGTTTGGGAAGAAGTTTATCACCGGCTCGCGGAGTTGATTCAAGCGCATCGCACGACGTTGGTTTTCGTGAACACGCGCCGAATGGCCGAGCGCGTGACGCAGCATCTGAGCGAATTACTCGGCACGGACGCGGTCACGTCGCATCATGGCAGCCTTTCGGCGAAGCTGCGTCTCGACGCCGAAGACCGTCTGAAGCGCGGCGACCTGAGAGCGCTTGTGGCTACGGCATCGCTCGAGCTTGGAATCGACATCGGCTCGATTGACCTCGTTTGCCAACTCGGCGCGACGCGCTCCATCGCCACCCTGCTTCAACGGGTCGGCCGCGCCGAGCACAAACGCGGCGGGTTGCCGAAGGGCCGCATCTTTCCATTGAGCCGCGACGAACTCGTCGAATGCGCGGCGCTGCTGCGTTGCGTTCGACGCGGCCAACTCGATCGTTTGCTGATTCCGAAAAAGCCGCTGGATGTGCTGGCCCAACAAATCGTCGCGGCAACTTCCGGCGAAGATTGGGACGAAGCGAAGTTTTTTGAACTCGTTTGTTCAGCCTGGCCATATCGAAATCTCACCCGCGAAGACTTCGACAAGGTTATTAAAATGCTGGCCGAAGGTTTCAGCACGAAACGCGGCCGGCGTGCGGCGTTAATTCATCATGACGCAATAAACCATCGTTTGCGCGGTCGGCGCGGCGCGCGATTGGTCGCCCTGACTTCCGGCGGCGCGATTCCGGATAACGCCGATTATCGAGTAATTGTCGAACCGTCGGAGACTTTCGTCGGCACAGTAAACGAGGACTTTGCGGTCGAGAGTCTCGCTGGCGACATCTTTCAACTTGGCAACGCGTCGTGGCGAATCTTGCGCATCAATTCCGGGGTCGTCCGTGTCGAAGACGCGAAAGGCCAGCCGCCGGGAATTCCGTTTTGGCTCGGTGAAGCACCAGCCCGGACGGCGGAATTGTCCCAGGCTGTGTCCGATTTGCGGATTGAAATCGAAACGCAGCTAACCGACGGACAAAATCCTGGGGAATGGCTCGGCCAGGAAATGCATTTGCCGGCCGAGGCTGCTGAACAGGTGGGTGACTATTTCGCGGACACTTATCGGTCGCTCGGGGCAATTCCTTCGCAGCAAACTTTGGTGATGGAGCGCTTCTTCGATGAATCGGGTGGAATGCAACTTGTCCTTCACTCACCGTTCGGCAACCGAATCAATCGCGCGTGGGGATTGGCCCTCCGAAAGCGTTTTTGTCGATCGTTCAATTTCGAGCTGCAAGCAGCGGCCACGGATGATGCGATCGTGATTTCGCTCGGCACCCAGCACTCATTTCCACTCGAGGAAGTCTTTCGTTATCTGAATTCCAAAACGGTTCGCGATCTGCTCGTCCAGGCATTGCTCGATGCGCCAATGTTCACAATTCGCTGGCGCTGGAACGCCACACGTTCCCTGGCGGTGCCCCGTTTTCGCGGGGGTTCGAAGATCGCAGCCCCCTTGCAGCGCATGGAATCGGAAAATCTTTTGGCCGCCGTTTTTCCCGACCAACTCGCTTGTCTCGAACATATCGTTGGCGATCGCGAGATTCCCGATCATCCGCTGGTGGAGCAGACAATCGAGGATTGCCTCACGGAAGCAATGGACATTGATGGGTTGGAAGAAGTCCTGCGTAAGGTCGACAATGGCGAGATTCGTTGCATCGCGCGCGACTTGCCGGAGCCATCGCCGCTCGCAGCTGAAATTCTAAACGCGCGACCATATGCGTTTCTTGATAATGCGCCTCTGGAAGAGCGGCGGACGCAGGCAGTTTACACGCGTCGTGCTTCGGAAAGAAACGGCAACGATGGTCTTGGTGCTCTCGACGCGGCCGCGATCGACAAGGTGCAGAACGAAGCATGGCCAGAGGCGACTAACGCGGATGAATTACACGATGCGCTGATGCTCATCGGGCTGCTGACCGAAGAAGAAACCGCAGTTTCCATTCATCATGAAGGAAATGGCGCGGCTGCTGAACATTTGGTGAAAGAACTTGTTGCCTCCAACCGAGCAACGCAATTTCGATTTGGAGAAAAAACTTTTTGGGCGGCTGCCGAACGTTTGTCGATGCTGCAAACGATCTATCCGCAGGCCAGGCTCGAACCTGAATTGATCGTTCCCGAATTGGTGCGAGGACAAACTTTCGAACGCGCCGATGCGATTCGCGAATTGCTTCGAGGACAAATGGAAGTTGCCGGGCCAGTTACCGCTGGCGAGCTGGCAGACAAGTTGGAATTATCGCGCTCCGAAATCGATGCCGCGTTGCTGGCACTCGAAGCGGAAGGTTTTGTTCTGCGCGGTAAGTTTCATCCAGACGCGATCGAACAGGAGTGGTGCGATCGTCGATTGCTAGCGCGCATTCATCGGCTCACCATTGATCGCCTGCGTGCTGAAATCCAGCCGGTCTCACCGCAGGATTTTTACCGTTTTCTTTTGGCATGGCAGCGCGTCGATCGGGAACACCGCGCTGAAGGCCCGGAAGGCTTGCAGTCGGTTCTTGAACAGCTTGACGGTTGCGACTTGCCCCTGGCCGCCTGGGAATCGGCGGTCCTCGCCGCGCGTGTCACCGAATATGATCCCGAATGGTTGGATCGCCTTTGCGTCTCTGGTCGCGTCGGCTGGGGGCGTTTGAGCTCGCCGCAAAATCCGAGAGCCCGTGCATTTGCGCCGTTCCGGACCAGTCCCATTGCTCTCTACCAGCGTGAAAATCTCGATGACTGGCTGCAGCTGGCTCAAGCAAATTCGGGAGTAGAACTCTCTGCGGAAGCGCAAACTGTGTTCGATGCGCTGAGAAGCGGCGGCGCGCTTTTCTTCACTGAAATCGTGCGCCGGGCCAGTTTGCTGCCGTCTCAAGTTGAGGAAGCGTTATCTCAGCTTGCCGCGCTCGGTTTTGTCACGTCAGACAGTTTCGATGGAGTGCGCGCGCTTCTCGTTCCATCGGACAAACGACCAACGTTTGGACGCAACGAAGGAAAACGCCGCCGCAAAACAAATCTCGCCAGCATCGAGTTTGCGGGGCGATGGTCACTGTTGCGGACGCAACTCGGGTCCGACTCGCAACCGTCTCAGAATGGCGTGCTCCCGGATTCACGCGATGCGGCCATGGAGAAATTAGCGCGTGTGTTGCTCCGCCGTTACGGCGTTGTGTTTCGTCGTTTGCTCGATCGTGAAAACTTTGTCGTAACCTGGTATGAGTTGGGCCGCATCTACCGCCGCTGGGAGGCGCGTGGCCAGATTCGCGGCGGTTATTTCGTCGGAGGCATCAGCGGCGAGCAATTCGCGTTGCCCGAGGCCATCGGTTTGTTGCGTTCCATTCGCAAAGCATTATCCAATGGCGAATTGATTACTCTTAGCGCCGCCGATCCGCTGAATTTGCAAGGCATTCTAACGCCCGGGCCACGAATTGCTGCACTAACGCCCAATCGTATTCTGTTTCACAACGGCTTGCCGCTTGCAGCGCTGGAGGCGGGCGAGATTCGCAAGCTTTCCGATGATTCGTTTGCCGAAACGCAAATTGAAACGGCTCTTAAAGTCGGGAAGCTGCGCCCTTCATTGCGGCCGTACTACAAGTAGGGAAAAGGGCGCGGATCCTGTAGCCCCTTCGCTAAGCGAAGCGCGGCGCTGAGCTGTTTGACACACGCGCGCCACGCGTCTCACAGAGACGCGGCTACAACTATTTTTTAACGATTTCGGCGTTCTCGATCATCGCCATGCCGCCGCGTTCCGCCATCTTGCCTTTCACAGTGATGGTCTTACCGCAATAATCGGCGAGTTGATCGTTGATCGGTTTGTGTTCGCCAACGACGAGATATGCCTTGCCGTCGCTCACGATGCCGACCGGTCCGCCGCTCCGGATGCACTTGGCACCGCAGGATTGACCGTGTTTCTCGCCCATGGCGTTATGATCGACGTAACACATCATATCGACCACTTCACCGGAAACGGATTTTTCAGCCGATGCGCTCAGATCTTCGTTTCCATGTTCGTGCTCTTGCGCAATGGCCAGCGGCAAAAACGCGAGAGCCGCGATGAAAGTCGCGGCGACCGCAACTTTCAAGACTGCAGGTTGATTGGTTGTTGAATTAAACATGACGGAATCTCTTCCGATATTGCGCGTGGTCAATTGTAGCCGTCGCTCTGTGAGCGACGCGACACTTGCATTGTCGGCATCCTTGGCGCCGCGCTTCGCATAGCGAAGTGGCTACAAATTCTTTTCGATCAAATCTGCGAACTGATCGAAAAAGTAAGAGGCATCATGCGGACCAGGCGCGGCTTCGGGGTGATATTGGACGCTGAAAATCGGAAGCTCGTTGTGCCGCATCCCTTCGACCGTGCCGTCGTTTAAATTTACGTGCGTTACTTCCACATTTGAGGGCAGTGACTCTGGATCGACCGCGAAACCGTGATTTTGCGCCGTGATCGCAACCTTGCCGCTGTGCAAATCTTTCACCGGCTGGTTGGCGCCGCGATGGCCGAATTTCAATTTGAATGTCGATCCGCCGAACGCGAAGCCGAGAATCTGATGGCCGAGACAAATCCCGAAGATCGGTTTCTTGCCCATCAAATCATGCACCGCCGTGTGCGCATATGGCAGGGCGGCCGGATCGCCCGGCCCATTAGACAGAAAAATTCCGTCGGGATCGATGGCCAGCACCTCTTCAGCAGTTGTCGATGCGGGAACAACGGTAACTTCGAAGCCTTTCTGGCGCAGCAGGCGCAAGATATTTTCCTTGATTCCATAATCGTACGCCGCGATCCGAAATCGGATCGGCGGCAGAGCGCGTTTGCTTGCGCCGTTGCCAGACGCGATCGACCACGGCGCGCTTAACTTGTCGTCTGGGTCCCACCGATAAATCTCAGATGTGGACACTTCGCGCACGTAATCCATTCCAATTACGCCTTCGCCTTCGATCGCCCGTCGCGTCGCTTCTTCGGGCGAAAGTTTTTCCGTGGTCAAACAGGCTTTCATCGCACCGCGGGTGCGCAAATGTCGCGTCAGCGCACGCGTGTCGATTCCCTGAGCGCCAGGAATCTTCCATTTTTGCAAATATTCGTCGAGCGACATTTCGGAGCGCCAACTGCTCGGGATCTCAGTCAATTCTTCTATGACGAATCCACGGACGTGTGGCGAACGGCTTTCTTGGTCGAGCGAATTGATCCCGTAATTTCCGATCAAAGGATAAGTCATTGCCACGATCTGCCCGCGATAGGATGGATCGGTCAGCACTTCCTGATAACCGGTCATGGCGGTGTTGAAACAAATCTCGCCAACGCGTGTGCCGGTTGCGCCAAACGATTCGCCTTCGAAATATCGGCCATCTTCGAGAGCTAGCAGGGCGCGCATGTCACTGCGCACTGTCGATCTTATCGGCGGATTTTCAAATAGCTGCAGCTGCTTCCCTGTGCGGCGCGCGCGCGTCCTCCACAGGGCGACGCCTACAACGAAAAACCCGGATCGAGCTTCGATCCGGGTTTTTAAAATTTTACCCCGCTGGTGCCGTTTAGGCGGATCTCCCGTTCCCTCTTGGTAACGGGCGGATGACCGTCGCCGCAGCGTCTGACTTCCAATTAAGGCCTGCCATCTTCTCCGGCGACTGAGCCTCCTCAAGTTCGTCAATTATCGGTTCGGGAATCCCACCTGTAATCTCGAACATCGCAGGGTAAATTGATGAGAGCCGTCAATCGAGAGTTGAGAGAAAAGCACTGGTTTTCTTCCCAACCCTCAACAAACGACTCTCACACTATCAAAGAACTATTCGCGCAGGGTGACACCCAGTTCGCGCTGCAACCGCTCGCGAATCCGCGCGTGCACCTCGGTCACTTCTTCATTAGTGAGTGTGCGATTTCTATCGCGGTATGTCAATGTATATGCGAGCGATTTCTTTCCAGGACCGAATAAGCGCTCAGCCTCTGGTCCGATGTAACGATCAAAAAAATCAACTTTTTCTAACAAGGGTTCCTTCACACGAAAAATCACGTTCAGTATTTCTTCATGAGTTAATGCTTCAGGGACAATCATTGCGATGTCGCGTATAATCGCGGGAAATTTCCCGAATTCACGAAAGGTTGCAGCTGATCCGAGCCCATTTATCGAAAAATCCACGGATATTTCCGCGACGAAAACGCCGCCCAGCGCGTCAATCTTGGTCGCCAACGATGTGGAAAGTTGGCCTGCGAGTCCGACTAACTGTTTGTCACGGTAGATTTCCGTAGCGAGAGCAAGATTGGGATGGCGAGCACGGCGAAAAGATAGCTCCCGAGCCATGCTCGATTCAATTACGCCTTTCAGATCGAAGAAATCGAGCCGGTGTTGCTCGCGCACCCGCCAATGTGGCTCGCCCGTTACGTTTCCCCAGAGGAGAATGCCGAGACGACGCTCTTCTTTTCCAGTTGGCGGAACGAAAACGCGCCCCAGCTCAAAGATTGCGACGTGTTCCGCGCCCGCCCGGACGTTATGGTCAAGCACGCCGAGAAGTCCTACGAGCAAGCTGGGACGCAACGCGACGTGATCCTCGCTAAGCGGATTGCGCAGCTCGATTGCATTTTCACCGAATGCAATTGCGTTTCGCTGGATCAATTTCGAACAGCGCGCTTCGACAAGTCCATTCGCGGCAAGTCGCTCGCGCAGCGACGACTCGAGATCGTGCGAACGATCGGCAACGCTTGACGGCGTGAATCGGCTCTTGTCGGTGCCGGGAATTTTCTCCACGCCGTATGCGCGCACCACCTCCTCGATAAGATCGACATCGCGCTGCAAATCGCGCCGGTAACTCGGAATGCTCCATGTGGCGCCTCCGTTCTTACTCTTGCTCAGCCCAAAGCGCTCCAGAATTTCGTCGATTGCTTTTGGTTTGATCGCAATTCCGAGCACTTGATCGCATTTTTTGTAGCTCAAGGAAACCTCGGGTGGATTTTCCGGCAGCTCGCCTGCAACGGCAGTTTCTTTTGCTGGATCTCCCTGCGCAATTTTGCAAATGAGATCAGTCGCCCGCTGTGACGCGGGCAAGATCATTCCGGGATCGACGCCGCGTTCGAATCGATAGCTCGCATCGCTCGGCAGATTTAAGTTGCGCGCTGTTCGCCGAATACTTGCCGGCAAAAAATAAGCGCTCTCAAGAAGAATATTTCGCGTCGATTCGGTCACGCCGGTCTCCTCGCCGCCCATCACGCCGCCGATTCCGACTGCGCGCTCTTCATCGGCAATGACCAGATTTTCCGGCGTGAGGGAATAGTTCCTCCCGTCGAGTGCGAGAAACATTTCGCCGTCATGCGCCAGGCGAACGTTGATGCCGCCTTTTAATTTATCGGCATCAAATGCGTGCGTGGGTTGGCCAAGCTCGAGCATCACAAAGTTCGAGATATCGACGATATTATTGATCGAGCGGATTCCGACGCTCTCGATTTTAGCGCGCAGCCAAGCCGGGCTGGCAGCCACTTTCAGATTGCCGATCTTGCGTGCGGAGTAGAACGGACATTCGCACAGCGCAGAAATCGACACGCCTTGCCGTTCTAGAGCAGGCGCTCCGCCCGCCTTTGCTTGGTTCGGCAACCGATGCGGTTGCCCTACAATTTTGTTCGTCAGCCCAGCGATCTCGCGTGCCAGTCCGAAATGACTCGACAAATCACCGCGATTGGGCGTGATCTCGACGTCCATGATTGTGTCCGCTGGAAAAAGATCGGCAATCCGCGCACCGATTTTTGCATGAGGCGGGAGAATTAAAAGTCCACTGGCATCTTCGCCCAAGCCGAGTTCTTTCGCGCTGCAGAGCATTCCTTCAGATTCGACGCCGCGCAGTTTGCTTTTCTGAATTTGCAGACCGCTCGGCAACATTAGACCGGGCAACGCGAGTGGAACTTTGTCGCCGACTTTGTAATTCGTCGCGCCGCAGACAATCTGTCGTTTTATGCCGCTGCCATCGTCCACTTCGCAAACGGTGAGGCGATCGGCATTTGGATGTTGAGTAGAAGCGGTAATCTGGGCGACCACGACCTTGTCGATGTCCGCGGCACGCTGCTCGGTCCCCTCGATCTCGACACCGGCGAGCGTGAGCAACTCGGCGAGCGCATCGACACTCGGCGGCAGATCGACAAATTCGCGCAACCAATTAACGGAGAATTTCATAATGGAGGATAGGCGTCCTGCCTGTCTCGATCGACAGGCTTCCAGCCTGGCGAAACAGCGACCGCGTGAGAGGTGGCAATTCCGGCCTTTGGCAGGCTGGAAGCCCACCTGCCGAGACAGCCTGGAAGGCTATCCTCCGTTCGCTGCACCGTCTTCATGCAAACTGCCTTAAAAATCGCAGATCGTTTTGCGCAAAGAGGCGGATGTCTGGAATATCGAACAAAATCATGGCAAGGCGGTCCATGCCCAAGCCGAATGCATAACCGGTCCACTTTTCCGGATCGTAGGCGACATCGCCGCGCGCTTTATTCACTTCCTCAAAAACACCGGGATGCACCATTCCCGAACCGGCGACCTCGATCCATTGTTCGCCGCTTTTCAATGCCTTGGATTGCACATCGATTTCGAAACTTGGTTCGGTGAATGGAAAATAATGCGGACGAAACCGGACCGCGGTCTGCTGCCCGAAAAGTTCGTGCATGAAAAACTCGAGCGCACCTTTGAGATCCGCGACACTGACGTTTTCATCAACATAGAGGCCTTCGATCTGATGAAACTGCGCACTGTGGGTCGCGTCCACTTCGTCGCGGCGATACGCGGCCCCGGGGGCGATTACGCGAATCGGCGGCGGCGCAGATTCCATCGCCCGGATTTGGACAGTCGAAGTATGCGTCCGAAGCAAACGTCCATCCGGTAGATAAAATGTGTCCTGCTCGTTGCGCGCCGGATGTTCGGGCGGCGTGTTGAGAGCGTCGAAACAATGCCATTCGGTCTCAATGTCTGGGCCGTCCGCAAGGGCGAACCCCATTCGACGAAAGATCGCGATCGCGCAGTCGAGTATTTGGGTGAGCGGATGCAGCGACCCATGCTCACTTGGCGTCCCTGGCAGTGAGATGTCGATGCTGGCGAGCGCCTCATTTTCTTCTTGGGAGCGAAGGTTTTTCGCGCATTCTTCAATCGCCGCGGTGACGGCGTTGCGGACTTCGTTGAGTAACTTGCCGACGATGGGACGCTCGTCCTTGCCGAGCATCTTCATTTGCTCCCCCCAAGCGGAGATGCTGCCGCTGCGTCCAAGATAGCGCACGCGAATTGCATCAAGCGCTCTCTCGTCCCGCGCGTCGCCGATTTCGCGCAATGCGTCCTCGCGAAGTTGTTCGAGCGGATGTGGCATGGCCAAAAAGCTAAATTGTTAAAAAAGTTACATCGTTACAACGACAATCCGTCCGCGAGAAGACCTGCGTGCGTTCCGGTTTAACGTTGTAACAATTCTAACCTTTTAACGGCGACTACGCCGCCTTTTTCGATTTGTTCTCCAGCGCGCTCTTGGCCTGATCGACGATCGATTTGAACGCGGCTTCATCCGTAACTGCGAGATCGGCGAGAATCTTTCGATCGAGGCCAATGCCGGCGGCTTTCAGTCCTTCGGCAAAACGACTGTAAGTCATCCCATTGGCGCGAGCTGCGGCATTTAAGCGCTGGATCCAAAGATAACGGAACGTGCGTTTGCGTGTTTTGCGATCGCGATAGGCCCAATACTGGCCCTTCATCGTCGCGTCTTTTGCGTAGCGGAAAAGTTTCGAACGGCGTCCGCGATAACCTTTGGCTTTCTTTAAAACCCGTTTGCGCCGCGCCCGGCTGGCCGGGGCATTAGTGGCTCTTGGCATTGTGTTCTGTCCCCGAATTGCTTCGGGACTCCTCCTTCAGCGAGCTGTTGTTTCATTGTCGATCTTCGCGACCTCACTCACTGATGCGGTCCCGCAGCGCAGGACCAGGTGCGCAGATCATTGCGTTCGAAACGCAGGGTCAGAAACTAGCCGACTTGCGAGTAAATCACAAACGATTTGCTGCGCGGACAGAGGACTGCTCAAAATCGCGAGAAAAAATCGTCATTCAACCTTTAATCATTCGTTCGTGCTCGTCCTTGGTCATTCGTCATTGTTTCGTTTGCTTTCCCAAATTCCACTTCGCGTCTGCGGAATCCATATGCAGAATCGCGCGCTCTGGTATAATGCCCGCATGCATTGGCTTGGGCGTCATCGGCTGCTGATCCTCGCGTCAATCTGCGTTTTTTGGACTGGACTGATTTTTCTCGGTCATTTCTTCTCGGCTACGCCGTTCCTCTCGGTTCCATGGCGCGGCGAACAAAATTTCGAGGACTTGCTCCGGCGGGAGGGCCGAAAAACCCCAACGCGCAATGATTTCATTTTGCTCGGGATCGATCAAAGCACATTGCAACTGCCGCCATTGACGCCAGAAGAAATCGCGAACAACCGCGCGTTTCAACTGATGACCGAGCAGCCATTCCCGTGGTCACGCGAAGTGTGGGCGCTTTTGCTCGATCGGTTGTTCGCCGCGGGGGCGCGCCTTGTGATCTTCGACATGATGTTCAACCCGCCCAACGATGGTGATCCGGCATTTCACGCCGCGCTGGACCGTTATCACGACAAAGTAGTGCTCGGCGCCAATTTCGATATGGAGAACGCCGCGCAGGCCGTTACGCCAAACGACACGTTGATTCCGCCACCGCAACTGCAGGATGATCGTGTCGGGTTCGTGAATTTTTGGCCCGATCCGATCGATGGAAAAATCCGGGCTGTGACTTATCGCGTGACGGATCGGCAACTCGCCGGGTTGCCGCCGCACCCGAGCCAGGAAATCTTCGAATCCCTTTCCGCGCGTGCGCTGACCAAGATCAGCCGCGGAAACGATGTGCCCAATGATTTGCGCGGCCATATGATTCGGTTTTCGGCACCCGACGCCTTTGAACCGCGGCCGCTCTATGAGGTCTTCGATCCGAAATTCTGGCATGCCAATTATGCCGATGGCGCGTTTTTTAAGGACAAGATCGTGATGATCGGCTCGTCCGCGCAGATCACGCATGACGTTTTCGATACGCCGATGAGCCCGACGACATCGGGGCCGGAGCTTCACTTACAGGCAATGGCCGCGGCGCTTGGCCATGAATTTCTGCACCCCACTCCGCCAAAAACTGGCCTGGCGCTTGTCGGCGCTGCAGGGTTGATCGCCTGGTTGCTCGTCACCTTTTTGCGCAGACCGTTGCTTTGTCTTGGCGCCCTCGTTGCAATAACTGCCGCATACCTTGGTGCGGCGCGATTGTTTTATGACAAATCAGGGCTGTTGCTTCTTACCGTCCCGGTTCTCTCCGCTCTATTATTAAGCGGATTATTTGCGCTCGGTATCGAATACGCCCTTGAGCGACTCGAGAAATTGCACACGCGGCGAACCCTCGAACGCTATGTGTCGAAAAACTTGGTCAAGGAAGTTCTCGAAAATCCGGACAGCTACTACAGCTCGCTCCGTGGCACGCGTGTGCCAGTTACCATCCTGTTCTCGGACTTGGTTGGTTTCACCACATTGTCCGAAAAAGCCGACCCCGAAGCGTTGGTCGCGCAGCTCAACGAGTATCTTACTCGCATGACTTCAGTTGTTTTCGGCAACGGCGGCACACTCGATAAATTCATCGGTGACGCGATCATGGCCGTATGGGGGAACGTGCGCAGCTTTGGTATGGCGCAGGACGCCAAAAATTGCGCGCGCGCGGCGCTGGGGATGCGGCGCGAATTGCGGCAGCTCAATGAAAAATGGCGCGGCGAAGGGCGAATGGGCCTCGGCATGGGGATCGGCATCAATCAAGGCGAAGTAATTGTCGGCAATATTGGCTCGCAAGAGCGCATGGATCCGACCGTCATTGGCGACTCGGTTAATCTGGCGTCACGGCTCGAAGGTCTTACTCGAATCTACGGCGTCGATATTCTGGTCGGCGCGACAGCGGCTGAGTTGGTTCGAGACGAATTTCATCTCCGCTCGGTCGCGCGCGTGCAAGTGAAAGGCAAAACCAAACCTGTGGATGTGTTTACCTTCATTGGGGCGCGGATTGACGATATCAATCCAGAATTCCTGAAGTGGCTAGAGTCCTACGAAGAGGGACTGGAGAAATTCCGTGCACGCGATTTTCCTGAAGCAAAAATCTTATTCTCGCGTTTCCTCGAATTTTATCCGGACGATTTGTTGGCCAAAATATATCTCGATCGCGCGCTCGAATACGAGCAACAACCTCCGGACGAAGCATGGGACGCGGTGGAAGTGTTCAAGAAGAAGTAATTAACCACGGATAACACGGCTAGGAACACATGTATTTGTCCCATTTTGCCTGTGCGACTATCGGACATTCGTTCTGTCCAGTCTTTGTAACGCAGCAGAGTGCGACTCCGTTGAGAGATCAAAAATCTCTGTTCGCCCTATCCGTGTAATCGGTGGTTTCTTTTTCTATCGGGGCGGCGTAGAGAATCTGCGTGAAAGAAGCGTCGCAAAAATTTCACTTCCTCGGGATTTGCGGAACGGCCATGGGCTCTGTTGCGGCGGCGCTGCAAGAGCGCGGCTTCAAAGTCACCGGTTCGGACGATAATGTTTATCCCCCGATGTCGATATTCCTGGAAAAGAGAGGTATCGCACTGATGGAAGGTTATCGCGCCGAAAATATTCCGGCCGATGCCGATGTGGTGGTAATCGGAAATGCCATGAAGCGCGGCAATCCCGAAGTGGAGGCCGTGCTCAGCCGAAAACTGCTTTATCTCTCGTTGCCGGAGACGTTGAAAAACTATTTTTTGCGCGGCCGGCATAATCTCGTCGTGACTGGGACGCATGGCAAAACGACAACAACTGCGCTGCTCGCCTGGATCATGGAAAAAGCTGGACGCAAACCCGGTTATCTCGTCGGCGGCCTCCCGAAAAACCTTGGACAAGGGGCGCGCCTGAACGATTCGAAATATTTCGTGATCGAAGGCGACGAGTATGACTCAGCGTTCTTCGACAAGCGCTCGAAATTCATGCATTGCCTGCCGGAATTGCTGATCATAAACAATATCGAGTTCGATCACGCGGACATCTTCAACAACCTCGATGAAATCAAGCTCGGCTTCCGGCGCTTGCTCAATATCGTTCCGCAAAATGGAATGGTACTGCTGAATGGCGACGATCCCAATTGCGTGGAAGTCGCAAAGGATTGTCTCGCACAAATGATTGAGGTGGGTTTCTCGAAGAATTGCGCCCAGCGAATCCGAGACGTCGCTTACTCGGCCAAAGGCTCGAAGTTCAAGCTTGGCGAAGAGATTTTCGAGATTCCGCTCATTGGCGAATTCAATGTGCGCAATGCGGCGATGGCGGCGATGGCAGCGCGATTTTACGATGTGCCGAAAACAAAGATCGACAACGCGTTCAAGAGTTTTTCCGGAATCGCGCGGCGGCAGGAAGTCCGTGGTGAAGTGCGTGGCGTGAAAGTGATTGACGATTTCGCCCATCATCCGACGGCAATTGCCCACACGCTGCAAGCGCTTCGTCATCGCTATCGCGGCCACCGTCTCTGGGCAGTTTTCGAGCCGCGCTCGAACACGACGCGGCGCGCCGTTTTTCAACAACAGCTTCCTGACGCGCTGAACTTGGCCGACGGAGTCTTCATCGCGCAAGTCGCCAAGCTAGAGCAGATCCCGGAAGACGAGCGATTAAATCCAGAGGCGGTCGTGGATGCGATTTCCAAAGCGGGTCACCCTGCGTTTTACGAGCAGAATGCGGATGCGATTGTCGATCGAATCGTTCCGATGTTGCGACCGAAGGACGTCGTCGCAATTTTTAGTAACGGGGGCTTCGACAACATCCACGAGAAGTTGCTGGCACGGCTGCATGCGTGATTCGTTGAAGCGTTGAAGCGCTAGAGCGGGTACTGCCACGCTTCTACACTTTAACGAGCCGGCAGAGCTGCCGCCGACGTATGATCGAGCACTATGCGCCAGCCGTCGGCGGTTTTGCGAAAGATCAAAGTGAAGCGCCCGTGCGGCCAATCGTTCGCGCGCTCCAATCTCCAACGTCCGAGCACCATGGCCGAATCGGGTGACAGCGGCGTGATCTCGAGATTGGAGAAAGTGAGCGTCCCCATCTTCGCGCGATCGGAATATTTTTTCCGGTAACGATCCCGCACCGTTTCTCAGCCGCGTCTCAGCGTATCTTCTGAAATAAAGATTGTCGATTTTGAGCGGGCGTATCCGTTCATGAATCCATCAATATCGCCGCGGTTCCAGGCGTCCTGTTGCGCCCGAAGCACGGAGCGAATCTGGACGACTGCGCTTGCGCGATCCTGTTCTTTCCCTGCTGGCGCCGCTAAAACTGACCAAGCGCTTGTGGACGCAAAAAGTATCAGCGCCGAAGGGAAAAAGGCGAGCATCGTTGGGCCGCCAAGGCCGACTATTCTCAAAGTTGAAACGCGAAGATGGCGGATCATTTGCAACATTGGCAATCTTTTATAAATTGCGTTCCCGCTGTGTCCAGTTCGAACGGGAAACGGGATCGTTTCGACCGAGGGAAATAGTTTGACGGGGTCTCTTAAATTCATTAGCATCGTCGCCACCCAGATATAAGACTGTGGACCGACTCTTCTGCATTGCCACGCTGGTGCTTGCCGGCGCGGTGGAGGTTTCAGCTCAGGGGGCACCTGAGCGGCCCAAGCCATTGCCTGTTGCCCAGGCAGCGGACCCAGCCCAGACACCAAATCCGGCGCCGAAAAATGCAGCTGTTCCGCCGGCTACGCCGGCAACGGTCCGACTCCAGTTCCCAAACAGCGATGTCGTCGATGTGCTGCATCTTTACGAGCAGCTTACCGGCAAGAAACTGGTGATGGACAATTTCGTCCAGGGCAAGGTGAACATCTTCATTGCCAAAGACGTGTCGCGCGAGGAGGCAATCAAGATTATCGAGATGAGCCTTGCTTTAAATGGGATCTCACTGGTTCCGGCGGACCACGACATTGTCGATATCGTGGGGGCTGGCCAGAATCCTCGAAAAGCGCCGGTACCGATTGTGTCGGACATGGCGGACATTCCGCCGGGCAACCCGGTGGTTAGCTTTTTGTTCAAGCTTCAGTACGCGGATCCCCAGGAGCTTCAACAAGTGTTGATGGCATATTTCCAGGGAAGCTCAGGCTCGATAAACATTCTGGCCCTGCCGAAATCGTCGAGTCTTCTGGTGACACAGAATGCCGACATCATTCGGCAGCTTGCGAGCGTGATCCAGCAAGTGGATGTGGCGCCGGCGGAAGTGGTGAGCGAGTTCGTTAAACTGGAGCGCGCCGATGCGACCAAGGTGTGTGACATGCTCAAGGACATTTTCGAAAAGGGCACCGAATCGCCGAGCCAGCCTGGCGTCCGCAGCGTGAAAATTCCTGCGGCCGTCCCGCAACCTGTGCCGGTTGAAACCGGGGTTGGCGGAACGGCCCTTCTATCTGAAGAAGCGGTGATCTTGGGTAAAATCAAACTTACTCCCGACGTCCGCACCAACCGCATTCACGTGGTGACGCGGCCGATCAACATGCCGTTCATCCGTCAACTGATCCATGAATTTGATGCCAACGTTGAGTTCGCAAAGCCGATCACCCGGTCATTGAGATACATTTCCGCCGGCGACGTTCTGCCGGTATTGGTGCAGGCCTTGACCGAACCAGGCACAGAGGCGGCGGCTGGCGCGGCGGCAGCTGGCGGCGGCGGGCCTGGTGCAAGCCCTCAGCCGCAGCAACCACGAGGCACAACTGGATACGGTGGGAATGCGCCCGGTGTTACGGGCACTTCGGGCGTTTCGAGCACCGCAACTGGAAGCACGCTCAATGTTTCCGAGGAGCTTTCCACGCAGCCAGTGGACACCGTGCCCAAAGCGGTCACGGTCGGAAACTCCAAGCTCATCGCCGATCAACGCGCGAACTCGATTATCGTTCTTGGCAACCGCGAGGTGGTGGTGAAGGTGGAAAAGATTCTGGATGAAATGGACGTGAAAGCGCCGCAAGTGGCGCTGAGCACGGTTATCGGCCAGTTGACACTCACCAACAACGAGGAATTCGGCGCTGATTACTTCGCAAAGTACCACAACAGACTGGTGGGCATCTCGCGCAATACCGGTGTGGTGCTCCCTGTACCCAGTGCCGCACCCGTGACAACCGGAACAGCAGCTCCTATTTTATCGACTATTGTCGATCCTTCCAACCTGATCAACTTCAGTCAAATTATTCAGAATGTAGGGAGCGGCACGAATATTTATGTCGCAGCTGGCAATGCGTTCGCCGCGATTGTGCATCTGCTTGAGTCCACCGGCCGGTTCAAAGTGATTTCGCGGCCGACCGTTTTCACGAGTAACAACAAAAAGGCCATCATCGCGTCAGGCACGGAGATTCCAGTTCCCGTAAATACCCTGTCGAATGCGACTACTGTAAATACTGTAGCGTCGGTCTCATCGAGCATCGAGTTCAAAAAAGTCGCATTGCAACTGGAGGTGGTGCCGCTGATTAATTCCGAGAAGGAAGTCTCGCTCGACATCTTACAGAAGCTGGACAGTCTGGCCGGCACGACGCGCATAAGCGGCAACGACATCCCAAATATCGCTACGCGCTACATCCGGACGAATGTTTCGGCGCCAAATGGATCAACCATTGTCCTTGGCGGGTTGATTGAAGATAACAAGACAAAAAATTACACCGGCATTCCTTATCTCTCGCGTATTCCATATGTCGGCGCGCTTTTCCGCAGTACGACATCCAACAAGATGCGCACCGAGCTGGTCATTCTGATGCGCCCAGAGGTGACGCTGACGAAGCTGGATCTTTATAAGTTGCGCCAAAAGACGGAAGACAGAATGCACTTCGGCCCAGAGCTGGACCAGGACGATTGTCCGGATTGCCCGAAACTGGAGAAGGGCAAACAGTTAACCCTGCCGCCGCCTGATATTCCATCCTCGAAAGATATGTAGTAAACTCACTGTTTATGAAAAAGATAATTCTCGCTTTGATTCTCGGCCTGGGCGCAACCATCGCGCGCGCCGACGAGTACGATGTTATCGACGATGTTTTTCGTTCCACCGATCCATTGGCTCAACGAGACGAATACGGGCTGCTCCATCAGGGCCGCCATGTGAACGCTACAGACTTCGCGCCGAGATATCGTTGGCGATGGTGTTACTATTTCAAGGCCCCCGAACAACTGATTGTGCAACCGGCTTATGTGGGTTCGATGCAAACGGCGTTGCGTCGGCTGGGCTATTATTGCGGCCCCGTTGACGGCGTATTTACCCAAGAGGTGGCCGAGGCAATCGCGCGGCTTCAGAAGAATTATTCCATGCGCGTCACCGGCACGCTCACCGATCCGGTGCGGCGAGCGTTGCACATGCCCTGACAATCTTCAATTTTTCTCGCTGCGGGCATCACTCCGCGGCCAAAGATTACGCGTTGTGCGTGAAAGCACTTGCGAAACGGCCTAAATCGGCTTCATTCACTTTCCTCTGCTCTCCGTTGTCGATATGCCATCCACGCCCCGCCCTGAATGAGTTCAGTCGCCAGTCAATCGTTAATTAATCTGCTGCTGGAGAGCGGCGTCCCCTCGGCCGAGGAAGCCAGCGCGCTGGCCTCGAACCTCAACGGCGGCTCGTGGGTAGGCCAGGTACTTGATTCCGGCAAAGTGGACGAGCAACGATTCTTGGGAGCGATTGGGAATTTCTTCCGCGTGCCAGTTGTCTCCATCGACGCCAAAAAGATCGATCGCGCAACTTTATCGATTTTACCGAGCCGTTTTGTTTTTCAACATCACATTCTGCCCATCGAATTGAAGGAAAATTCGGTGGTGCTGGCGACTTACGATCTTTTCAATTCGATTGGCCGCCAGCTCGCGTCGCAGCTTCTGAAAAAACCGGCCGAATGGGTGCTGGTGCCGCGCGCGCAACTTTTACGCGCGATGAAAACGCTCTACGGCGTCGGCGCGGAAACGTTCGACGAAATCCTGAAAACCAACCGCGCTTTCGAGGTGCTGCAAGACACCGAAATCGCCATCGAGCTGAACGCCGACGATCCCGAAGCTTCCGTGGTGAAATTTGTGAACCAGATCATTCGCGAAGCAATTTTCGAGCGCGCGACCGACATTCACGTTGAGCCGCTCGAAAACGATTTGCGGATTCGGTACCGGATCGACGGAATTTTGCACGAAGTCGCAGTGCCACCGCAATTGCGGGTCTTGCAATCGGCCATTATTTCGCGCCTGAAGGTGATGTCGCACATGGACATCGCCGAACGCCGGTTGCCTCAGGACGGGCGCATGAATTTGCAGGCGAGCAATCAAAATATCGACGTGCGCGTTTCGACCATTCCTACGGTCAACGGCGAGTCGATCAGTCTGCGTTTGCTCAGCCGGGGCGAACAACAGTTTGGCTTCGATCGGCTCGATTTGAGCGAGAAACAGGAGAAGATCATTCGCCATCTGCTCGCGCAGCCGAACGGAATCATTCTTCTCACCGGCCCGACTGGTTGTGGAAAATCAACCTCGCTTTATTGCTTCTTGACCAGCATCAATTCCGTGCAACGGCGCATTATCACCATCGAAGAGCCGGTGGAATATCGGTTGCCTGGCGTTTCCCAAATCGACGTTAAGCCAGAGATAGATCTCACCTTTGCCAAAGGTCTCCGTCATATTTTGCGGCAGGACCCGAATGTCGTCATGGTCGGCGAAATTCGCGACGTCGAAACCGCGGACATCGCGATTCGCGCGGCGATGACGGGTCACCTTGTTTTCAGCACGCTCCACACGAACGATGCCGTCGGCGGCATTACACGCCTGCTCGATATGGATGTGGAGCCGTTCCTGCTCGCTTCGGTGGTGAAAGCGTTCATCGCGCAACGCCTCGTGCGCACGATTTGTCCAGACTGCGTGCAAACGGTTGACTATCCGCGCGAATATCTGGCCGAGATCGGTTTTTCCGTGAAAGAACTCGGCACCCGCTTCCTGCGCGGCGCCGGTTGCGATCAATGCCGTCAGACCGGTTACCAGGGTCGCGCGGCGATTTATGAGGTTTGCCTGGTGACTGAACCTTTAAGAAAGATGGTCATGCGGAAGTGCGATGGCGGCGAGCTCAAACAATGCGCCATTACCGAAGGTATGGAAACGTTGCGGCAGGATGGCTGGCGGCGCGTCGCGCAAGGCAAAACGACCATCGAAGAAGTGGTGCGGGTTACGCAAACTGACGAAGTGATGGCCGAAACGACCGAAGAAGCCGAGCCGATCGCGGCGGCATAGGGAAGCGCACGCGTCTCGCGTGCCGGTTTTGACGTCCCGCCAAAACAGTCTTTCCTTGTGGATAATTTGGAATGACTGTGAAGCACAATGAGAGTGCATTCCGACGGAGGAAGTCGGCATCAGCACGCGAGACGGATGCGCTACCCTCTTCCGCGCAATTCGCGGATCGCTTTCGCGTAGTCTTTCGCGTGAAAAATCGAGGTGCCGGCGACAAGAACGTTTGCGCCGTTTTGGATTGATAATCGCGCGGTCTCGGGATTGATACCGCCATCTACTGCGATGTCGATTTTCCGCGCACGAGACTTGTTCCATTCCGCTGCGCGCTTCACTTTTTCCATCATTTCGGGCCGGAATGATTGACCGCCAAAACCAGGGTGAACGGTCATGACAAGCAAGATGTCGATCGTGTTAAGGAACGGCTCCACCGATTCGAAAGGTGTTGCGGGATTTAATGAGAGGCCAGGGCGGCATCCGGCGTCTCGAATTACGCTCAAAGTTTTTCCGACGTCATGGTCTGCTTCTCGCTCGATGTGAACCGTAATTGAATTGGCGCCCGCCTTGACAAAGCGGGGCGCATAGTGATCCGGGCGCCGGATCATCAAGTGAACATCGAGCGGCAGATTTGTTTCTTTGCGCACCAGACCGACGATATCCGGCCCGAAGGAAATGTTATCGACGAAATGTCCATCCATAATATCGCAGTGGATCCAATCCGCCCCGGCCTCCTCGACGCGATGAACTTCATCGGCCAGTCGTGAAAAATCAGCGGCAAGAATGGACGGTGCAACGGTGATTTGCTGCATGTTACAAGGTTACGATGGTTACAAAGGTTACAAGGGTTGGGCCGTTTGATTTTCGACGTTGTAACTTTTGTAACAAGTAACGTTTAACGTTTCCCTTGACGCCGTGACGCGGCGTTTCATGTTACGCGATTCAGCCGGTCGAATCGCGCTCGCGGGGAGGTCCTGCGAAGATCGACAATGTGGACGCGCTTCCTCGGACTGGAAAGTGCTTCTAATAAATAATTCATGTTCAACGGACTTTTCGGCTGGTTATCCAGCGACATCGGGATCGATCTCGGCACGGCGAACACGCTTGTTTACGTAAAAGATCAGGGGATTGTTTTGCGCGAGCCTTCCGTGGTGGCCGTGCAGGCTGGCACGAACAAAGTGCTGGCGGTCGGTGACGAAGCGAAGCGAATGCTCGGCCGCACGCCGGCGAACATCGTCGCGGTGCGCCCGCTAAAAGACGGCGTGATCGCGGACTTTGAAGTGACGGAAGCGATGCTGCGACATTTCATTAACAAAGTGCATAACCGCCGCGTGCGCGCGAGACCACGCGTTGTCATCGCAGTTCCATCCGGGATTACTGAAGTGGAAAAACGTGCAGTCCGTGAATCGGCGGCACATGCTGGCGCGCGCGAAGTTTATTTAATCGAAGAACCGATGGCGGCGGCAATCGGGGTGGGACTTCCGGTGCAGGACCCCGCGGGCAACATGATCATCGACATTGGCGGTGGCACGACAGAGGTCGCGCTTATTTCGCTTTCCGGAATTGTTTTTAGCCGCAGCATACGCGTGGCTGGTGACGAGCTCGACGAAGCGATCATTCAATATATGAAGCGCGCTTACAATTTGATGGTGGGCGAACGCACGGCCGAGGAGATCAAAATTAAGATCGGCTCGGCTTATCCGAGCGAAAAGGAGACGAGCGTGGAGGTCAAAGGCCGTGACCTTGTCGCGGGCTTGCCCAAGACTCTCATGATCACTTCGCAGGAAGTGCGGGAAGCATTGCTTGAGCCGATCTCGACGATAGTCGATTCAGTCCGTATCACACTGGAGCGCTGTCCACCCGAGCTTTCGGCGGACCTTGTCGATCGTGGACTCGTGCTGGCAGGCGGGGGCGCATTGCTGCGGGGATTTGATAAGCTTTTGAGCGAGGAAACAGGTTTGCCTGTCCATGTTGCTGAAGATCCACTTAGCGCGGTGGCCGAGGGGACTGGCAAATGCCTCAATGAACTTAAATTTTTGCGTCAAGTGGCCTCAGCAGATCGCCAGTGGCGGTAATATCAATTGTGGATTGCGGATTTTCGATTGCGGATTGAAAGCAGCGATTAGCCGCAGCGGATTGCACAATCCGCAATCCGCAATCGGCAATCCGCAATCGCCATGAGTCGCACAAACATCATCGCGCTGCTGATTTTTGGCGCCATTCTTGGATATTTTCTTAGCTTCGGCCCGGAGAGCACCCGCAAATTTAAGGCCGGAGCATATCAATTGATTGCGCCATTTTTGACCGGCGGCTCGGGGCTGCAAAAACAGATTACATCGGTGCGCACGGGGTTGAAGTCGCTCGAGCAATTAGAGCGCGAAAATGCTGCGCTACGGGTGGAAAATCGAACCCTGAGAGCAACCAATCAAGGCCTGCGTGATGCCGAGCATGAGGTGAACCGGTTGCGCCACGCCCTCAATTATCGGGAGCGATCGGTCTTTAAATTGATAGCGGCCGAAGTTGTGACGCGCGATTCCTCGACCTGGTGGCGGACGATGACGATCGACCGTGGGAAAAGAGATGGCATCGAAACTGACATGCCCGTGGCAACGGACGTAGGTCTGGTGGGAAAAGTAACTACCGTAAGCGACAGCATCTCGGTCGTCCTCTTGATTTCCGATGAAAATTGCAAAGTCGCGGCGTCGGTTGAAGGGAGTCGTGAACAAGGCATCGTGTCTGGCGAGCGTGTGATTGCGGGACTAAATCCATTTTTGAATCTGAATTTTTTGTCGAAACAAGCTGACCTCAAGCCTGGGCAGAAAGTCTATACCTCTGGAGTGGGCGGCGTTTTTCCTTCCGGCTTGCTCATCGGCGTGGTAAAAACTTTCCGGGTGCGGGAGTTGGATGGACAAGCGCAGCTCACGCCGGCGGTCGATCTCTCGCATCTAGAAGATGTCTTCGTGGTAACTGGCCGAAAATGATATTTTTCTTTCTTCTGGTGGTTCTGGTGCTGATTGCGCAGATTGCGGAGTTTTTCATCCCGGCGTTGCCCTGGCTCTACAACGCGCATGTCTACATTGTCCCTGTGATCGTCTTTTATGGGGCAATGGCATTGCCCTTTCCACTCATGCTCGCACTCGCGTTGTACGCCGGGATCCTGCTCGATGTGCTCACTGTGCAGGTGATTGGCGGGAAAGTTGAAATCTCAATGGGATCATCGATACTGCTTTACGCTGTGCTGGCGGGATTTATGCATGGCCTAAGACCGCTCTTTGCTCGCGGCCGCTGGGAAGTGCATTGCATCCTGAGCGGCATCTGTACGTCACTGATAGTTCTGACTCAATACCTAATGATTACATTCCGGCGCGGCTCTCTCGTTTTTAACCGCGAAATTTGGTGGCAAATCGGCGGGCCTGGTCTCATTGCGATGGCGATGGCGCCAATCCTGTTTTGGTTCTTGCAATGGATGGGGCGAGTCACCGCCTATTCATATCTTCCTGAAAGGGGGCGTTTCGAATGAGCAGACGCCCCGTGAGCTCGCGTTTGCGAATTCAATTTCTTGGAGTCCTGATGCTGATGGGCATGGGCGCCCTTGGCCTCAGACTTTGGTGGATACAAGTGGCGCATGGTGCCGAATGGACCGCCCAACTTCGCGGGAGCTCTCAAGCAACGGTGCGAATTCCATCGGTGCGCGGCGAGATCAGGGACCGCAACGGACTGGCGCTTGTCCAAAACCGGGCGAGCTATGAAGTCGATTTTTATCTGCCGGAAATGGTCAAAGGCTATCGCGAACGCTTCGGTCCACCGCCCCTGACAGAGTATCGAGCAATTATCAACGGAATGCCGAAAGATCAGAAAGAGCCAGATATCATCCAGATCGTAAATAACGGCATCGTCCCGCGCCTGGACAATCTTGATCTTGCGCGCGACTACAACGCCGGACAGCTCGCGCGCCATTATCGCAACGACACCGAGGTGCCGTTCTCCTACATCAAGGACATCGATTTCCGAACGATGGCGAAGTTTTCGGAACATGATGTCGGGTTGCCAGGCGTGGATATCGCGATCAAGCCGGTGCGTTCCTATGTTTACGGCGCGCTCGCTGCGCACATTCTCGGTTACGTCGGCGCGCCGGACGACACGAACAAAGAAGAAGCGCGCAAATACACGTTTTATCAGGGCGACGTGGACGGAAAGTCCAACATCGAGAAATCGATGGATGAATACCTGCGCGGCAAGCCTGGCGTGCGCTATTTGCGGCGTAACGCCAAAGGCACGATCGAAGGCGTGTTGCACGAAGATCCGCCGCAGCAAGGGGCAAATGTTTTCCTCACGCTGGATGCGCGCATTCAAGCGACCGCGGAGGAGGCGCTGCGCGCTGTCAGCCGCGCCGGGGCGGTCGTCATCGACCCAAACAACGGTAACATTCTGGCGATGGTTTCGGTGCCCTCATTCGATCCGAACACTTTTATCCCGAGTATCAAAGCGAAAGACTGGAAGGCGTTGCAAAAAGATGAAGGTGACCCGCTCGTAAGCCGTGCCGTGAGCGCGCTCCCGCCAGGATCAACATTCAAGCTCATCACCTCGCTGGCCGGTTTGAGTAAGAGCCTCCAGAACGCGCGCTACAATTGCAGCGGCGGTGTGAGTTACGGCGACCACTATTTCAAGTGCTGGGTTGCAGAAAAACATTATACGCACGGTACGCTCGGCCTGGCCGACGCGATCAAGGTCTCGTGCGATTCGTTTTTTTATCAGTACGGAAATGCCGCTGGCATTCAGTCGATTGACGCGGTTGGAAAGATGTTGGGAATCGGCGAGGAATCGGGATTGCAATTGACCGGCGAACAGATGGGAAATTTACCCGGCCCGGAGTGGATGCAGGTGCACCATCCGCAGGAGCGATGGTCGCAAGCGCAAACGGCCAACGTTTCAATCGGCCAGGGCTATACACTTGTTTCGCCGCTGCAATTGGCAATCGCCTACGCGACGATCGCGAATGGCGGTGTTTGTTATTATCCGCGGCTGGTCGACAAAGTTTTGAATCAGGACGGCACTCCCGTGCTGGACGAGCATGGCAAGGTCGCAGTGCCCCAAACCCCGCGCGTACGATCGGATTTGCGCAACCAACTTTCGCGCGATCAAATCGAGCTTGTCCGCAAAGGCCTCTGGAAGGTCGTCAATGAAGATGGCGGGACCGGTGGAAAGGCGCGTCTAAAGGATGTGCAGGTTGCCGGGAAAACCGGAACGGCCCAGGCCACCGATCGCGGCCACAAAGACACAGTCGCGTGGTTCGCCTGTTTTGCACCATTTGATAATCCCAAGTATGTGGTCGCCGTGATGGTGCAGGGCGGCGAACACGGTGGCAGCGTCGCTGGACCGATCGCAACGCGAATCTTGGAACGCACGCTGGCGATGGATAAGGGCGAATTTGATATGCAAGTGGCCTGGCTCGCGCCTGCGCACAAGTCGAACCCGTTCCAGATGATTAAGGACGTAAGTTACGCCGGCGGAAATCTCGCGGGCAACGACGAAGAGGATGCCGATGCTTCGCAAAATGCGGACGCGCAGATGGCAAGTTCGGATGCATCCCCTGATGTAGAACCGGAAGCAGATTCTGCAGGGAGCGTCCAGCGGCGGGCTGCGCCTCGTGTGGCTCGCGCCGTCCCGGTTGCGGCGCCGGCTCCCCGCAACTTTTTCCAGCGGCTCTTTGGAATACGGCGCCAACCCGCGCCCGCTCCGACGCCACCGCCGCCCAACCGCCGGCGTGGAACACGATGAACTTTCGACCAGAGACTTTGCCCCAGAACGCATCGGCAATTTCGCCTCTGATCGGTCAACCCCTTCACTTTTATGATAGACAAGGTAAAAAAAATTTTGGGTCTTTCCTCACGCAAGACCGGCAACAAACTTATACTCAGCGTAGAAAAGCTCGAGTCGCGCGTCGCGCTGCTCGAGAATGGTCGACTCGAGGAATACAGCGTCGAGCGTAAAAACTCGCGCAATATCGTCGGCAGCGTTTACAAGGGTAAAGTCAAGAACATCGAGATGGGGTTGAAGGCGATGTTTGTCGACATCGGCTTCGAAAAAAACGCCTTCCTTCACTTCTGGGACGCGATTCCGGCCGCGCTTGACAGCGGAGTGGAAGAAATCGATCGACGTGCGAATAAGCGTCCGCGAAAACGGATCACGGTAAAAGATATACCGAGTATTTACCCGGTCGGTTCGGACGTAATTGTGCAGGTAACCAAAGGTCCGATCGGAACAAAAGGACCGCGAGTTACGACCAATCTTAGTTTTGCAGGGCGCTATTTGGTCCTCATGCCATTCAGCGACCGGAGTGGTATCTCGCGAAAAATCGAGAACCCCAGGGAGCGCGACCGGCTGCGTAAGATCCTGCGCGAACTGGATATTCCCGAAGGCGTCGGCGTCATCATCCGCACGGTCGGAGAAGGTCAGCGCGCGCGATACTTTGTGCGCGATCTGCGCTTCCTTCTCGATCAATGGGCTAAAGTGGAGCAATTGATTCGTGAGCGTCCAGCGCCATGCCGTATTTTTGAAGAGCCGGATTTGGCCGAACGCACAGTGCGGGACTTTCTTACCGAGGAGATCGACGAAATCGTCTGCGATAATCAGGACTCAACCGATCGAATGATGGAAATGGTTGGCGAGATTTCCCGGCGCGCACGGAATCGAGTTCACTTCTACGATGGTGCAACGCCGATTTTCGAAACTTACGGCGTGCAAAAGCAAATCGATGACGCTTTCCATCGGCAAGTCTGGTTGAAGTGTGGCGGCTATATTGTGATCGACGAGACCGAGGCGCTCGTCGCCATCGATGTAAATACCGGCCGTAACAAAGGTGGACGTGACGTGGAGAAGACAATTTTGCAGACGAACCTGGAGGCAGCAGATGAAATCGCGCGTCAGCTTCGGTTACGTAATATCGGTGGCCTGATCATCGGCGATTTCATCGACATGAAGAGCCGGAAAGATCAACAGATGGTTTACAACCTGATGAGGGAACGGTTGAAACGCGACAAAGCCAAGACCCATGTGCTGCCGATTTCTGCACTTGGTCTGATGGAAATGACCCGACAACGGGCGCAGGAAAGCCTCAGCGATACAATCTACCAAAATTGTCCGTACTGCGGCGGGCGCGGCGTCGTGAAGACTTCCATGACTACAAGCGTGGAATTGCACCGCACACTCAATACAGTCATGCGCAAGTATCAGGACAGCATCCACGAAATCCGTGTGATCCTAAATCCGGATGTCTTAAAACGGTTGAAAGAGGAAGACGAAGAATTGCTGGTGGAGCTGGAGCGCCGATACGCCGGGCGGCTGATGTTTCGCGGCGACCCCGCGTTTCATCACGAAAAGTTCATCATTACCGATGCAAATACCGGCGCGGAACTGAAAGCCTGAGCTGCCAGCCGCCTCAACAAGTTAAAAAAATTCTTGCAATTTTGCACGACCCAGCCAGAGTCGCGGCATCCAAAGGAGCAGCGAATTTCGTTATTGACTTAACCGCTCCGATATGTTTGGAGTTCAAGGTGTCAGGGAAGACTTAACCAAAAAGGAGAAATGAAATGAAAAAATTGATATTGAGCCTGCTGGGTGTCGCAGCAATCAGCTCGCTTGGCTTTGCCGGTACGGAAACCTATTCCGGAAAAGAGATGAAGCAGGTGGCTGGCCCGCCGCCTTGTCCGGAATGGTACGCAGACCGAGAATTTAATGTCGGACTTTGGGGAACTTACGTGTTCACCGGAAACGAGTGGCAAAATGACCGCTACATGGAAGCCGACCACGCCTGGGGCGGTGGTATCGACCTGAAATACTTTTTCTGGCGTTATATCGGTGTCGGAATTGAAGGCTGGGCAGTTGATGCGCGGCAGGCGCGCCAAGATGTCTTTGCCGATTTCAGTGACGGCATCTTTCAGAGCAGTGTCCACCACGAGAGCAACGCGGTCGGGTCCGTCTTAGGTACTTTGACTCTGCGCTATCCGATCCCGTGCACGCGCTTTTCACCGTACATTTTTGGTGGCGGCGGCGCGATCTTTGGCGGAGGCCAGAGACCGCGCAATGTGTTTGTTGCTGAACCGGGGGAAGGCTTCGACATTGTCGAGACACAAGGTCATACAGATTCTGAGACAAAGGCAATCGGCCAAGTCGGCGCTGGCATCGAAGTCCGCTTCACGCCGCACATCGGCTGGATCAATGATTTCAGCTGGAACTTTGTCGACGGTCCGGACAATAACTTCGGCATGGTGCGCAGCGGCATTAATTTCGCGTTCTAAGACCAACGATCGCATTTGCAATAGCGGCGTCCGGATGTTCCGGACGCCGCCTTTTTTTACCTCGGAGTCATTTCAATAAACACTGTGTGAGAAGGGCTCTTTGATCCATGGATTGGCGTTTGCGAACGCTCGCATGCGCACGAAATTATGCTGATGTCGTTTGTCGGAACTTTAGACAACCTGGCTCTCAGGAAATCGAAGCTCGTCCATCGGTTCGAGCATCTGATCGCCCCGAAGTCCGACCGTGAACTTGAAGCGATGGCGCGAATGTCGCGGGGGCTCACGTTGCAGAATTTTGGCCGGACGATGCGGCTCTTCGCGCCGCTTTACCTATCCAATGAGTGCATCAACAATTGTCGATATTGCGGTTTCTCGCGTGATAACCCGATTCTTCGTGTCACGCTCGAGATCGATGAGGTGGTGACGGAAGCGCGTCATCTCGCTCGCCAGGGTTTTCGTCAAATTCTTCTCGTCGCTGGCGAGCATCCAAAATTCGTGAGCGGCGACTATCTAGCCAAGTGCGGTCAGGCTCTTCAGTCAGATTTTTCATCGATTTCGATCGAGGTCGCTCCAATGGAGACGGACGATTACCTGCCGATTGTGGAGGCCGGTGCGGAAGGCCTGGTAGTTTACCAGGAAACGTACAATCGCGCGGTATATGCTGAAATGCATACCGCTGGACCGAAGCGCGATTTTAATTTTCGCCTCGACTGTGCAGAGCGCGGTTACAGGGCTGGATTTCGCCGTCTTGGAATCGGGGTGCTCTTGGGGTTATCAGCCTGGCGGGAAGAAGTAGTCGCTCTCGCGGCTCACCTGGAATATTTGCTCAAGCATTGCTGGCAAGCTCAGATTAGTGTGAGTTTGCCACGGTTACGGCCGGCGGCGGGCGGTTTTCGGCCGCTTTTCCCGATAAGCGACCGCGAACTGGCGCAATTAGTTTGTGCATTGCGCATCACTTTCCCACAGGTGGGAATTGTGCTGAGCACGCGTGAACGGGCATCATTCCGCGATTCACTGGTGTCGTTAGGCGTGACGATGATGAGTGCCGGAAGCCATACCGAACCCGGCGGCTATACTCGACAAGGCAGCCAACACCTGCACCGCACCGTCCGCGGTCGCATCGTCGCCCCGGAATTCCAGAACGGGGAAGACCAGCTTGCCACTGGGCAATTCGAGATCAGCGACGAGCGTTCGCCTGCCGAAATAGCCACAGTCCTTCGGCAGTGCGGCTTCGAACCGGTGTGGAAGGATTGGGACCAAGCCCTTTGCGGCGTATGACCGAAACATCGAACATCGAAGATCCGCCCCACAAACGCGGGGCTGGCGGTGTTATTGATTCGATGTTGGACGTTCGATGTTCGATGTTGTCGCTCGGGGCAAAGCGTCTTCATGGGCAGTCAATCGTGTCCATCTATGACGATTTTCAGCTGTAGCGGCGGCGGTCTATGACCGCCGACCTCGATTCTCCAATATCTGCCCATGAACGAAATTCGTGTTTCTTCGTGTTCATTCGTAGTTAGCTCTGTCCAGCGATGACGATTTCACTCAATGGCGAAAGTGTCGATACGCGCGAAGCCAAAACGATCGCGGAACTGGTGAAGCGCCATGAGTTGCCGTCGCAGTCTATTTTGGTGGAGCACAACGGCCTCGCCGTACATCGGCACGAATGGTCGCAGCGATCGTTAGCGGAAGGTGATCGCGTGGAATTTATTCGAGTGGTGGCCGGCGGCTAAAGCCTGTTCAGGCTTACGGCGTGCTCTTTACGACCACTCGCATTCCGTCGGTTCGGATCACGGTGATAGGTGTTTGCGGAGTGATGAACTCGCCCTCGGTGACAACATCGACAACGTGATCGGCGAAACGCGCTTTTCCGCTCGGTCGCAAAATCGTGACTGCTGTACCCTGCATTCCAGGAGTGAGCGGGAGCGATGTCTCGAACTGGCGCGCCGCGCCGGCCAGTGATGGGCCCGGCGGATTTGAATCGATCAATGCAAACCGGCGGTAAAAGCTTGTGCGCGGCAGATAGCGAGCGAGCATTGCGATAACGATGAACGAGCCAACGATTGCGATAAAAAGATTAAGCAATGGAAGAGCGAGCATTTTGCCGCTGGGCAGAAGAGGTTGCTCCGGGTAGCGATCGATCATCGCCCAAAGCAACGAGGCGAGCATGAGGAAAACTCCCAGCACGCCGAATACGATCGTGGAGTGCGCGAAAAACAGAATCTCGATCAGGACGAGTAATATCCCGAGGACAAAGAGGGCGACGACTTCCCAGCCGGCGAGCCCCGCCAGATAATGGCCGAGAAAAAAGAGCGCAAAACAAATCGCTGAAATAATTCCCGGCAAACTTGCCCCGGGAATTTTGAATTCGAGATACGCGCCAATAATTCCAACCAGGAGCAGAAACGGCGCGAGCGCCGTGATCCAAAAGGCGAGTTGCTCGAAGCCGCTCGGAACAAATGAAGCGATGTTGCCGTTGAGTCCGGCTTTTTTCGCTAGATCGACGATCGAATCAGCAATGCCATCCGCCAATACAGGTTTGTCGTTAATCCGCTGGGTTGCTTCCTGCGCGTTCAAGGTGAGAAGCGTTCCCTTGGGATGAATCACGCGATCGCCGATCTTCACTTCCTTCTCCTTGTTCATGAACGCTTCGCCAATATCGGGATTGTGCCCGTTGCGAACCGCGGAGCTGCGAATGAGCGCGGACCAATATGAGATCGTTTTCTCACGCGCGGTTGGCGGAAGGTCTTCGCCGGTCGGCAGAATGGGCGCGGCGGCGCCGATTGCGCTCACGGGCGCCATGTAGATGTGCTGTGTGGCGAGCGCGATGATCGCGCCGGCCGAGCCGGCATTTGAGTTTATGAATGTGTAAGTGGGGATGGTGGTGTGATTGAGCGCGTTCACGATGTCGGCCGCCGCGTCGAGTCGCCCGCCGTAAGTGTCCATCTCAAAGATCATCGCCGAGGCGCCCCCGCCTTCGGCTGCCTTCTCGGCGCGTCGCAGAAACATCAGGAGAGAGGGGGAAACTTCGCCACTCAGCGGGACTACGACTACGTCACCTTTGTGAATGACCTGACGGGCACGCGCGGTTGCTGGCGCGATGAAAAATGCCGCGGCGAAAATCGTGATCGCCGCTAGGGTGACTTGGAGGGACGACCTCCGTGTCGTCCCATTATTACTCGGACGCGACCGAGCGCATCCCTCCAGGATCGACAACAACATCTTCATGTTTTCAATTCATCCGCCGCGGATAAGTTTCTCATCTGCCTGTGGCAATTCCATCACAAACCATCGAGCAAATCGCCGCCGCGAACGATATTGTGGAAGTGATCGGTTCCTATTTCCCGCTTAAACGCGCAGGGGCCAGTTTCAAGGCGCTTTGCCCATTCCATCAGGAGAAAACCGCGTCGTTCCATGTGAGCCCGCAGCGTCAAAGCTTCCACTGCTTTGGATGTGGGGTGGGCGGCAGCGTGTTCCGCTTTGTGATGGATTACGAGCACGTCGATTTTCCTTCCGCGGTGCGCAAGCTGGCGGCGCGTGTTGGAATCACGCTGATTGAAGAGCGGGCTCCGAGTGGCGCCGAAGATCGACAGCACGAAGCTCGCCGCACTCTGCTGCAGCTGCACGGGGAGGCCGCTGCATGGTTTCATGAGAATTTGATCAGGAAGGAATTTGCTGAGCCTGCTCGCAAATATTTGAAAGAACGTGGAATCACGGCAGAAATCGCGAAACGATGGCGGCTCGGTTACGCGCCCGATGAGTGGGATGCGTTTGGCAGTTGGGCGCGCGGACGCGGCTATGACCAGCAAACTCTTATCACGAGTGGTCTGGTTAAGACCAAAGAGGATGCCGATGAGGCGCCAGGCCAACGGTCATACGATCGCTTTCGTGGCCGAATCGTGTTTCCGATCTGCAACGATGTTGGCGAAGTGATCGCATTTAGCGGCCGGCTTTTGAAAGACGAAAAGGGAGCGGCGAAGTATTTGAATTCGCCGGAGACGCCCCTTTTCCGAAAGGGCAACGTGCTCTTTGGTTTGGATAAAACAAAGCGCGCATTGATTGACGCAAATTGCGCGATCGTGTGCGAAGGCCAGCTCGATTTAATCAGTTTGTTCGAAGCCGGAATCACAAACGTGGTCGCCCCGCAGGGGACGGCGTTTACGGAGAGTCAGGCACGGGTTCTGAAGCGTTTCGCAGACGAAGTTGTTCTTTGCTTTGATGCCGACGACGCCGGCCAGAAAGCCGCGGAACATTCGCTCGATGCGCTGCTCGCGAACGACTTGATTGTGCGCGTGTCCGAGATGCCGACAGGCGAAGATCCGGACTCGCTGGTCCGCGGCGAAGGCAAAGAGGCCTTTGCAAGCCGTGTCGCCGGCGCGCGTGACTTTTTTGATTACTGGATCGAGCGCGCGGCGACCGGCGTCGATCTTACTTCGTTAGGGGCGAAGATGCAGTTGGCGCGAAGCCTGGCCGAGACTGTGTCGCGTGTGCACGATTCGCTCATGCGCGGGGAGGTGGTGAGCAGAGTGAGCGCACGGCTTGGTGTCCCCGCTCAGGATTTTCAGGCGCTCTTGCCAAAGCAGTCGCGCAGCAGCGCGATTCGTGCGGACGAATCCCACAGTGGCAGAACTGCTCCAGCGCCACGGCACGATGTGGCAATGCTTTGCCTCCTGGCGCTGCGAGACGAGCAAGCGCGACATTTTCTTCGTGAGCAAAATTGGCGAGAGATTCTCGCGCAAGTGCCGGATGCGGAAATTCTTGTCCGCATTCTCGAAAGCGACTTGCGCCCTAGTGAGCCGGCTTCGCTCAATGCCTTTATGGCCACGCTCTCGTCGACAGATGAGGGACTGGTTTCCTCGTGGTTACTGCAAAAAGTGCCGCCCAATGCCGGAATGATGGTGGGAAAATGGTGGCTCGGTATTCGCCAGGCCGTGTTGCGCCGCCAGCTCGATGTGGCAAAGAACCGAATAAAACTTCCCCAGCTCAGCACCGGGGACGTAGTGAATTTGCAGAAACAAATTCTTGACCTGCAAGAACAGCTCCACGACCTTTCGCAGCCCGCCGGCGCGGCCGACAGTTAACTGTCGATCGACCGAGTGGTAGATCGAACGTCTTAGTCAATCCTTAACCGCACAATCTTGGCCAGGCATTCGAAACGAAAGGGAGGCAGCCGGCAGTCGTCGCCGAGACGGCTTAAAAGAAGCCGCCTTCGCCGTGGTTCGTCAATTAAGCCATCCGCTCTTCGGCGAAGTTTGAAGAGACAGCCGAAAATCGCCCGGTTCAAAACCAAGCGCGTCCGGCCGACTCGGGGGCGACCGCGCAACGGCGCATCGCTGTCAACGCCGCCGATGGAATCCCGCGTTGGCGGGACTCAGCTGCATTTGGCGATTGAAGTCCAGAGTCGCATTCGCGAACTGATCAAGCTGGCGAAAGAACAAGGCTATCTCACATTTGACGATCTGAACGAGGCGCTGCCCGAAGGGATCACCGACGCCGATGAACTCGATCTCATTCTCACCCGGCTGCGCCGCATGGAGATCGACATTATTGAAGCGTCTGAGGTGGATCGCTACAAGGATGGAAAAAAAGACGCAGGGGAGGAAGAAGAAGAGGAAGAGAAGGTCGAAGCCAAGCTCGATATTCTGGACGACCCGGTGCGGATGTACCTCAAGCAGATGGGCCAGGTTCCGCTTCTGACCCGGGAACAGGAAGTGGAAATTTCCAAGCGGATTGAGGAAGCCGAGAACATGGTGCAGAGGCACATCAACCGCTTCGGCTTTATTGCGTGTGCCCATCTCGATCTTGCTAGGAAGCTTGTGGAAGGCGGCGAACGTTTCGATCGCGTCATTCTCGACAAAAAAATCGAGAGCCGGGAACGCTATATGAAGAAGCTTCCACACCTGTGCAAACAGGTCGAACGTTTGAGCACCTCGATCAGCCAGCAATACTGCCAGCTTTCGAACAATTCTTCCAAAAAACGATCGAAGCTCAAGCCTCTGCAACGCGCGATAATTTCGCTGCAAAGGGTTTACCCCCAATTTTACCTCAAACAGAAAGTGACCGAGGAATTTGTTCACCTGGCGGACGACGCCTACCATACGTCGCTGTATCTTCAGACGGAGCTAGCGAAACATCCTCGGGATCGAAAAAAACGTTTGCAGCTCCAGAACAAAATTCGCGAGCTGGAAAAAGGCCTGTGGCTTTCGCTTTCCGAATATGCCGAGCAATACCAGGCGCTGAAAGGCTGGGTGCGTCAGGCATTGCGGGCTAAGACCGAAATGGTGGAAGCCAATCTGCGGCTCGTTATCTCGATCGCAAAAAAATACACCAATCGCGGTCTGTCGTTTCTCGATCTGATCCAGGAAGGAAACATGGGCCTAATGAAGGCAGTCGAGAAGTTCGAATATCGACGCGGCTACAAGTTTTCCACTTATGCGACGTGGTGGATCCGTCAGGCCATCACCCGATCGATCGCCGATCAGGCGCGCACTATTCGCATTCCGGTCCACATGATTGAGACGATTAACAAGCTCATGCGCGTGCAAAAACAGCTCGTGCAGGAATACGGACGCGAGCCTACGCCGGAAGAGGTAGCAGAAGAGGTGCTTTTGCCGGTCGATCGCGTTCGCGCGGTCTTGAAAATGGCTCAGCAGCCAATCTCACTCCAGTCGCCCGTTGGCGAAAGCGAAGAAACTAATTTTGGCGACTTTATCGAAGACAGAGGCGCCGAAAATCCGAGCGACATGACTGCCATTGTTTTGTTGAAGGAGAAAATCAAGGACGTACTGGAGACACTGACAGATCGCGAGCGGCAGGTGCTTGAGCAACGATTCGGGCTGGTCGATGGCTACAGCCGAACCCTCGAAGAAGTAGGGCGGCAGTTCCAAGTGACCCGGGAACGCATTCGGCAGATCGAAGCAAAGGCTTTGCGCAAAATGAGGCATCCAACCCGTATTCGACAGCTCGAAGGTTTCCTTGAAGCTCCTGGAGTTTAAATATCGAATGTTTGGCTCCCATCCGAGCGCAACTTCCAACGGTGCATGTAGTTCAATTCAACAGAGACTATGGAACGTGAAGATGATCAGGAGTTATGGGATTTTCTCGGCCGGAACGCCGAACCCACGCTTTCGCCATTCTTCGCCCGGAACGTGCTGAGGAAGATCCGCCGGCGCGCGACCCGCTTTGAACGGACGCGGAACTGGTTTAGCTTGCGGAGGCTCGTCGCAGCATCTGCTGTCGTGGTCCTGGTGATAGGGATGGCAATCGCCACGCGTCACCCAGTGCCGCAGAAATCACTTGAGAGCGCCCCAGATGTGGTGGCAAAAATCGATCCGCAAGATTATGACGTTGTCGCCGATCTGGATGAATTGATTGCTTGGGATGAAAATAGCCTGTGGGACGAAAAGCCAAGTTTGTAAAGATAATCGCAGCGGTGTCGATCTTCGCCCCTGTCTGTGCTTCTGCACAAGCGCAACCGCATCGGTCTAACGGGCCGCAGTCGGGTCCACCTCCTCGTCGGCCCCCGCCGATACAGAACATGCGCCAACGGTTGCTTTCACTTCCCCCGCCAGCCCAACAAAACTTCCGTCGCAATGCCGAGCGTTGGCTGCGGATGAGTCCGGAGGAGCGCAAAATTCTGCGCGAGCGAGAGAATTTGCGCCGTGAACGAATTAAGCGTGAAACCGAGACAGCGCTGCACGATTCCGGCCTTCGCTTAGATCAGGAGAAACGCGCCTTGTTTGAATCCCGTTACATGCAGGAGCGCCGAAAAATGGAGCAATCACTCCGGCAGCAGATCGAAACAGAACGGCGGCAGCAATTGCCGACGTTGATTCAGCAACTAAGGAACGAATTCCAACGTCAACAGCCGAGCAGCAGCCCCGCTCCGAAACCGGCAGAACCGCCAAAACCAAGGAAATAACCGAGCGGTCTGCGCACAAACCGTTTTCCGCAGTCACGTCAGTCAACTACTTGGCACTTGATTTGGGTTCAAAAAAAGCTGGCTCGACATCGCTATCGAGCCAGCTCGGTGGATTTCTAGATGCTACGTCAAACTTATTACCGATGATGGCCGTAATAATGATGACGGTGGTGGCGGTAATAGCGATGCCCACCGTACCAATAGTATGAAGGCCCATAGTAGTAGCCATAGTACGGATACGGTCGGTAATAGCGGTACGGGTAGTATCCATATGGGTAATATCCATAGTAGCCTACCGGACCTCCGAACCCAATTCCGACCGAAACGCCAGCGTCAGACCGCTGCGCGGGAACGAAAGCCAGTCCCCCTGCCACCAATGCAATTAAGAGAAGTCTTTTCCAATTCATTATTTTACCTCCCACTCATTAAACAGCGGGTACGAGGAAAAGTTTCCTGCTTATTCGGGCGGCCGGGCCATGGGATAACCTGTAATACAAACACTTTGCCCAATCCGTTGATACGAAATGCGATCGAAACACATCGCATTGAGAGTACTCTCCGCGCCGCGGCCCGAAAATGCAATCACCGGTCCTCCAGCTAATATCGGACCCAAGTAAATCTGCACCTTGTCAATCAGCCGCGCATCGAGCGCTTCGCCAAGCACTTCGCCACCGCCTTCAATCAGTACGCTCGTGACATTTTTTTTGCCTAAATCCTGCAAGACGGCAGCGAGAGACTTCCTTTTATAAATCAGCGTCCTCGCGGCCAGCCAATCAGAAAACAAACGCGCCGATGGTGGCAGATTACCTGAACGCGTCAGCACGACGCGCCACGGTTGTCGCGCACAACGCGCGCCACGGACGTTTAATCGCGGGTTATCGACGCGGACTGTTTCCGCTCCAACCAGAATTGCGTCCACTCGAGCGCGAAGCTGGTGTGCGTGATGACGGGCAGGAGGGCTTGTGATCCAGCGAGGCTCACCGGAAGGACGCGTCAATCGGCCATCCAGAGACATCCCGCATTTCGCGATCACAAAAGGGCGCCGGGCGACAATCCACTTGTTGAACGCCTCGTTAAGGCGTGCGCACTCCTCGGCCAAGACGCCCTCTTGCAGCCTAACGCCCGCATCCCGCAGCCGCGCAATGCCTTTGCCGGAGTGACGTGGATTTACGTCGATGGCGCCGACAACTACGTTTCTGACTCCAGCCTTCAGGATTGCATCTGTACAAGCGGCAGTGCGCCCGACCGTGGAACAGGGTTCCAGAGTAACGTACAACGTTGCGCGAGCAGGCACGGCGGCGGCGAAATTGCGGAGGCATTCGATCTCAGCGTGGTTGTAGCCAGCTCCCCGGTGGTGGCCTTTTGCTGCTATCCGATCGTCAACGACCAGAACAGCTCCAACAGTGGGATTTGGACTTGTGCATCCTTGTGCCTTTTCCGCTTCTTTTAGCGCTGCGCGCATGAACCGTTCGTCTCGTTGTGCCGTCGTCACCACGAGAGACGAATAATTGTGCTCGCTCGTTCCAGCAACGCCTTTTCGGCCTACGGATTGTGCAAACATGTCACGGGTTCTCCGCTAAAATGCGAAAGATATTGCGTCAAATCAACACATCTACCGAGCGAAAATAAATGGACGATTAGATGATAACTCGTTGGAACATCAGATCTTATGACAATGCGTCCAAAACGCATGCGCACTGGCATAAGCGCAGCTCCTAGGTAGGCGGCAGAAAACTAGAAAGGAACCCGCCTACTATGAGCTTAATACGCTATCAAAGCCCAGAACTGATGTCATGGCCCTCGCTAGATCGAAGGATGAGCCTTAGAGAGGACCTCAACTCGCTCTTTAAGTCGCCCCTCTGGTCGAGCTTCGGGCGCCCAAGACAGCTTTTTACTGCCTGGTCGCCCACGCTTGATCTCTACCAGAACAGCGAAAATATCGTGGCCGTGGTCGAACTGCCCGGGATGCGCAGGGAAGATATCGAAATTTCCTTGCATGACGGGACGTTGACAATCAGCGGCGAGCGAAAGCGAGAGACTTCTAACGGAGAGAGAGCGGAACGGACCGAGCGTTATATCGGCAAATTCCGTCGAAGCATAACGCTCCCAACCCGCGTGGATGCAAATAAAGTCAGTGCGATCTATCGGGATGGAATCTTGACTGTGACCTTGCCAAAGGCTGAGGAAGCAAAGCCGAAGCAAATTCTGGTCAGCTAATCAACCGCCGGTGCGTGTCATAACGAGCGACCGGCGACTCTACACAAGGAAAGGAATCAAACATGAACACATTAGTCGATGAAAATCGCGACAGGGATCGCGCGCAAACCGAACAGGTTGTCGTGCCTTCCGCGAGTGTGATCGAAGCCGCCGATGGCTACACGCTGGAAGTCGAGATGCCTGGCGTGAACAAAGAAGGGCTCGAGATTTCGGTCGAGAACAACGAGCTCACGATTATCGGCCGGCGTTCTTTTCCCAAGGTGGAAGGAGCGTTGCTTCATCATGAATCGCGCCCGGAAAATTTCCGGCGCACATTCGAGCTCGATCCATCAATCGACGCGGACAAAATCAGTGCAAGGGTCGATCAAGGCCTTGTGACTTTGACTCTGCCGAAGGCGGAGTGCGTCAAACCGCGCAAGATCGCTGTTTCGTAACCTCCAGTTCTCTGGGAAGGAAAGGCGGCGAAACCGCGCGTTTGCGGCCTTTTGATTTGTTTCGATTCTTTTCCGCTTGGCGAACCGTCGGTGGAGACGTAATAGAGTCATCTCGATATGGCGACGAAAACTGAAGAGAAGACCGGCGCGGACAAACTCACCGCCGCGCGAAATAAGAATCTCGATCTGGCGATTCAACAGATCGCCAAGGATTACGGCGATGGCGCGATCATGCGACTGGGTGACGAAAAGATCGTCGATATCGATGTTATTCCCACGGGCAACATTCTGATCGATCGGGCGCTGGGGGTCGGGGGATTTCCACGCGGTAGAGTTGTCGAAGTATTTGGCCCGGAATCATCTGGTAAGACGACACTCACTCTCACCGTAATCGCACAAGCACAGAAACGCGGTGGACTTGCGGCGTTCATCGACGTCGAGCATGCGCTCGATCCAGCATATGCGAAACGGCTCGGTGTCGATCTTGACGACCTGCTTGTTTCGCAGCCGAGCTCCGGTGAGGAAGCACTCCGGATTTGCGAAACGCTGGTGCGATCCAATGCTCTCGACGTAATTGTGCTTGATTCGGTCGCCGCGCTCGTCACCAGAGCAGAGCTGGAGGGCGAAATTGGCGATACGACAGTCGGCGCGCAGGCGCGGCTCATGAGCGCCGCCTTACGCAAACTCACTTCGCTTATTTCAAAGGCGCGAACATGTTGCATTTTCACGAACCAAATTCGGGAAAAGATCGGCGTCATGTTCGGTAATCCGGAAACGACGCCCGGTGGGAAGGCATTGAAATTTTACGCCAGCGTGCGTGTCGATATTCGTCGCATCGGCGCGATCAAACAGACAGATGGCGTCGTCACGGGGAATCGCACCCGGGTTAAGATTGTGAAAAACAAGGTCGCTCCGCCCTTTACCGAAGCCGAGTTCGACATCATGTACAACGAAGGAATTTCATCGACCGGCGCGCTTCTCGATCTTGCGCTTGAAAAACAAATCGTCGAGAAGCGTGGCTCGTGGCTGAATTACAAAGGCACGCAATTAGCCCAAGGTCGCGATGCCGCGAAGGAAACGCTAAAGAATGATCGGGCCCTCTACGAAGAAATTGAGTCTGCGGTGAAGACCAAGCTGGACGAGGATAAAAAATAAAATAACGCCGCGACCGCGAAGTCGACATGTCGAGATTATTGGGATTCGGCCCTGCGTTTGATGTGACCGACATCGAGGGAAAACGGCCAGCGGAAAATTGATCAGCAGTCTCGCGCTCCTTGGAAATCTCCCGAGCTTGTGAGCGCGTCTCTGCCGAGGCGCCGAAGTCACACAATGTGAATCGCGCCGTTCCGGCTAAAACGCACTTTTTTGTCCGGCCTTTTTATCGCGTGCCGAACGATATCCAGCCGCACAGCAGTTGAGCTGCGCGAGAAGCTGCTCGCCTTTGATCGTGTGTTCATGGTCTGCCTTGCATCAGGATGACCTTGCGCGGAAACATTTCCATTTGGAAATCCTCTCGCTCTCAGGAAACTTGGCTGCAACCACCTAAGATTGACACGATGACTTCTGCGCAGATCCGGCAATCCTTTCTCGATTTCTTTCGCGAGAAACACCACACGATTGTGCCGTCGTCGTCACTGCTGCCCGACGCGCCGAATCTGCTTTTTACCAATGCCGGCATGAACCAGTTCGTGCCGATCTTTCTCGGACAAC
>WNGL01000260.1_pt1 | contig 61035 bp, 93 predicted proteins | sample 5400591 | NCBI WGS metagenome assembly WNGL01 (sample SAMN13153377, study PRJNA577476) | soil metagenome | isolation source: 80 cm soil or saprolite under Garry oak tree replicate 1 | place: USA:California | collected 2016-06-15 | reverse complement strand
GTGGCAGGGGTGGGGCGCGGGGGGCCCGGGCTGACTCCGCGTCTCCATTTTTGGGAAAAGGGAAAAATCGAATTTTCAAATTCAGGGAATTCCGTTGGAAATCGGCGCAGGGGCAGGGGAGGGCGAGCATTCGAGCATTTGACCCTGCAAGGGGCAAAGCGGAGAAGCGAGTCCGGGCCTCCGGCGGATTGCGGGTTCGGTGTCGGTGCGGGAGCGAGTGCGGGGGTGCCCGGAGCGCCGGTCCTGGAGCCCGCTCCCCCGTTCGCGCTGCGCGCTCTCGTTGGAGCTGCGAAGATAAAGCGCGCCGTGCGCGCGTTATCTTCTGCTCAGACACTTACCCCCGGCAGTAACTGCTACTAGTAGCTAAAGAGGCCACGCCCGCCCGCCACCCCCCACGTGTAATTGCATTGCTCCTGCCGATGCAAGTTGGAACCGTGCGCTTGAGCCCGGAGCCGCGCAGGAATTCGGGAGAAACTATCCGCATGGAAGAGTTCGAGATTGAGTCATGGCAGGAGTCCATCGAACAGGAACATGCTGCCAGTATCGAAGAGGCGCCTAACCGATTTTCCGTGCCCATGGAAGAAGGCGTGTGCCGGATTTGCGGAGTGCCCGCCAGTTTCCTGTATCGTTCCGGGGAGTGCCCCGATTGTTTCGAGTCTCTGAAAAAGAATCTGCGCCGCTAATCCTTTCCGCTCGGGTTCCAGCCCCGCTGGTGCGGCCCCACGGCCTCCTGGCTGTCTCCGTCGAACGCCCTTCCCTCCAGCACCCGCAAGACATGGCAGCACGTAGGAGGATTGGCCAGACGCCACTCTTTCCCCGCGGGCCGGTATTTGAGCGCGCCCTCTCGCTCCAAACGTTTGGCCTCCGCCCGCGCTTCCGCGCGCTTGCGTTCCCGCGTTCTTTGGGATTCGGCGGTCCCTATTCGTTCGCTAAGCTGCTTCCGGTCGATCGAGGTCGCCCCGCGCTTTTGCGTATGCCCTTCCCCGAGCGTCTGGAGAAGCCCCGCGGTCCACGCCGGCACTTGCCAGGACAGCGCCTTCCCCGCCAGACTCCAATCTCGCTCGTTGGCCCTGGCCCGCCCCTCCAGAGCCGCGCTTCTCACAGCCGTTTCCGCGATCGCGGCGCTTAGCCATTGCCAGGCTATGGGGGGCCAAGGCGGCACGAGCTTCAGCGCCAGCTCGCACCAATATGCGTAATTGGGGGGAAACCGAGCCTCGGGCGCTTTCCAGCTTCGCAATCCCAGCTGTAACACGTTCTTGACCAGGAATTGCATCTGCGCCGTCCGCGCTTCCTGCTTCTGCCGGTCCAGGGTCTCCACTCTCTTCGGCTGGTGCACCCGCACCCGTAAGCTCTCGGCCAGATAGTTCTCCGCGTATTGCTTGGCGTGCGCTTGCCAGCGCACCGGCTCGTGCCAGTCCGGCTCCACGAACACGCTGGCGATCCCCGTGGCCCGCTCGCGGTCGTTGGCCTCGGCCAGCACATGCTGCGCCCGCCGCCATATCCCCGGCGCCCGCACCATGCCGAGCGAGTAGGGATGCACCAGACCGCCCAAGGTAAACCACGCGCTAGTATCGAAATAGCGGGATAACCAGTCGGTTTCCAGGGTGAGGCGCGGGGGGCGAAACCCGTCCAGGGGCAAAAGCGCGCCGAGAAGCACGCGCACGGGAGCCTCTTCGGCGATTCCGAACTCCACGGCCAGAAAATCCAGAAGCTCGCGGATGGGGCGGGAATAGGGGCCGGGGCGCTCTAAAGATTCGAGATCGGGGGTTGCTTGCATGACCCTTATCATATAAGGATAGAGTTTATGCAGCTCCCTTCCAGCCTGGTGTACAACGATCTCAACGGTGAGGAGATCAAAGCTGTTTTGAAGCAACGGTTTGCGCAGATCCTGGACCAAGTCCCCTTCCTTCAGCCCCATCTCACCCTTCCTCGCGTTTCCATGCATCTCACCGTGCATCTGGACCAATGGGCCGACCAGCAGACCCCCGAGCGTCTGGAAATCGTGGATTCGGTGACTCTCGAAAACCGCATCTCGGCCGCCCCCACCCCCGACGGTCACCCGCCCGACCGGGTGCGCGACGAGCACGGGCTCGCGATTCCCGCCCCGCACCATGGGGACAAGAAGATCGGCGCACATCCGTTTATCTTCGGGGCGGCACGTGTACCGGCTGCGGTCGATATCGTTCCGGTGTACTATGGCGCCAGGAGGATGGAGTATAGTGAAGGAGTTCCATCTTCTCCGAATCCGGCCGCGATGTCGGAAGCGCGGCCGGCAGGGAGCGGCGGGGCCACCTCCAGACCCGCTGCTTCCGCCCCGAATCCTTTCGAGGCGCATGTTCGTGTATTTGGCGGGGGTGAGCGTTTTACTGGCGAACCCATTGCCCCCGATCCGCTGGAGAACCGCGTGGTGGAAGCCGTCCCCGGCCTTTCCATCGACCGCACCGGCTCGGGCGGCCTCACCGGCGCGGGAATCGCAAAAATGCAGAATGCGACCGTGGTGGACATGGACCAAGGGCCGGCGGGCTTGCGCCAGGGCGGAGAGCGCGCGTCTTTGGGTATCTTTAAGAACGTGAGGTCGCGCTGATGCCCGATTTCCCCATCGGCACGATTCTCGCTTACCCCGTCCCCGGCACTCGCTTCAGTTCCTGGCACGGCGACGACGGCGAGCCCCACCCGGTTCCCGCCGTGGTGCTCGGCCAGTTCTCCGACGAAGCCATTAAACTGTTCGTGCTCCACTTCGAGGGCCAGTTTCAGCAGATTGTGCTCGCCGCGACCGCCGCTCAATGGCAGGTGCTGTACCGGCCCGGCGAGATCGAACGGCTGATCCAAACCGTCGCTCGCATGCAACGGGAGATCGATGCGCTACTTCAGATTGTGGAGCGTTTATCTCCCGCTGTCCGACTATCGGAGTTAGAGAAAACCGGCACCGATCCGCTCTATTGGGACATGACTCCTACACAAGCGCCGAAGTTGCCGGAGGACGAATCTTTCTTACCCGTGCGCAAGCATCCCCAGCGCGCCCGCGCGGCGATGGGCGGCTCGATTCCGCCCCCGCTCGATTCCAAGGACTAGCCCATGCTCGATTTTCCCATTGACCTTGCCCGTCTCGTTGGCCAGGTTACCCGTCTCGCGGATGCAGTGGAACGTCTCGTGGAAGTGGCCGAACGTCTCCTTCCGCCCCTCGCCGACGCCCCCGAGATTCGCCAGGCCACGCTCGAAGACCTGCGCACGATCGATTCCGAGGCACAGGAGCGGGAGAAGGAGCAGCGGCGGGAGCTGGCCGCGCGCTTCGGCGTCGTCCCGGACTCGCCCGCGTTCGAGGCCGCGCTTCGGGAATACGAGGCGGAAATGCGACGATTGCATGGAGACGCGGGAACGGTGAATTGGGACGAGGCGTTCGCTCAAGTCAATGCTGCCACCTTCGAGGCATTCGTTGCCGCCAGGAAACTATGAGTCCCGATACGATAGCCGCTTTTTTAATGCTAACGGGTAGTTTTTTGGGTTTGATTTTCTGGTGCTATCGGATGCAGGCTCAAATCGATGGCCTAAAAAAGCTGATAACGGAGTTGGTCGCCCAATCGTTCGCCGGCGCCGTTGCCCGTAAGCCCCATGTCAACCAATAAGCCGTTTACCGAGAACCCGCCCCCAGTCCTGCCCCCGCGTCCGCTCACCGGCCCGCTCGGCCACCCGCTCCTTACCCGCAAAAACAACGATACCCCCATGGTGATTGCTTTCCGCCACATCAAACCTTCCTGGAGAAACTACATCGACTTCGTGGATTACTGTGCGCGCAACGGCGACAAGGACTGCGACCGCTTCGTGAAAATCTTCGCGTCTCTCACGAACAAGCAGCGCTTCGAGCACAAGCCCGAGCAACTCTGCGATATGGCTCAGATGACTCCTGGCGATCTGATGGCGGCGGTGTCCAAAGGCATGTGGGAAACCGGCAGCGGCGAATCCAAGATGATTTCCGCCATGTCGCATCCCAACCTGATCGAGCGCACCGTGAAGCTGGCGCATAAGGAGGCGAATTTCAAGGACCGGGAACTCTTTTTCCGTCTCAGTGGAAGCCTGCCGGACCGGAAAGGAAACAGTGTGATGCCCTCGGTCAACATCAATCTGGGAAGCACGCCCATGCCGAACCTGCCCACATTTTCCGGAGAACTCGAAAGCTTCGACGAAGAATCGGTGAGCTTGGCGAGACGTCTATCTCCTGCCGCCGCGATCGAGGTTGCCGCCGCCCCAGTACCCGAACCAGAAACCGAGGAGCCAAATAACGGCGAGGAAAACGAAGACGAGGCAGAGGACGGCGATTAGCCAGCGCATCTGCAATTCGGCCTTTCGCAGATCCATTGTCTATACTATCTGAGATGGATCGTCGCGCGTTCTTGTCACTGTTGGCTGGCGCTATTCTGGACCCCGAGCGTTTGCTGTGGGAGCCGGGGCGCAAGTCGATCTCGATTCCGAAATTGCGTCTGGAGCCTCGTATCGCCGCAATGAGCGGATGGATGGAAGAGGTCAACGATGGCGTTATGCTCATTATCGGCGCTTACGGGCACGGCTCCAGCTTGAGTGTTACCAGGTTCGGCTGGACGAACCTGACGCTGCCTTACGGAATCGCGCCAGCATCATGTTCAGCCCAAAAATAATCTCTCAATCCCTGGAGTCCTTTGCCACTCTGGCGGGCTCTTTCATCCCCGAGCCTCATTCCATTGTCCAGTGCGACTCGATGCAGCGGCACTTGCAGGGATTGATCGAGCCCTGGGACGGCACCCGCATACCGGGTCTGACGATTTTCACGATCTACGGAAAGAACGGGGATCGCCAGGACTGGATTTCCCGGCGCGATTTCACCAAGCATTGGAAAAAGACGCTTACCGCCGAGGAGGCGCAATGGATTCGCAATGAGCGCGCGATGTGCCGCTTCGATTTCGACTACTGGCAGACCCGTTATTGCTATATTAAGAATCCCGACGATCGCGTGGTTCGTATGTCGCCGTGGGATAGCCAGAAAATCTTCCTGGACATCTGCGCCGAGTCGCAAGAATTGAACATTGCCATTCTTCTGATTTTGCTGAAGGCCCGCCAACTCGGCCTCTCCCGTGAAATCTCCCTCATCATCCTGCACGAAATCGTGTTTCAGCCGCATATCAATTCTTTCGTTGCCTCCTGCACCGAAGACAAAACCAATCTGCTTTGGGATCTTTACGATTTCTCTCTGGAGCGGCTGCCTTATTGGATGCGCCCCGAAGAAACTCATCGCCGCGAGAACAAATTTCTGGAATTCGGCAATGATTCCGCCGTGACCTTGCAGCATGGACAACAGGCGACCGGCATCGCTCGCGGCACTTCTCCTACCAAAGCCCATATCTCGGAGCTGGCCGAATTCGATGAAGGCCGAGTCTCAGATCTGATCGACTCCTCTCTTCTCAAAGCCATGCACAATGCGCCCACCAACTTTCTCGCGCTCGAAGGCACGGCCAAGGGCATGAACAACTGGTGGAACAAAAAGTGGGTAAGCTCCAAAGACGGATGGAGGGCCGGTCGCTCGCGTTTGCGTCCTCTGTTTCTTCCCTGGTTTGTGGGCGAGCTCTACCCCGATCCCGGATGGAAAACGGCGCACCCGATCCCCGCCGATTACTCGACCGGCATGGCGCCATGGGCCGAGACTCACGCCCGCATGGCCAAAAGCTACGTGGAAAAGACCGACTATTTGCAAAAGCGCCTGGGCTCGAACTGGGAAATGTCTCTCTGGCAAATCTGGTACTACGAGTGCGAACGCGAAGAGGCCATCAACGAAAACCGGCTGAATCGCTTTCTCCAGGAGATGCCCTGCACCGATGACGAAGCCTTCCAAAGTACGAACATCTCAGTATTCAGCACGGAAACCATCACCTACTACCGCGATAACGCTGCGGCCCAAAATACCGTGGGCATCTATGGCTTAGTCGGTCCCCCTGAAATCGTCAATCCCCGCCTCCAACCGGACCGCCTCGCCCGCGATCCCAACAAGCCCGCGCTTACCGTCAACGCCGCCAACTCCACCGGCTACCCCATCCAGTTCGATCTCGTCCCGCTGCGTCCGGTGGCCTTGGACGACGGGCTCGACAAAATCTACATCTACGAAATGCCCGTGGAGGGCGAAACCTACGGCTTCGGCATGGACACCGCCGACGGCATCGACAAGGACCGCACCGTCATCGAGGGATTGAGGAAGTACTCGATCGACGGGCCGAACAAGCAAATCGCCGAATATGCGTCGGGCAAGTGCAGCGCGCTCGATAGCTGGCCCTTCCTGCTGGCACTGGGTACGCTGTACTCCGTCCCCGACGATCGAGGGCAAATCCAACAACCCAGAATGGCCATCGAGTGCAAGGGCCAGGGGGATCTACCGCAGAACATCATCAGAATGTGCGGGTGGAGCAACTTCCATCCCTGGGTCGATAAACAGTTGGATGCAAGAATACCGAATCTTAGCAAGTACAATAAGATCGGAATCTATACAGCGGCGGGATGGTTCCGAGACGGCATGATCTCGCTTCTTGTGAAAATGCTGCGGGATGCGGAGGTCGAGATTTGTTCCCCTTGGTTTGTCCAGGAAATGGCGTCGCTTGAGGGGCAAGAGGCTGTGCAAAGTTTGCGGGCGGCTTACGGCGGACACGATGACAGGGTGCTTGCGCTGGGCTTCATTTTGGTATCCCTCCTCAAATTCGATGCTGAAAATTACCGTTCCGCCAAGATCGCCGCCTATTCTGGCCGTTCGCCGGTCAATAAACCCGCGCGGATCAAACAATACGCAACTTGGCGTTACGGAGCGCAGGAATTCAGCGGGGCTACTCCAAAAATCGTCGAACCCCGATAGAATTTTTGTGGAGCGACTGCTAGACACAATCGCTCCACGAACACTACGAGAACGGGAGTCTCGCAATGTCCAAACGTCAGTATAGCCCGCGCATTGACGGTTCCGTCGAGGATCGGTTTTGGACCAAAGTTCGATTGAATGGTCCCACACCGAAACACTGTCCGGAATTGGGGAGATGCTGGATTTGGACAGCGTACAAACATCCACAAGCTGGATACGGCAGCGTTCATTTGAAGGGAAGACCAGTAGCGGCCCATCGGGTTGCTTGGTATTTAGTGTTTGGGAAAATTCCAAAAGGTTTGTGTGTGCTACATAAATGCGATCAACGCGATTGCGTTAAACCATACCATTTGTTTCTCGGCACAAAACAAGATAACACGACGGACATGATTCAAAAGGGCCGGAAGAAAATTGGCAAAGCCTGTTCCGGCGAACAGCATTATGCCGCTAAACTCCATGAGCATGAGGTTCGTGAAGTTATTCGAAGGGTGCGGGATGGTGAACTTCAGATCTCTATTGCAAAGTCTCTGAACGTTAGCGCGGGGCACATTGCCAATATCGTTAGGGGCAGATGCTGGAAATGTCTTGCGCTATCATGAAAACTATGCCGGTGGCCCAATCCAGCCATATCCAGCATTTTTCGTACGACCCGGAATCGAGCACGCTCACGGTAGAGTTCGTCAACGGGTCCGTTTACAGTTACGCGGGAGTGCCCCAGGCGGAGTACGACCGGTTCGCGCAGGCGGGCTCCAAGGGCACGCACTTGCACGCTTACATTATTCCGGCGTTCGGCAAGGGCTCGCGGGTGCTACCCGCGATGCGGAGCCGAGGCCGATGAAGCCGGGAGATCGCGTGTTCATCGCCGACCGGAAGCACCAGTACGCGGGATGCGAGGGAACGCTGGTTGCGTTCGGGCAAGGGTTGAGCCGGACGGACTGGCGCGTTCGCCTGGATGAGAATCGCGAATGCAGGGAGTGCTATGCGAATACGGACCAGCTGATGGCGGCGGACCGGACGGATATTCGTAAGCCCGCGATGGGAAGCCGGGGCCGGTGACTCTTCGCGAGACTATCCTGGCCAGCCTGGTCATCTTGCTGGCTCCGCTTACCATGTATTTCGCCGTTCGCGCGGTTCTGCCTTCCCTGACCGTTCGCGTGGAGCCTCGAAGCGGCGCGGGCTGGTCGCAAACGTTCCGCTTCTATGTGTCCAGCTCGCAGGGCGCCGCCCGCGTGCAGGAGCTGGATATCTGTTTCGGCTCGCGGGTGGCGGGGCCGGGCAACTGCCGCGCGGAGTACAATGCCCCGGCCAATGTGTTCGTGCAAGACGATGCCGGAGAGCAGTGGATCATGGGCAATCTCGGCAAACTGCCGGATGTCGCCAACCGGCAATGCGCGTTTCACATGTTGCGTTCGCGAGCCAGGCGCATCTCGCGCGACGTCCTGGAATTGACTTTGGACGTATCGTTCCGGGAAACTTATAGCGGCGTGCGGAATATCTTCGCTTATGCCGCCGACGGCGAGCTGATCATGAGCTGGCAGTACATCGGGAATTGGACGGTGCCGGAGAGGAGATGAGCGCGACGATTTGCCCCGAGTGCGGCGAGGAACTGGAAATCGGCTCGTATCCTTTTTGCTCCGCACCCGGAGGCCATGCTTCCGTTTACGCCAAGGACGCCCTCTCTTTCGACCCGGCAGTGGTCTGGCAATCCGTCTCTAATCCGGGTCAATATTCTTTTCCTGGCTCCTCCTCTGAACCCTGTCCTGCCGGTTACCGGCCCGTGGTGCTGGACACTTTAAGCAAAGCTGAGCGCTTCACGCGCGAGTTCAATGCGCAGGAGCGGGAGCGGCTGAGCGGCGAACGGGCCATGGAAAAAGCCTACTGGGACGATCGCATTAAGCAATCTCGCTCCGATCGCCGCGCGAGATTGGGGCACAACCCGCAGGCGTTGGCCCTGATGGAAGCCATAGCGCGGTACCGGGATGCCAAGCGGGAGCGGAAGTACGGACAGAAGATCGAGCCCAATTTCCATTTGCAACCGCTGGAGTTCGACGCGGGCAATCGGCAGGGATACTCCTCGCGGGAGACCGGGTGGAAAGATCGGAAAGCCTAAGAGTCGATGAGTGTTAGCATTACCACTGTCGAATTAAAGATTGAGCGGGTGGTGCGCCGGGGAAAGGATGGGGCCGAAGCCGAGTTTCTGATTTATTATGATTCAGTACCGTGGATGTGTTGCCAGGCATGGACTTGGCCAAAGGTTCCTATGTATCGGATTCAAGCCCGCGCCACTTCGATGACGATTAAACAAGCGCAAGCGGTTTCCGTGGCGTTGCGTATGGCCACGGAATGGATTCTTGAAGAAAAAGACCGGCAATGAGCTACAGCCCCGACAAGTGGAAACATGGTGGGTCGAGCCGCAACACCTTCTCATGGTTGGGTTTCGCTGTGACAATTGCGGTAAGCTTTCTGGCATTCACGAATTTGTGATGAACGGGTGGTGGTTCTAATGCCCCGTGACCGCGGTTATCTCGCGCCCCTGCCCTTCGGCGCCACTCCTGACGCCATCTGCACCCCGGACTCGCTCGCTGCCTGGGCGCGCGATTGCATCGCGGACGGCAAAAGCTACTTGCGTCTCCAGCCAGCCTACCGCTATATAAGCGATGGCATTGACATAGTCAACGGCGATTGGGCGCCTGCCCATATCCAAACCCTCTCCAGCGTTCGCACCGAACAAACTGTCCGCAATGTAAAGGAAATCGTCGCCGCGCAAACGAACATCCGGATCATCCCCGCGTTCAAATCGGACATCCCCGAATTCCGCCACCAGACCCAGATTCTCAATAAGGGGTTTATGGCGTGGCAGGGCATGACCTTCGCCGACCGCTCCATTCGCAAGACATGGCAATATGCGGTCGCGGCAGGCACGGGCTATCTCGGCGTCCGCTACGACCCCAACTATTACTACAAGGGTCACGGCGATATCGTGCTGGATGCCTATGGGCCGCTCGATGTGCTACCGCTCGGCATGGGCCGCCAGCACGACTTGCAGAAAGCCTACGCGGTGGCGATGCGCGTGGAGACGCCGCTGCACGAAGCCTGGCGGCTTTTCCCCGATTACGTGGACAAGATCGCCCCGGAGCGCTCGCAAACGATGGGTCGGGGCACGGTCATCGCCCAGGCTGTGAAGTTCGCCACGGCGGCGCTCAAGCGGTTCGGCCAAGGCACGCGGCACGAGCGCGAAGCGGTTCCGTGGGAGATGGTCGATGTTTATTACATCTACATTGACGACGATTCTGTCAACGATACCGGAGTCCCCGTCGAAATGCGTGGGCCAGATGGTCAGTATGGCACTTCTTGGGCTTATCGCGTACCTTTTATTGGGCAAGAAATCCAGGTAGGCAAGAAGAACGGCAACCCCATCGTGCGCAAAGCCAATCGCGCCGATTGCCTGTTGTACCCGAATCGCCGTCTGCTGATTTTCGCCGCCGATACCATTGTCAATCCCGATCCTGAGTGCCAGGCCAGCCCTTATTGGCACGCGCGCGTCCCGGCGATCCAGTTTCGCGCCGACGACTGGGCTTGGAACTTCCTGGGGTTCCCGCTGACGCGCTACGGACAGAGTTTGGAGAAGGCCAGCATTGAGATGTGGCGGGGAATGGTGGACGCGATGAACTGCCGCCTGTCGCCGCCCCGAGCTTATGATCGAACAAATACTTCGGGTGGTCTTGCTGCCGCTATCAATACTCGCATTCCTAATCAATATGTCGGTCTGGATCTGGGAATGCTTGGCGATGCTGCTTTACCGAAACCCTTACTCCCGTTCCAGTGGTACGACTACCCGCCGCACTATCTGCAAGCGCAAGACCAACTGAAAAGCATGGTGAAAGATCAGATGGGCACCGCCGATGTGGCGGCTCTCGCCCGCGCCCGCCAGCTCCCCTCCGGCGACTCGCAGGAGAAGCTGATGGAATCGCTCGGGCCCTTAATCAAAGACCAATCCCGCAATATGGAGCAGTCCATCCGCTGGCTTGGGGAGTTCTGGAAATCCAACTTCTTCCAGTTCATCACGGCTGCACGACGCCTGGAGATTCAGGGTTTTGAGGGACTGGCTGACGAAGATTTCGATTACGATCCAGGCACGCTGATTCCCGCATCGTCCGATCCCCGGCTCCTGCAAATGCGCGAGCGCGAGAAGACTCCCGACACCTGGGATATGTTCGCTCCGTTCGACCAGGGCGCATCGAGCGTGATCCCGCAGTTCGAGCGGGCGCGCTGGCACAAAGACACTTTTCAGTTCTCGGTAACCCCGTATTCCCTGCACGAGATGAACTCGATCACCCGGCGTTTGATCTGGATGCAGCGCAAGAAGGCCGGGTTCCCGCTCGATCCGTGGACCGAGGCGGAACTCTTCGACGACCGCAACTTCGGCGATCCGCCCCGTATTCAAGATCCAGAAACAGGTGAGTGGCGGGAGCCCCGTACCGGATTTGAAAGATGGCAAGTTTGGACACGTGTGCAAGCTGCGGTGGCGCAAGCCATGCAGGGCGCGATGGGTGCGGGGGGGCAAAGGCCGGGAGCGGGCAGGCCGGGAACCGCTCAACAGCCTCCGACATTAGAAGCACGACCGGGTGGAGCATCGATTATTCGTGAATCCAAACATAGACCGGGATAAGCCATGTCTTGCGTGATTTGCGCCATTGTCGGCGCGTTGTTGGCCTTCGGGGTTCTCATGCTGTTGATTTTGCTGTCGGTCATGCGAGAGGGAGAATAGAATGCCATCCGATCGAGTCATGAGCGAGTTCTCGAAGGGGACGCTGCGCAGTGGGTCTAAGGGCGGCCCCAAGGTGCGCTCTCATCGCCAGGCATTAGCGATCCTTATGTCGGAACACCGCAAGGAAGGCTGTGGAAAACGGTAGCAATGGCACGAGTAATGGCGCGGAACGCACCCGCGCTTCCCTGGCATCTCTGGCCGGCGCCCGCGTGAAGACCGTGGAATCGGTCTCGTTCAACGCTCGCAATCTGGACGAAGTTCTGCGCACCATCAAGAGCCTGGGCTCGACCGGCTCGCTCTCTCTCAGCTTTTTGAATGGCAGTGTGGCCGGGGAAGTCGAGTGGCGCACCTCGAAGAAAGGGTAGCGATGGCCGCTTCCACAATCGGCTCCGCTTCCCACGCCGTCGTCGCATTGCGAAATAACTTGAAATTGCCCGGATACCATACTGTATCCTCGCGGTCGAGCAGCCATTTCCAATCCGAGTTGACCGGCAGCAGACACAGCGTATCGAGTCCCAACAATCCGGCTAGATGCGCCACGGCGGTGTCCACGGTGAGGATCAGGTTCATTGTGGTTAGATAATCTGCAGTGTCCGTCCAGGTCTTCATGCAGTCTTCCTCGTGAATGAACCCCCAGGAAACGGGTTGTCCTTCCGCGTGGGGGCAAAGATCGAAAACGCTGGATAGTTTCGATAGCTTGGCGACGATCTCTCCGGCAGTTGGAGGCGGCAGGGACCGCACTTTGCGCCCGCCGGATTCTCCCGCTTCTTCGGCCCGCCAGCAGAATCCGATACGCCGGGGCCGCGGTGCCGCAGCGAACCATGGCCGCCGTCGTCGTATATGCAAGGTATCCGGCCATTGGCAATCCATAGGCATATCGACCGGGGAGCCGATTCCCAGCAATCCCGGCAGGCTGAGTAAAGAAATCGAATAGCGGTATTGGCCCATGGGCACTGCACCGCCGATTTCGTACACTGCATCGACCCCCAGGTCTTGCCAGTTGCGCGCGCATTGCATAGCCGGAGGCACGCAGAGTCCGATTTGAGGAGGACGGATCGGGGAACGGTGCAAGGTGCGGAGAAAACGGGAGAAGCAGAAGAGATCGCCGTAGCCGCCCTCGGGCAAAATCAGCAAGTTGCCATCGGATTCGCCATTCCAGGGCTCAGTGCCGGGAAAGGGACTCCAAGCAGCCAAAATGCGTCCGGCTTCCCAGTAAGGCCAGGCGCGTCGCCATTCGCCGCGTCGCAGCAATGCCCAGGCAAAGGCGAAAACAATTTTCTGGTAGCTGTCTAAGAGGTTGTCGGGGACAGGATCTTGAAGAGGACGCATGGCCCTTTCCCATGCGAAAAACGCACGATCGTGGCTGCCTAAATCGGAGAGTGCCAGGGCAACGGTATGGTGTCCGGCGGGTTCGTTGGGTAAAAGACGATTGGCGCAGCAGGCCAATCGCAGGGCTTCTGTGGGGTTTCCGCTGAGACGGGCTTCGCGGGAACGGTCCAGTAGAAAAAGAAATTCGGCCTGAACCATACGTGCCGTTTAGGGCAGCGGTGTCGGCGCTACTGCCGGTTTCGCCGCCGTGTCCAGATTGCTCACGATGGTTTGCAATCCGCTAGACACCGTCTGCACTTGAGAATCGAGGGCGTCCAGATCGGCTTGGGTGACCGGTCCGCCGTTCGCCAGTTGCGCTTTCAATGCGGCGATGTTATCCGAAATCAAAGCCAGATCGGCTTTCTCCGCTGCTTCCGCCGCTTTTTCGGACGCTACCAAAGCGGCCAAATCCGTTTTCAATTGCGCCAGATCCACTGCCATGCGATTTCCTTTCTCCACGAGACCCTTGAGCAACGTTCGCACATCGCGCAGCTCTACCGCCGCGTCCAAAACCATTGCCTGCAATTGCACGATGGCTTTCAGGACGATGGACGAGTTGCCGAATAGGGACACCGCGAATCTTAGCAGGCCGCGCACCGCAAAGCCAAGCTAGATCGCAGTCGAATCGTGCAGCGCTTCCCTGGCCCGAAACTGCATCTGCCCGTCGCGCCCGATCAGCAGGTAGCCGCCCGGCCGCGGCTCTTCCCGCACGACCCAGTCTGCGTCCACCGCCAGCGGCTCCCCGTGCGAAAGATGCAGGAGCACGCCGTTTGCGCGGACTTCGATGCGCTCGATGGCGACCGGGGATTTTTCCCGCCGCATCGCTCTCCGGCGCAAACGCAGCGTCTGGTTGAGGTTCATCGGCAGGGTCTTACGGGCCGGTTCCATGCTTCCCGGCCCGTTCCTTTGGGAGTGAATAGGGGTCTTCGTCGATTATAGTCCGTTTTTCCCCTTGTTTTCCGCAAGTACTGATGATACTGTGCTTCTCAGGAACGCGATTCGTCTTTACGGTGCTTCGCTCTTAATCCGGGCGGATACGCACAAGGCCCGTAGCCAGCCATTCTCGGGGGAGGTGGTGGACTGCGGGCTTTTGGCGTTTTTAAGCACTTTTTCAGAGGAAGCGCGACCCGAGTAGTCCGGGCAAACCCCGGAGAAAGGAAGACCGATAGCATGCTGAACGAACTCACCCAGGTTGCCTACCGCCGCGGCGGCCGGCGCCACAAGAAACGGTAAGGGGCGCGATTCATCCCCAGAGGCGGCGCCAGGGAAGCCCAACGCCCGGCGCCGGCATTCCGAGCGGAGGTTGGGGTTTCGATGGAGTGGTTTTGTGTCACCTGTCCAATCGCCATCCGCGAGCCCCGCACCGCCGGCCGGTCCATCCGTCCTGGCCGGCGCGGGGCCTTCTTCGCCACCGTCTCCCCAGGCGGGCGGAGAGGAAGCGGGCGGACCTCGATCGGCGCTCAAGGAGGCCGTCGAAAAACTCCGTTCCGCCGAGATGGAAATGCAGGAGATGGCTGGGCGATTTCCCGCCGCGGCCTCGTCCTTGCGGCAGGCGACTACTAACATTCGCGCAGCACTGCGCGCGATCATTGCGAACCCCGGACAGCCGGAACCCGCAGCCCCACCGATCGGTGGATAAGGCGAGGACAAATCCAGAATGCCCGTAGACGCACAGCTACTCGAACAAACGATCCAGGAGGCCGTACACGGCGATGCCGAGCTGGCAGCGCTTCTAAAACAGAAGCTCGCGGCCAACGACTCGCTGGCGGCTTCGTTCACCGGCGGGTTCACGCGCACCGCCGATTACACGCGCAAATCGCAAGCGCTGGCCGACGACCGGAACCGGCTGGCCGAGGACCGCAAGAAGATCGAAGGCCAGATGGAACAGTATCGGACTGCGCTCGAAGCCGCGGAAACCGAAAAGGCCAAGATTTTGCGGGACTTGGCGCAGCACAAAGTCACCACGGCCGAGGCCCAGGCCAGACTCCAAGCCGTGAAAGAGACCTACCAGCTCTCGGACGAGGACATACCCCCGATGCGCGATCTGATCGCCACCCGGAAGACCGAGAAGCCACAGGACTCGACCGCCGATCTGGACGCGCGCCTCGACGCCTTTCGCAAGGACTTCGAGAAGACCATTGCCGAGCGCCTGCTTCCCGAGCTGTCCTCCATGACGGACCTGGACATCATCTGGGCCAACATGCGGGACGAGCATCGGGAACTGACCGGCAAGCGGCTGTCCGCCGACGACCAGCGGGCCATTCTCAAGGAAGCGCGCGAGAAGGGCCGGAAGCTGGTGGACGTGTGGGAGGAGAAGTTCGCCATCCCCGATGCCCGCAAGAAGCAGGAATACGCCGCCTGGGAGAAAGAGGCCAGGGGCAAATGGGACGCCGAGCAGACGGCCAAGCGATCCCAGGAAGCGCTCGAAGGCGTACGGCCGGGCGCCGCGGACGAGACGGGGCTCCGGCTCTCTCCCGTGCTGAAGAAGCAGTTCGCGGAGCGCGGGGTCGATCCGGGGCAGACCGTGCCGCAGACGCCGGGAGAGGTCAAACCCGGCGAGCACGTGCGGACCATGCCCAGCGGGGAGCAGCGACAGGCATTGACCGGGGCCGAGCGGGCGGCGAAACGGTTCCTGGAGAGAAGGGCGAACGGCATCCAGATGGGGCAGCCCGACGCGGTGAAGAGCGCGTAGAATCGGTCCATGACGAAACATGAACAACTCGTTTGGGCGGCCGGATTCTTCGATGGAGAGGGCTGCGTCAGCATCTCCAAGCCGATCACTCGCCAACAGCGTAAAGACGGAAGCATTGCTTGCTATCCGGGATATCAGTTGCAAGTTGTTATTTGCCAGCGCTCTCGGCTTCCAATGGACATGCTAGTGAAGGTTTTCGGCGGTCATCTGTCGAAGCTAAAAACTCACGGCTGGACCTACTGGTGGTATCGGATTCACGGCAAGAAAGCGGTAATCGTTCTCAAAAAGCTGTTGCCGTATTTGGTTTTAAAAAAGGCGAACGCCCAGCTTGGTATAGCGTTCCAAACGTTAGTGGAGACGTCTCAACCGGCTCGTTACGAAGCTCGCGATCCTGAAGCAGTAGCGATGCTTGAAGGTTTTTACGAAGCCTCCAAGTCCATGAACAGGCGCAACAAGCCCATGGATTACACAAAAGAAAAATCGGGTCCCGTTGTCTTAAACTGATGGGACTTTACGAGGTAAAGTACTTTGGCCGACCCACTACTTGACGAGATAAACTCGACCACTCTCCCGGAAATCAATGACGCGGCGATCGAGGACACATTTTTTTTGGGCTCTGTGTTTCAAGCTCATTTGCGGGCCAAAGCACTTGTCCCGTTCAAGGGAGGCGCTTTCAGCCGGAACCTTCAGTTATACAATCCGCTGAACGGAGGCGCGTATCCGAAAGGCATCGGCGGGTTCAATCTGACCAAGCCCAACACGCTCTCCTCGACGGTGTTCGATCCGCGCTACTACGTGGTCATGATTATCGAGTACTTGGAAGACATCTCCGTCTTGAACACGGGCGACCTCGCCGTTTTCAGTCTCCTCGAAACAGACATGGCGAACGCCTACCAGACCATCTCGGCGATCATGGCGCTCGATCTTCAGCAGAACGGGGTAACCGGGGCGCGCGCGATCAACATCAACGGCTGGGTGGAGGCGGTGAACGACGGACTCAATCCCTCGTGGGACGGCGGCATCTACACCAGCTACGGCACCGCGGCCCGCAACGGCAACGTGCGCAAGACCCTAAACGGCAACGTCTATTGGGGCGGCAACGCGGCCGGCGGCTGCGCCACGATCACCTATCCGGCGTTCAACGCGATGTACAACCTGGGCAAGCGCGGCGGCGATGAGGCGGATCTGATCGTCGGCAACAAGCCCATCGTGAGCTTCGTCGAGAACCGCATTCAGGCGCAGCAGCGCTTCGGGCAGGACGGGGCCAGCGTGCGCGATCCGTATTTCGGCGCGGTCGGCTTCCGCTTCAAAAACGCCATGGTCATGATGGACGATTATTTCCCATCGGCATTGGCCGGCTACGCCGACGCCTCGAATGCGGGCTTGGGGAACAACCTCACGGGCACCATCGCCTACGTGTCCACGGCCTCGAACCAGATCAACAATTTCCCCACCAGCAACGTGACGCTGACGGTCGGCGAAGTGCTGCTCATGCTGAACACGAGCCGATGGAGGTTCCGGGTTTCGAACGATTCGGAGTTCGGTTTCAATTGCACCGATTTCATCCGGGCGCCCGACTCGACCCGTGTGGCGAGTCAGCTCAAGGCCGCCGTGAACCTGGAATGCACCGCGCCCTGGGCCAACGTGCAGGGGTACGGTTGGAATAGTTGAGAAGTCTTTTGTTTTCAGTTATTTAAGAGGATATCATGGCAGCGATTCAAAGTGCAAACCAATCTCCCCGCGTGACCACCGCGGCGCTCAACTCCGTGGGGCGCGTGGGCGACCCGGCCCCCGGCGTGGTGGTCTCGACCGCCAATGTCTCCGGCTCCATCGTGCAGCCCTATTCGGGGATGCTGGGCGGCAAGCTGACGCTTTCCGCGGCCGATGCCACGGTGCTCTCGGACACGGCCACGGGCGCGCTCTACGGCGGCGTCTACCAGTACGTGCGGTTTCTCTTGACCTCGACAGCGACGGCGGCGCGCGGCTGCCTGGTGCGCTGGGTGACTCCCACGGTGGCGACGGCGCTGTATGTGGTCACGCCGGACGGCAGCGCGACGGGGGACAACTCCTGCGCGGGCGTGGCGTTGAACGCGACCACCAAGGGAAATTATGACTTCATCCAAACCCAAGGCATCGCGCAGGTCAAGGTGCAGGCATCCATTACCGCCGCAACGCCCGCTATCGGCGACGCCATCTTTGTCGGGACCAATGCCAATCCGCAACTGGCCGACGACATGGAAGGAAGCACGGTGAGCACGATCCTGCTCAGAAAATTTATCGGCGTGGCTTTGACGGCGGCACCGGCAGCGAGCACCGTGAGTCCCGTTTGGCTGGCACTGAAACAGATCTTCTAAAGGAGCGACATGGCTGGAGTGACACAGGTTCTCACCCAAGAGCAATTCCCATGTGTGCCTGGGAACTGTCCGTGGTCAGTGTTTGACGTGGCCGGGCCCGCTTCGTACACGGTTATTACCACAGGAAGTCCGCCTACAGGTGGCCAAGCCATCTCGTGCTCGACCATGGGCTTGCCCGTGTCGGTGATCTTTGCAACTACGTCGATGGTTTCCGATAACGGACAGTATCGCGCGGTGCCGATCTTGTCTCCGTTCAATGCGGGCGCCGGATCGCTCACAGGGATTATCCTGCAATGGATCGTGGCGGCGACTGGAGCGGAAGTCACGGCGGCCACGGATCTATCTTCTCGGACAGTGCGGATCTTGGCGATTGGCCGGTAGGATGGTACATGTGTGGCTGCTGATTTCGTGTCGGGAGTGGCGGAGCTGGTTGGGACCGTGCCCAAACTCTCGGCGTTGCATGCCCAGCAGATTTTAAACCGCGCCTGGGGCCGTATTCGTGACTACCGCCTCTGGTCCTTCAACCTGATTTCGGATGCGCAGATTTGGGTGCCCGATGCAATCTCCGCCGGCCATATCAACACCACCAACGGTTCCACTGCAATCACAACCGATGCCACAGCCGGAACCGCTCTCAATGCCGTAGCGGCAGCCACGCCTCCTCTGGCGGGTGTCTTGGGCATTGGCCGTCAAATCCGTGTTACTTCGGCATCGGGAGTCAACAGTTCCAACGGGCCATACTACACCATTCTTAGCTGGGTCTATAGCGCGGGAATTGGGACAATTACCATTGATAAGCCCTATGGGGAAGCTACTGCCAGCAACGCTCTCTACCAGGTTCTGAAGGTTTACTACAACGCGCCCAATTTGCCGTTCGTAGCTGGATCGAGCGACCGGAGTCTCATCAAGTTTATTTCCATCGTCAATCGTTTTAACGGTTATGCCTTTTCCGGGAAAAATCTCAACCGCAGTCAAGAGCAGTTGAATACGCTCGATCCACAGCGTGGCGGTCAAGGCGATGTGTATCTGCAAGCCAACTACAGTCGCGGTGCGGCAGGGGTGCCCATATTTGAGCTGTACCCCAATCCGGTGAAATCTTGCGTGTACAATGCTGTTTATCTTACTCGTTGGCCCGATCTCTCGCCCGCGCAAGATTTGCCAGTTATGCCCTACTCGCTTTCGGACTGCGTCATTCATTTGGCGAAGGTATACGCGGCGCAGTGGGCCACAGCAAACGTCGCCACTTTCCAGGAGCTTGGCACAGTCAACTGGATCGCGTACATGGCCGCGATGAAAGCGGAGGCGAAAGAGAGCTTGCAACTCTCGATAAAAATGGACGACGAAATTCTGCCGTGGGGCATGCTGACGCAAGGCGCTGGTTTTATTTTTCCCCTCGGCGGCGCATTTATTCAAGGTCATGATATTTCGTCTCTATTTCCTTCATACTAAAAGACATTGCCATGTTGACCGCCGAATGGAAATGCGAAACGATACGGCTCATGAAAATAACATGGGCGTATATCGCTGGTTTCTTCGATGGAGAGGGTTGTCTTCACGCTCTTGGAGCTGGAGGCGAGGGAAACGGAAGGTTTCGAGCCACTATCTCGCAGGCGGAAGATCTTGGGAAGAGAACTCTTCAAGAGATTGCTGATTTTCTAACGGCACAAGGAATCTTTGCTTACATCTGTGCTCACCACAACCGAAAAGAGCAGCGTGAGCATCCCGGCAGGCGCAAACCGATGTGGAACCTCTGGATTACCCAACAACGGTCAATTCGCTTGTTCATTGAGGGGATGCTTCCCTATCTGCGCATCAAAAAGCAACGTGCCGAGGACTATCGCAGGTACGCCATCCTATTTCAGCCTCTCAACGGATTAAACAACACCAGCCAGATCAAGCTTCGTCGGGACGTGTTTTTTAACCTGATGGCTTCCGGCAAAAGTATTGCGGACATCGCCCGAATACATGGTATGGACTATTCTTCGGTGTGGATCAAGGCGAAACGGTTCGGGTACAAAGTGAATTCTACTGCGGAATCCAACATTCTACGGGCGCATACTTCATTGGAAGACATTGTGGCGGCGATGGAAACCTTTCAGAACAACTGCCGTAAGGTCGCGGAGATCTTCGATATCCCGCTGGCGAACTTAAAACACCGCTTGAATTATCACGGTATTCCTTGGATGGACCCTGGCGGGAAAGAAACAAGGGGAGCTAAGCTCAAACGGTTTTGTTCAGCGATTCCACTCCCCTCGTGAGCGGTGTTACCATGTACGCCAATCTCTACAGGCTTTCCCGGTTTTCCCAGCTCCCCCTGAAACGGACGGGTGTTTCGATGCAGCTTCTTTCCATCGGCGTAGTTCTCGCGGCGATCTGGGGCACGGATCTGGCAGCGCAGGTGCGCAACCCCGAGGTGCGCTATGTCGCGACCGATCCCACGGGAGCGTGCAGCGCGGCCTATATCACGGTGAATCGCACTACGGGCGTGATTACGACGTGCCGGGCGAGCGTGTGGACGGCGGCGGCGGGCGGGGCAGCCTCAGGCACGGCGGGCGGTGCGCTGGCTGGAACCTACCCCAATCCGGCATTTGCCCTCCCCAATGCGGCGTTGGGGCCGTTGGTGTTGGATGCGAGCGTTAATGCGAACCTTGCCAATCCCAGCGTGTTCTATGTGGCTCCTCCCGGCGGCGCCCCCACGGAAGGCTCCACCATGGGATCGGATGGCGTGAAGAGCCCCCGGTTCACGGTCGGCACCAGCGCGGTAGCGGGAACGATTACGGCTTACGAAGGCACGCCTGCGTTCGTTCCTTCGGCCACGACGCAAAGCCTGTTTCTCGATCCGACGACGCATCATCTACAGCGCAAGAACAACTCCTCGGTCATTGTGGATATCGAGCTGGGCGGAGCGCTGACTTCGGCCATCATTATCGGGAAGTGGTCGGGTACCTGCGACTCCTCCCATGTGCTGATGGGCGACGGGACTTGCGCGGCGATCTCCAGCGCGTTCTCGACAGTGACTGCGGGCACCAACGCAACGGCGCTGGTAATCGGTTCTAGCGGTTCCTTGACCGTTTCCGGTACAGGAACGATCGACGCCACTTCATTGAATGGTACGGCGCTCTCGGGATTGGCTACGGGCATTCTTAAAAACACGACGACCACGGGGGTTCCGAGCATTGCGGTGGCGGCCGATTTCCCCACGCTCAACCAGAACACCACGGGGAGCGCGGCGTCGTTGTCAGCGGTACTAACGGCGGGGGCGGAGCCGGCGCATACCGGAGACATGACCAATTCTGCCGGATCGCTGGCAACTACGGTAGGGGCCATCGGCGGCAAGACAGTGACGCTGGCGAACAGCTTCACCACGGCGGGTAACTTCGCACTGACGCTGACACAAACGGCTACCACGTCTGTAACTCTCCCGGTCTCAGGCACGTTGGTAACGGGCGGCAGCAACATTACCACGGTAGGCGCGATTCCGTACGTCTCGGTTTCCGGCACCTTGCAGCAGGATCAGACCTCCGGCGGGCAATTCTTCTGGGACTCTACCAATCACAGGCTAGGGATTGGGACAGTAAGCCCCGTGTCTCCGTTGCAGGTGGAAAACGCCGCCAATTCCGCGGTGCAGATTCGAGTCCGCAATACCTTCAGTTCCGGCAACCGGATCGTAGATTTCAAGGTAGCTCCAGACACGGGGGCGTCCGGGTTGTTCGGTAGCTTATCGGGCCGCATGGACTGGGACAATGGCAGCAACGGGGTGGCTATTGTAGGCGGGGGCGTGTTTATCGGCAAAACCACCAGCGGCGGCGCGTCCTGCACGGGTACGGCCTGCGTCATTGACAGCACTTCCAGCACGGGCGCATCTAAGCTTGTAGTGGGACAGGACGGCAGCGGCACGTTTACGGGCATCCATACCTCGGCAACCACCGCATCCGTCGGCATAGTGGCGGGACAGGCGCAGAGCACCACCCAGTTATTTCACGTGGACAACAATTCCGGCACGGCACAGACCTACATCGATGCCAGCTACGATGTAACGATTACGGGACAGAAGGCCAGCACTGGCCAGCGGTACGTTTGTATCGACACTGCGGGGAAACTGGTATCGAGCGCAGCCGCGTGCGTAGGCACGTAAATGCATTTCGGTGCAGTTATTCCCACGGTGGACGCTTATTATGTGGACGTGCTGGATGGCTCCAATAGCAACACCGGTGCTTACAATCAGCCTTTTCAGACCGTGGCGCATCTGGTTTCGGTAGATACCGGGGCGAACAAGAGCCGTTGGCGTTTTGCGGTGTCGTCCGCTGCGCATCCGGCCACGCAGCGGCAGTGGCGCGAAGCGGTAACGGTACCGCGCAACAACATGACCATCGATGCCTGGGACCCGATGGGTTCGGGGCTGAAATATCTGCTCGATGCCTCGGACGCAGTAGCCGCGACATCCTGGACGGCAACAGACGGGCAGGCGAATGTATATCAGGCCGCCGTTGTTCTCGATCCATCGGTATCGAGCGGCGGCGGATTCGTGACCTCTTACGAAAACGGCACAGTGGCGGTGCGGGCGGCCTCGCTGGTTGCTTGTCAGTCTACGGCAGGCAGTTATTATCCCAGTGCCGATTTGGGAACCATCACGCTCTACGTGCATCTGACGGGCGATGCAGACCCGACCGCAAAAGCCGATGGCTGGATCGAAGTCTCCACGCGGCCATTTGGCATTACAACCCGGAGTGTCACGGGCGTGACGATCTCGGGTGCATGGACCAGGCGCAATCTGCATACCGATGGCAGCACGGTCCTTGGCTCGTATTGCACTCTGGCGCATAGTTTGGTCACGCAGGGCAGCAAGCACTCCTGCTATGTCAAGAAAAACGCCGCTCTCACTCATGTTGAGTTATTGGACGGTTACTGGGGCACCGTGGGAGGGCCTAGCCCGTTGGTCCTAAACGACACTTGGGGAGCGGGCGACTCGATCTCTTTGAGCAACGTGTACTCGCATTTCACGGTCATGCCCACTGCCGGAGATGCGATGCTGGCGCACGGCACCGGCAACTTGGGAAATCTATCCATCGTCGATTCGCAGTTCATGGGACCGGCGGGAATCGTGTTTTCGCAAGTGGCCAATGCGTATCTTCAGAATGTGACAGTAACGGCTACTACGCCGGGAATTCAGATGTCTTCCGAGTTGGGCGGCTCTGCGGTGACGATCGGCGATTCGTCTATCGCGCTTTCTTCGGGGGCCAGCCGCGGAATCGACATTCAGGCCGATGCGTTCGAAGCCAGTCCGCAATCGCTGATTCTCACGGTGAACAATGGTTCCGTGACAGTTTCCGGTAGCGGCTCCAATGCGATTTTCAATGGGGCAGTGAACAATGCGACTCTGAATCTGATTGGCATAACTTTGGCTGGAGAATCCGGCGTGGTGCAAACGCGATCGGGCGTTACTCTGAACGCGAGCGGGCTGAATCTGTCTGGGGTTACGAGCAAGTATTACCACTTTGGAAGCGCTTTTACGGCGGTCTCGGACAACAACGACTTCGGGACAGGTGCGGCGGCATTTACCGTGAATGGCGTCACAAAAACCTACGCGCAGTGGAAGGCTTTGGGTTACGATGCCCATTCAACACCATGAGAACTCTACTTTTATTCCTTACACTTCCCCTATTGGCGCAAAGCCCCAATGCCAATGCGAACGCACCGGGTAAGCCCGCCGCGATTCTCGGCGCCGTGACGCCCACGATCTCCACCGACCAGCAAATCGAGTTTCTGAAAGCGTTTGGCGACCAGGCCGCGGCCGCGCTTGCCGCCGAACGCGCTCTCCGCGCTTTCGAGGCCGTGCGCAACAAGCTGATCGCGGTCTGCGGCGACAAATACGACCTTGCCGTGGACGAAAAGGGGAAGGCGAGCTGTGCGCCTAAAGCGGAACCTGCCGCGGTTAAGTCCGTAACTCCTGCGCCGCCATCCAAATGACTCCTCCCTCTCCCCAAGACTGGTTCTGGAATTTCACGATCCTGCTCTGGAGCGCGGTGGGTGTGGTCGTGTTGTTTTTGCTGATAGCGGGCGCGGTTGCCATGGCGGTGGACATCGCGCAGGCGCGGAAGCAGCGCAAAAAAGACGCCGAGGAACAGCGCCGACTTCCCCCAAACTAGGCTAAACTGAGGATTCGTATGGGTTCCGCATACAATCCGCTTCAAGCCCCGGAGTACATCGCAGGTACGATTACCGTGTCCGGTGGACAGATCGGTGTGCCGCAGAACCTCCTGGCGCTTGCCATAGCCCAATTAGAACCCAATACGCCGGGGGCGGGTTTGTATTTCAACTTGCAAGCCGACAGCGCCAACACGGTGTCCGTGAAGATCGGTTGTCCGACCAAGATTGCCGGGGCACTTTCCGATACGAATTACGGCTTTGAACTGGTCCCCGGCGGATCGAGTTACCGCAATTCTTCGGGCGGTGGCATCTCGGCTCCGATCGGTCCTATCCAAATTTTTGCCAGCGCCGCTGCGACTTTGCATTTGGAGTTGTGGGCATGAACATCGTCGTTCTTATCTTGCAAATTCTCCCGTACATCCTCCAAGCGGTTCAGGCTATTGAAGCCGCGCTGCCGGGCCAGCCGGGGTCTGTCAAGAAAACCGTGCTGATGAGCGCGCTCGAAGCCGCAGGACACGCCGGACAGGCAATCCCGGAAGCGCATGTGAAGGCGGTCTCGGCGGCGGTGGACGCGGTCGTGGGGAGCCTAAGTGCGGCGGGGGCGCTCTCGCACGCGGTAAAGTAGTTCGAGGAGGAAACATGTACAACGGAAACAGCAGCAAGGGACGGCGTGTTGCCACTATGAACGGTCCGCTCAGGAGTCCGATGGCTGGGTGCCTGCCCGCGAAGCCCAATTTGCACCCTTCAATAGCGGCAAACACCACGACTTCGGGCATCTCCAAGCAGTCGGCCCCGATAAGATCCCCGATGTCGGGTGGCAACATCGTAAAGTACGGACGCTAGTTTGACTCGCGGGGGCGGGAATGCCGTACTCGACCACCACGCTCGCCTCTGCACGTGCTCAACTTCTAGAGCGTTTGGAAGATCCCAACGCGGTTTATTTTGGCGATGGCGGTTCCCCGGCCAATGCCAATCGCTGGATTCAGGAAAGTCTTCGGACGTGGCAGGCGCTCACAGCGTCCTATAAAGACCGTGGCACGTTTAATACTGTCGCCAACCAGGCATTTTACGACTTACCTACAGTCCTTTCCTCTTTGCTTGCGTACACGGTTACCGACCGCGACGCGGTGGACGCCGTCCTCGCCCATTTACTCGAACCCGCCCTGTCCGCCATCTGGACCGGCACCGGGCAGTTCACCTTTGCTGCCATCGCCGGGGCTATCCAGGCGCGTTTAAATCGATTTCAGGGCGATTCGGGCGTCTGCTTAACGCGCATCACCCAGGCCGGCGTAGGGGCGGGCCGCACCGCGCTGGCGGACTCGATTACGGATATCCGGCGCGTGGCGTGGTTAACCGGTGGAGCATCGGTTTTGTGGCGTGACGACGAGTACGGTGCGCAGAGTTTTCGCTTCAACGCTGCTCCGGTTACCACGCCCGTAGTCTATGCGCAGTTCGATCTGGCCCCGGTCGCCATCGAGATGTATCCGCCCCCGTTAGCCACGGGCACTGTGGAACTGATTGCGGTGGCGCCCGTGGTTACAGTTGGGGGTTCCCCGGCCACAGTTTATAATACTTCTGCGATCTTGGGCATCCCCGACGATTTTGCGTGGGCGGTGACCTGGGGCGCGCTCGCCGACCTGTTGGCGCTCGACGGGCCGGGGAAGGACATTCCGCGCGCGCAGTACGCCGAATCCCGGTATGCAGAGGCGGTGCAGGCGGCTCGCATGAACCCCACCGTGCTCATGACTCAAGTGGCAAGTGCGCCGGTCTGGAGCGGTTCCGTGTTCGAACTGGACGCCTTCAGCACCTCGTGGGAAGCGACTACGGGCACGCCGTCCTTCGCGGGCATGGCGGGGCGCAACCTGGTAGCGATGGGGCCGGTGGCTGATGGCACGTACACGGTGACCATGGACGTAACAAGAAATGCAATAATGCCAGCAAATGACTCGGACTATCTACAAATTACAAAAGACGCAATAGATCCACTACTGGATTATGCCCAACACATTGCATCATTCAGAATGGGCGGATCTGAATTTGCGGCAACGGCAAGACTTCGCGCAAATTTCATGACCGCCGCCGCTGAACAAAACTCAAGACTTCGCAATTTAGCTTTCTTCCGGCCATCCTTGGAAAAACCTGCTCGGCTTCAATCAGCAGAAGCGGTCAGAATGTAATTGAACCCGGAAAGCGTCCGACAATCGAACGCTTCCGGGTTTCCATGACGTGCCACGCTACACCATGTCACTGCCTTTGCCGAAGCGTGCCGTGTGCGGCCAAACCATGCCACTGCCATTGCCCCGCAGTGTCGCGACGAGTATGGACAAGCCTTAGCTTGTGCAGCCATAGCGAGCCACATTTGTTAGGTTAACAGTTTGAAAACCGTAACCTGAAATCTTCCGAAACTTGGCCTGAAATTTCCGATGCCGATCAGTTTTCCGGCTGTCTGAATCAACTCGTTGAACATGGTTGGGCTAATGTATTCAGCGGTAATCACGGTGAAAAGAGCAGTCACCGTCCAACCGATGTGCATTGCCGGCCTGCTCCTGGTAATCGCGTTTCTTTGGATCAAAACTCTTCGCCGGTCCACGTAGTCCCAATCCTTAACGCCAAAGTTACAAAACTCTTCGGCGGCCACGATTCCGGCCTTGACTAGATCCATCATGGTTTTCTTGGGGCTTCGTGGATCTGATTTGTATCGGGCAGCGCCGATAATTGCTTGACGCAAATACTCGGTAGGTATTGCCAAATTCCCTTTTACGTCGCGATGAACGAAACTTTCCAGATCGTTTTCCTTGCGGGCTCGGCTTCCTCTGGCAGCTTTGTTCTTTTCTTCCACCACTTCAATGTTCCAGCGATGAAACAGAAATGGTGCAACTCCGGTAATCGTTACCGAAATAGTGTACGGATGTTCATAAGAGATGATGCCTTGGGCATCGTTAGAAACCGGAGCCAGAATGGTCAGTGGTATTGTGATACCTTTTGTTTTGGGCATCTTGGCCTACCTCCCAGAAGGCTAGGATGCTGGTCCTCGTGTGTCTTGAACCGCACGGGGACCACCGCACTATATCAGACTCAGAGGTGGTGCGCAATAGTGTTTCACGTGAAACTCGCGACGCCCGTCCAGGAGTTATAAGTGGCTGCCTTCTCACGCAAACGTATGAATTTTGCGAATGGCGGGATGAATTTCAACCGCTCGCTGGACACCCTGCCCGACGGCCAAATCTTGTTCGGCCGCAACATTCGCAGTCCCCGGCAGGGCGTAGTCGGCGCGCGATCCGGCTTGGAGCACTTCGCCACCATTCCCGGCAAGACCTGGGTTCATTCAATTTCAAGATTGAATAATTTTTCGCCAGCTCTCAACCTCACCCACACGTACTTGGTAGGCGCGGACGATTCGATCTACATGGGTGTGGACGAGGCGCACTTGCAAAACACAGCGCTCAACCCGCTCAAACTGCCGCTGTTCGGTGCCACGACTGGTTTGCTCTCGGGGAAACCCCTGACGATGGTGGACGCGGCGCCGCGTTCGGGTTCGCCGGGCTGGAAGTACATCGGCGACCACGAAACTCTGCTGACAGTGGGCTACTACCCGTTCGACGATCCGGACACGCAAATGGCCCATGCGTTTACGATGGGGCTGCCTGCGCCACCCTCCTTGACCGTGCCGGCGATCGGTAGCGATCCCGGCCTGCTGAACGGCAATTATCAATGGCGATTCGCCTATCGCCGGTACTACACCGGGGCACGCTCGAATCCTTCGCCGGCCACGCGCACGACCTGGGCCACGCCTGCAATTTTCATCAATAATGCCAGCGCTTCCATTGACCTGCCCCCCGCGCCCATCGATCCGCAGACCGGCTTGCCGGACACCAATATCGTGGTGGACGTGTATCGCTTCTCGGACGTGCTGCCGCGCTGGGTATTCGTGGGCAGCGCCCCGGCCGGCAGCAATATGGTCGATACCACGCCGGATTCCGCGCTCTTGTCGGCGCCGGGACCGCCCGCCGTAACCGATCCAGACACGGGCATCTCGCGGTTCAACTTATTTCAGCCTTTTCCCGTGCTCGACATTCCGCGCAAGGGCACCGGCATCATCGAACAGCTTCCCAACGGGGTGTGGATTATTGTCTGGCAATCGGGCGACGAGTTCAATGTCGGCTGGACACCGGGCTCGTTTTTCAAGGTGCATCCCACGGCGTACACCACGCTTTACCAGGTGCGACAAGCGGGGCGAGCGGGAGCGGTCATCGAGTTGACCGAGAATTTGGCGAACGTGGGGATGGCCAGCGGGGATATTGTCGATTGGGATACCGGGTTAGGCGTGTTGACCGCGGGTGCCCCCATGCGCTGCATCTTCGGGCTTTACGGCACCGGGCAGAGTGGATCGTACATTTTCGGGCTCGGCAACGATCTGACCGCGGGCACACTCTACTGGACCAACGGCAACGATCCAGATTCCGCCGACACCGCCAATTCGGTGATCGTGACCGCGCCTTCGGAGCCGCTAATGGGCGGGGCGATTTACGACGGCACGCCGTATCTGTGGAGCACGGAGCGTATGTTTCGCGTGTATCCGAGCCTGGCGGTCGCGGGGCAATTCCTGGTGGAAGAGATCCCCGGCGGCAAGGGCCTCGCGATGCCTTACGCGCACTCGGTCCACTCCAACGGCATCTCGGACCAGTCCATGACCTGGAGAAGCAAGGACGGCATCTACGACTATTCGGGGGCCGGTCTACGGTCGCTCACCGACGCCACGCTCTACCCGTTTTTCAGCCATGACAACCAGAATCCCGTGGTGTTGAGCCTGCTGTATCCGTGGCTGACCGGCGAGGACACGGTTTGCGGACCGCCGATTACCGGAACCGAACAAGGTCCTTACTCCAATTTCACGCAATATCACAACTTGTGCTGGTTTGAAGGCGTGCTGTTTTACGACTACCCGGCAGCAACGACGGGCCATTATTCGACCCTGGTGTACGAAGGCCGGCAGGAGCCTAACGGTTGGATCGCGTTCGATGTGTACAACGGCGTCAGCAATCGCCCTCTGGGCCGTGCCTACGAAGTCGCCGCATCCAATCTGAAGTTCTCCCAGGGCAATATCGTCTACAACTACAACAAATATACGGTGGGCGATGCCGGCAATCCCATCTCCTGCCGGTTGGTCACGGCGGCGTTCGACGCGGGCGATCCGCGTGCACAGAAGATCTGGGGAGACGCGTACCTCGATCTCGATCCGCGCGTGGATATCGGGGTGACGCCGCGCTTCTCCCCGGAGATGGATGCCGCGATCGGCTCGATTCTCATTAACGGCATTGGCAGCGGCGCCGGATCGGGACGCAAACAGCAGGTGCTCGATCTGACCGACGGTTTGGGCCGGCCCGCGTCCAGCTTCGCGCTCGATTTCGCGTGGACGGAAAATGTCTCCGGGGGATTGCCCTCGCTGTTTTATGAATGGGAGCCCTCTTGGGTGCCCAAACCCGAGATCACGGTGAAGCGGGCAACCGACTGGGAGGACGAAGGCACCGCGCAGAACAAATATCTGTACGGGTGTCTGATCGAAGCCGACACGTACAATGTACCGCGCACGGTGGAAATCCTGGGCGACGGCGATTTGCTCATCGCCACTCTGAGCATTCAGCACGACGGGCAGCAGACCAAACCCTATTACTTTGTGGACCCCCTGATCACGCACCACATGCGCATCAGCCCGCGCGACGAATCGGCATGGCAGCTCTACTCGGTGAAGTGGTTCTGGACCCTGCAACCGGAGTTAACCTCTTTCGTTCCCGACTACTCGCCCACCGACCCCATCGCCTATCGCGGCGTGGCCATCGAGGCGGACACGGGCGGGCAAGATGTTGCGGTGCAGGTGATTTCGGAGGGGATTGAGGTTCGGCGGCTAACCTGCAATCATAACGGTAGAGTTCAAAAGGCGTATTCCTTTGCCGAGGCATTCACTTCTACCGAAGTCAAACTGGTTCCACTCGATCAGCCAGGATTCCCCAATCCTCCGTGGCGCCAGCACGCCGATTGGAAAGTGCGTTGGATTGGCGATGCGCGTCCGGACCTCGCCGCCTTGTATTCGGAGTGGACCGACGATGGAGTGCAAGCGGCTAAATTCTTCCAAGGATTTGTGCTATGGGCTGATACTCTCGGGCAAGACCGCACTCTTACCGTGCAATACGACGGCGGACAGGTTGGCGGGGTTTTCACAAAAGTCAACCACGCCGGCAATCTCCAGCTTGCCTACTCTTTCCCGGTTCCCTTCGTAGCGCATCAGGTGCGCATAATCCCGGATGGCCCTCTGCGCTATATCGGCCCATGGCGCATCAAGTGGATCTGGGAGCCGCACCCGGACCTTGCCAAATACTGGATCACGCAGACGACCTCGCACGGATTTCGGGGCTATCACTCGCACCGGGATTGCTTCGTGACCTTGCAGTCTTACTCCGACGTGAAGCTGATCGTGACACAGGACGACGGACGCGTGTACACCTATCTCATTCCGTCCACGGGCGGTGAAATCAGGAAGCCTTATGAAGTGCTCCAGCCGATGAAAGCGAAGTTGTCTCAGTACACGCTGTTGGCCTGTAAACCCTTTCGAGTCTTCCAAAAAGATTGTGCTATGGCGGTCAAGGAGTGGGGCACAAGCGAAGGGTGCCAGATCGTGCGCGTCCACGGCGACCTGCACTTCGAGCGCGGGGCGCGAATTTGACCCCGGAGCGCGAGCGACTGGTTCTTCGGCTTGCTTATATTGCGGACAAGGCGTGGAGCAAAGCCCGGCAGTGCGACACATTTCAATCGGCTGTGTGGGTGTACCGCACGGAGCTGTTGTCGCAATTTACGTCGTGGATCGAAGCAGTGGAAAACCCCGTGGAAAAGCCGTCGACGCCCCGATCGTCTTTCTTTGCAAGCCTTAGATATAATGGGATTTCGCTGAAATCGTGCTTGCTGGAGATTTCCACTGACGCCCGAACCCCCGTCTACTGCACTCGAAGGAGCCTTGGGCCTGCTCCCCGACCGCACGCTCTGGAAGTGGAAGGTCGCGCATCTGCTGCTCGATCGCGCGGGCACATACACCTGTCTCGACCTGAATATCTCCGCGCCATCCGTGGACGCCATGAAAGACGCAATCGTGGTGCGAGTTCAGGAAATGAAGCAAGAGGATCTCCTGCCTACCGCGCCCGAGGATTTCTGGCAGCGCTACATGGCCGCCACCTTTGTGCGTCAAACCGCCACCCTCTTCGGTCTGCACGAATTGGGGCTGACGCGCTCCCGCGGACTGATGATCCTCGTCCGGCAGGAAGCCTAGCTCATGCCTATCGCCGTCCATCCGGTCACGCCCACGCAGTACATGGAGCCGAGCACGCCGCTTCAGAACCGGTTGCTGTTTCATGCGCCAAACGGGAGCTATTACTATGTGACCGGCGCGGAAGTGGGGGCCAATGCGCTTACCGAATCCACGTTCAATCTCTGGATTCTCAAATCGGCGGACGGCGGGGTAACCTGGACGCGCATCGTGAACTACGCGCCGCCAACATATCTCAGCTACGAAGTGCTGGCCGCTGCCCTGGCCGGCGCCAAAATCTGGATTACGGTAAATCTCAGCAGCACCGGCGGTCACACTCCCGGCACGGCGATCTACTCGCTCGACACCGCCGCGGCCGATACATTTACCACCGGTTATCCGGCCAGCGCCATTACCAGCAATCCTGCAGGACTGGCGATTCTGGCGGACGGCACGCCGCTCCTGCTTACGCTCGCGAGTGTGTCCCGGTTCAATGGCGTGACATGGGATGCGCCGGTTTCGCTGAGCGCTTCGCCTTATACAGGCACAAAACTAAAATCGGTAACCTGGGACGCCAACCGGGTTTATCTATTCGTCACGGGCGTACTTACAGCATTAGCCAGAATAGGTTGCCTCACTATCGATGCCACAACTCTAACTCCCGGTACATGGCAGACGGTCTACAATTTTACCGCCCCGCCGTTTCTCGCGGAAGTGGAAACCGGCGCGGCCTCGGGCGGCAATGTCGCTCTTGCCATCAAAATGACGATTAGCGGACACGATGAGCTGCATGTAATCTGCGGTTCCGGCGCCGATTCCGGATCGCTTGCGCTTGCCGATCGGTTGGTGATTTCCGAAACCGGCCTGCCCGCCGATTACGTGCTTTCTCCCTTCACGCTGCTGGACTGGTACGACGCGAGTTTGGTGGATGTGGGCGGCACTCTTTACTGTTTCTACGTGGTATCCAAGCCGCTGAACTACGATGCCACCGACCAGGGGTTTTTGTACTACGCGACCTCGACGGCGTGCGGGGCATGGTCTGCTCCTACGCTGGCCTATACCACTACCCTTGGCGTAGACGCATTGACACCGTACCCGGTGGCGGTCTCTTCGGCATCGTGGGCGGCGATTCAGGGCACGGTCGATCCGCAGTTGTTCACCGGCATTACACCGGGAGCAAAGTATGCCTCGTTGTCAGTCTACCTGTTAGTGGCGGCAATTCCGCTGGCGATCTCCTGCAACAATCCCCAGGCTGGCACAGTGGGCGCAGCCTATTCCCACACCCTGACGATTACCGGGGGCACGGCACCCTACGTAGTGAGCCTGGTGTCGGGAAGCCTGCCGCCGAACCTGACCCTGAGTATGAGTGGCACGATAGCGGGGACGCCGATTGCCAATGGATCGTGGACTTTCGTCGTGCGCGCGGTGGATGGGGCCAGCACGATTGCTCAAGTGACGTGTTCCATTGCGATTGGGGATTGTCAGGCCGGGGATATCGGTGGGCCGGGATGATCGGCAGTTCTTTCCTCAACGAAGCGCCGAACGATGCTTTTGGCGAGATTCTAACCAGATTCTGCGTTCGTTGCGGCGAGGAATTTCACACGTATCACCGGCAGCGCAAGTATTGTCCAAACTGCCGGCCTCTCGCGATCCAGGCGCGAATCCGGAAAGCGGCGGCGCAGGCTAAAAAGCGAAACCATACGGCTACCGGCTAGCGGTTACAATAACCCTTCCCCCCGGAAGGATTGAAATGGCCTCAGAACTCACAGTATCGGCAGCAATGAGTTTTTTGAAGGGCGGCATTGGGCCGATCAACGCGCCGCCGCAGAACCAGAAGAAGTTCACGGTAGCGGGGAGTGCGTTCTCGGAGAGCACTCAGAGCATTGCTACCACGATGACGGTGGTAAATCTGGGCGGTGTGGGCACATTGGGCTGGTTCTTTGTTGTCAACACCGACGCCACGAATTACTGTGACTTTTTCGCTGTTTCCACCGACGCGGTGCCATTCATTCGGCTGCAACCTGGCGAGTTCTTCATGGGCCGGTTGGGATGCACTGCTCCCAACGCCAAGGCGCACACAGCCGCAGTCATCGTCGAGATGCTCCTGGTCGAGGCATAGACCATGGCCACTCCCCTTCCCCGGTATTTCCCTTCCCTTGAGCAAGCAGGTATTTCTCCAGAGCTTCGCACAGGTATACGGAACGCCTTTCAAAAAATCTACGATCTGCGCGATCAGCTTGCAATGACGTTTGTGGACGCGGAGACCCCGCGAGGTCTCGTGGACGGAACCAATAAAATCTTCCAACTGGCTTTTGCCCCGAACCCGCCCGCCTCTCTCCAGTTGTTTCTGGGCGGATTGTTGTTGTTACAAGGCATCGATTACACCCTGACCGGGCCGGATATCGTGTACACGACGGCGCCCGCGCTGGCGACCTGGCACCGGGCCTGGTACCGGAAAACATGATTCCCTTAAACATTCTCGGCATCGCCAACGGCTATCGGGTAGATGACATCGTGTGGCGCGGTGCACAACCTGAGGATGCGGCTTGGCCGTTGCTGGCAGCTGCCGGTTGCAAACGGGCGATAGACCTAAATAGCACACGAAACCAAGCACAGCGTCAGTGCGGTTTAGCGACAGCGGCGGGTATCGGCTACCTCGCGGTCCAGTGGAACGGGATACTTCCCCCCAGCGTGGCGCAGGTTCAATTTGTCCTCGGCCAAATGGACGGCACTGGCGGAGAAGTAATCCAGCGAGGCGCACCTGTATTCGTTCACTGCTTGCACGGCAGCGACCGCACGGGCACGCTATGCGCTTGCTGGCGTATCCATCACGATGGCTGGGATTTCGAAGATGCTATGGAAGAGGCTTTTACTGCACTTGGCCTCCAGGGAATGCACGAATTCTGGATGGCAGCTGCGGTGGCAGAATTTGCCGAACGGAAGCGCCAGTGAAACTCCTTCTCTTGGTCGTGCTCATCGCTGTGCTTCTTCAAGCGCAAGCCCCCGTGTGGTCTACGCTCTGCGGTTCTGCCGGCGACCGCGGCTACTCCACGTCGCCGGCGACGCAGGCCATTCCAGGCCCGCCCAGCGTGCGCATCGGGACGTTCATCTACACGATTCCCGTGCCGGCGCCAGGGGTCTACAATTTAACCCTTACCTTCCTCGACCCGTATCGGACGGCGGCGGGGCAGCGTGTGTTCGACGTGACCGTGAACGGGCTCAAAGTGCTGGCCAACTTCGATATTTTCGCGGCGGCCGGAGGACAGTCCAAGTCTATCGACAAGACTTTTCCGGTGACCGCTACCGGTCCCATTGCTGTGGCCTTTACACCGATTTCCACCAACTTCTACGCCGGTTGTTCCGCGGTTCCCTGTCCAGCATTATGTGCGGCCATTGCACTTACGGCAGCGCAGCCCGCGGGGCAGCCCGGCGTGCCCCCGCCCCCCGCCGACGCCTGGTTCCTGAGCGGTCCGGCGGTGCAGCTTCCTTCCGCCTGCCCGGCCTCCGCGCCAATGACGTTTTACGCGGTGACTCCGCCGGACGCCGCAGCGCTGTGGTACTGCGTGCCGGGTGCCAAGTGGCAGCGCATCGCGATGGTGGCGATCCTTCCTCTGGTCGGTTCCTTGCGTAAGGACAGCGCGTGTAGCGGTCAGGGTACGACCTGGCGGCTTTCCACCGACGGCAAGTCCATGATCTCGGATGTGTCGGCCAACTGCATACTGCCGTGATGGTAAGTTGCAAGGTGTGCGGAGCGCGCGGCCGTTGTTCGAAGCGGCGCCGGGCGCAAATCGGACGGTTATGCGAGGACTGTTTCGCGGCGCTCAACCGGCAGCGATGCGCAGCGGCTTACCGGCATCGGAAGGGGCTGGTGACAGATCACGAGGCCATCTGGATACCGGGTGAGGACTGGCTGCACGCGGAGTGGCGAAGACTACGGCACATTGAGCGGGAGTGGGGCGGGCCACGAGGATATGTGCCGGTACAGTAAAATCTGAAAATGACTGGTTTCAATCCCCCTAGAACCACGGTCGATTGGTTAAGCACTGCCATTGGACTTGCTGCTGCTGCTCATGCCGGGCAAGTCGATGGGCAAGGCAAACCCTTCATCCTGCATCCGCTCGGTGTGATGCGCCGTTTGGCCGAAAAGGGCTACGATCTAGAACTGCAGATTTGCGGAGTTCTGCACGACACCCTTGAAGATACTTGGGTTACTTATGAACTTCTGAAGCAGATCGGCTTCAGTAAACGCATTACAGACACGGTATTGCGTCTCAGTCGTAATGCCGATAATTGCAACTACGAAATGTACATTGAGTTGATTTGCACGATGCCCGATGCCATGATCGTGAAGCTGGCCGATTTGGAGGATAATCTCGATCCAGCGCGGTACTCCCCAGTTGTAGACGGATTGCGGGAGAAGTACGAAAAGGCGGCCAAGCGCCTGATTGCCGCGGCTACACCGAACTGGGGCGGGCTGTTGTCCAGCCTGAACCAGCCGAAATCAAGCACTTAGGGCTAAAACGGGATAAAATCGGAATTCCCCCGATAGGAGTCCGATGGCCGATCCATTGTCGGGACAAGGGCTGGGCGGAAGTCCCGTATCGAGCGGGCTGCCTTCTTCTCAACCCAGTGACTACGGTCCTCCCTGGTGGCGAAATCCGTTCGGAATCTTCCCAAGCGGCACAACTCCCGCCAATCCGATGGTGGGCAACGTGGCCACGCAACCTGTCAGTGGAGATTCGCTAACTCAGTTCTTCCGCTCCTTAACCAATTTGACGGGCACAACCGGCGAAAACCTGCTCAATCAAGGAGGAGCTACTACCGCGATGGGACTTGGCGGAGTCGGTCAGGGCTTCCAAACCATGCAGCCCAGCGTGGATTTTTACACGAAACTGCTTTCCGGCGATCCCAAAACTATGACCGAGGCACTGGCTCCGACCTCGGCCCTGATCGGGCAACAGTTTCAGCGCGCGGGGCAGGGCGCCGATGCGAATCTGCCGATGGGCGGGTACCGGAGCCAGGTCATGAGCGAGCTGCCGTTCGCGCAGGCGGGCATGGTGGGCAACGCGGTGCTGGGGTTGCAACCGGCGGCGGCGCAGGGATTGGGACAACTGGGCGGGTTGCAAGGGCAATTGGGATTGGGCGTAGCGGGGATCGGCTCGCAGCAGACCGGGCAAGGGTTGGCTTCACTGGAATCCGCCATTCAGGCCGCTCTGGAAAAGATGGGAATCAATATTCAGGGTGGGACCGCGCACAATTTCAACACGGTCGCGCAGGGAATCAACGCTCTGATTTAAGGGAGACAACTATGGGTGCGCTGAGAGATATTGCAACGATGGGAAAGGCAAAAGACAGCGGTGCCATTGGAGATGCCATCAGCATCGCGGACAAACTCGGCAAGAAGCGGCAGGAACCGGCATCGGAAGACCCGCTGGGCGAGGCATACCGGGACACCTACGATATGAGCAGCGGCCGCCGCAAACGGCAAGCCGCCAAGCGCTATTAGGAGCGTTCCATGGGTGTCATCACCAATCTGATTCGGACGCATCAGGAGTCCAAGCAACGCGACGTGATGAACCAGTCGGCGATGTATACACACCTGTTCACCGCGCCCGACGAAGAATTGCTGTCCGCCGGTCAAGATCCTTCCGTGCTCAAAGCCTGGGCGCTGCAGAACTACGAAAAGCTGTTTCAGAAAGAAGGCCCCCCACAGATGAAGCAGCACTCGGGGAAGCTGTTCGGCATGTTGGGAACATTGGCAGGCGCGGGAAAGGCCATGGGAAAGGGGCTAGGGCAACTGGACCCGGTGGGGAAGGGACCGGCGGTGCCGCCCATGCCCGCGGGAGCCAGCCTTACTCCGGAACAGGTACGAGTCAAACGCGACGAAATCGCGCAGCAGACAGCCCAACGGGAAGCGCAAAAGAAAAGCATCGTACAGCGGCAGGCGGACGAAGATTTGTTCGTTGCCCAGCAAATGGGAATCGAAACGGGACGGGACCGGCTGGATGAGGCGCTACGCACCGGACAAATTACCAAGGATCAGTACGATACCGGCATTGCCAAGCTGTACAATGTCGAGGCCAAAACCGGTTCCGAGAAGGAAGCGCATTTTCTCAAGCCGGATGGCACCGTCGTAATTTTGGACAAGTTATCCACCGATCCTCCCGATGTGTATCGCATGGCGGGCAAAACGTTCCGACCGCCGGAAAACTGGACTCGCACCGATAAACCCGCTGTACCGTCCGAAGCCAAACTGAAGGATGAGGAATTACATCAGGCTTACGCACAAAAGGCAGGATTGAAATTACCGCTGACTCCAGAACAAGGAGAACAGGCGCGCCAATATTACGCATCCGATCAGATGGCTACAATTACCAGATTTCGCACCGACGCATTCATGGCCAAAGGAATGCCGTTTGCAGAGGCATACGCCAAAGCGCGACAGGAATCCATTACCAAGGCCGACCGTCTGCCCGCGTCCATCATCAACTTGCAACAGACAGAGAAAGATGCGCCCAGCATCGCACAAGGGATTAAAAATGGGTTGCTGTCGCCCATGCTGACAGGGTTGGGTCGTACAGGAATGGCGGGACGCGTGACCGCCGAACTGGCTAGGGAAGGATACAATCTCGCCAAAGCCCAGAAAGACTGGATGGCTACAACTATCTGGATACGGACTTTGAACGGACCGACGCAGGTGCGATTGCGGCAAGCCGTCGATTTCACCGTGGAAAGTCTGGACCTGATCGACAATTCTCAACAACCGGGTAAGGATTTGCTCGGAGATTTACGCAATGCCGTTCCGCGCACCAAGTTTCCGATTATCAACAAACTGGCATTGAACACGGCGAAAAGCGGAATTTTCGGGCAACCGGCGGCGGAAGCAGCGCGGCTTCTCGATATCCAAATCACCGATCTGCAATCCGAACTCGCCACAGTCTATCAGGGAGGAAACACTCCTACCGATAAAAGTCTCGGGCAGGCCATGAAGATTCTAAGCGGCGATTGGGACGACAAGACGCTGCGGGCCGCGGTGAACTTGACGCGCAAGAACCTAGGATACCGGCTGAACTCGATCAGAAACAGTCCGGCGATGACGGAAGGCGGGGTGGAGATTGGGGGACCGGCGCAAGATACAGGGCAAGGTGCGGGGCCAAGGCCGGGCGGACCTACAGGACCATCTGGGCCGAGCGGACCTACGGGTGCTCCGGGACCACCTCCCAAAACCGCCGATGAGTACCTGCGTCTGCGTGGAATCGGAAAATAAACCGTGGCTGACGAACTGAGCGAGCAACTTACTTCGCCGTCTCCTTTTGCCAAACCCGGACCGTACCTCACCAAACTACCGCCGGATGAAGAGAAGAAATTCCAAATCTGGGTGCAGAGTAATAAGATCCCATGGACCGAATCGCCGACCTCTAACTACGACATGCGCGGATTCTTTCGGGACACAAAAGCTATGGCGGAACGGGAGACGCGAGTTAAGAGCGGTGGCAGCGCACACTTCCCCGATACCTACAAAACGCCGTATCACAGATACTTTTCCAAAGAATCCCGGTATGCGACCGAGGAAGCGCCGCATTGGGAAGGCGACCGGCTGGTAGACAAATCGGGCAAACTAATCGTGGATCAAACGCAAAGAACTGGCGAACAGTCAAGCGGGGCCGACGAGTTGAGTAAGATCTTCGCCGACCCGAACTTCCGGCAATTGCCTGGAATCGAAAAGATCAAGGTGCTGGATGCCTACGATCCGGCATTTAAAGCATTGCCCCTTAAGGAAAAAGCCAATGCCGTGCAATTGGGCTTGCAAAACACAGCGATGCAGCCAAAAGGATTTTGGGGTACGCTCTGGGGGGACATTTCCAATCTGCCGGCTGCGATCGGAGAGGCAGCGAAGAATCCGATTCAAGCCGGCCGTGCGATGTACGGGCAGCAGCGGGAAATGTACGAGAAGTCTAAGAAAGAGCCGGGGATTGCCGGTTTGGGATATCGCGCTGCATCGTATTTGCCGATAGCCGGTCCAGGTGCGGTACAGGCCGGAGAAGACTTTCGCGCAGGACGCTACGGTGCGGGCGCGGCCCATACGCTCGAATTGCTGGCGCCGTCTGCGGCCAAATTGCTGCCCAAAGGAATCCGTTTGGAACCGGCCGTGCGCAATGTCTATAACCCGGTGGAAGAAGCCGCCGTTCAGTCCATCGAGAAAGACGTGCCATTGAGCATTGGACAGCGGACGGGCCATCCCGGATTGAAGCGGGTGGAGCAGACTATGGAAAGTCTGCCGGGCTCGGGCATCCGCGCCAGTAAGGCCCGTATGGCGACCGAAGAAGCGTTAGCCGGCAAAGAAAAGCAACTGGCGGCGCGGGCAGGAGGACAAGTCACCGATCCTTACGGCGCGGGACAGGCGTTGATTCAGCGACGAATTCGTCTGACCGCGCAGTTAAAAGGGAAAGCCGATCGACTCTACAACGAGGTGCGGCAATCGACAGCGGTTAACCGACAAACCGTGCAGACCGGAACGAAAACGGTGCCCGGAGCGAACCCGTTGGCCACGCTGACACCCGCTGGAATGCCGCGCCAGGTGCCCGTTTACAGCGTTCTGGAAACTCCCGTCGATCTCGCGCCCATTCGTCAAGGATTAGCGCCGGTTTACGACGATCTGAAGCGGGCTTTGCCGGATGCGCGGCGGGCCAATTCCCCAGCATGGCGCAGTCTCGAAGAATTGATGACTTCGGACAAGAAATTCATGAATGCCATGGATTTCGACCGGACCTTGAGCGCGGTGAAAGCACTGGCGCGCGATGGCGACAGCCCTTATCTTTCCACACAATCGCAGCGTCTCGCCAAGATGACGATCGCGCAAGGAGAAACCGAATTCCAACGAGCGGTGCAGGGGGCGGGATCGGACGTTCTCGGCAAATTGCAAGCCGGCCGACGATTGGTGCGTGCCTATCATAACGTGGATGAGCTGTTTCAGGATATGAGCGAGGAGCCCGCGAAATTTTACTACAACTTGGTGCAAGGCGGCGACCGTTCGTTGAATACCTTGCGGGAGTTGCGAAAGATCGCTCCAAACGAACTGAAAACCACCGGACGCACGTTTCTGGAAGGGCTGATCGATAAATCCACGAAAGAAGGCGGATTCGGACGGAGCGCCGGGATTGCGGCCGACTGGAACAGACTGGGGCCGGAAACCAAGGAGCTGTTGTTCGGCAAGCAGCTCACCGGGGATTTGGATAAGTTCATGCTGGCATCCAAGCGGGTCAGCCGGATTATGAATCCTTCGGGTACTTCTTCCAGTTGGTACGCATTAGGCGCTTACGGAACGGTTGCGCACGCTTTGGTGACGGCAATTACCGGAGGGTTTAAGCAAGCGGCATTGGGACAAGCGGCATTGGAGATAACCGGGGCCGTCGGCTTGCCTTGGTTGGGATCGCGGATCTTATTCAGCCCCGGTGGAGCAAAACTGTTGACTCAAGCTATGACACTGCCCGTACGCACGCCAGCATGGACCGCCGCAGCAACGGCACTAACCGCGCGGGTGGCACAAGAGGCAAAATCGCAGCAACCGGAACCGAAGCAGGCCGCCGCTCAATAGCCGCTATCGGTCCAATGGCCGGTACATTAAGACAAAGCGACCTGCGCGGCCCGTATTCCTCGTTCCCGAGGCGACTACCCAAACCGATCAAAGCACCGAAGCGACCGGGGGCGGGCAGCATACTCCGAGGCGACCGGCAATCCACGCGAGGATTATCCTGAAGCGACGTTACCTGCACGCTTATTCCGAAGCGGCCCAAATCACAGTAGTTTTGCGTCCAATCGGCCCTTGCACGAAGCAACCTGCAAATCAGGACGATGTCGAGGCGACAGACGCACCCCGAAGCGACCTACACAGCGGGCGGCGCGGGAGCGACGGGCTTGCGGCCGATCTTCCAGCCCCAGACGCCCAGAATCGCCCCGCCGATCGCCAGCCCCCAGGCATGCGCGAGTTTACTTTGATCCGTCGAAAACAAATCGGGAAAGCTGGCGCCCGAGGCCAGAATTGCCACGGCCACACCGCCTAACAGAGTGCTGCCGGTATTGCCGTCGACAATCTTGCGCAGAACCGTTTGCACCAGTTCGCCTTTTGCCGAATTCACGATGTTCATCTTCAGATGCTCCTCGGCGACTCCGCAGAGTGACCTTACCCGACGCGACCCTAATGGTAATATTTCGCGAATAGGTGCGTGGCCGCGCTGGCTCCCGCCCCGCACGCCGCTGTTAACATCCGCGCCCGCACCCGATGCCGCACTAGCGCAATTTCCAGCCGCCGCAACCGAAGATCCAAGGCCCTCTCCGATTCCCGGCGTTCGAGGTTGGAATCGCGGATCTCCTGGCGCAACTCGGTGAATAGACACAAGAGATCCGCATTGACCGACACGATGGCAACCTCTCCCGACGCGACCCGTAACCGACCGAAACGACCCTAACGATCTAAAACCGCAAGTATGGAGTAAGAGACGGGGAAAAGATAGATTGGCGTTGGATAGCACCGGCGCCTCGAAGCGGCTCCCGACGCGACCTGAACCGATGCGACATTCCCGGGATTCGAAAATAGAGACGGTCCCGATGCGATCGGCCAAGGTTGCCGCAAGCCGCGATGTGCCCCGCAACTGCCTCTGGAATGTCAAAGGTCGCTCCCCAGGCTGCTCCCTTCAAGAGGTATCTGGAGTGTTTACGCCCACTCAACGAGAACTAACCCGAGGAGTGGGACCAGCCTTCGCCAGAGCTACTGAATCGGCAAGCGTTTCCAGCGTATGTCTAGCCTAGCCCTAATCGGTGGGCTGTAAATTCAATTCTCCATCCCGCGGCGAGCGGCCAATGCTGGCACCCCGTAGCGATCTTCCTGCCGATCCGACGCGCGTTTTACGCTTTCGCCAGGTACCCGCAGCGGGCGTTTTCGTTTGCGCTCGCTCTCAGTCCGTTGGCGTGGATGGCGGAAAGACCATTTCTTGGCCCGTAGCGAGCGTTTTCGCTTTCGCTCGCTCTCAGGGCTGGCGCGGCAAGCCGCACATATCCCAAGACTTACCAGCATCTATCCGAGCGACCGGGTCGGCAAGCGTTCCCGGCGTCGTCGGAACTGTCCTGTACGGTAGGACAGTAATCTCAAAGCTATTCTTTCTCATTGTTTTCCGATCTTGCGAGCGGTTTCGGCTCTTTCTCTTCCGCCGGGCCTCTCGCTTCACCGAAACGGCAGGTCTCAAGCCTTCTGGACTTTCGCCGTTTTCCAGGACCGCTCGCTTTTACACTGCTGAGATATCCCGAAACACTTTACGGTATTTGGGCAATCACATACTGAGTCGGCAAGCGTTCTCAGCGTTTCTGCCCCTAGGTCTGCTAACCTCGGTGACCTTCGAAAACAGTATATCGCGGTAAACGATGCCAACGATTTCAATCCACGTCACTGCTGGTTTTCTCTCGCTTCCGATTCTTTCGTTTCCGACTCTTTTGGGCCTGCTGCTTCAAATCGTATCCCCAGCGCCTCGCACTTTTGCTCGATCAGTAGCTTTAAACGGTACCACGGCAGGCTCTCGCAGAACCCCCGCTCCGTGTCATCGTAGCGCATTACGGCGAACTTGCGGCGGGCGGCGTACGAGGCAAGTTGCGCGGCGATCTCGTGCGTGGCCGAGTCCATGCGGTCGCGATACTTCCGCACCAGGGCGGTACGGCGATCCGTGAAGCTCGGAACTGGCCGGGCCTCGAATTTGTTGTCGTCCGCCAATCTCTGAAGAGTCTTGCGATGTTCCTCGCTCCACCTCCGCAAGTGATCCGCATTGTAGGTCCACAGTACTTCGTCCTCGGTGTTGACCGCTTGCAGGAGCGCGTCTTTCCGTGTGTAGACCGGTAACACCGAATCCGGCTTGAGTCCCGTGACTGGAGTACGCGGCAACCAAGCCACCATCTTGACCATGAGCGCGGACTTCCCCTCGAACTGACGCTGGTAAATGGCTGCCTCGCCGGTAATCGCCTCGCCTCTCGCTATCAGTTGCACGGAGCGGTACTGTCGCCGGAATTGCGGGCCGCTCTTGAGACGGAGTTCGCGCCAGCCCTCGCCGATACGCACCCGGAGAATTGCCCGTCCCTTTTCGATGCGCACGCTCCAACTCTGATTGTGAACGGGGAAAGGGACGGGGTAACGGAAACTAGGCAGGCTCTTGGCACAGGTCCAGATCACGTCCCGACGCAATGCTTTGTATTTCTTGGTGCAGCTTTGAGCCAGCGACACGCGGGTCTGCGGGGGCAATGCCGGGAAACGCTTCAGCTCCGTATAGAAGTCGATGGGCTGCATCGGGGGCATCTTCTCCTCGCCCGCGCGCCGGCAATCGCGCGTGTAGAGTTCGGTCATGAGCCAGTTGGACGCGCGGGTGGTTTCACGCCACATCAGCTTGAGATCGTTGCGCAACTCTTCCCAGGTGCAGCCGTAGGGGCTGGCGATGGGCATGGCGACGGCGCGGAGCAGATAGCGCTTGGCCCAGCAGTCGGGGCAATAGACCACGGATTCGGCGTCCTTGTCGTGCTTGTGCCAGCCCATGGGCGTGCGCGGATTGCCGGCCGGGGTGAGTTTGGTCTTGCGGCGCTTCCGGCAATCGCAGCAGACGACTTCGACTGCGACGACATCGGGCTCGGGGGATTCGGGGGATTTCACGGACATATCAATCCATCTCTTCGTAACAGCGGGTACACACGAACAAAGGCTCCAAATCTTCCAGATGCCGGTAAGTCTGAATCCAGCGGTGCCCTTTCCAGCGGCAGACCGCGATTCGTTTGAAACGCAGCCGGACATTCTCTAACCGGCGGTTCCATAAACGCTTCAACCGCATCACAACAGTCCCGCCTTGCACAATCGCTGGCCTAACTTAGTTTCCAATACTCCCTTACGCGCCAGTACCGAGATTATGCCAACCGGATAAATCGAATGCGAGAAATTCTCGTCAATCGCTACTCGAACGATTTCATGCCATTCTCCGCCATGTTCGATCTCCACAACGGCATAATTGTCCACGCGCCGTAGCCAGATTGCCCCGTAACCAATCAGCCGAGCAGCTTCTTCTTGATCTTCAGCGGGGGATTTCATGGGCATATCGTTCACTTACTTTCCGGTTCCGAAATGACTGTCCTACTCCACATCGTTTTTACCGAAGCGACTGTTACTCCGCATCGAACACATGCACGGGTGCTGCTCTTCTAATCACAACATTGGCGTTTCTGAATTGCATGAAACATGTCAAACAATAAACCGGCAAAGGCATCAATGCTTGGCTAGCCCGATCCAGTGCTACAGTGGCTTCGCATAGCAAGCACTTATTGTCGATTACGCCCTCGGATGGCCGATAACACGGATCGTCTTTATTTAACGCAATCACACAATCGGGTTTCTCGCCAGGTTTTATGTTTTCAATGTTCATTTTTCTACTCCGCATCGAACACATGCAATCTGGTCATCAGATACGGCTCCCCGGTCGTGTAGCACCGCTCCAGCTCCTCCAGCGGGGCTCCATAACGCGAGAGCAGATCCACCAGCAGAGACTTTTGCAGATTGCTGCGCCGCTGCCATCCCGAGCACTCGAACCCGACCAGGCCCGAGCGCACCCCAGCCAGATTGAGCGCTTGCACGAGACCGCCCAGCTCGGTCTTGATGCGCTCCAAATCCTCCTCGTCGGCGGACATACGGACCTTGAGGACAAGCGCTTCCCGCAACAGGGACTCCAGGCGCTTGCGCGTCTCCAGATTCTCCATGGACTCGACAGGAGTCAGTTTGCTCGCGTTCGCGCGTCTCAATCTGTCTTTCGATGGCGATGCCATGCGCTCTCCTTTTTGCACTTGAACGAACATTCCGAAGTAACTAAATCTTAGCGACTCGTTACTGGTCCCGACTCAACTCGTTCTTCGATACCACACTCCAACCCGAGTTCACTGCCGAATCCTCCCGCGAGGTAGTCAGTCACTCCTGGGGCGGACCCGGCGTTGGTTCCAGCCGGGTTATCCCAAGCGTTTCATCCCCGGTTTTCCGGAGAACCGCCTTCGCCAACGCGACCGGGTCGGCAAGCGTTCCCGGCGTTAGTCGGCCTGGGCTTGTTCGGTAGCCCGTAGTCCGTAAATATCCTTGCTTCGCTCCCCGAAATCCGTTCCTCGATCAACCCGACGCAACCAAATTCCATCCGAGAACTTTCCGACGCGACTTCTGCTCCGTCCACGGCTCGATACACCAACGCGACCGATCTCATGCGACTTCCAATCCCCGCAACCACGCTACGATCTTTCTCGCGCTCTCCCGCGAGAACTGTTTGCGCTTCCCTTTGCCGTCGTCCCACCACACGCTTTCCCAGCGCTCTATCGAAGCATCGGTCATTTCCCACACCGACCCAAACTGTTCCCCAATTGACCACGCCTTCCGGTCGATGCCGGGGATCTGCGCCGCGACTCGCACGATCGCATTGGGTTCGCGCCCGAATTCCACTCTTCCCCCGCGCGCCGCCAGTGGATCGAGCGCGTGGATCTGCCGGTGGCTGCGATGTAGCGCATAGTCTTTCTGCCACCAGCGGTACCGGGAACAGTACAAGTGCGCCGTCTCCCGCACGGTGGCCGTGCGCCATACCTCCACCCCGCACAGCTCCACCAGCGATTGCAGGAACGAGTCGATCTGGCGCCAGGCAATCCCCTGCTTTTTCCGATGATAATACTCGACCCATTCTCCATGCCCATCCTGCACCTCGATCGTGCCTTCCTGGCCGGGGCGCCACAGTCCTTCCACCACCAGGCCGACACGGGCATAGAGCTGGCGCATGCCCACGAGCTGGGAACCGGCAAGGCGGCGGTCCTGCATGGAATGGATCAGATCGGGCAGGCGCTTGCGTTCGAAGCCGATCAGGAGCGGACCGTCCGGCCCTTTGCCCGCGAACGAGCAATCGCCCCAGGGCAACTCGACGCAGGCGAAGGGCAAGTGGAAGCGAGCCAGTTCGCGGGTCAATTGCTCGTCTTCGCGGCGGTCGATGAGGATCATTCATTGACCTACCTCTGTTTTTCGTTCTTCGTAATACTGTCTCACTGCTTGAATCCGATGCTTCGGTATTTCCCGTTCCAACAAGGCATAATCTTTGTCGATGGCAATGCAATGCCATCCCACCGAACCGAGAGCGCATAACCGATCGAGATCGCCCATGTCCAACTCAATTGCCATATAACTAAATGCTCTGCCTTCATCGGCAACTAATGAAATCTCCGGTCGATGAGGATCACTCATGCGCCTCCTTCGTTACTGGCGATTCCGCTCCCTCGCCCATCCACTCGATTTCCACGCTTCCCAGCTTTTGCTCCAGCGCGTGCCGGATCTGCCGTTTGGCGTTTTCCAGATCGGTCGGCTTATGCTCGGCCAGCAGATTTACGCCACGCCTGCCATCCTGCAGGATCCAGGCGCGCAAGGTGCCCCATTGGGTTTCGTGGCGGCCTTGACGGTGAATCCAGACGGCGATTTTCACTCCTGCACCTCTTTCGCCTCTCTGCTAAACTCCATTTCGTTGTCCGCAACCGGCTCTCCCTCAATTCCCACCCGGTAGAGATAGTTGCCTGCGGGTGTGCGTCCCAGCAGCTCGCCGATCTTCAGCAGCTCGAAGGGCGGGGGCAGAGGCGTGCCGGGCTCCAGCTCGCAGGAGGATTCCCAGGTGCTCATCGACCCTCCCCGCGTATATCCAGGCATTGTTACGAAACCTCGTTTCCCGCTTGCGCCATCGCTGTCATCAAATCCGCGCCTTGCTGTGCGGTTAGCTTATGCGTCGTGTCGCAGCCGTATGGACATCGCAAGTGACCCAATAAAGGCTGGCCGAACAATCGGCACACTAGCGGGCGATCTTCGTAGATCGAGCATCGCCGGTTCACGAGAAACGGACAGTCGGCCGGTTCCAGCGTCTCGGCGCGCGGCCCCAAAATCGGCAGTTCCAACAGCCGTTCCACGCCTCCAGTTTGCCGTGGATACTTCGCTCCCAGATACCGCGCTTCGACGGGATGCATGGGAGCGTTGGCGCAGGATTCCCAACAGAGGCCCTTACAGCCGGTAATCGGCGGCACTTTGGCCCAGAGCTTTTTCATGCGGCGGATTTCGGCGCGGGTCAATGGGCGGATCATGTCGGCCCCTTCCCGCCCCGTAGCATTTCGCGGATCGGTTCCTGGCTCAGCATTTCCCGGCTCGCCTCGATCAAGGCCGCCTCCAGTTGCCGCCGCGCGTACAACCCCGCCAGTTTCACCCCGCCCGACAACTCGCCATAGGGCGCCCGCGAGTCGCGCACCGTGAACTCCTCGTGGGTGACCTCGATCTCGCCCGAGAGCACGCGCTTCAAGGCTCCGATCCCGCAGTTATAGCCAAAGCTGACTAAAGCCGCGGCCTCGATCAAGGGGCGGTCTTCGACTAACGCAATCAGGGGAGCGCTGTCATCCATCCAATATCCTGTTGCTTCCTCTAAAGTGATTTCCATGCCCGGCTCGACATCGAAACCCGTATGACCCCAGCCCACGGTCCATACTTTCCCGGTTTTATCGAAATACGAACGCAGCTTGACCCCCTCGAAGCTCTGTATCAATTTGGCAGCCAGCAATGCAATTGTCATAACGTTATTCCGGCATCACTCCTGCCAATCCGCATATTGCGGGGGAAGATAAGGCTGCATGGCGGCGCGGCGGATTCCGTATTCCGGCGAATTCCGAATATCCACGTCCACGAGCCCGCCCGCCAGTTTTTGCTCCGCATCGGACAACCGCCGGCGCAGGTGATAAGCTTTCAAATCTTGTCCATGTTCTTCCCATTGTCCCTTTTGCTCGTCGCCAACGCCTTCCAGCGTTAAAAACGCTTGTTTTCGCAAGTCCCCATAACCTCTTACCGAGACGTGCCAGACCGGCCCGCCAAAACCCGCTTCTTGTCATTCGTAACCCGAGTTAACGGTAAGAATGACGGAAAATCCGCTGCGTATCCAGTGAAAACGCGGGTGCAGGCACTCCACCGCTAGGCGGCAATGATTTTCCAGCGCAATCTTCTGATGCCGGTTCATGCAGATTTCTCCGGTTGCTCCCTCAGCCAGCGATAGCACTCTTCCGCGGCTTGGGCGTTCGGCCAGAGCAGATCGCGCGCGCGCCATTTGTCGAGCGCGGCGCGGTAGACTTCCTCGCCCACGCGCGTCTGTTCGGCGGCGAACGCTTTTCGCATGGCGCCACGGTTGCCCCATTGAGAGCGCGGTTCTTCCGATTTCTCTGAAGCGACTGTGTAAGCCGGTTCGCGACCGACAGTCCAATCGGACGGTATTTGCACGGGTGGCTCCGGCGCAGCCTCGATCTCCACGGGCACTCCCACGGGCGCGGGCGGGTTTCTGCCGATCTCCTCCTCGGTCACCACCCCGTTGATGCTGAAACTCCGCTTCAGGGCCATGACCTCCGCGACTTTGCCGATCATCGCGCTCGGATACTGCTTCCAGGAGGGTGTCGGTTTTACGTACTCGTTGAAATACGCTTCGCACGAGACCGAGTGCGCCCTGTCTTTTCTCCAGACCTCGCACACGGCCTTAATGGGCACGTTCTTGGCATCCCGCTCGACCACCGTTTTCATGCCGTCGAATTGGGGGTGCCGGTTGGCCACGCGCAGGTAACCGTCGCGGCCGGCCATGATGCCAACGCCGGGTACGAACCAGATCTCTTTGAGAAACGGATCGAGCCCGGTGCTTTTGCAGACCTCGATGAACATGCGAAACTGCGGGTCCGAGGCTCCGCGGCAGACGGTCTGGCGGATCGTACTCAGGATCTCGGCGCGGTCGTATCTGTCTAACTCCTGCTTGAATTGCTGGACGGCAGGGAAAGTTTCCCCGGGGCCGTCCAGCGCGGGGGCGGACTGGATCTCGACCGGCTCGGATTGCTGGACTGTCTTCATTGCACGATTCCTTTCACGAACTGCGCGTGCTCGATAATCTGCGCCAGATCCCGCACCAGCGCGCGGAGTTCTTCCATGGACATGTTGCCGTCTCCCAGCAGCAGCGGTCTTCCGCCCGCATCGGTTGCGTACACAAACAGAGGCAGCGCGTTTTCGGCGTCTATTTTCTCGATCCATTTCCGGAAGCGTTCGCGGGCGTACTCTTGGACGGTCATAGCGTTTCGGTTACGTTCCCGATTCCGTTTCCGGAATCCCAGCCGCGGCACAATGTCAACCTTTCCCCTTTAAAGCCGTGGGCCGCGATCTCCGCCTCCGTCGCGCGGTTTTCACGATTTCTCCTGTTTTTGCGCGCCATCTTGCCGCTCGTTCCAGGGATTGATGGAAGGGAAATCGACACTCCCGTTATTGCGGATGTCCGCCCAGCTCCAGGATTCCGCGCCTTCCACATGCAAGACAAACCGGATCTCGCCTTCCGGCAGTTCCGGGCGATCGGTTGCGCGCAGGATTCGCTGAACCTTTTCCGCGATCTCGCGCTTCTGGCTTACGCTGAACATGCCGTCACTCCCTCCGCGTATCCCGCCTTTACCGCTGCGTCCCGGTTCGCCAGCACCGTGCGTTCGGTGTCCGCGATTTCCCGGTCCGAGTACCGGATCGCGAACCGTTTGTACACGGGCTCGCGCGGGTTGTAGTTGTACAGCACGTGCCAGCGACACACGCGCAATTGGTAGCCCGCGCAATAGCCCCGCCCCTGCATCTGCTTCAGCCAGTCCTGACAGAACTCTTCCCCGGTGCGCGGTTTGGCGGAAGTGTACTTGGCCTCTTCGAGAATCATTTCGTTTTCGCCGTCCAACCAGTTCAGCGCATCGCACGTCATAAACACACCGCTCAGACAACGCTCGCCCGGCTGCCAGATCAGACCGGGGTAGAGGCTCAGGACGAACTCCTCCCACATGATTCCCATACACCAGAGGAGCGGGACCGAATCCGCATCGATCTCCTCGTCGTAGCGCTCCCATCCCGGCAGGCGCGCGGTACGCAGGATGTAACGCAATACGCCGGATAAGTGCGGGCCTGGGGAACGCGGGGCCGACATGCACCGGATCGGGGAAGTGCGGCCGGCCAGGTCCAGGCGATCGAGATTTACGGTGACATCTTCCAAGATTTGCACTTTGCACTTAGTCCATTTCCGTCAGCAGCCGCTTCACGTTCTGCCACTGCCAGCCAAACTCGTTCTCGAACTGTCGGATTTGCGCTTTCTGTTTTTGCAGATCTACCGGACCGATTCTTGCATCCGCGTTCATCTTCAGATATTGGGCGCGGCTGGTTTCGATGCGCCCGATGGCCGCCAGCACTAACTCTTTCGCCCGTTCGCGCGGAAGAAGATCCTTGGTTTCCGGGCTCATGGCCCCTTACCCCACCATTAAAAAGCCGCCATTGGGCACCGGGGCCGCGTGGAAATCGGGCGCATGGGCCGTAAGCCATGTCTGCGCGCCCTTGCCGTTTAACAGAGCCACCAACGGATCGTAGAGCGCCGAGGCATTGTCCCGCTGCATGGCGAACTGGAGCGCGTACACGAACAGTTGCTTGACATTGAGGCGCTGGCCGGCGCAGGTTGTGGCGACCCTGGAAAGCGCGTCGAGCGCGGCGGCTTCCACGATGGCGTCCGCGCCGGGCATAACGGGCGGGCCGTTGAGCGCCGAAGCAGGCACGGTGCCCACATCCGCCGGGGAAACGGTTGGTTTCTCGCGGTCCGCGGATGTCGTTCTCCCCCGGCCCTTGATAGGAGTGGGCAACGGCGGGGCGGAAGGCGCTTTCGGAGTTTCCGTGAATCGCGTGGCGTAGGGCAAGCGCGCGATCTCCACGCACACGAAATCGGTTGCGGCCTTCTTCTGGCTCGTGCGCCGGTCTATGTACTCGCGCGGCTTCAGGTCGAATCTCGCGCGCAGGCCCACGAAATCCGGCAGATATCCCGCGCGCAGGACTTCTACGGAGAACCCGCAATTTTCCAGGGACTTGAGCAACACGCCCCAGGGGGCAATGCCGCTTAACAGGGTGTTGTCATCGGCATACAGGCTGTTGCCTTCTGCGCCCAGCACCAGTGTGCCTCCCACAGCCGTGTCCTGAGGATCGCTTTCGCGCGTTTCCATGCGGCCGGGGCGGATCGCGGGCAGGGGCTTCTGCCAGTCGCCCCACTGGGCCACGAGTTCTTGGTCCACGGCGTCCACGCTGAGCGCATTGCCGTGCTCGTCGACCGGCAGAATACTCAGAAACACGCCGGTGAGCGGGGGCTGCTGCTCGCCGGTCGATTTGCTGGGCTGCCATTGATGATAGCGGGCGACAATGTCTACGACTTCGCCTAAGCGCGGGGAGCCCACAATCTCGACAAAACCGAGGGATTGGGGCTGATAAAAGTCTTCGGGGGCGAAACTGACTTTACTCATTTACTTCGGTTCTCCTCTCTTTTTCTCAACTGTTTCCCCGGACGTGCCTCGATTGACGGCGGACACAGGTTCGACGCTCACCGTATACGCGGTTAAGGGGCGGTTGGGCTCTCCGTCCGGACGCAGACGATGGCAACGACAAGACGGCCCTCGTTTCCACATCTCCATGGCCGCTCCGGCATCGGCGAATTGTATGGCGTCGCGGGGATCGGGAGTAGTGACCGGCAGGCCGCCGTCGTAATCGCCGTTGGCCCAGTGGTGCGAGGGATCGTAGGAGACCAGATAGCGGTCGGTATACTCGGTGCGCTCGCCGGTCGCGGCCAGTTCGTGGAACAGAAGCACGACGCTCATGCGCGCTCCAGTCCCGGCGAAACCGGGGAAGCGGTTCGCACGGTATATTCGCCGCGAAACCCACAATCGCATTTCCATTGCAAGATCAACTCGCTAGGCAAGCTGCCGTCGAGGAAAACCGGATAACGCTTCTGGCAATCGGCGCACTCTATGTATACGGTCACACGGTCTCCAGTCTGGGCGGCGCGGGGGGAATCTCCGCGATCTCATGCACCCGGAACCAACGAGGCGCGTGCCCCCGCCACGGCTCTCTGGGGCTGCCCATGGCCCACTTCAGCATCGAGTCGAAGATCACCGTCTCCGACCGGTCTCGCTCGTGACGGCGGGCGCGGCCGGCCTGCTGCACAAGCGTTTGGACGGCGGCGTTTTGCAGGTATTCGGAAGAGCGCAGACGCTCGGCTTCCACGGCGGACGATTTCGAGGCGTAAGGAATTTTGGGAATGAGGATCAGCTCGCATTGGCTGCCGGGGAAATCCCATCCGGTGCCGAACGAGGGGGAGACCAGGATCGTACCGGGAGAGGCCGAGCGAAAATACTCGGCGGCGGGACCGCTCTCGCCGGCGCAGTCGTTGAAGATCATGCGGCCGGCATGGCGGGAATACGCGGCCAGCTCGCGCATTCTGTCGTAGGAATTCGTTTGAATCAAAGCTTTACGGTCGCGGCGGGCTTCCAGCCAGTCGTCCATGAGGCTCCAGACGCGCTCGCGGTCGGCGGGCTTGGTTTTGGCGGTCATGCGAACGGGCGGAGACGGCGGGTGGTAGTAAACCGGGCCGAGGTGCGGGGCGAAGACGGCGGGCCACTCGCGAAAATCGTAGGAAGCAGGCTCCAGTCCCAGGAGTTGGAGGGTGTACGGGCGCAAGGCCGCGGAGAGGATGAGCACGCGAGGCACGTTCGACCATAGGGACTCGGCGTAGGATGCGGGCCAAATGGCGTCGAAACGCACCGCGTGTCGGTCCTGCTCCCAGATCCAGTTCGAGTCCATTGCCGGGATCTGGGCCAGGTCTTCGAGCGTGCGGGTCAGCCGGTAGTACTGGGGGGTACCTTGCGCCACGTTCGCCCGTTCCCGGATCGTGCGCAACGCTTCCCGGTTCCCCCACTCGAACCAGACCGGATTGGGCATGTGTCCAGAGCCCGAGCCGGAGCGATCCATGGCAAACTCCAGCGAAAGATGCCCGCAGAGGGCCTTGGGGGCCTCCCCAGCTTCGTCGCAGATTAAGCGGCCCACCTTTTCCCCCGACTCCAGCGCATCGCTCCGATCGGCTCGCACGCGCAACCAATAGGCATAGTTGGCGACAATGAGACGGGAGCGCTGGGCGGCGAGAACGGCGGCGCGGTACGGGCACTCGGGGCTGGAGGCAAGTAGGGGGCAATTGGCTTGGGCGCCTTCTTCGCAAGAGCCGGCGAGCAGCGTTCGGCAAGAGTAATTGGCGCGGCCTTCGACCGACACCGCCCCGATGCAGCCGAACTCATCCACGATTTGCCGCTGCAGGGCCTTGGTGTAGGTGAGATAGACGGTTTTGACGCCGAGCGCGCGGGCGACGGCCATGGCGATCAGTGTCTTGCCGCTGCCGGTCGGGAGCGAGAGTCCCTGAAAGCGCTTGGAGGAAGCGAGAACATAGTCGATCGCGGAGAGCTGGTGCGGGCGAAACGCGGAGAAGTGCGGGGGCAAGCCGAGGGAGGCGGGAGTGAGGATTTTGGCGGCGGTCATTTTTCGCCCAATTCGCCCAACCCGCACGCGTCCGCTTCGTCGTTTACGGCAACGGCTAAGCGGAGCGCGCATTGTACGAGTTGGTCTTCGCTATGGCTGTTGAAATAGTCGGCATTCGCTACCAATCCAACGGCGATGGCGGCGGCTATGGATTTCAGGGTCTCACTCATTCGGCCACCACTTTCGCGAACCCCACGCATTCCCTGGAATCGGGTATTTTCATTCCAGGCAGCGCGTAATCGCGATATTGCTGTCGGAATTCCCGGTAATCGGTAAATCCCACCACGACCAGCGGACCGGGAAGGTCACCCCGGTCCGCATGAGGCAGGATTTCGCCAAGGGAGAATTCGCGGTAGCGGCGTCCGATAATCAGATAGCCGCGCTCCTCCAGGATTCGCTGGGCGATGGCGACGATTTCGGGGTCCGACTCGATGGGCATACACCTCTCGCTTTCGTTTTATCCGTTTCCTTGAGATCGTTTTACGCCACGGGCTCGCCCAACTCCAGCTCCAGGGCCCGCCGGTCCAGCTCCTCGTCCGTGGGTACGCGCCGGTCCGGCACCGGGGGATCGGGCGAGGGGGGCGGCGCGTGCTTACCCAGCCAGCGCCGCAAAGCCTGCTGACATGCCGTTGCCTTGGTGATATCCAGCGCGGTGCAGCGGATCTCAAGCGCCCGATCCAGATCCAACGGGCATCGGAGCGTGATGTGATGCCACTTGCTCGGCTTTCTCTGGCGTACCGGTTGAGCCGATCTACTCATACGCTGTCTATCTTACAGAGTGTATCGATTGGTGTCAAGAGGCGGGCGGAAAAACACCGTAAGACACGCATGCCCGGTGTTAGACTACAGCGCGTGTGCCTTCGATGACAAGCGGGTGAGAAAACCGAGACGGGCCTGACATTTGCGTGCCAGACCCGTGAGGTCTCTTACCTGAGAGAGAGCCGGAGCCTGCCGAAGCCGCGGGGGATAAACCCAGCCTCGGGAGAGCCGGAAGCCATCCAAGACGCACGATCCCAAGGGCTTGAAGTCTTTTTGGAAAGGAATCCTGGATGTCTACAAACAAGAATACAGCACATATTCACAGTGATAAAGAGGCTGTTGCGGATAAAGTGATTTCCGGAACAACCAAGACGGAACAGAAGGTCAATGGGCATGCAATAGTAATTGACGGTACAATCGTTGAACCGCGGATTGGACTCGACTGTATCAATCTTCTCAATTACCCTCTTAACGATCTGGGTAACGCGCAGCGGTTCGTTGCCGCGCATGGCCAGGAGGCCCGCTATTGCCATTTGTTGGAGTCCTGGATGGTCTGGGACGGCGTGCAATGGCTGGCGGATAGGGCAGACCTCGCGCGCGAGCTGGCGCAAGCCACGGTCACGGAATGCTTACGGCAGGCCAATTGTACAGGGGACAAAAGCGCCAAACTGATGGCAACCTTCCAGAATACCGGGCGCATCACGAACCTGCTCCGGGAAGCGCAACCGCACCTCACCATTCATCCCGACCAGCTCGACACCGCGAAACATTTGTTAAATTTTCGGAACGGCACGTTAAATCTGCGGACGCTGGAATTGCGGCCGCACTCGCCCGCGGACTTCATCACGAAATCGGTGAAGCACGAGTTCCGGCTGGATGCCGAGTGCCCGCGATTCCTGCAATTTCTGGCGGAGATCCTGCCGGGGCTGGAAAAACATATGCAAACCGCGATCGGTTACAGCTTGACCGGCGAGACGATTCAGAAGGCGGTGTTCGTTTGCCATGGCACGGGCGACAACGGCAAAACTACTCTGCTTTCCACCGTGCGCGAGTTGCTGGGCGACGACTACGCCATCGTTATCCAAATCGAAAGCCTGCTCACCAAGCAGGAGAACAACAATAGCCAAGCCGATCTTGCGGACTTGCGCGGCGCCCGATTCGTCATGACCAGCGAGACAGAGGAAAACCGGGAGTTGGCGGAAAGCCGCCTCAAGCGCATTACACAGGGCATGGGCAAAATCAAGGCTGTCCGCAAATATGAGAATCCGATTCAGTTTTACGAAACGCACAAGCTCTGGATCGACGGCAATCACAAGCCGATTGTGCGGGGAACCGACAATGCGATCTGGAATCGACTACATCTCGTGCCATTCAACCGAAGCCTGACAAAAGAAGAGATCGACAGGGATCTACCGCACAAACTGGCGGAAGAGGCAGAAGGGATTTTCGCATGGGCCGCACTGGGGGCTGTGCGCTGGTACCTGCAAGGACTGGACCGACCGGAAATCGTGGAGACCGCTCGTGCACAATGGCGATCCGATAGCGACATCATTCAGCATTTCGTGGAACAACGCTGTCGCATTGCGCCGGGCTTCAAGCATCCGGCACACGATTTATTCCTGAACTATATCGAGTGGGCGGAGGCAGCCCGCGACCGGATCATGAACGAGTCCGCTTTCAAGGAAGCCATGCGCAAGAAGGGATACGAACAAACCCGCAGCAAGAAGTGTCTGAATTATCAGGGCGTTTGCGCCAATCGCCCGCCCATTGTCGAGGCATGAGGTGTAGGGTGGTGTAGGGTCGGTGTAGAGCGGGTGTAGACCCCTACACCCACTTAAGTCATTATTCCTCAATCGTTTATCTATCGGGTGTAGGGTGGTGTAGCTTTTTCGCCCACCTTTTCTCTTATGTGCGCATATGCGCGCGCGTCAATATATGTTGGGGTTAAGTCTACACCACCCTACACCTTTTTGTAAGTCTATTTTAATCATGGCGATAGGCTGTGGAAAAAGGGTGTAGCCCCCTACACCCACCCCTACACCCACCCTACACCTTTTGTTGCAAACAAATAACTTGGTTTCCAGCTACTGTTTTCCCGACACAGTTTTCTCAGGGATTTCCCTGAGTCTTAACCCTGGCCGCTTGACGTTTCACAGTAGCCTCATATTCCTGTTTCTCGATGCGCCGCCGCAGCGATGCCGCTTCGGCCAGCGGCCCTTCCCGATCGGTGAGCAACTCTTTCAAATCGGACGCGATCTCCCGAATCCAACTCAACTCCGATGCGGCAATCGTGGGAGCCAGTTTTTCCATCAACTCGACCAGAGACGGAAAATCGGCCACCGAAATATCGTGACCCTGAAAAGAAGCGCTCAATAATACGTTGTATTGTTGGGCATAGGGACCAGTCCAAATTTGGATCTCGAAACCGGCTTCTCCGCCAATATTTCCAAATCAGTAAAAACCAGCCGCTCTTTTGACCTCGTATTCCTCGCCTTCCGCGGTAAACGGATCGGGCACCCGGCTCCAGCCGGTTTTGCGGTCGTAACAGTCGATTGTGCGGTCATCTTCCAGTGTCTGGGGTTCTTCATCGGTCATGGTTCCACCTCCAGCCGGGCATTGTGCGGCCCGCACTCCCGCTCTGTCAACGGGCATTTGTGCGGATTGCGCAGCCCCCAAGGCGTTTTGCTCGTTGTGCGCCGATTGTGCGAATCCATAGTGTGCTTCCATCCCCTCGCGCAAATGTCCGATTGTGCGATCTCTCCCCGGCGCCCATACTGGAAGCAGAGTTTCGGACTCAGAAGTCAGATTTACTGCGAAATTGGGAATTTCCCTGACCGCCAATCCGTGTCTCGTTGCCCTCGCCGAGGACCGCGTCCGCATCGAGCGCACGCTCACCGGACTCAACCTTGCCTACGAACTCTACAGACAGGCCCGGATTGCGCGTCTGGAGGCCCAGGATCGCGCGCACGGCCTTCCCGCGCCCGATGGGTTCTCCGATCTGCGGGAAGCGTTCGCGGGGGAAATGCGGGCGCTAGCGGGGTATCGGGGAGAGCTGGAGAAGCGGCGCGGGGAGTGGACGGCAGGAGAGGGTGCTACCGAATCTCCCACCGCTCGGTAGCCACACGGGTTCGAATGCCTGGAAGGGGGCACCGTCAGCTTACCCTTCCCGATTGCTCGCGTCCACTTTGAGCCCGTCTGCAATCGCGCCTCGGTAGATGTTCCAGGCGCACTTGCGATCGTCCGAGTAAGCCGTGCCGTGCTTTGCGTCTTGCACGTTGCGCGCGAGCCAGCGTTTGCCCCGCGCCGATTGCGCGGAGACGATGAAGAACCCCGATAAGCCGGGGTTCTCGATGACCAAGTCGTAGTGCGATTGTGCGCTCATGCGTCTATCTCCACTTCCAGATCGAACGCGAACGGCTTCACGGGCTTTCCCTTGTCGAACCGCTCGATCCACACGGTCACGCTCACGGGCCAATTTCGCGGGTAATCGTTCAGCGCATAGTAGTCTTCATAGACCCGCACGGTTTCGGTGTAGAACGTGCGTGCCAAGGCCAGCGCCACCGGACATCGACTCAGATGCTTCGGCCGTCCATTGGCGATATCCTCGGCGGTGACGGAGATCGAGGTGCTCATGGGGCGCCCCCTTTCCCCTTCCCGTTTGCGCGGTAGCCGGGAATTGCCGCCATCTGTAAATGTTCTCTGCGGTTTGTGCGTTCGATGTGCCAGCACGTCACTTCCGGCAGTCCGTTCTTACCGATTTCCCTGCAATCCACGACATCGCGGTACTCGATATCGCCGGGATCTTCGGACACTACGCCTACGGAAAGGAAATCCAGCCGCTCGGAACCGTGCGTGTAGATTCCGGCGAGAAACACGACATAGCGCGCCGCCAGGTATTCGGGATCTTCGAGGCGCGAATCGTTCAGCGAGCGGCAGATTTCCAGGAAGCGGATTAGATCTTTACCCGCGCCTTCCGGGTAACCGTCGGTGTGGCGGTAGACGATGGGGCACCCTCCTTGAGAGTGCCCCGAGTCCATGAAGTGAGTAGTAGAGCGGGTGCTCATTGGGCACCCCCTGCACCGTCTGCGGCACTCTTGCCTTTGCTGTCTTTCGGCAGACTGCACGGCATCACGACCGCAGTGAGCTGCTGGTCCTCACCCCCCTTGGCATCCAGCCTCACCGCATGGTTTTTATCCGTAAACGAGAATGTGACGGTAGCGGGATTGCCGCCTTTGGCGTTGCCCTGCCCTTGCTGGAACGCGACAATCCGGTTCAGCACGCGGACCAACAGCGCGGCATCGAAGGCCACCTGGAACGTGGCGTTCTTCAGTTTGGGCATAATGCGTTCGTAATCCGGGAAATTCCCTTCGGGCTTGCGAGTGCGGAACACACGGGCGAACTCCAGATCCGTCACGGAAATGGCGGAATGCCCGTGGCCATCGGTTTCGTCCGTCACGGCCGCGCATTCCAATGCGGGAATCTTAGACTTTTTGGGAAGCGCCTTGGCAATGGCCAGCGCTTCGGACGCGGGCAGCAGAAACGGCTTCCACTCGTCTACCGCTTTCGGCGTGTTGGGGGGTTCGGGAAACGATTCCGCTTGCAATCCCGGCGCCAGGGTAACGGACACCAATTGGTGTCCGTCCGTTTCGACCGTGGCTTGCGGAGTCACGTATAGCGCTTGCAGGCTAAACCGCGAAGCCTCTTTGGAGCACAGCGCGGCAATGTTCAGGTTATGCCGGTTAAGCAGCATGGGACACCCCCGAAACCAGCTCGGCCATGCGCGCGGTCAGCGTCCACAGCGCTCGATTCGGCCGGAAAATCCGTTCGTTCGTCAATGCGGTTGCAGTGCGTAGTGCGTTCGTCATTGCGACTACCTCCCGACTCACGGGATAAGCCGTGAGTTTCGCCCGCTTCTCACGGGCTCGTCAGGGGAGTTACTCCGAGATCTCCGCTTCGAGCTCCGCCAGGTCCTCCGGCAGCTCCCGGTTATTGGCCAGCAGCCACGCTACGGCCGCGCGCTTGCCGATCCACGCGGCATAATTCGCGCTGCCCTGCCACTGGCCGGTGCGCTCGATGTAAGTATCGGCCCTTCCGCGAGCGATACAGGGTCTCGTGGTTCCACTGGGAGCCCGTGGCCACGCCGATTCGGTTATGTCCATCGAAATAGGTGTCCTCTTCCCACTCAGCGGTAGCGTTGGCCGTGTCCAGGACACAGCCGTCTTCCATGCGATATCGTGCCATTGTCTTTCTCCTGCCCATAGGCATTTGAGGTTCAGTGCAGGTTCAGGGTTTGGGGGAGCCTGTCACGGCCCCCGCGGAATTGCGAGCTACCCCAGCCCCATGACGAGAATCTCCTCGGCTCCGTACACGCGAGCCTCCCCACAGCACTCGCACGGATACTCATGGGCATCGGGCTCCACTCCACTAGCCTCGGCCCCACAAGCCAGGCAAAAGCCCAGGTACTCGCCGGACTCGGCCGCGTCCATGACACGGGCAAGCGACAAGCGGATCCGGCGCGCGGGCTTGGCCGCCGGCTGGAGCCTGGCGCCGGCTTCGCGTAAGTCTCTCGGCGAGTCCAGCTCTACGGGTTCCCGGTGGGCGTCCCACCAGGTCTGTGTTTGCGCTCGTTCCATCGTTTCCTCCATCGCCGCTTGTCGGAGCGGCGCCAGCCTCAGCCAGCAATCCCATCGTAGCCGCTGCACCGACACACGTCAAACGTTATTTTCCCTCCCGCGTTTCCCAACGCACTCGTAGCACGATTTCTCGCATTCGTGCTACGCTCGCCCCTGGGTTCCCCTTCCTGCCTCCCGGGGGTAGGGGGCCCTTCCCACTCCCCGCTCTCGCCTTACTCCCCGATCCGCCATCTCCCCCCCCTGCACCCCTGCACATGCTGCGACAACGCGCGCGCACGCCCTGCTACCAACGCTTTCGCGCGTGCGTCTTAGGCTCGGACCTGGGCCTCGTACCCTTTCGGGTACGCGTCACCAGCTCCTCGCAATGCGCGTCTGCCTGTGCACCCATGCACCAGTGCTGCGCCCTGCTTCCGATAATCGGTGTATATGTAACCCCGCCTTCGCCTCGCTTCCGTGGCACATCTGGATCTCCGGTATCCCGACTCCCACCCGTACTCGCTCCCTGGGCCCATGCCGGCGCCGTACACCGCAGCCCGGTGCTGCCCCCATGCCCTGCGTGCGGTCGGCGCCGGCGCTTGATAGTGGCAGGGGTGGGGCGCGGGGGGCCCGGGCTGACTCCGCGTCTCCATTTTTGGGAAAAGGGAAAAATCGAATTTTCAAATTCAGGGAATTCCGTTGGAAATCGGCGCAGGGGCAGGGGAGGGCGAGCATTCGAGCATT
>WNGL01001289.1_pt1 | contig 61088 bp, 58 predicted proteins | sample 5400591 | NCBI WGS metagenome assembly WNGL01 (sample SAMN13153377, study PRJNA577476) | soil metagenome | isolation source: 80 cm soil or saprolite under Garry oak tree replicate 1 | place: USA:California | collected 2016-06-15 | reverse complement strand
TTACAACCCAATCAATCCTGGCGCAGGAACAGCCGCCCGACCAATTGCACGTAACCATCCCCAACGTCGCTGCATTGCTCAACGTTCAACCGCAAACGTCTTCGCTTCCGGGCAGACGGTTGCTGACGATTTCGGATGCAGTGTCGATTTTCTTAAAACAGAATCTCCAATTGGTCGCTGCCCGCTACGACATCGATACCGCCGATGCCGACAAGCTGACGGCCAGGTTGCGTCCAAATCCGCAATTGACAGTCGGCCTCTCTGACCTCCCGCTGAATCTGAGTGGGCCGTTTATCAAAGAACAGACATATTCATACGGCATCTCTCAGACGATCGAGCTGGGTGGGAAACGAAGCAAGCGGATTGATGCGGCCGATGCCAATTCCGAACTTGCTCGCGGACAATTTCAGATGGTCGTGTGGCAAATGACCAATGACCTGAAGCGAAAGTTCTACACCGTGCTGCTGAACATGTCGTTGCTCAATCTCGCTAAAGAGAACCAGGAAACCTTTGCCGAGATCGTCAAGCACACAACCGAACTTTTGAACGCCGGCGAGATTTCCGGTTTAGACCTGCAGCGCCTGGAAGTCGAAAAACTAAAGTTCGACACCGACGTTGCAAATGCCGAGCGGGATTACGAAGTCGCCCTGCGCGACTTGCGGTTCACGCTGGGCGGCGATTATCGAGCTATGGATATTGACGTCGCCGGCACGATTGACTATCAGCCTTACCAATTCTCGTATGCCGAACTGCGCGACGCAGCGCTCGCGGCACGACCTGACTTAAAAGCCGCCCGGTTGAGTGAGCGCGCCGCCGAAGCAGACATTCGGTTGCAAGACTCGTTGCGCATTCCTGACTTGTCGGTAGGGACCGGCGTCGATCAAGTTCCCGCGGGGACCAGCACTTACACTTTCGGATTTGGCATTACGTTGCCTGTGTCTAATCGCAATCAGGGAGAGCGCGCTAAAGCGCTCATCGAAAAAAAGAAAGCGGAAAATCAGGAGCGGTTGATCACCAATCAGGTAATAAGCGATGTAGACAAAGCCCTGGTTGCTTTCGAGATCCAGAAGCGTCGAGTTGAACTTTATCGGACCGGACATTCAGAGCAAGACAGAGATTTCTTTGAGAGCCGGTGAGAGCTCTACGCTGGAATTGCTGGACGCGATTCGCACGCGACGCGAAACGCTTGCGAGTTTTTATCAAACGCTTTTTGATTACCAGACGTCGTTGCTTGATCTTGAACTCGCTACTGCGACACAAATCCAAAAGTAACGTGGCCGGGAAAGGATCATCGTTATGGCTCAACCAGTAAAACTCCAGGCTCTGCTAACTGCGACGCTTCTCGTCGCAATGATCGTCAGCGGCTGCACTCGGAAGGTTGGCGTTTCCGCCAATTCAACAGTTGCTCAAAATGGCACACCGAATCCGAACTCGATGCAAACCAGCGCGATCGAGACTGTAATAGTTGCAACCCAATCCATCGCCGGAATAAGAAAGGGCAAAGGCTGGCCGACCTGGAATCCGCCGATATCGATCAGGCCGAAGCGGATTATCTCAAAGCGCTCGCAGACTATGAAAATGCTCGCCGCTCGTCGGTCGCCGAGGTCAAGCTCGCTCAGGCTAATTACGATCGCACCAAGTTTCTGTATGAAAAAACAATTACCGCGGGCAAAAATCTTCAGACCGCCGAACATGATCTCGAAGTTGCCAAAGCCTCGGCTGAGAGCTCGGTAAACGGAACGAAAGCGGCGCTCACCGCCGCGCGCCGCCACTTGCTCATACTCGGTCTGAAAGATTCGGCGATTGATTCGCTGGCTACTAAACCTGACCTGGCCGCAGTCTTTTCGCTTAACTCCCCGATTGACGGAGTCGTCGTCGAGCGCAACGCCAGCATCGGTGCTTCCGTGGGCACTGATGCCAATCTTTTCAAGATAATCAACATTTCACGGGTATGGGTCGACGCGAACGTATTCGAAAAAGATCTCCAGCGAGTCAGATTAGGCCAGCAAGTTAAGCTGACAGTTCCCGCCTTTCCCGGCGCGAGTTTTTCAGGAAAAGTAATTCTGGTTAACAGCATCGTCGATCCCGAGACTCGCACCGTCAAGGTGCGCACCGAAGTGGCTAATCCTGATGGCCGGCTCAAACCCGACATGTTTGCCAACGTGGAAATAATTACTGACGTGAATCGCGCAGCGATTTCGATTCCCAAGTCAGCAGTTCTCAACGACGAAGGCAAGACAGTGGTCTTCGTCGGCGAAGGTGATGGCTACAAGAAACGCGAGGTGCACGTGGGAATTCAAAACGGTGATCAAGTGGAAATTGTCGAGGGGCTGAATGCCGGAGACAAGGTGGTCGTGAAAGGAAACTATCTTTTGCTTCAGCAAAGTAAACCTGAGTAATGATTGAAGGTAATGGCCACAGAGACACAGAGTCACAAGGAAGGCGAGCGCAAAAACATTAGTGAGCACAGGCCGGTTTTGACAATGCTGATTCCCTTTCAAACCAGCAGCGACTCCGCGCCCCGGTGGCAGATTCGCTATGACTGACAATTTCATCGCGTTCTTCTATCGCGAACGATTGCTGGTTGCGGTCGTGTCGATGCTGATCGTGGCCGGCGGCATTCTGGCGCTGCGCCGCTTGAACGTAGATGCGTTTCCCGATGTCACTCCCGTACAGGTTGAAATCGATACGGAGGCAGAAGGATTGGCCCCAGAGGAGATTGAGCGCCAAATCACCTTCCCGATCGAAAACGAAATGAACGGCATTTCTGGCGTGACACGTGTCGAGTCTGAATCGAAATTCGGTTTGTCGGTAGTCACCGTTTACTTCAGCGATAACACCGACATCTACTTTGCCCGGCAGCAGGTGTTTGAGCGTTTATCTGATGCAAAACAACACATCCCCTCCGGCTTCGAACCGCAGATGGGTCCGATCACCACAGGCACTGGTCAGATTTATCTTTATCAAATCGTCGGGCACGGCCAGAGCAACCAGGAGCTGCGCACAATTCAGGATTGGATCATCAAACTGCAATTGCGCACGGTGCCAGGCGTCGCCGATGTGCTCAGTTTTGGCGGCGACGTCAAACAATATCAGGTCATCGTCGATCAGCAGGCGCTGGTCAACTATAACATCACGCTCAAATCCCTATTTGAGGCTATTCAGAACAACAATCAAAACACCGGGGCAAACTTTATTGAGCATGGCGACGAGCAATATGTGGTTCGCGGTCTCGGCTTAGTCAAAGACATAGAAGACATTAAGAACGTCGTCCTCGATTCACGCGGCGGAACGCCGATTCGCGTCAGCGACGTCGCCACGGTCGAAATCGGCAACGAGATTCGTCAGGGCGCAGTCACCAAAGACGGTCAGGGTGAAGTCGTCACCGGGATTGTCCTCAAGCGAATCAACGAAAACACCAAAGAGGTAATCGAGCGCATTAAGGACAAGGTCGTCGAGATCAACAAGGCGTTGCCGCCGGGTGTGACCATGGTTGATTTTTATGATCAAGCCGAGCTGGTCGATAACAGCGTGCACACCGTGGTTGAGTCGCTCATCGAAGGCGAAGCCCTGGTGCTGATTATCCTGGTGCTGCTGCTCGGCAATTTTCGCAGCTCGTTCATCACCGCGGCGGCAATTCCCTTCTGCATGCTGGTAGCGTTCATCCTGATGTGGTACGCAGGATTGTCGGCGAACCTTATGTCGCTGGGCGGTCTGGCGATCAGCATTGGCATGATGGTCGATGCGACGGTGGTGATGGTCGAAAACATCTATCGCCACCTGGAAGAGCATCGCGAACATTCAACCCGCGAAGCAATTCTGGTAGCTGCGCAGGAAATCGGCCGGCCCATGTTCTTCGCCATTCTCATCATTATCGCCGTCTTCCTTCCCGTCTTCACGCTGCAGGGAATCGAGGGCAAGCTGTTCAAGCCACTCGCTTACGCGGTCACCTTCTCAATGATTGGTTCAATGTTGATGGCGCTGTGCATCGCACCGATGCTGTGTGCGCTGTGGCTGCGGCTAAGGAAAGGCGAAGTCCGCGCGAATCCGATCATGCGGTTCTTCAAAGGCATTTATGTTCCAATACTCAAATGGGCCATTGGTCATCGTTATTTCGCGCTGACGTTTGCCGCTCTCTTGCTCGTTTGGAGCGCCGCGGATGTCTTCATTCTCGGCAGCGAGTTTGTGCCGACGATTGACGAAGGCAACATGCTGGTGCGCGCGACGATGCCCGCGAGCATCTCGCTATCACGGGCGATCGAAGTGTCTTCACAAATCGAAAAGATACTGCGCCAATTTCCTGAAGTCGAAACTGTGGTGGCCAAGATTGGCCGCGCCGAATTGGGCGGTGATCCCGAAAGTGTCAGCAACGACGAATTGTACGTGCGGCTGAAACCGAAAAAGCAATGGACGACTGCCGGAACTAAAGACGAATTAGTAGATGTGATGCGCAGTCGCGTCGAAGGCATCCCGGGGGTGAAGTTCAACTTTTCTCAGGTCATTCAGACGCGCAACGATGAGCTCATCTCAGGCATCAATGCGCAGATTGCCGTCAAAATCTTTGGCGAGGACCAGGAGAGCTTGCGCCGGCTGGGAGACCAGGTTCGCGAGGCGATGTCACACGTGCGCGGCGTAGAGGATCTGGCAGTCGAGCAGGTTGCCGGCGAAGAGCATCTGGAGATCGATGTGGATCGCGACAAGATCGCCCGTTACGGATTGAACATTGCCGATGTGCTGGAAGTGGCGAAAATTGCCATCGGCGGCGATGAGGCGACCGATGTATTGGAAGGTCAGCGCCGCTTTGCGATTTTCGTGCGCCTGAAGGAAGACTATCGCAATCAGGTTGAAAAGCTCAGCGACATTCTGGTCGCGGCGCCCGTGGGCGGCCGCATCCCGCTGGGACAATTGGCGACGTTCAAGCTATCAAGCGGCGATTCCGTTATTAGTCGCGAGAATGCGCTCCGACGGGTCGTGGTTATGTGCAACGTCAAGGGCCGTGATATCGGTAGCTTTGTTCATGACGCGCAACAGGCGGTGGCGCTGCAAGTGAAGACGCCGCCCGGCTACTTCATTACCTGGGGCGGCCAATTCGAAAACGAACAACAGGCGGTGCGCCGGCTTCTGATCGCGATCCCGATCGCTCTGCTCTTGGTATTCGTGCTTATCTATGCCTGCTTTAATTCGCTGCGCAACACGCTGACGATCACCTTCAACATTCCGATCGCCCTCGTCGGTAGTACAACCTTTCTCTTGATATCGGGATTTCCGTTAAGCGTGCCCGCGATCGTTGGCTTCATCGCCGTCTTTGGAGTTGCCGTGCAAAACGGCATGGTGATGGTGTCCTACATAAACAAACTTCGCCATCGGGGATTCGATCTATATGACGCAGTGATAACCGGCGCCAGCGTGCGCCTGCGGGCTGAGCTGCTGAGTGCCTTGATCGGCAGCATCAGTCTCATCCCATTCATTATTTCTTCAGGCACCGGAGCCGAGATCGAAAAACCGCTGGCCATCGTAGTCGTCGGCGGATTGGTGACCCGCCCGATTAAGATATTGATTCTACCGATGGTCTATGAGTGGGTGGAGCGAGGCGCCGCGCGCAGGGCCACTCCCGGAATCGAGTAAGATTGCTGAAACTCACAGATAACACCACAAATTCTTCTCAAATAAGCCTTTCGCTCCGGTGCGGATGTTACAAGAATCAACCGCCCAGCCCCTGTTAATTCTCGCTTCGAATACCCCTTCAAGATGAAGCTTTCGTTTATTACGCCTACGGATTTGCAACCAGGGACAGAACCGATAATCCGTATCTACCAGCGCAACGATCATCGTCCGGTAATCACAGGCGGAGTCTCGCTTCAGTTGACAGTGCCCAAGACTGTGGAAACGCGGGCTGCAGAGAAGACGAAACGCGCCCGCCGGAAGACCAAAGCCAGGTAACGTCGCCCGGCATCGAAAAACTACGTGCGAAGATAGTTGGGTCGTTGGATAAAGTACCCAAAGCTGCGCCTGAGTCTGCCTTGCCGGGCGGAGTTGATTTTACAATTCTTAACATCGATGTCATTGACACCTTTGCAGGCCGTGGTTAGAATTGCTCCTGATCCTGCGTATTCATCGAAGGAACCGACATGAGTCTTGTAAAAATCATCGTTATCACGGTTCTGATTATCCTCAGCATTCTGCTCTTCGGGCGTTTTCTCTTTTAGCCCGCTGAGGAGAATGACTTCGCATCAGCCGCGCGGACTTTCCCAACTCCGAATGTCGCGTTTGTTTGTCTGCCTGACTTTTCTAATATCGATCTGTATCTGCGGCGCGGACGGCCGCGCTCAACAACCCGAGGACGTCATTCGCGTCCGCACTGACCTGATCGCCGTGCCGTTTAAGGTGAAAGACTCCCATGGCCGGGGCGTGGCAGGTTTAGGCAGGAGCGACTTCACGCTTTCCGATGATGGTTTGCCAACTCAGATTGCCTATTTCGCGCAGGGTGAGGAGCGCGTTGCCCTGGCGTTCGTGCTCGACAATTCAGGCAGCCTGCGCAACCAACTGGCGCGGCAACGCGAGGCCGCCTTATCGTTGTTCGCTCAGTTTGGCGCCACCTCGGCAGTGACTGTGCTTCGGTTCGGTCCGAAATCTGAGACTGTAGTTCCCTTTACCAGGGATTCTGCCAGAGTCCGCGCGGCATTTGATTCGCCCGGCTACACTGGCGGCGGCACCGCCATCTTTGATGCTGCGGACAATGCGGTCATCAGTCTCTCGGCCCGGGTCGACGATCCGGCAGAACGTCGAATTGCAGTTTTGATCAGTGATGGTCTGGACACTTCCAGTCGATGGTCGTGGAAAGAGGTTGTCGAGGCCGCCAACAAAGCGAGTGTATCATTCTATGTAATCCAATTACCGCTGTTTAAGCCAAGTGATGGACGACTTGTTCCCCGCTCTCCGTCAAAGGGCTTTCGCGAACTTGCCGAGAAGACCGGAGGAAAGTATTTCGTCGCCGGCAATGCGCAGTCCGCGCTCGATCCGAAGGCGTCCGTAGAACTAAGCGTTGTCTTTGCGGCTATTGAAGAAGATATTCGGAGCCAGTACGTTGCCGGCTTTTATCCCCGCGAAGCTTCGCGCGATGGCCGAGCACATGGCGTTGTTGTTAATCTAAGCGATTCAAAACACAAGAAATTTCGGCTGCAGCAATTTCGAACCGCATATCAAGTACCTCGATAGATTATGAAGGAAACAAGTGACTCGGGACTGGTCAAGATCCGGCGGGCGTTAATCAGCGTGTCAGACAAAACGGGCATTATTGACTTCGCCCAGGAATTGAAGAGTTTTGGAGTCGAGATTATTAGCACCGGCGGCACCGCCAAGAGTTTGCGCGACGCGGGGATTGAGGTGCGCGACGTCTCTGACGTGACGGGTTTTCCGGAAATGATGGATGGCCGAATCAAAACGCTGCACCCAAAGATTCATGGTGGCTTGCTGGCGCTGCGCGACAATCCTGAACACTTATCCGCCATGGACAAGCACGCGATCGCGCCCATCGATATGGTCGTAATCAATCTATATCCATTTGAGCAAACGATTGCGCGCGAAGGTGTGACCATGGAAGAGGCAATCGAACAAATTGATATAGGCGGGCCGGCGATGATTCGATCGGCTGCGAAAAATTGGGAGAACGTGGCAGTCATTGTTTCTCCAGGTAGCTACGGATTCATAGCTGAGCAAATTGCCGCGCATGCTGGCGCTCTTCCTCTATCTGTACGGTCCTGGTTGGTGAGACAGGCTTTTCAATACACATCTCGCTATGATGAACTGATCGACCTTTATCTTTCTTCCTCTCTTTCAGACGCTAATTCTTTCGAGCTGACCAGCGAAAGTTGGAGCAGATTTCCGTGGACCAATTCGATGACCAGCGAAAACAACAGAACGGAGATGCCTGTTTACCAGAAGTTGCGTCTGAAAAGAATCGCCCACCTGCGCTATGGCGAGAATCCCCATCAGAAAGCCGCTTTGTATGACGCCGGATGGCAAGCCGGAGTGGCAAATGCCGAACTGCTTTCCGGCAAAGAAATGTCATTCAACAACTACGTCGATGCCGACGCTGCCTGGCAGCTCGTATCTGATTTTGACGAAACTGCCTGTGCCATCATCAAGCACACAAACCCGGCGGGCGTTGCGTTGGGCGCATCGACCGAAGAAGCTTATCGTCGCGCGCTGGCGTGCGATCCCGTTTCAGCCTTTGGCGGCATCGTCGCATTCAATCGAACGGTCGACCCGGCGGCGGCGCGCGAAGTCATCGAGATTTTTACTGAAGTAGTTATCGCGCCCGACTTTGATGAAGCCGCGCTCGAGATTTTAAAGACAAAGAAGAACCTGCGCGTGCTGCGTGCCGGAGAAGCAAGAATCGATGAGAGCCTGGAGTACCGGCAGATTTCAGGCGGCATGCTCGTCCAAACGCGGGATGTTCATCAACTGAAACGTGAAGATCTGAAGGTCGTAACCAAACGCGCGCCGTCTGAAAATGAGATACACGACTTGCTCTTTGCCTGGACGGTTTGCAAACACACAAAGTCGAACGCCATCGTTTACTCCCGGGACAAACAGACCGTTGGTGTTGGCGCCGGACAGATGTCTCGCGTTGATTCCGTCAACCTCGGCGCCATGCGGTCAAAACTTTTAACCGAAGGATCAGTGATGGCCTCGGATGCGTTTTTCCCTTTTCGCGATGGGATTGACGAAGCCGCAAAGCACGGCATCACCGCAGTCATTCAGCCGGGCGGATCAGTGCGAGATGAAGAAGTAGTGGCCGCTGCGGATGAACATGGCCTCGCAATGCTCTTTACGGGCATAAGACATTTCAAGCATTGAGCTGGGAACGCGGACGTCCCCGTCCGCAGAGCTTGCGCAGCAAGCCAAAACAACTGTTTCGCGCTTCGCGCTCAATGCGGGCGAGGACCCGCGCTCCCAGCATCTACTTGCGCTTTCACTCGAACTTCCTTAATACTTTCCGCGTTATCTAAGACGGCATGGCTGACGAAGAAAACTCAGCGCTCGAAGACCCACGACAATTCATACGCTGCCGCTATTGCGGTCAGCGCAATCAGATCCGACCCGGAGAGAATATTGAGGCGCGCTGCGGTCGCTGCCGCTTGATACTTTCGGAAGAGCCACACAAAAAGTTCGCTTCACTCAACAAGGATCAATACATTCACCCGGCCGACCGGAAAGCATTGGCGGCCTTACGAGCAATTCCCGGTATCGATACAGCGCTCAAGAAACTTCTCGAGGTCACCGGCGAATCAGCAATCCGAGTCATCTTCACCGCCAGCGCGGTCAAGGTCACGCCCAAACAGTGTCCCGATCTTTACGCCAAGCTTCAAATCGCCTGCGCCACACTTGGAGTTGAACCACCGGAGCTGTTTGTCCAACAGAGCCCAATACCCAATGCGTTTACCGGCGGCGTGAAACGCCCAGTGATTGTCCTTTACTCCGCCTTGCTTGAGCGATTAACGGATGAAGAGGTGCTGGCGGTGGTTGCGCACGAGGTCGGCCACATTCACGCTGAGCACGTGCTCTACATCACGGCGGCGAGATTAATCGAGTTGGCAGCCAATGCGGCAATTATCGCGGCGCCACTGGCGATGCTGATCAAGGAGATTCTTTCGCTGACGATGCGCTACGCTTTACTCGCCTGGTCGCGGCGGGCTGAACTTTCATGCGATCGCGCGGCGTTGCTGGTGACCCAGGATGCGCACGTTGTCGGACGGACGATGATGAAACTGGCCGGCGGCACCTTTGCCTCGCGGGTTGATTACGAGCAGTTTCTCGAACAAGGCCGCGACTTTCAAAAGAATTATGACGAGAAAGCGCTCGATCGTTTCTGGGCTGACATTATCACCGCGAGCATGTCGCATCCGTTTCCAATCTGGCGCGTCTCAGAGGTTTTGAAGTGGGTTGAGAGTGGCGAATATAAAGCTTTGATTAACGTGCCTGAGAGTGCGGCGGCTTAGCGATTAATATGAAATCAATAATCACACTCTGCTTGTTGCTGGTTCTGACATGTGGGTTTGCCTTCAGTCAAAAGAAGCGAGCGGCTGATCCTTGCGCGAATCCCCAAACTCAATTCGAGATGAATCAATGCGCGGGCAAGGACTATAAGACGGCCGATGCCGCGCTGAACCAGGTTTACCAACGCCTCGTCACTATGTTGGATGACGAAGAGAGAGCCCAACTCAAAGAAGCGCAGACAGCCTGGATTAAATACCGCGATCTGAACTGTGATTTTGTCGGTGATCAGTTCAAAGGTGGGACAATGCGGCCGATGGTGTATGCGAACTGCCTCGCTGACATGACGCGCAAGCGTACTACCGAGCTCCGAACTCAAATCAAAGAGAGAAATCTTTAAACATTTCTATGCTCAAGGACAAACTCGGAATCATCTTCGGTGTCGCCAACAAACGCTCGATTGCCTGGGCCACGGCGCAAGCACTGCACGAGGCGGGTGCCAAGCTGGCATTCGCTTATCAGGGCGAGCGGCTGAAGGAAAACGTCGAGAGTCTGACAAAAGCAGAGATGCCTGGCTCGTTGCTCTTGTCCTGCGATGTGACGAAGCAGGAAGAGGTTGACGAAACGTTCCAGCGCCTGGCTTCAGAATTCGGGCGGCTTGATTTCCTGGTTCACTCAATCGCCTTTGCACCGCGCGAGGCACTCGAAGGTGAATACATGAAAGTCGAACGCGATGCATTTAGGACCGCACTGGAAATCAGCGCTTATTCGCTGACGCAGTTGGCTCGCGGAGCCGCACCTTTGATGACCGATGGTGGCAGCATTGTGACAATGACTTTCCATGGCGCCGAAAAAGTCTATCAGGGATATAACGTGATGGGTATAGCCAAGGCCGCCCTCGAATCCAGTGTGCGTTATCTGGCCAGCGATCTCGGCCCACGAAATATTCGCGTCAATGCAATTAGCGCCGGACCGATTCAGACCCTCTCAGCGCGCGGTGTGGCGGGCCTGAGCACAATGCTGAAGCATCATGCCGAGCGCGCCCCGCTGAAGAGAAACATTGAACCGCGCGAAGTTGGAAACACCGCGCTGTTTCTTTGCAGTTCCCTCTCGTCCGGAATCACGGGCGAAACGATTTATGTGGATTGCGGGTATAACGTGATGGGACTGTAGGCATTTTCGATTTTTGATTGTCGATTGCGGATTTGATATCGCACTGATAACAACTTCCTTTATGATTCGCGATTGTGAGTAACGAACACGACAAGAAAATTCGCGCCGGCACCCAGGACGAGCGCCTGCTCGAGACCCCGCGGGCTGACGAGTTTCTGCACACCGACACCTGGCGGGTCTTTCGTATTATGGGTGAGTTCGTGCAGGGTTTTGAAGATCTCGCGCACATTACGAACGGAGTTGCGGTGTTCGGCTCCGCGCGGACCCATGCTGACGATCCGGAATATAAAGCCGCCCAGGAAACGGGCGCGCTGCTGGCTCGGTCGGGCTTTGCAGTTATTACCGGTGGCGGGCCGGGTATTATGGAGGCCGCGAACCGCGGCGCGTTCGAAGCCGGCGGCACCTCAGTCGGCTGCAACATCGAATTGCCGCACGAACAGTTTTCCAACGATTACCTGACGCTGTCGCTCAAATTCAAATACTTCTTCGTGCGCAAGATGATGTTCGTAAAGTACAGCGACGCCTTCATTATCTTTCCCGGCGGCTTTGGCACGCTTGATGAATTATTCGAAGCCCTGACGCTGATTCAAACTCACAAGATCAGAAACTTTCCGGTTGTGCTTTACGGGTCAAAGTACTGGGGCGGAATGATCGACTGGGTAAAAGGCCCGGTACTGGGTGAAGCAAAACTCGCCGACGAAGATTTGCGGCTCTTGCACGTGACAGATTCGCCTGCCGAGATTGTTGAGATCGTTTCGCGCCGCACTCGTGAGCTCGAAAAGGTCAGTTAGATTTGTTGGGATCCGGCGAAGCGGATTTGATTTGTCCCAGTTGCCAACTCACGTGGCGGCTTCAACATTGTCGCTCAGCCAATTCAGATAGGGCCGGGACCCATCGGTAATTTCCAGGGCAACTATTTCCGGCGTCTCGTAGCTGTGGATCGCCCTTACTTCCCGCTCGAGGTCCTGGAAGCGGTCCTTCGTGCTTTTCGCCAACAGCAGGATTTCCGACTCCCGTTGAATTTCATTCTTCCAGAAATACACTGATCGGATTTCCGGCAAGATCTGCACGCAGGCGGCCAATCGTTTTTCCACCAGCAGATCCGCGATCCGATCGGCCTCTTCGCGATTTCCGGTGGTCATCAAAACAACGATTGGCGCGAAATCAGCAGCTGGCATAATGTAAACGCCGCGAGAACTTAGCTAATCACTCTCGCCATCGCCATCGGATTCTTCGAGTGACTGGTCGAATGCCGGGCCGCTAAGCGGTGAGGTGTCCTCGCCAAAAAAGGAAGCATATATTTCCTTCGCCCGATCTAAATCGCGCTCATCGACCAGCACGGCAACACCCGGCGAGGTGGCTGAGAAGACTGGCGCAAACGCGTCGTTCCCACCGGATTGGATGACCGAGCGAATGCCGTTTTGTCGCAGGATGTCATTGACCATCTCGGCTTCCGCCGGCATGGACAGGGTATGAAGCGCCACAAAACGCGCCTCGCTTTGGTCAGTTGCGCCGGCTTCGGTGCTGAGCTCTTTCACCAACTCGACATCGTCATCGGGACAGCGGGTAAAGCCTTCCTGATATTCTGATTCGCACACTGGACAAAACATGTTTGCTCCAATCCTCAGACAAGTTGAAACTCTTTGGATCCAGCTTCGCTGGTCCTGACTAAGTCCTGAACCGATTGCCAGACTTTATCCGCGGTCAAACCGGCGAAGCAAGCCGCTGTGTTGCCGGATCGTTCGGCATGAAAACAGTCTTGCTTGTGACAGGCCACGCATTCGAAGTCCGAGGCGATTTGCACCTGATGCTTTCCAATGGCCCCACATAGTTTCGGATCAGTCGCTCCGTAAATCGTTACCGACGGCACACCCAGCGCAGCCGCTATGTGACTTAGCCCGGTGTCGAGACCGACGGTGGCGACGGCCCGCGAAATAATCGACGCCTTTTCTGAAATCGAAAGCTGCGGCAGCACCAGGACCGATTCATTTTCAGCAGCGATTCTTTGTGAACGTTGGCGCTCTGCTTCGCTGCCCCACGGCAATACTACTCTCAACCCGATGTCTGTAGCGCGCCTGGTTAGGTCGCGCCAGTATTCCTCGGGCCAGTTTTTCGATTCCCAACTCGTGCTGTGAATGAAAACAAGATACGGCGCTTTGATTTCCAAAGGCGCCGCCAGCAGCCGCGCTCTTTTAATTCCATAATCAATCTCCGATTCGGAATATGAATACGAAAGCGCCTGGGCCAGAAGCCGTCGCATTCTCTCAAAAGAGTGCATGCCTTTGGGGACTCTAAATTTCTTTCCATACATGAGTTGGGCGCCGCGCTCGTGTACGGAGGGGGCGTCGTAGCCACAACGAACACCGCGGGCAAAGCGAGCGATCAGTGCGCTTTTGAATTCACCCTGAAGATCAACAATGAAATCATATCGCCGGCTCCGCAACTTTTTACGGAATTCACTGACCTCATCGCTGGTTAGCTTTGGGCCCCAGCGCCGCAAGGCGGCAGGCAGAACGGTTTCTACGCTCGGATGCCAGGAAGGAATTTGGGCAAACGCTTCGTCAACGGCCCAATCGAAGCGCAAGCCGGGTATGGCCTTCGCCGCATCGGTGATTGCCGGCAACGTGTGCACCACGTCGCCCATGGACGACAGCCTGACGATCAATACACGCATCGGGAATCATTGTACTGCGCGCACCGCGCGCTCGAAAGGAATCTCTTCAAAATGGGTGAAGCGTTTGAATTCGCGGAAGCGCTGATTAATCTCATCGTGGGTCAGGCGCTGCACGCGCTCAGTGCCGAATTCTTCGACGTTGAATGAGGCCATTACCGATCCAAAAATCATTGCGCGGCGCAGGGCAGGCTCGTCCAGTTCTTCCTGGCTCGCGAGATAGCCCATCAATCCGCCGGCGAAAGTGTCGCCCGCGCCGGTGGGATCGAAGACCGACTCGAGCGGATAGGCCGGAATCGCAAAGTACTGGTCCTTCGTGAACATTGCGGCGCCGTATTCACCTCGTTTGACAATTAGAGAGTGTGGGCCCCAGGACAGGATCTTACGCGCCGCTTTGATTAAGTTGGGTTCGGAAGTCAATTGGCGGGCTTCAGCGTCATTAATGATCATCAAGTCGACAACTTCGATCGTCTTCTGCAAAGAATCGCGCGTGGTTTCGATCCAGAGGTTCATCGTATCCAGGGCGACGAGTTCGGCATGGGCCATCTGCTCGCGCACGCTGCGCTGCAAATCCGGCTGGATGTTGCCGAGGAATAACAGCCGCGAAGTTTTTGACGCCCGGGACAGTTTGGGCTGGAAGCCGGCGAAGACGTTCAATTGGGTGTCAAGCGTGTGTGCCACATTTAAGTCATATTCGTAACGGCCGTACCAGCGAAACGTTTCCCCGTCGGCAATTCGCTCCAGATCACTCGTGTCAATATTATGCCGGGCGAACGCCTGTTCTTCTTCGGCGCCGAAATCTCCGCCGACGACTCCAACCACGCGGACGTCCGTAAAAAAGCTCGCGGCAATTGAAAAATGTGATGCCGAGCCTCCCAACATGCGTTCGCGTTTGCCGAACGGAGTCTCAACGGAATCGAACGCGACTGAACCGACGACTAATAGTGACATGTTTTCAGATTTGTGATTTTGGATTCGCGGATTCAAGTTAGAAGTGCAACTTCTGTTTTCTTAAGACGCTGTTAAATTCTCCCTCTTCCTTTGGGAATCGAGAGGGCTGGGGAGAGGGCCTGACGTGCGCTATGCTTCGCACCCTCCCCTAACCCCTCCCAAAGGGAGGGGAGACGAAAAGCAATGTCTGTTGCACGAATGATGAACTGAAAATTCCACGCTGCTGCCCAGCGATTCGCTTGCACAAATTAATTCCGCGATTTCTTGAACTTATACTTTTGCGCGTCTCTGAAAGCACCGCGAACACTTATATCTTCGGATAACGCTTCTACCTTACCTGCTTACTGCTTGCTAGTGCTTTCCTTCGGTTTCAAACCGCCGACCGCTTTCAAGTCTTCTTCGGCCTGGGCCCGAAATGGGCTTTCGGGATGATCGTTAACCAGCTCCGACAGGTAGTCGCGCGCCTTTTCGCGAAATTCCTGCGGCGACAAAGTGTGCTTTTCAGTGCCATCGTGAATGACATAGAGGGAAGACTTCTGCTTTCCCTCGCCCGCTGCCAGGTGCAAACTGCTTTCGCCTGCCATAAATAGAATCTCATCAATCTTTGAAAATGCCGGATTGCCTGCGTGGACCTCTTCACAGCGTAAAAGCGTCGCGACGTACGCCTTCTTCAATTTGAAATACTGCCGCGCGACTTCCAGATTGTGTTTGGAATCTTTTTCGAGATCTGTGTCGAGCGAGGCCGGCGGCCCATTCTTTGCTCCCTGGGCTCGCGTCGAACTAACGCTTACCAATAGTGCCAACCCACAAATGAATATCAACCAGAACTTCTTCATCGCTTTACTCCTGCGGCGAACCTGAAACCTAATTTCGGTACTTTCCAATGATGGCCTCGAGCTTACGCGCGGTTGCTTCGGGCCACAAATCAGGCGAGGTAAAAATCGCATTCTTCAACGCTGAACCGCATTTGCAATCGCGTGCCTCGCCGGCGAGCCGCTTCACGGCTTCACGCATAATCGTTTGGGCGTTACGAACATTCTTGTTCAGGTATTCAATGACCGTGTCGACCGTGACGGCGTCGTGGCCAGGATGCCAGCAATCGTAGTCAGTCACCAAGGCCAGCGTGGCATAGCAAATCTCGGCCTCGCGCGCGAGCTTTGCTTCCTGCAGGTTGGTCATGCCGATGATGTCCATGTTCCACGACCGGTAAGTATTCGATTCAGCAAGAGTCGAGAACGCCGGCCCCTCCATGCAGAGGTACGTTCCGCCTCGATGCGTCTTAACCTCGACGGCCTTGCATGATCCTTCGAGCACGTTGCCGAGCGCTTTACACACGGGATGAGCGAAGCCCACGTGCGCAACAATCCCCTCACCGAAGAAGGTCGACTCGCGGGCCCGCGCTCGCGTGCGATCAAAAAACTGATCCGGAATCACCATGTCGAGCGGCGCATACTTTTCCCGCAGGGAACCGACCGCCGATGCCGAAAGAATTCTTTCGACGCCGAGTAGTTTCATCCCGTAGATGTTCGCGCGAAACGGCACCTCAGTCGGCGTAAAGCGATGTCCGCGCCCGTGCCGAGGCAGAAAGGCGACGCGTTCGCCTTCCAGGGTGCCGACGATGAAAGCGTCAGACGGCTTGCCAAACGGAGTCTGAATTTCGATCTCATCGATCTCGGTCAGCTCGGGCATTTGATAAAGGCCGCTGCCGCCGATGATGCCGATTTTTGCTGCTGTCATTCCTACTTAAGTAATCAATTAAGACGGTATATGAGCGAATCCTCAATAAGCGTTCCATTAATCATGTTTCGAGAAAATCTGATTCGAGCAATCCCGTTTCCAGTTTGGATGGCAACCTTAAGTAACAAAATGAGGGGATCACCAGGATCGACGACACTAATATCCTTGAGCGCAACAACAGATTGATCTTCTGGAACCGCCCTGAGCACAGCCTGAACCTCCTGGTAAACTGCTTTAAGGCCGTTTGCGCGTACCTCTGGGCTAACAATCAACAGGCGCCAATCGTTGGAGTCAGTTTCATAAAACCACAGTGCCCCGGAGGAGACCATCCCCGCTTCGTCAAGGCGTCTTATTAGCTCCGCTCCAGCTGAGATCATTTGCTCGGTTAAGGCCTCTTTCACCACCATTTCTGTAACCATGGCATGATCCCATCCTTTCCGTCAGTTACCGCTAAGTACAAAGCTTCTGCTTTATCCTTTGTGATCTCCAACGAATATCGTAAGTCTTCCTTCCAATCCTTAGCCCAGTTTGATTCAAACGCTGCATTTTGAGCACTGTTTTCCCTGTGCTTTACCGCCAGTCCGGCGAAATTCAGCAGTTCATTCCCATTAAGTAGTAAGATCCCTCAAAACAATTCGCATCCAATAGTACCTTGGCATCCCGGAGTCGCAATTCTGTTAGCTTTTGAAAATCAGATCGATTCATTTGGGAGAGTTAAGAAGTTTCCGTTCTTTTCACGTATGAAACCCAGCGGTTCATCGGGATCGTGATAAAACAAGCAAGTCCAGTTCTCACGCGCGGCCTGCGGCAATAACTTTTTCTTCGCTGCCAAAGTTTCCACCGGATAAAGATCGTATCCCATGATCCACGCGAACGGGACATGCGCGCGGGTCGGAACGAGATCAGCAAAGCCGAAAAGCGTTTGGCCGCCCCGATCCAATTTCCAGCATTGCATTGAACGGTTATGCCCCGGATAAGTCTCCAGGCGCAATCCCGGCATGACCTCGTAGTCAGCTTCTTTCAGTTCCAACTGACCAGAATCTTTGAGGGGCCGCCAGTTCTCGGTAAAATAGCTGGCGCGATCGCGCTCGCTCGGCGCCTCGGCGTGTTCGTGTTCAGCCTCTGAGATAAAATAACGCGCGTTTGCAAAAGTTGGAACAGTCTTTCCCGATTCGTCATGCATGGTGTTTCCACCAGCATGATCGAAATGCAGATGCGTGTTAAGAACGATTGTAATGTCCTCGGCGCCCACGCCGGCGATCGCGCGCAAGGATTCGTCCAGCGATCGCTTTCGATCGATGCCGTACATCGCGCGACGTTTTGCGTCCCATTTGTTGCCGATGCCGGTCTCAATCAGAACGCGCTCACCGCCGCCTTCGACAAACACGCAATTCATATTCATGCGAATGCGATTCTGTTCGTCTGGCGGAGCGACTTTCATCCACAAATTGCGTGGCACGACTCCAAACATCGCGCCACCATCGAGACGAAATTCGCAATCAGGGATGACTTCAACGCGATAGTCGCTAAACTGCATCGTTAATTTAGCGTTTCTTCCTGGCCGGTGACGGTTGTGGCTTTGCGGTCTTGTCGTTCGTAGGCGGCGGCATTGGCTCGCCCGACGAAGGCGGCGCAAAGAGTGAAGCCGGCGGCTGATTAGGTGGCGGTGTTACCTGAAAATTGTCGGCCACCGTGACATGCGAGCGCTTCACGATGTCGTCAATCCACTTCTTTTCTTTTTCCTGTTCGACAGCCTCGCGTGCCTGGTCCTGGGATGACTTCGGCGCGCCGAATGGATTTGGCGCACCCCCGGACGCGATCAGGATGTGCCGGGCATGAACTTCCTCTTCGTCCTTCCCTTCTTTCTTTTGCGTGCGTCGCTCTTCGACCTTAATAATGTGAAATCCAAATTGACTCTCTACGACGTCACTAATCTGTCCGGGTTGGAGGGCAAATGCCGCCTTATCAAATTCCGGAACCATCTGGCCGTGGCCAAACCAACCAAGATCGCCGCCTTTGTCCTTGCTGCCGGGATCGCTGGAATTTTCCTTAGCCAGGGCCGCAAAATCCTCTCCCGCACGGGCCCGTCTCAAAATGTCTTCAGCCCTCGCGCGCGCCTTACTCGCGTCCAACTCCGGATGTTTGCCGATGTAGTCCTTGATTTCCGCATCTGTGGCTTTCATCGCCGGGTTCTTTTCCGGATCGAGATTGTCCCGTGCATACGTCTCCGCCAGAAGGCGCGACTGTTCCAGCATGATCTGCAACTCGACCTTGCGCTGCTTGTCTACGCCTTTGGCAATGCCGCGCCGCTCAGCCAGCTTAGCCTGACCGAACTGATGCTTTACTTGTTTTAACTGTTCGTCAGGAATTTGTTGATTGGCCATTTGCGGATTCTGCGCCTTGGCATCGGTGATGAACTGATTGAATTGTTCCTCCTGACCCGGTTCTTTGTAGAACGCGTCGATGTCAGCGTCTGAGACTGTTGCCGCGCCGGGCGTCGCCCCCTCAGATTTGAAATAGCTTTGCGCGATCACCACCGTGCGCGCGAGATCCAGTTGGCGTTTGAGATCAGGCCGGTAGGCCAGGCCCTTCAAGCGCGCCTCTTCGGCGACGGCGAGGATCTCGCGAATGTTTTGCGCAAAGTCCTTGCGTGCCTTTTCGTCCGTCGCCATCCGCGCTCGGGCTTGCGGCTGCTGGTCGGCGACAATCAAGGCCATGTCTTCGGGACTGAGACTTACCACGCCGCGCCCGGCCTTTACCTGCCAGGCGATGAGGGCAATCGAAAAAAGAATGCCGAATCCCGCGGCAATCCATGCTTTAGTGGTTGAATTCAAAATGAGATTCCTTTCAGATTAGCTCGCATCCTACTGTTCAACGGGACGCTCTACCAGTTCGAGAAGCACGCCTCCAGAGGATGATGGATGAACAAACGCGACAAGGCAACCGGCCGCGCCGGTCCGCGGTTCCTGATCGATCAGCCGCGCTCCCCTGCTTTTCAAATCATCCATGGCCGCGCGAATATCCTTCACTTCCAGAGCGATATGATGAATTCCCGGTCCGCGCTTCTCCAGAAACTTAGAGATAGGAGACTCGGGCGATGTTGCCTCGAGCAGTTCGATTTGTGATTCGCCAATCGGCAACATGGTGACGCGCACCTTTTGATCCGCTACCACTTCAGTGTGAGCGGCCACGCCGCCCAACGCCTCTCGCCAGAAAGCGGCAACCTCATCGATGCTGCGCGTCGCGATCCCGATGTGATCGATTTTCATTGTATTAGTCAGTGGTCAGTAGTCAGTTGTTAGTAGTCAGTTGTACATCTGATGACGTGACGCGTGAAGCCGCCGGGCGAACAACCTTCAACTAACCACTAACCACTGACCACTCTAACAATTGACTACTGACCTGTTCTTAAAAGTTCCTCAACCGCCGAATATGGATCCCTTTTCTTGCTCGCAACTTCTGCCGCCAACCCATCAAGTCTCTGAGAAACCGAAGTGCCGTCCAGCGCCCGGGCCAATAGCTGCTCGCGCCACAACTCGAGAATTCGCCAGCGGGCGATCGCCTGCCTCCGCTCACGGCCAGTATCCATTTTTTCCTGTGCCTCCCGGCAACGATTGACGGCGTCGGCGAGATCTTCGATGCCTTTGCTCTCGGTGGCGACTGTCTTGACGATCGGCGGTTGCCACTCGTCTTCGCGCGCCGCGATTGCGAGCAGCGACTCCAGTTCTTTTTGGGTCCTCAGAACGCCTTCGCGGTCCGCTTTGTTGATAACAAACACGTCGCCGATCTCCATGATCCCGGCCTTCATTGTCTGGACGTCATCACCCATTCCCGGCACCAGCACCACCACGCAAACGTCGGCCGTCTTCACAATCTCGACCTCGTCCTGACCAACACCTACGGTTTCGACCAGGATCTTTGTATAGCCCGCTGCGTCGAGGATTGCCACCGCGTCGACCGTGGCGCGCGCGAGGCCGCCCAGATTGCCGCGCGTTGCCATTGATCGAATAAAGACGCCCTTATCGAGGCCGAGCGCCTGCATCCGAATTCGATCGCCCAGGATTGCCCCGCCGGAGAATGGGCTCGATGGATCGACCGCCACGATGCCGACGCGCTCGCCGCGCTTGCGATAAACTGCTGCGAGCTTGTCCACCAGCGAAGATTTTCCTGCTCCCGGCGCGCCCGTTATACCGACTACAAGGGCGCGACCGGTGAGCGGGAAGATCGCCTTCATCAATTCGGCCGCTCCCTCGGCGCCGTCCTCGACTTTGGAAATGGCCCGTGCGACGGCGTTCGGATCTCCAGCGGCTACCCGATCAACTAATGATTCGCTCATCGTTTACGTTTGCCGCAAAATTTCTCGCGCGATGATGATTCGCTGAATTTCAGATGTGCCTTCACCAATGGTGCAGAGTTTCGAATCGCGCCAGTATTTTTCCGCCGGATAATCTTTGGTGTAGCCATAGCCGCCGTGAATCTGAATCGCCTCTTCGCAGACGCGGACGCCAATCTCAGAAGCGTAGAGTTTGGCCATTGACGATTCCTTAGTAGTTTTCCTGCCTTGATCTTTCATGGCCGCAGCTCGATACATCAGCAATCGCGCCGCGTCCAGTTGAGTGGCCATGTCGGCGAGCTTAAATTGAATCGCCTGAAACTCACTGATCGGCTTGCCGAATTGTTGTCGCTCATTCGCATAACGGATTGCCGATTCATAGGCGCCCTGCGCGATTCCGACCGCCAGTGCCGCGATTGAAATCCGCCCCCCATCCAGGACCTCCATGGCATTCACGAACCCCTGCCCTTCTTCGCCCACACGATTTTCATCCGGGATTGTGCAATCCTCGAAAATAACGCTGGCTGTCTCGGAAGCTCGGAGGCCGAGTTTGTTTTCCTTCTTCGATGGCGTGAAGCCTTCCATTCCCTTTTGGAATATGAACGCGGTGATTCCCTTACTTTTTTTGGCGCGGTCCGTCGATGCAAAAGCCACGAGGGTATCGGCATGAATCGCGTGGGTAATGAAATTCTTCGATCCATTAACTGTCCACATGCCATTACTGCGGGTGGCCGTCGTGCGCGTGCTTGAGGCGTCAGAACCGGACCCAGGCTCAGTCAAACCCCAGGCTCCGAGATGTTCGCCGCTCGCCAGCGGCACCAAATACTTTCTTTTCTGCGCTTCGCTCCCGAATTGAAAAATGTGATTCGAACAAAGCGACGTGTGCGCGGCGACTGAAATTCCCACGGATCCGTCCACCCGTGATAACTCTTCGATCACTGTCGCGTATTCCACATAACCCAGACCTGCGCCGCCGTATTCTTCAGGAAAAATAACGCCGGTCAAACCGAGTTCCGCCAATTTCGGTTTCAACTCGATCGGAAAATGCTGCGTCTCGTCCCACTCCAATGCGTGCGGCGCAATCTCGCTTGCGGCGAATTCGCGCACGCTCATTTTCATTTGTAATTGCTCTTCGTTGAGTTCGAAGTCCATCGATTTTTGGTTAGCAACCCGAGACAGCGCCGGCCCTTTACACTGAATGACAGGCATTGCTGCCTGTCGACGTCAAACCAGAACCACGTATTCTACATCAACAAAGTCCACTAACGTGATCGGCGCCGAATTGATTTGGGCGCTCGCGCTCGCGGAGTATTCGCAACTGCGCTGACTTTCTTTCTGGCGCTCAGCAGGCGCCTGATCTCAGGTTCGCTGAGATAACGCCACGCGCCTGAATTGAGTCTCTCGTCTTTCAGCGACCCGATTCGCACGCGCTTCAACTTGATCACAGAATGCCCGATTGCTTCAAACATTCGGCGAATTTGCTGGTTACGCCCCTCATGAAGCTTTACTTCAAACCAGGCATTCGTTTTGGTTCTGGCGATCTCGCTAACATCAGCGCGCGCCAGAGGCTCGCCCTGATCGATTGACACGCCACGTCGCAAACTTTCAACCGCATTTTCCGACGGGATGCCCTTAACTTTGGCTTCATATACTTTTGCGATCTGGTTTCGCGCAGAGGTAACTACATTTGTGAAATCGCCGTCATTAGTCAGCAGTAATAGTCCTTCGGTATTGAAGTCCAATCGTCCGACCGGATGCACTCTGCCAATGAACGGCGGCAATAAATCGACGACGAGCGGCCGGCCTTCAGGATCCGAAAGGCTGGTGAGATAACCCTTTGGTTTGTTCAGAAGAACGTAAACCTTTTGCTGCTTTTCAAGCAGTACATTTATCAATCGGCCCCGGACCTTTATGTGATCGCGTGCCGGATCGGCCTTCGTTCCCAGCTCGGTGACGATTTTGCCGTTGACCGTGACACTGCCGGCCGAGATTAACTCTTCGGCGTGACGGCGCGAAGCAATCCCGGCGGCGGCGATCAGTTTTTGCAGGCGTTCTTCCATGACGTGGTTTTTACTTCTTGCCAAAAATCCGCTTAACCTTATTGAGAATGGAATCTGTTTTCGATTCTTTCTCTTTCTTGTCCTTTTTGGGCTCTTCTTTCGGTTTTCGATTCTCTGAACGCGGAGGCGGTGCCGGCGTAGGCGTCGGAGTGGGACTTGGCGCAGGACTGGGCGTCTGCCCGGCATCTCCCGACATCGAAACCGGCTGATTCGTGTTTGCGTTTGACGAGGAACCGCCGCGCAAGCGGTTCGCAAGCGCAAACAAACCGGCGCCACCTACCAGCCCGATCAGAATCAGCGAAATGATCATCGATGGCTTGCTCGATGAGCCGTTTGACGCAGGCTTCGTAATCGGCACCTGAACACGTTGGAACTCTGGATGATCAGCATTGGTCGCACTGGCGATAACTGAACTCGTGATGGCTGCCAGTGAAGCAGCCGGTGTTAGTTTTGGTTGGTTATCAGCTGACGACGCCGCCTGCACCTGTCGCAACCGCGCCAGGTCGATCACCAAACGGCCGGACGGGCTTTCGGTGCCGGCAAAACGCAATTCTTCCATCGTTGGGGCAATCACGTTTTCAGCATGCTCGAAACCCAACAACTCAGCGGTTGCATGCAACTCGCTGCGGAAATCATTTGCGTTCGCTGGACGGTCCCTGGGGTTCTTTTCCAATGCGTGCAGGACAAGTGTTTCGAGCTCCACCGGTATTGAAGAGACAATTTCTCGCGGAGGTCGCGGTGGTTCAGATACCTGCTTGAGAGCAATCGCGAGCGCCGTTTCGCCGGTGAAAGGCACGGCTCCCGTCAGCATCTCATAAAGCATGATTCCCAGGCTGTATACGTCCGACGCAGGCGTTAGCGCGCCGACGCCGGAACACTGCTCCGGCGACATGTAGCGCGGGGTGCCAATGATCGTCCCGACCTGCGTTAGCGTCTTGAAGTCCTCGTCTTCGTATTCTTCAACTGCAAATTTTGCGACGCCGAAATCCAGGACCTTTACGACGGCTGGAAGATTGGGCCGCTGTTCAATGAAGATATTGGGCGGCTTGAGATCCCGATGAATCAGCCCTGCCTCGTGCGCGGCGCCGACGGCAAGACAGGCCTGGAGCGTAAACGAGACTGCTCGGGCCGGATCAAGCGGCGCCTCGCGCATCAGCAAATTGCGAAGCGTTTGTCCCTCCAGCAGCTCCATCACGATGTATAACCAACCATCGTCCGTAGTGCCAAAGTCGGTAACGGTGACGGCATTCGGATGCTGCATTCGGCCGGCCGCGCGCGCTTCGCGCCGGAAACGGTGCCGCGCAGTTTGATCGCCGACGAAGCGCTGGCTGAGAACTTTTATGGCCACCTGCCGATCAATCAACAAATGCGTCGCCCGATAAACGGTGCCCATCCCGCCCCCGCCAAGCCGTTGATCCAATCGATATTTACCTTCGAAAACCCGTCCAATCAGCGGATCGACAGGAACGTCCGGAATCGTCGCATCAGCTTGCAGGGCGGTGAGGTCGTCGGGACACGTGAGCGCACTGTCAGAAAATTGCCGGCCGCATCTGGGGCATTGAAGCATGAACAGTAATCAATGAGTTATTTTTGAGAGAGCGCGATTATTATCGCTTAAATGGGGCAGAATCGGTAGCGAGCGATTAGTGCGTATGCGGTAGGTTGAAGTTAGAACAGCTTGAGCTTGTCAGCCGTCGCCGTCTAACCAGAGTGTGTCTGACAAACTGACAAATGCATACCACTAAGCCGGCGGGGCTCAATTGTCGCCGGCAATCGCCACCCGTTCAGACGTGGCAAGCTCAGGTTCTGCGAGCTTTTCCATTGCCGCCTCGGTATGCAGACGATTCTTAAAAGCAGCGTGAACGAATGATGCAAACAGCGGATGCGGCGCCAGTGGCTTCGATTTGAATTCCGGATGAAATTGACAGCCCAGAAACCACGGGTGCTCCTCGCGCGCGAGCTCGATGATCTCGACAAATTTTTCGTCGGGCGAAACGCCACTGAAAATCAAACCACCTTGTTCAAGCGTTTCCCGGTACGCTGGATTGAACTCATAACGATGACGATGTCGCTCGTTAATCTCTTCCGTGCCGCCGTAGACGTCGCGAGCGAGAGAGTTCTCCGCCAGCCGGCACGGCCAGGCGCCAAGTCGCATCGTCCCCCCCATTTCTTCGATGTTGACCAGATCGCGGAGCTTGAAAATGATCGGATATGGAGTGTCGACATTGAATTCGGTTGAATCGGCCTCTTTCAGATCACAGGCGTTGCGCGCGAACTCAATACACGCGGTCTGCATTCCCAGGCAAATCCCAAAATATGGCGTGCGCGTGCGGCGGGCATAGGAAATGGCGCGAATCATTCCTTCGACGCCGCGCTTGCCGAAACCACCAGGCACCAGGATCGCGTCAAAGTCGCGCAGCCGCGATTCGGAATCATCATCCATTAGTTCTTCCGATTCGATCCACCGTACGTTTACCCGGATGTTATTGGCGACGCCACCGTGCGTCAGCGCTTCGCGGAGGGATTTATAAGAGTCCTCCAGTTCAACATACTTGCCGACGATGGCGATCGCCGTTTCACCGGCCGAAGGTTGCCGAATTGTCGAAACAAGCCTCCGCCAATCGGCAAGGTCGGTTTGGGTCGCGACCTCGCCCAGTTGCAGCGACGAGACGATCAATTCATCGATACCCTGATCATGCAACGCCAGCGGTACGTCGTAGATCGTGTCGACGTCCTGCGCCGTGATAACCGCTGATTCCTTCACATTACAAAACAGCGCGATCTTCGATCTTAGATCATGGGACAGTGGGCGGTCCGAGCGGCAAAGGAGAATGTCAGGGGCAATACCAATCTCGCGCAGTTCGCGGACAGAATGCTGTGTCGGTTTCGTCTTCAACTCGCCGGCCGCGGCGATAAATGGAACAAGCGTGGCGTGCACGAACAGCGCATTCTCACGTCCTTCTTCATTGCCCATCTGGCGAATCGCCTCCAGAAATGGAAGCGATTCAATGTCGCCCACGGTGCCGCCGATTTCAACGATCACGACATCAACCCCATCGCTGGCCGATACCGCGCGGATAGCTTCCTTGATTTCATTGGTAATGTGAGGAATGACCTGGATTGTCTTGCCAAGATAATCGCCGCGCCGTTCTTTTTCGAGCACGGAAAGATAAATTCGACCAGTCGTCCAGTTGTTGGCCTGCGACAAAGGGGCATGCGTGAAGCGTTCGTAATGTCCAAGGTCAAGATCAGTCTCGGCGCCGTCGTCGGTCACAAAGACTTCGCCGTGCTGAAATGGCGACATCGTTCCCGGATCGACATTGATGTAGGGATCGAGTTTGATTAGCGTGACCCGGAGACCGCGGGCTTCCAGCAAACATCCGATCGAAGAAGCGGCCAGACCCTTACCCAGACTCGAAACAACTCCACCTGTTACGAAAATGTATTTAGGCATCAGATCCTCCAGGGCAAAAGGTAAAAGGAAAAAGGAAAATCGGAAAGAAAAGCCGCACCGCCATCTCAGGGTCTTCCATTTTTACCTTTTGCCTTTTTACTTTTTACTTTTTTCCTTCTGACTTCCCGCTTCGGGCGGATCGTCGGGTTCTTCCTTGTCGTCATAGATTCCCCGGCGCAGGTCCTGCCGGACTTCAACAGCTTTTTTCGCCGTGGGATCCAGGGCTTGTTGCAATCCCATCATTCCCGCAGTCAATACTCCCGGTCCCTCTTTTCTTCGGCGTTCAAATTCGTCTTCGCTCTTTACATCATAAGGCTTGCTGATTTGATTAAGCAGGAGCAGCACCCCGATGATCACGCCCGCGATTACTGCCAGTCCGATCCAGTTACTTGCGTTCATTTGCTTCGCTCGGTCAGATCAAGTTCTTGCGCCGCCAGTTCCACTCGCTGTCGAACAATCCCGCGCACGCGCTCCAGGTCTTCCAGCGTATCAACTCCAATCGAGCTTGATACCGCTTCGACAACCTTGATTTTCGCGCCATGATCGAGCGCGCGCAATTGTTCAAGCGACTCTGCCACTTCGGCTTCGGTCTGTGGCCACGAGGTAAGCTGCAAAAGAAACTGGCGCCGGTACGCATACAAACCAGTGTGTTTTCGAAAAGAAAAAAGCAGCGCGGGTTCGTTCCTCAGCGCTGCTTCAATCGAGCCGTATTTGTTGACGGCCTGATTAGGAAAAGGAATAGGATTGCGGGAAAAGGATGACGCATGACCACGTTCATCGACGACCACCTTGACCACCGCCGGGCTTAACACGTCGGCAACGTTGGTAATTGGTTCGGAGGTCGTGGCAACTTGCGCGTCTGAGTCATTCAGCGCGGCGATGGCGCGATCAATCGTGTCAGGATCGATTAACGGCTCGTCGCCCTGCACGTTAACAATGATTTCCGCATCAATCTTTTGGGCGACTTCCGCAACCCGGTCACTACCGGTGGCGTGATTGCCGCGCGTCATCATCGCTTCAAAGCCTTTCGCCGTTACGGCGTCCAGTATCCTCTTGTCATCAGTCGCTACGATGGCGCGGCTGACACTCTTCGCTGCCAGGGCGCGCTCGACTACCCAAACCACCAGCGGTTTTCCGCCGATTGGCAGTAAAGGCTTTGCGGGAAGACGCGTTGAATTGTATCGGGCGGGGATGACCGCGACTGCGGTCCTGGTAAAATTGCTGCCCGTGTTATTCACGGGATTACACGTTAGTCTTATTCCACGCTGCCTGTCAATGATGATTCCGAACCGTTAGCGTTTGAATTTGGTTTCTTCGCGCGTTGTTTTGCGCCCTGGCCTAAAATATTTCGTTTCCAGGATTCTTTCACCCCATAGACGCTAAGACAATCCAAAAGCCGTAACGACACTACCGAACGTTCCTATGGATTAGAAAGTCGTACCACAAACAGCGTCACGGTACGGTTATCGGCGATAACGTCGGACCGCAAAGCGGTTGACTCTCTTACCTGCCATTCAAATTTTTTGGGCACAATCACCAGGATCGGGCCACCGGCACGTTTCGCTGCTTCGGCGACCTGCGTCACCCCTTCCAGTTTTACCGGCTCGCCGTTCGCACCATATGAAATTCTACCGGCGGCATAGAATTGGGCAGTGCGCTCGATATCGTGTAATTGGACGACGGGGGCAGACGCATAACCGGCGGCGTTCGCCTTCTCGATCAAATCGCGAACCGTGTATTGGTTTGCAACCGCAGGGGCCGCAAGCTTTGCCGCCAGCGCGCAGGAAATCAAGGTTCCGGCTGCGATTGCCGCGAATGCGCTATGCAACCGCGGCCGGAGGCTGGCCACTAGTCCGGCCAATACTGCTGGAATCACGGACAGGCCGGCAGCAAAAACAGTTACGCCCATCTGGCGCGTCACGTAAAACGCGCCGCCGATCGGTATCAGCACAGCGAGGATCCCGGTTAATCGAACAGCGCCCCTGTGCGCACCGCCAAACAGGTGCTCCGATCGATCACCGATCAGCAACGCTACCGCCGGAAGCGCAGGAAGGACATAAGCCGGCAACTTTGATTGCGATATTGAAAACAAAATCAACGGCGCCGCAATCCATGCCAGCGCGAACAGTCTGAGCCGGTCGCGGTTTGATCCTCCTCGCCAATTCCAATGTTGCGCATCGACTAAAGCCAAAATAAAAAAGCTCGTCCACGGCAGCGCCAACATCGGCAGAATAAGGAAATAGAAATAAAACGGCTGAGGATGGTGGAACTTTTGCGAGACAAAGCGTTGAAAATGATGCTGAACAAAGAACTGGTCGACGAAAGCCGCACCATGCCGGGAGATCATGGGCCCATACCACAGCCCCGCCACGAGCATCAGCAGCGGCACGCCCCATATCGAGCTCATTAGCAATTTTCGGTTGGGCCAGGTGCGGTGAATTCCAAAGTAAACCGCAATTACTCCGAAAGGGATGACAATTCCCACCAGCCCTTTTGCCAGCAGGGATAAACCGACGAAGAAGTAGAAGCCGGGCAGGAAAAGGATTTTGCCATTAGAAGGAGTAGTGAGCTCGCTGCCGAAGAAACAAGCGAGGGCCAGCGTGAGTGTCATGGTGACGACAATGTCGAAGGTCGCGCCGCGACCGAAGACAATGACGCCACCACTCGAAAGGAACACAACCGCGCTAGTTAGGGGAAACACGTCGTTTGAATCTGAGCCTTCGGTGGGCGATGAATTATCATGCGCGACTGTTCTGGCGATCCAGAAAACCCCCAGCGCGCTCACAATCGCGCACAGCGCCGGGCCCAATCGAGCTGCATACTCTGATACACCGAGCAGGCGAAAGCTCGCGATGATCAGCCAATAGAGCAGCGGCGGTTTTTCAAACCACGGGAATCCGCCGAGGGTGGGAGTGACAAAGTCGTGCCGCGCCAGCATCTCGCGGGCTACTTCGACGTAACGCGGTTCGTCAGGACCAACCAGAGGAAAAGCGCCGAGACCAAACAGGTAAAATGTCGCGATGCCGATGAAGGATAGGATCCAGCCGCGCCTGGCAAGGTTTGAAGATTGCAAGTATAGTCCCCGAAGCAGTGGTCAGCAGTTAGTAGCCGGTGGTCGGTTGCGGCCATCAAATCAAGATCAGTTTTATCTCGATGAACTTACCAGCCGAACTTCGAAGTATCATCGAAACCCAAGTTTGTTTCAATCCGGCCACTGACCATTGACCACTGACAATGCTTCGCACTGCAGTCATCGGCGCCGGCCATCTTGGCAAACAACACGCCCGCATTCAGGCGGCGCTCGCTTCTGAAGGCCTCGCGGAATTTGTGAGCGTCTGTGACATCAAAGAAGACGTAGCGACTCAAATCGCTTCAGAATACAAGACCAGCGCGACGGTCGATTGGCAGTCGTTAATCGGCAAAGTTGATGCAGTCAGTCTTGCCGTTCCAACTGAATCCCATTCCGACATCGGTTGTGCGCTGCTGGACGCGGGGATTCACGTGCTGGTTGAAAAACCTATTTCGCGGACCCTGGAAGAAGCAGACCGGATGATCCAGAGGGCCAAAAAGAGCGGCGTGATTCTGCAAGTTGGTCATGCAGAACGTTTCAATCCGGCGCTGGTTGCATTGCGACCCCATGTCCGCAATCCCATTTATTTCGAGATTCATCGCATTGGTCAATTTACGGCCCGGTCGCTGGACATCGATGTAGTGCTCGACTTGATGATCCACGATCTCGATATCGTGCAATGGTTGGTCGGAGAAGAAGTTGAGGTAACGAGCCTGCACGCCGTGGGTATTCCGATAATTACGGAGCGAGTCGACGCCGCAAATGCCCGTCTCGAGTTTGCGACCGGAGCCGTCGCCAACATCACCGTGTCGCGCGTTGGCACTGAAAGAATTCGCAAGATGCGGTTTTTCCAGCCCCGCGATTACGTTGCGGTGGACTATGTAACGAACCATGCTTCAATCAGCAACCTTGCTCCCTCAGGCACCGGCGCGTGGCCGGGTGTACGTACCCGGGTGCTCGAAGTGCAGGATGTCGAGCCTTTGCGGGCAGAAATCGAAGGATTCTTGAATGCCGCCGTGACTGGCTCTACAGCTCCTGTGCCTGGAGGAGATGGGCGGCGGGCGCTCGCGCTTGCTTTGCGCGCGCTGGAACAAATCGAGGAGCACACGGTTCGTAGCGGTGTTGCTGCGTTCCTCGACCAAGCTTGAACCCCCGTTCTTTTATTGCCCGGAAACTGTTGGTATGATGACATCGGTTCTTGCGATAACTCGGCTTATCGGGAGGAAAAACTCCCAAATGACAGAAGCAGAACGACAACGGACAATTGAATTCATCCTCCACACCCAGGCGCAATTGTCTGCCAACGATCAAAAACATGACGAGCGGCTTTCGCGCCTCGAGCGAATCGCTAAACTAATGGTGAGAACCGGACTTCGAGCGCGCAAGGAGATGCGTGAACAGCATGAGCGCTGGCGCGAGCAGGACGAGCGCTGGCGCGAGCAGGATGCGCGGTGGGAACGTCGTTATGCTGCCCTCCTGGAATCACAGGCGCACACCGACCGCCGGCTCGACGCCCTGATCGACATAGTGCGTGCTGATCGCAACGGCCGCTCTTCATAATTGACTAAAGGCCGGCTCGTTATTTGTGTCAAACCGATTCGCAATCCGAGCAGAACCAAAGTCCTCCGAATTACTTCGTCATCGAATAGCCGCCGGCGACGTCCCTTCCGCAGTTTATGCCGTCGGCCAGCGAGGTCGAATCGTTTTCGCCGATGCGTTGGGCGATGCCGTTCGCGAACCTCAGCAGATTCCCGCAACTCTCGACACGATCTATGACGTGGCGTCGTTAACAAAACCTCTCGTCACGGGTTTGCTATGCGCCCACCTGGTCGAACGGGGCGGATTGACGCTCGATAGTCCGGTCGCAAAATACCTTCGCGAATTCAATCGCCCGGACAAGAACCGAATTACCGTGCGCGACCTGGTCACCCACACGTCCGGCCTTCCCGCATGGCGGCCGCTTTACATTCTGACCGGCGGTGATCCCGAAACCACCGTCTCAGCGATTGCCGGCGTGCCGCTGGAGCAACCTCCCGGGCGAGCAGTTATTTACAGCGATCTGGGCTTCATTGTCCTCGGCTTTTTGTTGCAAGGTTTGGCCAGGAATGCCCTCGGTCAGCTTGCCCAGCGTGAGATATTCGCCGCGCTGAGCTTGCACCAAACCTTTTTCAATCCCTCGCGCGCAATGCAAACCGGCGTCGCGGCCTGCGAAAGTGGCAACGCTTATGAACGCGACATCTGCGAACGCGATTTTGCGCCAATTGGAATATGGCCTGGCCGCGATGGCGTAATTTGGGGCGAAGTACATGATGGCAATGCGCACTTTCTCGCGGGAGCCGCCGGTCACGCCGGATTGTTTTCGACGGCAGGTGAAATATTTCGCTTAGCAAACCAATTTAGGTTCACCGGCACCAGTTGTTGGATCGATCCGCATCGGGAACGCGTTTTCATCCTTTTGACGAATCGCACCCACGCGCACTCTCTACCCTTCGCCAACATCAACCAGGCGCGACGCGAGTTTCACGCTCTCGCAACAGCCGCGCTCGATCTTGCTTAGTTACAGCGCGTGAACCATGAACCAGACAAGAGAATCGCAGCAGCCGGCCGGCTTAGCCGTTTCGTCGGCTTCTTAAGTCTGGAACGCAACGTTACCACGGCCTCAAGCGCCGTCTTTCTGCTTGGCTTCGGTGAAGAGCTATGGAAGAAATTTCTGCCGAAATATCTTGAAGCTCTGGGCGCCAGCACTCCCGTAATCGGTTTGTTCGGCACGGCCGAGGATTTTTTCGACGCGGTCTATCAATACCCCGGCGGGTGGATTGCCGATCGCTTTGGAAGACGGCGGGCGTTTTCTATTTTTCTTGGCCTCGCGTCTGCCGGGTATCTTGTTTATCTTCTCGGCCCTTCATGGCCGTACGCTTTCCTTGGATTGGCGCTGGTTATGGCCTGGCAGAGCATGGCATCGCCCGCGATTTTCGCGGTCATTGGCGATGCGCTGCCAAAAGAAAAGCGGGCGATGGGTTTTACCATCCAATCCATCCTCAAGCGCGTGCCGATCGTCGTGGCACCGCTCCTTGGCGGCGTGATCATAGCCTCGCGCGGAGTGGTCTCGGGAGTGCATCTTGGACTGATCGTGACCCTGGCACTGACGGCGCTGACGATCTTACTAATTCGCGCAATCAACATCACGCGCGAACCTCATGAAGCGGCCAACATCTTCGGCGTTTGGACTTCGTTTCAACCCGGACTAAAGCGACTGCTGCTCTCAGATATCTTCATTCGCACCTGCGAAGGAATGGCCGACGTCCTGATTATCCTTTATGTAACTAACGTTCTACACGTAAGCGTCGCTGGCTTTGGAGCCCTGATTGCAATTCACACGATCACAACGCTTTTGGTCTACCTGCCGGCTGCCCGGGGAGCTGATCGCCTGGGACGGCGTCCATTCATCATCGCGACCTTTTGCGCCTTTGCTTTGTATCCGCTGGCGGTCGTCTCCGCGCACAACTTCGCGGGACTCCTCGTAGCGTTTATTATTGGGGGTCTCAGAGAAATCGGTGAACCGGCCCGCAAAGCGATGATTGTCGATTTTGCCAAACCACAACTTCGCGCCCGGAGTGTAGGTCTTTACTACCTGCTGCGCAGTTTGACCATAACGCCGGCATCCGCGATTGGCGGCTTGCTTTGGAAACTTACGCCGCAAACACCATTCATAATGGCCGGTGCATTCGGCATCATTGGCACTCTGGTTTTCATAATTAGCGTGCGAGAGCGCTAGCCAATCAATGACTTCACGGAGGGAACGAAATCATGAAAAGTCAGTATATCGTATCGAAATTTGTAAAGCGCATTTCTGGCCATTCCAGAATCAACCATTTGGCGGTCATCTTAATCCTGGTGATTCCTTCTCTTGAATTGAGTTGTTCTTCAAATGCCCAGCCCCAACAGTTTGATTGGAAACAGATCGAGCAGGCGATCGGGAAAGCCGGGGCCGTACAGCCGGACGGGGTTTACAAAATCGGGTTGCCGCGTACTGATTTACACGTGAAAGTTGGCGACGTCGAAGTGCAGCCAACCCTCGCGCTGGGGTCGTGGGTTGCCTTCAGAAAGCTGGCAGTAGAAACAATCGCAATGGGGGATTTGGTTTTAACCGAAGATGAAGTTGAGCCCGTGATGGCGAAGCTGCAGGACGGCAACATCGAGATTACCGCACTGCACAACCACTTGCTAAACGAAAACCCGCGGGTAATGTATATGCACATAGACGGTCGCGGCGATGCCGTTAAACTCGCCCAGGCAATTCATGCGGCGCTGGCGCTCAGCAAGACGCCGTTAACGGCTCCTGCGCCGGCTGCGTCACCGGAACCAGTGAACCTGGACACCAGGGCGTTGGATCAAATTATTGGCCGGGGCGGAAAACTCAACGGAGGCGTCTATCAGTTTTCTATTCCGCGCGCCGAAAAAATCGCCACCGGTGAATTGAAGAACGGCGCCGAGCCAATTCCTTCGTCAATGGGATTGGCAACCGCAATTAGTTTTCAGCCGACGGGAACGGACACGGCAGCGATTACGGGCGACTTTGTGTTGCTGGGGAGTGAAGTGAATCCAGTGATAAGCGCGCTTCGTCAAAACGGAATCGCGGTCACCGCTGTGCATAGCCACATGCTTGACGATTCGCCGCGGCTTTTCTTTCTGCACTTCTGGGCGAACGATACGGCGCTGAAATTAGCCCGCGGGCTTCGCGCGGCGCTCGACAAGACAAATTCAGCGAAGCCTTGATTTGCGCGCACAGGCTGGGTCTTTTGTAGTAGAATCGCTCCGCCCCTCGGGACTCAAGATCCCGCCCGATGCTCTCCTGGAGTAATCGTTACAAATGCAATTCCGTTCGCGCTCGATCTCGATGTCATTAGTCTTTGGGCTGATCACCTCGATAACCCTGTGCCAAATTGTTCTGGCCCAGGAGACCAGGGATCGGCGCGTTACCACCAGGGCGCAACCTACACAAGAAACGGACGGCACGTGGCGGGCTGAAGATACCTCGGTGGCGCAACAAGCCGCGAAGGGGCCGATCGTTGCTACGCTCGCATCTGAGCCGCTCGTTCGCGTTGCCCTGGCGACTGATGTGCGATCAGCTACCGTTTCAACTGCCGCGCATCTCGTGAATGCCTCGGAACTCAACGTCGTTCCGCTCGAGGCCAGCCGGTTGCGCATTGAAGCGCGTACCCCGTCACCGCATCCGGTCGTCAACGATATGCCGTTTGACATAGTACTTGCCCGCGATCTTTCGCGCGATGAAGCTGATCGACTGATCGCGCTCGTCAAGCAGAAGATCAACGAAGACGCTCGCGCCATCAGCGAGACTCCGCAGAACAAGTGGCGGGTCGTTATCTCAGAGACGTCACGCGATGCGAACGAGCAAGCGAGTGCGAAATTGGAGGAAGCGGGCTTCGAAGTTCTCAGCTCATCAGACAGCGCCGCATCCGCAGCGCCGGTGACGACAATCGGTGGTAACGCTCCACTTTCTCCCGCAGCCAAAACAAATACGTCTGTGTCGACGGGTGTGCGGCTTACCGCGCATCCCGGCATGCCGTCGCGAGAACTGGTCGCCTTCTCAAACAGCGCTGCGCCACTGATCCGATCAAATGTTCCGGTCGTACTCGGATCCGACGACGAGAAAAACGCTCCCGTGCGTTTCGGCGAAAAGCCTTATCGCGGACGGATCGAAGTGTTTGCGAATCCGCGCGGAGCGTTGACGGTTGTGAATGTGATCGGTCTCGAAGATTACGTGAAAGGCGTTGTGCCGAATGAATTATCGCCCGGCGGATTTCCGGCCATCGAAGCGTTGAAAGCGCAGGCAATCGCCGCGCGCACCTACGCCCTGAAAAACCGGGGTCAATTTGCGTCGGAAGGTTACGATCTACTACCGACAACTCGTTCACAGGTCTATCGCGGTCTTTCCAGCGAGCATCCACTCTCTTCGCGCGCAGTCGATGAAACGCGCGGGCTTATCGCCACCTACAACGGCGAACCCATAAACGCGCTTTACACTTCTACGTGCGGCGGACGGACTGAGGACGCAGAGAATATTTTTCTTCAGGCCGTGCCATATTTGCGGAGCCGCGAATGCGCCGCCGAAGGCAATGCCGCCCTGGCGCCCTTCATCGTCAAGACCGCCCGCGATTTGTTCGAAATCAAAGACGAAAAGGATCTCACGTATGCACGCGACGCCGCGTTGTTGGCCGTCAACGGCGTTCCATTGCCGGCAGAGAAGGTTTCCAGTTCATGGTTGTCTGCGCAAATTTCGCAAACGGAGGTCCGCGATTGGTTATTTGCGGCCAGCCGCCTGGCGCATGGCCAGCCGTTCACGCCGCCTGAGGATGCAACCAGGCCTCCTGAGTTTTCGACCGCTTTGGTCGCTGCGGTGTTTGGCGACAAGCGCGCGGACACTCTCTTGAACAACGCAGATGTTGAGTATCTATTGGCATTTCATGACGCCGATCAGATACCTGGGGCGAATCGCGCCGACGTTGCCATGTTGTTGCGCGACGGTCACCTAAGTCTCCTGGCTGATGCGGCGCTCCGGCCGAAAGAAGCAATGTCTCGCGCCCGCGCTTTGCATGCGATCGCACACTTGCTCGAAGCGCGGGGCCTGCTTTCCTTGCAGAAAGGAACGACAAAACCCGCGAGCGCCGGAGCCATGATTCTTCGATCTAACAAAGGCAAAGACCAACCACTGGCGGTTGGTCACGAAGTCTTTCTGTTCCGCGCCATCGGCGACACGCTTTATCAAGTTAAGTCGGTCGCCCTGGTTGGCGGCGAACCTGTCACTTTTCATGTCAGCAGGCAGGGCGCCGTGGATTACCTGGAAGTGAGACCAGCACCGAACGGCGCCTCTGCCGAACGATTCTCACCATTCACTAATTGGACGGAGGCTTTGAGCGTCGGAGAAGTGCAGGGACGGTTGGGCCGCTCCGTGCGCGGCGTTGGGTCCATCACCGATCTGCGCGTGGCCGCGCGGGGCTCCTCGCGACGGGTGATCGATCTTGAAGTCATCGGCACACAGGGCACGGGACATGTCCGCGGCGGGCGAATCAGGTCAGCATTGGGCTTGCGGGAACAGTTGTTTGTTATTGATCGCCTTTACGGTGAAAACGGTCGCGTCAACGGATTCGTTTTCATTGGACGCGGCTGGGGACATGGCGTCGGTCTGTGCCAGGTCGGCGCGTACGGCCTCGCGCGCCAGGGCTTCACTTCGGAGCAGATTCTCAAGGCGTATTATACCGGAATCGAAGTCACCAGGTTCTACAACTAGCCGAGCGCTGAATGCGTTTCTCACGGAATCAAGTCATCGGAGCGATTATTGTGCTCGTGCTCATCTGGCTCGTCATCGGGATTCGTCTTATCATTTCTCGCGGGTGAGCGAATCGAATCAAGCTGAAACAAAGGCAAAAGAATGCGGGCAGGATGCCCGCGCTTCGGCACGCGGTCTGGCCATGGATCACAACATCATCGCGATAGTTGGGCCTACGGCTTCCGGCAAAAGCGCGCTGGCGATTGGGCTCGCTTTACACCTCGATGCTGAAATCATAAATTGCGACTCAGTTCAGGTTTACCAGAAAATTCAAATAGCGACCGCGAAAGTTCCGTTTGCCGAGCGGCGTGGCATTCCCCACCACCTGATCGATTTTGTTCCTCCGGAAGTGAATTTCACCGCCGCCGATTGGGCGCGGGCGGCGCTCGAAACAATCGAAGGCATTGAAGCGCGACAGCGGCGCGTCGTAATCGCCGGCGGCACCGGCTTCTATCTCCGGGCGTTGCGCGAGCCATTTTTCCCAAGTCCGGCCACAGATGAAGAACTGAGAGCCCGGCTGACGCGAATTCGAGAACGGCGCAGTCCTGAGTACCTGCATCGCATCCTGCAACGGCTCGATCCGGCCGAAGCTTCCAGATTGAATCCTCGTGATTGGCCGCGGGTACAACGGGCGATCGAATTCTGTTTGCAAACTGGTGAATCGATTTCGCGCCGCAGGCCGCTGCGCCCGGAACGACCAAAGCTCGCATCACGCATCCGGATCATCGCTCTCAATCCACCGCGCGAAGAATTGTATCGGCGGATAAACGAACGCACGGCGCAACATTTCGCCGCCGGATTGGTCGATGAGGTTCGGGAGCTTCTCAGTGATGGCGTGCCGGCCACGTCTAATGCCCTCGGCGCGCACGGATACCGTCGCGTCGTCGAGTATTTGGAGGGCGCGCGTGACCTGAACAGCGCCGTCGAGCAAACCAGGCTCGATGTCAGACACTACGCCAAGCGCCAGTTGACCTGGTTCCGCCATGAAGCCGGAGTCGAATGGGTGGAAGGCTTTGGCGACGACGCCACCGTTCAACAACTCGTGCTCGAAAAGTTGCAAACGAGTCACAAGTTTTTGTGTTCATAATAAACCGTATTGACAGGTCCGAATTGGTGCTATACTTCAATCAGCAAGCCCTGCACCAACTTAACGAAACCGAAACGGAGCGCATGTTTGTGGATTCTAAGCCAGCGCCCCAAAACATCCAGGATGGTTTTCTAAATCTTGCCCGTCGCGAGAAAAGCACGGTAACGATTTACCTTGTTAACGGAGCAAAGCTCCTCGGGCGCATCAAGAGCTTTGATAAATTCTCGATACTTCTGGAAACCGGCACCCAGGAGCAATTGATCTTCAAGCACGCTATCTCCACAGTTTCGCAGAACAAGCGCCCCACGAGCGAATTGCGCAGCCAACCATTGACGCAGATACCGCTCAACCAGCCTGTTCCGGCAGAAGAATCCGCCGAATCCTGATACACTCTTTCAATTGAAGCATGCCTGGCGCTTTCATCACCTTTGAAGGCATCGATGGTTGTGGTAAGTCTACGCAGCTGCGACTGCTGGCGAGTGCTCTCCGTCTCCAGGGACTCGAAGTTGTGACTACGCGCGAGCCGGGCGGCACGACGCTCGGTCAGCGGCTCAGGGCAGCTTTACTCGATGTCGACGAGCAGGTTGATCCATTAGCGGAACTGCTCGTTTTTGCCGCCGATCGCGCGCAGCATGTGCGACAGCAACTGCGACCCGCGTTGAAAACAAATCATGTCGTGTTATCGGATCGTTATGCCGACGCGACTGTCGCTTACCAGGGTGCGGGCCGGGGGTTTGACCGGAAACTGATTGACGAGATTGTTAAGCTCGCGACCGAAGGCTTGAAGCCGGATCTAACCCTGATCTTCGACCTTTCGGTGCCCGAATCGATTACGCGAACCAGGCGTCGCGAGGAAAAGAAACAAAAAGATCGGCTCGACATCGAGGACCCCGATTTCCATGCTCGGGTACGGAACGCCTACCTCGAGATCGCGAAAGCTGAGCCTGATCGCGTGAGAATAATCGACGCGCATGGGTCAACGGAAGAAACACACAACGCGGTCAGGAAAATTGTGATGCCAATTCTGAAGGCGCGGGGACTGATAGGCAAAGAGCAAACAGTTTAGAGGCGCTCTACCGCCTCCAACACGGATCGAATCGGAGGAGTAACCCTCCGCTTAACTCAAAGAGATGTTTTCTAACCTACTTGGAAACGACGAGGCAAAAGAAACTTTGACGCGCCTGTTCGCTGGAGAACGTCTGCCGGGATCATTGCTTTTTATCGGCGATGAGGGCATCGGTAAGAAGCTGTTCGCGCTCGAGTTTGCCAGGATGCTGAATTGCCGGAACCGCGTGGGCGTGGAAGCGTGCGACGAGTGCTCACCTTGCAAACGAATTTCGCGATCTAAGTTTCCACCTTTTGGAAACGCGGACGATGACAAGGAACGGATAATCTGGAGCGAACATGCAGACGTGGCCATGGTAAGGCCATACAAACAAATCATCAGGGTAAGCCCGATTCGTGAGCTGGAACGGGAGGCGAATTTTCGCCCGTTTGAAGGAACCGCACGCGTCTTTATCATCGAAGATGCCGATTACATGAACGACCAGGCCAGCAACGCTCTCCTTAAAACCCTGGAGGAACCACAGCCTTCTTCGCACCTGATTTTAACGACTTCGAATCCCACTGCATTGCTCGCCACGATCCGGTCGCGTTGCCAGGTAATTCGGTTTGCTCCGATTCCGGTTGACGAACTGGAAAGCTTCCTGATTCGGAGCCAGGGATTGACTGATTCCGACGCCAAGCTCCTGGCTCGTCTTGCCAGGGGCAGTCTCGGCCGGGCTCTTAGCGCCGATCTGGAAACTTACCGCGAACGACGCGCGGCAATGCTCACAGTTTTGAAGGCGCTGACGCTCGAAGGCGATGTAGGACAGTTGCTGCGCGCTGCCGAAGAACTGGCGGCTGGTGATCGGGACGAGTACGAGCAGACGCTGGAAGGGCTCGAAACTTTGATTCGAGATGCATGGTCCTTGAGATTGGAAAGGCCTCAAGATTCAATCATCAACCTCGACCTGGTGACAGACCTGAAGCCCATCGCTGCCGAAATGCAAAGCCGGCCCGCACGCGCATGGTTGCAAGCAATCGAAGAGTTGCGAGGAACGCTTGAGGTCAATATTAACCGAAGGATTGCCACCGATGCGTTGTTTCTGACCATGGCGTCGTGACTCCGCGGTTACGAGGGTTTCCCGGTAACGATAAGCATCTGCGCCGGAAAGCTCATCTGATTGTTCGGAAAGTAACTTTGGGCCGCCTCACACACTTCGTTCGTCAGCCGAAGAGCTTCTTCCGTAGAAAGCTTCGCGAGCTTTTCTCTCAGGGTATCGGAAGTCTCCGATCGTAACTGGAAAAATTCCCGCGGCGTGATCGGCGCTTCGATTCGGAACTGGAAGATCCGCTCGTTGACTTCCCCAGCTCCTGCCTGGTTCAGCAAGCTCGCCAATTTTCCGAATTCTGCGAAGCGAAAGGCACCGGGCGCATCCAGGTCGGCAGGTGGGGATTCGACGTAGTGCGATACGACAGCTGAAACGATGTGAGTAAAAGGGTTCAACTCATCGCTTGCCCAGACAGCCAACGAGATTCTGCCTCCTGGCTTCGTCACACGAAGCATTTCGCTGAGGGCGCCAACAGGGTCAGGAAAAAACATTACGCCGAGGCGGCTGACTGCGGCGTCAAAAAGGCTATCAGCGAAAGGTAGTGCGCCAGCCTCGCATTGCCCAAAAGTGACGTTCGTTAGTCCCCGGCGCTGGGCTTCACTAGCCGCAGCGGAAACCATTTCGCCAATCGCGTCAGTACAGGTAACAGAGCCCTTCGGGGCAACTCTCTCGGCAATGGTTAGCGAAGGTTCGCCGGCACCACCCGCAACATCGAGCACGGAGTAACCCTGCTTGATTCCTGCGTCTTCGATCAGAGCTTCGGTAACGGGCGCAAACATCCTTCGAATAGTAGCGCCATGCTTGGCCCAAAGCGGCGCGTTCTCGCGCCACTGGCGCAAAATCTCACTCGCGCTGGCCGTTTGAGCCATTATCTTTCACGTTCGGAACTTATTGCTGGTCTTCGCTGCGGTAAGGGAAAACTTTTTCATAGATGATGCTGCCCTACTCCAAAGCTGAGAATCCGGAGGGTTCTAGTTACTTGCCAGGAGGCAAAGGAATCAGCATCGAGACCTTTCGCCGATAGTCTTCATAAGCCTCGCCGTGAATGCTCCTTAGATCCCGCTCTTCAATTTGAATCGCAATCAGTATGTAAACGGTTGTGGCCACGGCAAAGACGAGGTGCCCGATTGTCATCTTTGGCGTCGCCCAGAACGCGATGATGAAACCGGACATCAGCGGATGACGGATAAAACGATAAAAGCCTCGGGTGCGGAACTCCAGGGGTTGATATTTGTGGTAGAGATAAACCTGTCTCAGGCCAAAAAGATCGAAGTGATTGATCAGAAAGGTGCTAATCAGGACAATCGCCCAGCCCGCAAAGAAAACGACCTGCAGAAGCATGACCAGTGGCGGACTGCTGATGTTCCAGACACTGCCTCGAAGTGGCCGCCATTGCCAGAAGAGCAAGTCAAGCAACAGGCTCGCCAGCAGGACGTAGGTGCTGCGCTCAATCACCGGCGGTACGATTCTGGTCCAGGCAGTCTTGAAGCCGGGCCGCGCCATGACGCTGTGCTGAATTGCGAAGAAGCCCAGCAAAACCGCGTCGATCACCATTGATGGAACAAAGGGTCCTTCGACTCCCGAGTCGATCGATTTCGGCACAATCAGATTTCCGACAAATCCGATCGCATAAAGAAAGGTCACAAAGAAAAGCAGATAACTAACTGCTCCGTAGACGAACGCAAGTATGCGGGCCATAGGCGCTCTCCTGCACTAAGGGTTTGGTTTGCGGCAGGTTTATACGCCAAGCGTCGCCGCCCGTCAATAACTTTCAGGAAAACCGAGAGTTTTAGAGTGAAGAATCTTACTTGATTGAGACGAGTTCCAATGGAGCAGCGGCTGGTGGGAATTGCGACTTCGCGGCGCTTCCCTCGGCGAGAAGTTTTTCGGTTTCGGCGACAAAAGCCTCAACGATATTTTCGCCGGCAACTTTTCGCATCGGCACGCCGTCTTTGAAGATCATTCCCACGCCACGACCAAAGGTGATGCCGAGTTGCGAGTCGTGCGCTTCGCCCGGCCCGTTCACAGCGCAACCCATGATCGAAAGATGCAGGGGCTCTTCAACGTGCGCCAGCCGGCGTTCTATTTCGGTAACAATGCCGACGAAATTATCAACATCGAGCCGACCGCAGGTTGGGCATGCCACGACGGTCACTCCGCGCGTGCGCAGGCCGAGCGACTTCACTATTTCCCAGCCGACGCGAACTTCTTCCTGTGGTTCGGCCGCGAGCGAAACGCGAATCGTGTCGCCAATTCCTTCGTGCAAAAGAATACCGAGGCCGATCGAGGACTTGACCGTCCCGGTAAATGCAGTCCCGGCTTCGGTCACGCCCAGGTGAAATGGATAATCAACTTTTTCAGCGAGTAAGCGATAGGCAGCAACCGTCCGCTGCACATCCGAAGCCTTCAATGAAATGATGATGTCCGTGAAGTCGAGGTCTTCGAGAATCCTGATGTGACGCAGGGCCGACTCGACCATCGCTTCCGGGGTGGCGGTCCCATACTTTTGTAACAGGTCCTTTTCCAGCGATCCGCCATTAACTCCGATCCGAATCGGGACCTTCCGGGCCTGGGCGGCCCGCACGACTTCGACAATGCGCTCGTGCTTCCCGATGTTACCCGGGTTCAAGCGCAACTTGTCGATGCCGGCTTCCAGCGCCAGCAATGCCAGTTTGTAATGGAAATGAATGTCGGCGACGATCGGAACTTCCGGGACCCGCTTGCGAATTTGTTTCAGGGCAAGGGCGGCGTCGTTGTCGGGCACCGCGAGGCGCACGATCTCACAGCCGGCGGCGACCATTTCTTCAATTTGCGCTACGGTCGCGCCGACGTCGGCGGTGTCGGTCTTGGTCATCGATTGAATAACGACTGGCGCGCCGCCGCCGATTTGGACGTGTTTGACTTGTACTGCTTTCGATTGACGCATAATAAAACGATCGTTTAGAGGAAGGTGGAAGCCCTTCTTTAAACAATACTACGATTCATTTTGACGGCGCCGGCGTAGTTGTCGCGGCCGGCGGATTATTCGACCCGCGCCAAATCGACGCTTGCTTCAACAAATCATTCGTGATGACAAAAACCATCAACAAGATGACGACTACAAAGCCGACCTGCTGAATTCGCTCCCGCACCGCAGTAGAAATCGTCATGCCGACCACCGCCAGAATTCCTTCAATTAGCAGCAGGAAGATTGCGCCCCCGTCCAACACCGGAATCGGTAGCAGATTGAAAATCCCCAGGTTCAGGCTGAGGAAACCGAGCATCGTAAGAACACCTGCCCAACCGAACTCCTTCGCCGCCCGCGATGACTCTCTGGCAATTCCAATTGGCCCGGAAAGCGTATCGCGCACTGATCGTTGGCCTTTAAAAACCTGGCCCAGAGCATCCGCCGTTAGCTGGATGATTTCAACATTTTGGCCTACCGCAAACGATGCGGCCTTGCCGAGACCGGCATGCTCAAGGGGTTCCGTGGCAAAACGTAACCCGACGCGCGGCACGTCATTCGGTTTGGCGCGAGGCGTGACGTTCACATCTGCTCGTTCGTTCGCGCGCACGACTGTGAAACGAATTGGCGTGTCGCGGTGGTCCTGTATGTATTGCGTCACCTGCGCCTTGTTATGTGCTAATTGCCCGTCCACAGCGACAACCTGATCAGCGGGCCGCAAACCTGCCTCCTGGGCAGGCATGTTCGGCTCGACTTGATCCACGATGACCGGAAGCGCGCCCACGTCGGGCTGAAAATCCAAGTCGCCGATTGCGTTTCCACCATCTGTTCTTTTCGGGACTTTGACCGAGAGAGGAATTCGTTTTCCGTCGCGCTCAACCACCATAGATACGTTTTGATCAGGCCGCAGCAGGGCTTTGCCGTTAATGTAGTTCCAGGTCGGATTCTCTGTTCCTTCGAACGACACTATCCGATCCCCGGGTTTTAGCCCTGCCTGTTCGGCTTCTCCGCCATGCCTGACCAAACTGACCACCGGCGCAGGCATCGTTGGTACGCCGTAAATCAGAGCGGCCGCAAATGGAATGGACAGCGCCGTCAGAATGTTCATTACGGGACCAGCGACCGCCACCATGATTCGCTGCCAGCGCGGCCTCAAATCAAACCGTTCTTTTACCGGAATATCTGGCGCTCCCTCACCTTCGATCGGAGCGTTCGATTCATCACCGCCAAGCTTGACATACCCGCCGAGCGGAATGGCTGAGATCCGATAATCAGTCGTACCCCACTGCCGACCGAACAGCCTCGGGCCGAAGCCAAACGAGAATGTCTCCACGCGAATCTTGAGCAGCTTGGCGACCAAAAAGTGGCCAAACTCGTGAAGAGTGACGGCGGCGCCGAGGATAAAAACGAATGGCAGTAACCAGGTTAAAATAAGATTAATCATAATGACTCAAAAAACATCGCCAAACCGAGTTTACGCGGCGCATGCGCGCAGCGTCAAACAGCTGGTTTAGAAGTTCGATGCTTACGGAGAGTTGTTCGCCCGAGAATTCAGGCTGCGTTAATGGCTTTTGAATCACTTTCGCGTGAATCACTTTCGCGCGCCGCGATGGCACCCTGGGCCGCCTTCCGCGCTGCCCGATCGGTGTCGAGGACTATATCGAGGTCGGTCACGCTGCCAGGCTGATGATCATCCATCACCTCGGCGATAACCTGGGGAATGTGAGCAAAGTTAATTCTGCCGTCGATAAAGGCGCTCACCGCTTCCTCGTTTGCCGCATTCATCGCTGCCGGAAGCGTACCTCCGGTTTTCAGTGCGCGATAGGCCAGCGAAATACAAGGGAAGCGATCGAAATCGGGCGTTTCGAAATGAAGTGAGGAGAGTTTTGCCAGATCGAGCGGCGGAAGCTTTGACGGGCAACGCTCCGGATAAGTTAAGGCGTACTGGATAGCATGGCGCATGTCCGTCACGCCCATCTGGGCGATGACTGAGCCGTCGATTAGTTCGATCATGGAATGAACGATGGATTCCGGATGCACCACAATGCCAATTTCGTCGGCGTCGAATCCAAAAAGCCAATGCGCCTCAATCACTTCCAGGCCCTTATTCATCAGGGTTGCGGAATCAATGGTGATCTTTGCGCCCATGCTCCAGGTCGGATGCTGCAACGCCTCCTCGACCGTAGCGCTTGCAAATGCGGTTTTGTCGCGGGTGCGGAAGGGGCCGCCGGAAGCTGTCAGGGTTATGCGTCGAACTTCGGACCGCTTCTCTCCACGCAGACACTGATGCAGTGCGTTGTGTTCGGAATCCACCGGCAGCAATTCCGCGCCTGATTTTTCCGCGGCACGGGTCATTAGCTCGCCCGCAATTACCAGGGTCTCTTTGTTGGCGAGCGCCACGCGCTTCCCTGCTTCCAGCGCGCGCAGTGTCGGCACAAAACCCACGGCCCCCACCGTTGCGGAAACGACACAGTGCGCCCCTTCGTGGGTGGCAATCTCAACCAAACCCGTCTCGCCGGTAACGATCCGCGGCAACGGAATGTTTCGCTGGCGCAATTTCGCTTTGAGACTGTCGGCAGCTGCTTCAGTTTCAAGTGAGACAACCAGTGGACGATGCGCAGCGATCTGTTCGAGTAGTCTTTCTACGTTGCTTCCGGCGCCGAGCGCTACGACGTGAAACCTCTCGGGACCCAGCGAGTCGATGACGCGCAGCGTGTTACATCCGATCGAGCCGGTGGAGCCTAAGATAGCTACGCCTTGTGCTGGCATTTTAATAGGAGGGACTTGCTTTGTAAGCCGGCGACGTCGCGCCCGGTTCGTAACTGCGCATCAAATCAACTGTCTTTCCTTCCAGTTCGTAAGACGCGCCGGTTACCCGCCAGTTTCGATTACTACGATATGCAAGGTCGACGCTCGCGTTCACTGTCCGCCGTTCGCCGATTACCTTGAGGTGCAACGTTGCTTCGCCGTCCTGGTTTTGCACATTAATTGCGCCGGTTACAAACGAACCAAAATCCTTAACCTCGCCGATATCGCGTTTCAAAATTTCGTTGGTGCGGAGATAGCTTCGAGCTGTTTCAGCGGCCTCGCTATTCGCAATCGTGTGAAATGCAAACCATGCTATTCCGCCGGCAAAGAGCGCCACAATTAATCCCAGCACCGCAAAAATACCAAGAACGATTAAAACTATCTTCTTTGTGGTCACTCAGTAATTAAAATAGACGCGAGCAAAATAGTAGATGACCGGGGCGTTGAACAGCAAGCTATCCACACGATCGAGCACGCCGCCATGTCCCGGCAGGATCTTCGCCGTATCCTTTGCGCCAGCGCTGCGCTTGAGCGCGCTTTCAGTCAGGTCGCCGATTACACTTAGGACGTTCATGGCGGCGGCCAAAGGAAGCGCGAACCGTAACGGCAGTTCCCCGAAGAACCAGTAATGGGCCGCCGCCGCCAGCAGCAGACTCGCCAGCATCCCGGCAATTGCGCCCTCCCACGTTTTTCCCGGGCTGATCGCCGGCGCGAGTTTATGTTTCCCGAAACTTTTCCCTCCGTAGTAAGCGGCGCTATCGGCGCCCATGATTACCAGGAAGAAAAATGACAGCAAATGTTTCGACAACTCCGGGTGAAATCCCATGCGGACTGCGACCAGATGCCCGCCGAGCAGCACAATGTAAAGTACTCCGAGCAGCGTCACACCGACGGACACTATCATTCGGTCGAAAGGCGCGCCTCGCAGCATTGCCGCGGCGAGCGTCCCCGCCGTCAACAGCATGAGAATGGTTTCGATCATCAAGAGATCGGGCAGCTTGCCAGGCTCAGCGAAATAGAAGACCGTGAACAAGGCCGCCCCGCCGATGTAGCCCGAAATCAAATCCGCCTTGAGCTGTTGCTTTCTTGCCAGCACCCAAAACTCGTAGAGCGCCAGCACCATTGCTGATGCGGCGATCAAAACAAATAGCAGGGCGAGCCTGGCAATCAGGATTGAGGCAATCAGTACTGGCAGCGCCACCGCTGCCGTAACGATCCGCGCGACCGACGGTGACAGACTTCCGAATTTCGATTTCGCCGGGGCGGTTTTTTGTTGAGGTTTCAAAGTTAGGATTGGAGCGCACGCGCGCGATCAAGGGGTTATTTGATAAATTGCCCTCCTGACAGTCGGGCTTCTGACAAGTTCTCACTTCGCGTTAACAACCAGTTTCAGACCCCCAAACCGCCGGCTTCGTTGCTGGTAATCAACCACGGCCTCGAGCAGATTGACGCGGCGAAAATCCGGCCACAGGGTCTCAGTAACATGAATCTCGGCATAAGCCATCTGCCATAACAGGAAATTCGAGATGCGCAGCTCGCCACTGGTACGCACCAACAAATCCAGCTCCGGCAAGTCGCGCGTGTACAAACCTCGGGCAATTTCTTCTTCAGTCAATTCATCGGGTGACTTGCCCGCCGTGATCAGTTCTTTGATTGCCGCCCGGCACGCATCGACGATTTCCGCCCGCCCGCCATAGTTAAGGGCGACGCTCAAAATCATGCCATCGTTTTTTGCCGTTCGCTCGGACGCGCGAGCAATTTCCTGCCTCACGTTCGTCGCGAGCGCTGCCGTTCGGCCGATAGTTTGAAAGCGAATATTTTGTCGATCTATTTCGTCAAGCTCGATGCGCAGGTACTTTCGCAGCATCCGCATCAGGGCATCAACTTCATAACGCGGCCGTTTCCAGTTTTCAGTCGAAAACGCGTACAGCGTTAATGCTCCCAGCCCCAGCCGTGCACCAGTATCAACGGCCGCGCGCACGGCTTCGACGCCCGCGCGGTGCCCGGCAATCCTCGGCTGGGCGCGTTGTGCCGCCCAGCGTCCGTTGCCGTCCATGATGATCGCGACATGTCGAGGAAGACGATTCCAGTCGACCGAAGCCAGCAGCTTCTCATCGCGACTATTTTTCTTAATTACGTCGGCGAAATCCGCGAGCACTGGTTATTGTCGAAACACCGGAGATTAATGTCGAATGACGGCTAATTCTTACTGTTAGCCGAGACTAAGTCAATCATACTGAACCCTCTTCAATGTTAACCCACGGGCGGGCGCAGTCGGTCCGACCAGGCTGCGATCGCCGTCCCGGATTGCCAGGGCAATGGCCGCATCGTCGATTTCGCCTCGCCCTACAGCCATGAGGGTGCCTGCGATTGAGCGCACCATGTAGCGCAGAAAACCATTTGCCGTGACCGCGAACTCGATTAAGTGACAATGCCCAAGCGCCTCCCATCCGTCGCTGATTTCAAACTTCATGATATGGCGAATTCGTGATTCGGCGTCAGACTGCGCCGCGGAAAACGCAGTCCAGTCATGCTCGCCGAGGAACCGTCTGGCGCATGACCGAATGCGTTCAAGATCGAGTGGCCGCGCTTCCTGTAGTGCATAGCGCACCCAGAACGGAGACATTACCTGATCGTGAACAATCCGGAAGACATAGGTCTTGCTGCGCGCCGAATAGCGTGCGTGAAAATCATTGGGCGCCCGATCGACAAACAATGCTCGGACATCCTGTGGCACCGTGAACAACGACTTCACGGTCATCCAAAATCGAAAGCGCCCGGGTTAGCTCACCCTGGACTGTGCGCAGACCATTCTGAATCTGCCAGCCATGAAAATCTGTGCCGTCGTATTGGAGGATAAGACGATAGTTCATAGCGACGCGGTAACCAGTAGGCGGCGAGCAGTAAGCAGTAGGCACAAGGCAGTAGGCAGTTAGAAACGAAATACCAGAAGATAACGCTGCAGTTTGGTAATCTGCTTACAGCTCACGGCTTACTGCCTACTGCTTACTGCCTTCTGCCTTCTGTTTTCCGGCTGCCGGGTTTTATGACCGCCTCGCCTCGCTTGCAGGCATCGCACTCGGAGGCCGAAACGGCCGGCACTTCGAGCGTTGCGAGCGAGAACACCGGCACGCCGACGTCGGCCTTTCCGCCAGACCGATCGATGATTGAAGCTGCCGCAACTACTTCAGCTCCTGCTTCCCGAAGGGCGTCAATAGTTTCTCGAGTTGAGCCGCCGGTTGTGATTACGTCCTCGACCACGAGGACTCGATCGGCCTTTTGAACGCTGAACCCTCGGCGCAAAGTCATTCGACCGTCCTCACGTTCGGTCCAGATAAAGCGCGCCTTTAGATGCCGCGCCACCTCATAACCGATAATGATTCCGCCGATCGCGGGGGATGCTACCGTCTGGATATTATCTTTTTGAAACCGTTCGGCGATCACCGCCGCAAACCGCGCGGCTATCTCAGGCGATTCGAGCGCGATCGCGCATTGAAGATATGTTTCACTATGAAGCCCGCTCGAGAGGACGAAGTGACCTTCGAGCAACGCACCCGTTTCGCGAAACACTTCAATCACGTCGTGATCCTGCAAATTGATCAGCCTTTCCGGTTGGCATATTTCAAAGTTTCAAAATTCCGCTTACGCAAGTTAGAATCATTTCGATGAATGTTCCGCGCAATCTTGTCTCCGATTCACTTCTGATTCAGGAAACGCTCGAGCTGGCACGCGCTAACGGCGGGCGTGTCGGTGTTAACCTGATAACTGACAGGGTGTTCCGGCTCGCGAATGTCGACGCTTCGTTATCCGCTCTTCTGGTTTCTGATTTGCTTGCAAACGATCCGCGATTTCGAGTCACCGACGATCGCGTCGAAGTCGTAAATGACGACGCAGAGCTTCGCTTGCTTAATGAAACCGAATTTGTGGTACTCGACATCGAAGCAATGACAATCGCCGCTCATACTCCCAGGATCATCGACCTGGCGGCTTATCGTGTTCGTGCGGGGACAATTCTGGACGACTTTCAAACCCTGATCAATCCTGGCAATCCCGTTTCGGGTTTTATCTCAGCGCTCACCGGAATTACGAATGACATGCTGCACACAGCGCCTGCTTTCGCTGAAGTCGCGCATTCCTGGCTGGCCTTTGCCGGCGATGCCATTCTGGTCGCGCATAATGCGACATTTGATGTGCCGCTGCTGAATCAGGAAATTGGCCGCGTGTTTCCGGGTTACCGAATGCGCAACGCTGAATTATGTACGGTGAATCTTGCGCGTCGGATCGTTTCGTCCCCTGACGGTCACAAGCTCGACTCGCTGGCGAACCACTTCGCTATTCCAATCGATCAGCGTCATCGCGCCGCAGGGGATGCGCGGGCAACGGCTGAAATTCTCCTTCGATTGTTGGCGGAAGTGGAACAACACGGCGTGACAACTCTCGCGCAACTGCGCAATTTCCGGATTGCCAAACGAAACGGCGCAAGGCCTAATCAGGTCAGCTCTTGATGTCGGGCATCGGCTCCGGTTCCACCTGCCTTGCCCGCCGCAGCGCGTTTTTTGCGACGAAACTCAGGACAATCAATACCGCCAGAGCGATCCCGATGGCCGGATAGTATTGCGCCAGCAGCTCTTTCGCTCGATCTCCAAACCGGGCCGCAAGGTATCCTTCCAGGAGAAAGCGAAAAGCACGCCCGGCGGCAATTGCGATCGCGAACCGAACGACCTGTAATCTGAAAACCCCGGCCGAAACCACAAACAGTTTGAATGGGAAAGGCGGCGGCAAAAGCGAAGCCACCAGCACCGAAAGAACGTCGTAACGGTCAATCAGATCCTTTACCCGTTTCTGTTTCGCTTCCGAGAAGCGTGCCAGGGCGCGATGTCCGGCGCGTCTGGAAATATAGTAAAGAACGAGACAACCAAGGGTCGAGCCGCTGGTCGCGGCAGCCGCATACACCAACATCCAGGCGGGTCGCGAAGCCGATAGCAGCAACATCACGGCATCGACTCCTCCAGGCAGCGGCACCATCACAGAATCAAGGAACGCGATGGCAAACAATCCGAACGCGCCGAAAGTGGTAAGAAACTTCGTAAACTTTCCGAGAGCGCCGGTTACTTTATGAATGATCGATTTCAAACCAGATGAGTCCTTTCATTTTTCTTCCACCTTTACCGCAGCCTTACCTTTCTTTACCGCCGCGCGACCTCTGCCCGTGAGTAGATAGATTGCCAAAGCAACGAGCAGCACACCCATAAACGCGCTAATCAGGACCGGCCCGTTGTCTTCCATGAAGCGCAGGACTCGCCGGCCATAAACGATCGCCAGCGCTCCTTCGACATAATAGCGAAGGGAACGGGCAATCAGGATCGTCAAGATAAAACGCCGCCGAGGATACTGCAACGCACCCGCAGTTGCCACAAAAATCTTGAAAGGCATTGGGGGTGGCCACAGTGCCGGCACCGCCAGCGCAAAAAATCCGAATCGCGCATAAGCCCCCTCAACGCGTTGAATATGCTCAATCCGAAAACGTTGATGCAACACGGCCTGACCGCCCCGCCGCAGCAGCGTGTAAAGCAGCAGGCTGCCGACTACCGAACCAGTCGCGGCGAAGAGCGGAAAGTAGATTAACGCTTGTGGATGTAAATAACAGCGAGTGACGACCAGATAGTCATTTATCTCCGGCAGAGAGAGCAGCGAGGAATCCAATGCGCCGATTACCAGCATCGCCGGTCCCGCGACGTACCACGGCGTGCTGACTATGAAACTTCCCAGCCAACTTCGAAGTCCCCTGAGCCAATTGAACATAGTAAGACTAAATGATCGTGACCTATCGGTAACGCACTGAAAATCCGCCGGCCGAAATTCCCTCCGGCGCGCCTTTTAGTTGTCCGTAGGATGCCAGAATTATTTGGCGGGCGTAAAGATAGAAGGAGTATCGTAAGTGACTCCGACAGTAATTCCCGATCGCGGGCTGAGTTTGGTGAGCCCCTTAATCCCCGCAAAATCAAAACGCAAACCCGAGGCGCGAACTTGCATTCCCAGTCGCGCTTCACCTTGCGACTCAGTGCCCACCGGGCCGCCGTTGGGCCGGGTATTCGCACGACCATTCACTTCTCCCGCAAGACTAAAGCGTTGATTTATTCTAACGATGCCGGCGAATCCATAGGTCACCACGTCGTTCTGGGTAAACAACGCCGTCGGCGCAGTTAGAATCGCCAGGCCAACGTTACCGAAGGTGTTCACACGCCCAAGATGGCCAAATCTCTTTCCGATCAGAATCTGGCCAAACGCATTGGTCTGATTAAGACCGATGCCGCGTGATTGATTTGAGTTTGGCAGTTCGACGCCAAAGCGAAAGCCCAGCGACGGCCCATGCAAAGTTTCGCTGCGCAGCTTAATCTTTGTCGCCAGGGTAAAGTCACCAACTCCATTGGTTGAATTTGCCTGCGCTAATTGGAGCGCGATCGCCGACGGGCCGCGCGAATTTATCGCGAGGAAATTCTGGGCCACGCCTTCGACTTGAACTTCGACATTCGGAGCAAGTCCGATACTGACGCTAATCACACCTGCACGCGTCAGGTCACCAGTCAAACCCGAAAGCGGAAACTTTGCTCCCTGGACAAAATCAATGCCCACTCCAATTCGCAATGAACCGGGAGGAATGATATCGACATCTTCCGTGATTAAGGGACGCTGCTGCGCGCGCGCGATCAATGGAATGCTGCACGCAAAACAGAACGCGCAGATCAATCGGACAGATTTGTTCAGGAAGTTCATAAAGCTGGACAAAACGGATTGTAGTGGTGTTGCCCGCACGCGTCAAACAAAAACTTCGCGATCAGTCTCCCCGTCAAGGGGTCAGGCTTGCGATTTTTGCGATTCTGCCCTGTCAGGAATTCTAATGGCTGAGAATCGCAAAGATCGCAAGCCTGACCCCCGGGGCTGCCCGGTCTAACCGTGTCCCGCTAACGATCTTCGCATCGACGACCTCACCCGCTGGATTTATTCTCACTTCTATTTGAAGGCTCGAATTCGTCTTGTTGAGCAGCGTGAGTTCAAATGAAAAGACTGGGACCGCCTTGAACACTTTCGGTTGAACACTGAAAACAACAAACTGGGGTCAGGCTTGCGATTCTTGCGATTCTACCTCGGAGGCGCAGTATTCCCTGGCAATTTCAGCCGCCATATGACGAGCGTCCAAATCATCCACCAGCTTCAGTCTAACTGAATCGGCTCGTCGACTAAGAGCTGACATGCTGATGCCGGTAATCTCACAGAGCGTTTTCCTGCTGGCGCCCAGCTGCAATCCAATCAGGATTAGCATTTCTTTCGCGTTCACCGCTGCAGCACTTTTCCCCCGACCACAGAACTCGCCTCTGGATATTCGGCAAATCCTCTCCACCGCAACCAGCAGTCGATGCGGTTGAAATTCGCACTTCGCCTTTGGGTTCTTCTTCGAGCCAACTGTTTCTCGCCTCGACTCACCGATCCGGTGAATAGTCGCATCAACAAACTCGTCCGTGCCCAGGATCTGCTCGTCGTTTGATGTATAGAATTCTTCACGGTGACCGTGCTTCAATCCTGCGGCCACAAATTCCTTATACCTCTGGCGGGCGATCTCTTTCATTACGCCGAAGTGGCGCAGCACCGAATCAACCTGGACAATCCCAGTGGGCACCATACCGAGATAAGCACGATGGCTGCTGTATTCGTAGTCCTCAGGGTTGTTCACGATCCCGGCGCGCACCGGATTAAGGTGGATATATCGCACCAGTTCACTCAGGTAGCGATCGCTCTGACAGAGTACTGCTTTATATCGGCCCTGCAATAAGTGCCCGACGCGCTTGTATCGCCGATTGTAATATTGAGCATAACCGGTCAACAGCCGATGCATTATTTGACCGATTGCACTTCTCTGTCTTTCGATCAACAGATGCACATGGTTCGGCATCAGGCAATAGGCGTAGAGGAAAAACGGTAACCTGTTGTTTTGAACTGCGATAAGCGCTATAAACTTCTCGTAATCCTCGGGTGAACTAAAGATCTGCCGGCGATTGTTGCCGCGCGTGATCACATGATAGAGACCACCTTCGACCTCGGCGCGCGCTTTCCTTGGCACTAGGCGCGGATACTAATCCGCACAAGAGTTAGGCGTCAAATGACTTTTTCAGAGACGGCGTTGTCGCTCCAAGATGATTCTCACTGAGCGAGATTTATCATTCTTGGCAAAATCTTTGCCAAGCTGACACTCGCGGTTCAGTGGAACTGGAGAATCGCAAACCTGACCCCGGGTTTTTTCTTGTGTGCTAGTATTCATCGAAACCCGAATCAGATGAGGCTAAACAAATGAAGAGACTTTGCACGGCAACTCTGACCGTCCTGACGCTTTCTCTTTCAGTTATTCTCCAGGCCCCTGGAGTTTTCTCCCAGGAACCGGGGAACGCCGCCAGCAAATCGATTTCGATTTCAGGTCTAAAGAGTTCCGTCACGGTCCGTCGGGACGAACGCGGCATCCCTTATATTGAAGCCGCCAACGACGAAGATCTTTACTTTGCCCAGGGTTATATCACGGCGAGCGATCGACTCTGGCAGATGGATCTTTTGCGGAGGACGGTCCGCGGCGAGCTGGCGGAGATTTTCGGCTCCGGCGCGTTATCGCAAGATAAACTCCACCGCACCTTTGGATTCGGCCGAATCATCGACGAAAATGCTACTCGCCTGACCGGAAAACTGAAGGTTGCTCTCAATGCGTATGCGCAAGGCGTCAACGCTTATATCGCCTCACTTACGCCCCAAACCTTGCCGCCCGAGTTCGGTATCCTGCAATACAAACCACGACCCTGGATGCCTGCGGATTCACTCGCTGTCGGAAAGCTGCTGGCCGAATATCTTTCTAACACCTGGCAACTGGATGTCATGCGCGCATCGCTCGCGACCCTGCCCAGCGAAAAACGCGCGGCATTGTTACCGGAAGTGTCACCGCTCGATGTGCTTGTGGTGGGCGGTGATGGCAAGCAAACGAAAACTGAGACTCAGGGTCTTCGATTACCTGCAGCCCCGCCCCCCGCTCTGTTAGCCGAACTCAACAAGTCGATTGAGGATCAACGGCGATCATTTGAACGTCTCGGGTTTCCATCACGGCCACTCGAATCGCTCGAAGCCAGTAACAATTGGGTCGTGTCGGGCAAGCGAACCGCTTCGGGCAAGCCTTTGCTGGCTAATGACCCGCATATACCCGCGGCAGCGCCGGGTGTCTGGCATATTGTCGAATTGTCGAGTCCGGGTATCCACGCTGCCGGAGTCACCTTCCCCGGCGCGCCGGGCATAGTCCTGGGGCACAACGATTTCATCGCGTGGGGCGCGACCAATCTTGGACCTGACGTCCAGGACGTTTATGCGGAGAAATTCGACAAAGATAATCCGCGGAAGTATCTGACACCTTCCGGTTGGCGAGACGCAGAAGTTCGCAAAGAAGAAATCAAGGTTCGCAAGGGCTTCGGTGATCCCTCGACCGACACGGTGACCATGGATGTAATCGTCACCCGTCACGGGCCGATTGTTTTGGAGAAAGACTCGACCCGCTACGCTTTGCACTGGCCGGCGCTCGACCCTGAAACAATGGAGTCCGCGGGATTATTTGAAGCGAACCGCGCGCGAAACTGGAAAGAGTTTACTGAGGCCCTCAGTCACTACAGCGGCCCGACGCAGAACTTTGTGTTTGCCGACGTGAATGGACACATCGGTTATTACGGGGCCGGCCGGATCCCAATTCGTAAGACAGGCGACGGCAGCGTTCCCTATGATGGCGCGACTGATGAAGGCGAATGGACTGGTTACCTTTCCTTTGACAAACTGCCGCACGTTTACGATCCGGGGGCAGGAATTATTGTCACGGCCAATCAAAGGGTCGTGGGCACTGATTATCCTTACTTTCTCAGTCATGCATGGGCGCAACCCTATCGCGCGCGCCGGATCTTTAGCCTGCTTTCCGAGAAACAAAAGCTGACGATTGATGACTTTCGCAGGATTCAGGGCGATGTCTATTCTTATCCTGCGGCGGTGTTCGCCCGCGCCGCGGTCAAGACCTTAAAAGCATCTGCCGGGAACGATGAAAAGCTGAATTCCCTGTTAGTGGATTTCGAAAAGTGGGACGGTATGTTGACGATCGAATCGCGCGCCGCTCTGCTGTCCACTCAAATGCGTTCAGCATTTCGCACGAGAGTTCTGACGGCGGCGCTGGGACCAGAGCTGATGAAGAGTTATGTCTGGCCGGAAGCAGACACGCTTATCGATCGCGTGCTCGAAACCCAACCGCGCGAATGGTTGCCGAGCGAATTCACGAACTATGCCGATCTATTCCGCGCTTCGTATTCGGACGCAAAGCAGGCCGTGACGAAATCGCTGGGCGCTGATGAATCGCAATGGACCTGGGGAAGCCAAACAAAGGCCCGCTTCCCTCACCCGCTGGCGGCTGCGCCTTTTATTGGCGTCCGCTTCACGATTCCGCCAATGCCTCAAAATGGCGCCGGCCAAACAGTGAATGTGGGCGCCAGCGTTTCTATGCGGCTGATCGCCGACACCAGCGACTGGGACAAATCGTTGAATGGTGTTCCGTTGGGCGAATCAGGATTACCGGACAGTCCACACTGGAAAGATCAACTCGATGATTGGCGGAATGTAACGCCGCGGCCGGTAGCCTTTAGCAAGGTCGCGGTTGAGAAAGCGACAAAAGAAACCGTCGTCCTCGAGCCAAAATGAAAGAGAGCGATGGGAAACGGGAGCGAGAAGTGGCGCGTCTTCATTGCCATCGAGATACCGAAAGAGATTCGCCAACGCATTGCTCAGCATATCGCGAGCTTGCGGGACGAAGCGCCTGACGTCCGCGCGTCATGGAATCGCGAGGAGAACGTTCATCTCACCTTAAAATTTCTCGGCGATGTTTCAATCAATCGGCTGGAAGTTTTGTCGCAAGCCGCCAAACACTCCGGGAGCCCAGGAGTGCTTTGGATCGGGATCGAGGATCCCGCCGGCGCCTTAAATCGATTGTACGATTCACTTGAAGAGAATTGCGCGCGCGCCGGCTTCCCCCGCGAGGAGCGCAGATTTAATCCTCATCTGACTATTGCGCGCTTACGCCAGCCACAGGGAGCTCGACGCCTGGCCGATCTCCACCAGCAGAAAGGATTTGAGAAGGCGGTGTTTTTGGCGAGCGATCTATTGCTGGTCAGAAGCGAGTTGTCGTCCAATGGATCTCGTTACACCACCCTGGCACGGCATGCATTTGTCGCATGTTAAGTCTTCAATTGCCGCGGCGGTGGCGGCTGGGAATCTCCGGACGAACGACTTTCACCGGTCTCTGAAAACATTTCTTTAATCGTTCCCACCGCGGAAAGCATAGTCGATGTTTCCACCGGCATGAAGATTACTTTCGCGTTGTTGCTTTTGGTCATGTCACGGAGACTTTCGATGTAACGTGTGGTGATCAGGTACTGCGCTGGATTTCCATGTTCCTGCATCGCCTGAGCAACTTGCGCGATGGCCTGTGATTCCGCTTCCGCCTGGCGCAGGCGCGCTTGCGCCAGACCTTCGGCCTGCAGGATGTTCGATTGTTTCTCGCCTTCGGAGCGCGTCACGGCTGCCTGCTTTTCGCCTTCGGCGCGAGTGATCGCCGCCTGCCGCTCGCCTTCAGCCTGCAAGACAAGGGCGCGACGATTCCGTTCCGCGGTCATTTGCTTCTCCATCGTCACCCGCACGTCTTCGGGTGGATTGATGTTCTTCACATCGACGCGGGTAACTTTCACGCCCCACTTGTCCGTGGCTTCATCGAGAATCAGTCTTAGCTTTGAATTGATTTGATCACGTTGCGAGAGCGTGTGATCCAAATCCATGTCGCCCATCACGGCGCGCATGCCGGTAATCGTCAACTGCACGATACCGCCGACCAGATCATTCATCTCATAGACAGCTTTGATGGGATCGGTGATCTGCCAGTAAACAACTGAGTCGACGTGAATCGTTACGTTGTCACGGGTAATCACGGGCTGCGGCGGCAGGTCGATGTATTGTTCGCGCAAATCGATGGAAGTAACGCCTCCCCGCGTGTTTGTCCAATATACGGCACGCGGCTTATCGAGGAACGGCACCAGGATATTCAAGCCACCTGACGCCACCCGGCTAAAGCGGCCGAGTCGCTCGACCAGCATGACCGTGGCCTGCGGCACAATCTTAATTGTCTTTACTGCAACTATCAGCAATACGATGCCGAGGAAGAAAAGAAAAAACAGCAATAGAAACATTGGCAGCACACCAGCATCACCTTGCAGCAAGATCACACCTGTGGACGTCATGATTCACCTCCGAAGCGCCTGGGCGCCCGTTCCAAAGACATTTGAGCGTGCAAACTATAGCGAATGCGCTTTTCGAATGAAAGCGGAAGGTTAACTTGCGGGCGAACCAGCGGCTAAAGAGCAGGCACCGACCATCCGCCGAGACCTTGCTCGATTAGACTTGCCACAGATAAGACCGCATGTTCTGCGAAAGGTCGGCCGATTATCTGGACGCCGATCGGTAGTCCTTCTGCCGTTCGGCCTGCGGGAACAGCCACGCTTGGAAATCCGAACACGTTGAAGGTTTGCGAATAGCTAAAAGCGCGAAACACGCTGATCGATTGCTTGTTTACCTCGAGGCGTTGCGTGCCATGCAGCCAGGCGCTGGTCGCGCCGACCGGCGCAATAATGATTGGCGTTCGTTTCATCCATCGAAGCAGTTCCTCCCGCGTTCTTTCCCGCTCGACGATGGCGCTGGCGAGATGTTCAGCGGAGTCGATCCTCGCCTCGCGGGTTGCATTCTTTTTTCGATTACGACCAAGGATGGCTGCGACCTGTGGTCCAGCCTCGTCCTCGCGTCCGCGATAGGATTCCGCGAACTGATTCGCCACGTATGCAGAAAACAAATTCATCCAAAGCTCAAAGCCCTGTGAAACTCCGGGAGGAGTGCGTTCCTCAATTTTCCAACCGGCTTCGCGCAGAACCCCAACCGAGCTCTGCACCGCTTTTGCAGTTTCCTTGTCGACAGGCGAAACACCGTCGTCGACATACCAGACCGCGCGGCGCTCGCCGGCAGCATCCTCGTCCATGAAACTCCTTCCGGCAAAGTTGTCCGCCATAACTTCGAACAGCAGCATTAGATCAGCGATTGTCCGTGACAGCGGGCCAATAGCGGCTCCGAGGGACAACGGTCCAGCGACCGCGGGCGTATGCCCATCGACAGGAACCCGGCCGCTGGTTGGCTTCAATCCCACAATCCCGCAGAAATGGGCCGGCAGCCGGATCGATCCGGCCAGGTCGCTTCCTATGCCCGCTGGAGAAAGACAAGCAGCAATGGCCGACGCTTCGCCTCCGCTCGAACCGCCGGCGGTGCGATTTAGATCATAGGGATTATTTGTTCGCCCAAAAACTCGATTGTCACTTTCGTAATAAGCTGCCATTTCGGCGACGTTCGTTTTGCCGACGATTATCGCGCCGGCGGATTTCAATCTCTCCACAGCCGTAGCGTCTCGATCCGCCACGTTATCCGCGAGCAAAGTCGACCCGCTCGTCGTGCGCAAACCCTTTACATCAATCGTGTCCTTGATCGTTAGCGGCAGGCCGTGCAGGAGGCCGACCTGGTCTCCCCGGGACAATCTTGCTTCAGCGGCGCGTGCTCGATCAATCGCGTCATCAGCGAGGGTGACGATCGCATTTAGAGAAGGATTGATTTGATCGATTCGTCTCAAGTGGGCCTCGACAACTTCGACCGGCGACACGGTGCGCAATCGAATCAACCTCGCGAGTTCCGTGGCTGATAAGCCTGTCAGATCGTTGGACAAAGCTGGACTCTCCCTTGGGCGTCTCGGAGAAAGCTCGATAGGACAAGCACGTTTATAGCAGCCAGAGCGCTGCTGTTGCCATCCGCCGCGGGAGTGAAATCAGAGTTTAGGCACCTGCGGCGCTTTGAAAAAGATTGACCGTTGAACTATAAACATTCGGCGCGGACGGCGCTCAACTAATTTCAAATATTCAGAGATTTCCATTAAGAGTCTGTCTCAATCGAAAGGATCCGTAGATGGGAGCACGAAAAAAGATTACGGTTGTCGGCGCCGGAAATGTTGGCGCGACTGCGGCGCACTGGCTTGCGGCAAAGGAACTGGGCGACATAGCGCTGATTGATATCATCGAGGGCGTTCCCCAGGGAAAGGCTTTGGATCTGGCAGAAGCCGCACCCGTCGAGGGCTATGACGTGCGGCTTGTCGGAAGTAATGGATACGATGAAACCGCGAATTCAGACGTCGTCATTATCACTGCAGGTTTGGCGCGCAAGCCGGGCATGAGCCGCGACGATCTACTGCGCACCAACGCGGACATCGTCGGTAAAGTTGTCGACGAGATTGTCAGCCGTTCACCGAATTCAATTTTGATCATCGTCTCAAATCCCCTGGACGCGATGTGCCAGGTCGCATTGCGGCGTTCAGGATTTCCCAAGCACCGGGTTGTTGGGATGGCCGGCGTGCTTGATTCAGCCCGGATGCGCTGCTTTCTGGCCGAGGCACTCGATGTCTCGGTCGAGAATGTCACGGCGTTTGTGCTGGGCGGTCATGGGGACACGATGGTTCCGCTGCCCCGCTATTCAACCTGCGCCGGAATTCCAGTGACCGAATTACTCCCGAAGGAACAGATCGACGCCATCGTGAAGCGCACTGCCGGCGGTGGCGCAGAGATTGTCAATCTATTGAAGTCCGGCTCAGCATATTACGCTCCTTCGGCAGCGGCTGTTGAGATGACTGAGTCCATCCTGAAAGACAAGAAGAAAATCCTGCCTTGCGCTGCCTACCTTGAAGGCGAGTATGGCATCAATGGATTATACGTCGGCGTTCCCTGCAAGCTCGGTGCTCGCGGTCTCGAGCAAGTGATCGAGATTACCTTAACTGCTGAAGAGCGCATTGCTTTGCAGAAAAGCGCAGCGGCAGTTCAGGAGTTGGTCGACATTCTGGGCATTTGAACTGGAAGGTCTCGCAATGATTAGCGCGAATGCGCCGAGCTCAATTCTTTGTTTATCTTTGGCGATTCTGTTATGGCAGGGTTCCTCCTGTCACTCGTCGAATTTAAATATGGCTAACAATCAGGCCCGCAACCAAAATGCAAACGCCGCTGCGAACGCTGACGCGAGCAGAGCCGGCGCGCCCGGTGAGGGCGTATTGGGCACCTGGGGCGGTCCGCACATCAATCTGGAAGTAAATGAAAGCGGAGGCGAGCTAAATTACGACTGTGC
>WNGL01000880.1_pt1 | contig 61117 bp, 63 predicted proteins | sample 5400591 | NCBI WGS metagenome assembly WNGL01 (sample SAMN13153377, study PRJNA577476) | soil metagenome | isolation source: 80 cm soil or saprolite under Garry oak tree replicate 1 | place: USA:California | collected 2016-06-15 | reverse complement strand
CGATTCACCGACGAGTGCGAACACCACCTTGGCTCTGCAATTCTTTGACGGGGGAAATCCGAAGTGAAGCAAGTGAAAGTGGCAAGCAGATTTCTGATTGCGGCGGTAATGACCGTCGCCGCGCTATTGTCAACGTCGATGGCGCAGCAGCCGCTAAAGGTCATCGGCTTCATGACCGACTTCGACGTGAGGGACGATGCGGTCGGCATCTGCAAAGCAGTCATGGAGGGCGTCGCTCCCGGAGTGCGCGTCCTCGACATCACGCATCAAGCGGAGCCGTACAACATCGCGATGGGCGCTCGCTTTCTGGCTGGATCGGCGCCATATTTTCCCAAGGATGCGGTCTTCGTCGTAGTCATCGATCCCGGCGTGGGCTCGACGCGCAAAGCCATCATCGCCAAATCTCGTGCAGGACAGTTTTTCGTGCTCCCTGACAACGGCCTTCTCACGCTCGTGCAAGATCGCGACGGAATCGTGGAGGCGCACGAAATTACCAATCCGCGGTGGATGATTGGCTCCGGCATTTCCTCGACATTTCATGGCCGCGACATTTTCTCGCCCGCAGCGGCGCATGTGTCCCGAGGCGATGACTGGACGGAGGCTGGTCCTGCGCTGGACGTAAGCAAGCTGGTGCGGCTCGATCTGAAAGACGCAACGCTCGACGAGAAGGGCCTGCACGGGCAGGTGCTCGGCACAGATGGCCCATATGGCAATCTCATTCTCAATGTGCCTGCGGAGACGTTTGCGAAACTCGGCTACAAACTCAACGATCAGGTTCCCATCACACTCGATGGCAAGAACTATACTTTTCCGCTGGTGAAGACGTTCAGCGACGTGCCGGTGGGCAAGGAACTTTTCTTCATCGACTCGCGCGGCCGTCTCTCGATCGGTATCAATCAGCAGAACTTCTCGGAGACTTACAAGGTTGGCGAAGGCGCGGGACTAACGATTCCAAAGAAATAGCAGGCTTACCCAATGAGGATGATTGCGATGATGAAAACAGTTCCGCGAAGCCTTTTGCTGATTGCGGCAATTGCAGGCACAGCTTTTTCGGCAACTCCGCAACAACCCTCGCATCACTGGGCCATCGTGGTGCACGGAGGCGCCGGAGTCATCGAGCGCTCAGCACTCGGTCCCGAGGCCGCGGCAGCCTATCGCGCCTCGCTCAAGCAAGCGACAGAGGCTGGAGCCAAGGTGCTCGACGGCGGAGGTTCGTCGCTCGACGCAGTTGAGACGGCTCTCAAGATTCTTGAAGACGATCCGCTTTTCAATGCGGGCCGTGGTGCCGTGTTCACCGCCGAAGGCAAAAATGAATTGGACTCCTCGATCATGGACGGCGCAACTCTCAAGGCCGGAGCCGTGGCCGCGGTCACGCGAACTCGCCATCCCATTAGCCTGGCGCGGGCAGTGATGGAGAAGTCGCCGCACGTGATGCTCATCGGCGCGGGCGCCGATGCTTTCGCGGGCCGTGTCGGCCTCGAGCAGGTGGATCCCAGTTCCTTTTTCACCGAGAGCCGCTGGCAGGCGCTGGTGAAGCAACTCACCAAAGACGGCCGCCCGGTGCCACCGCGCCCCGCAGGCGCACCCCCGCCGGGGCCAACGGTGCCTGTCGCACAAATTGAGGAGTCGCCCGACACACACCGCTACGGCACGACTGGCGTTGTCGCGCTCGATCGGAAAGGCAACATCGCCGCAGGCACATCAACGGGCGGCATGCAGGCCAAGATGCCGGGCCGGGTTGGCGACTCGCCGATCATCGGCGCGGGAACTTATGCGTCGAACCAGTCCTGCGCGGTGTCGGGGACGGGAACTGGCGAGTACTTCATCCGCCTCGGTGTGGCGCGCGAAGTATGCAACCTCGTGTTATTCAAAGGGATGAAACTGCAGGAGGCCGCGGACCACGTGATTCACAAAGAGTTGGAGGCGCTGCACGGCGACGGTGGAGTAATCGCGATCACTCCGGACGGGCAACTGGCTTGGAGCTTCAATACTCCCGGCATGTTTCGCGCACGGTTAGTAGAAGGCGGCAAATTGGAAACCGGAATCTTTAACGACGAGCCGTGAGCGCGTTGACTCGATCAAGTTACAATGATCGCAATATATGCCAGTCGTTTTTCGGGAGCGCGGCTTCAGGTTTTTCTTCTATTCCAATGAAGGATCGCCTCGTGAACCAGTCCACGTCCATGTTGAAAAGGATCAATTGGAGGCAAAATTCTGGCTGAGACCGGCGATTCAAGTAGCCTACAATGATGGCTACGATGCCCGAACTCTTCGTGAGTTGATCGGGATCGTCGAGACCAACAGGGAGCGGATCGAAAGGGCATGGAATGAGTTCTTCGGTTAGCGCAACGCGAGTTCGTTTCGATGCGGACAGCATGTGGGTCGATCTGAGCGACGGCCGGACGATCGGCGTGCCGTTGGCATGGTTCCCCAAACTACTGCGGTGCACGACTGAGGAGCTCGAGCAGGTAAGGATTGGCAGTCGCGGTCTGCATTGGGATGCGGTGGATGAGGACGTTTCCATCGCCGGCCTCCTCGCAGGGCTGGGAGATCAGAGCGCCAGCAAGAACTTCGCTGCCTGAAGCGCACCATGCCGCTTGCGCTTTCATCGCCATCCGTCCGCCAGTATGCAAGTTGGAATGGACTGTCCGCATGACGCTGAAATTCACGACATCGTATATCGAAGACTCGCTGGCGCTATTCCGCTACTACAAAAAGCTGGCTGAGCGGGCGATGGAGCAGGTCACCGAGCCACAGCTTTTCGAGGTGCTCGATGACGAATGCAACTCCATCGCGATCATCGTCAAGCACCTGACGGGCAACATGCGATCGCGGTGGACTGACTTTCTGACGACCGATGGCGAGAAGCCGACCCGGAATCGTGACAGCGAATTCATCGATCCGCCGGCTACACGCGAGACTTTGCTTCGTGATTGGGAAGAAGGCTGGAACTGCGTATTCCATGCTCTCGAGCCTCTGACCGATACCGATCTTGGACGCACTGTCACCATTCGCGGCGAGGCGCATTCGGTCATGCAGGCAATCAATCGCCAATTGGCGCACTATCCGCATCACGTGGGCCAGATCGTGCTGCTGGCCAAGCATTTCGCGGGCACAGAATGGAAATCGCTCAGCGTGCCGCGCAACAAATCGGCGGAGTTCAATCGCAAGGTCGCGTCGGGCGAAGCGAGCCAGCGATAGCAAACTCAGAGCCTGTTATTAACTTTCCCACGGGCGGCGCTGGTTGCCAATTTTTTCTCATATCGAGGAGTGAGGAGCGACGCATACCGGGTGTCTGCTAGCGATGAGCGACAAAGAGATGAGGAAAATTGGCACCAGCCCTTCGGGTTGCGGCGCAAATCGGGCCACACTTTGTTGTCGGCCTCGACGGTGGACCCGCCACAGCCTTCGACCTCCGCCGCGTCTGGCCCGATTTTCGCTCGCAACGCCGCCTGCGCGAAAGTTAATAACAGGCTCTAAGGCCATCCCCGAGAGGATGGCCTTAATGTTTTCGATTCGAATGGCCTTATTGCGCGGTCGCGCCGCTCCGGGCTTCAGCCTTTTGCGCAAGCACCTTATGAGCGGTGTCTTCAAGAGCCTGGGCTTCGGGCAGAAATGTCAGCGCCTTCTGGATCATCGGATCCCAGTCGGCCATCACGTGCAATCCCTGCAACTGTCCAAATTGGCTGGTCACGATTTTTTCCTTGATGCTGGTCTTCAGCCAATCCGAAACGCCGTTGATATCTGCCTCCGTCCAGGGAATGCTCTGGCTGGTGAGGTACTGCTTGAACTCGCCTAGCGCGGCATCGTCCACCTGGAAATTCTTGTCCACAGTCCGGTTAGACAGGTAGTGCGCGGCAAAGTGGAAGATAACTCCTTTGCTGGGATCGAGCAACACGTCCTGGAAATGATTTGACTTGGGGCTTTCGATCTTTTCGTCCGGCGTAATGCCTCCGCCGCCGTAAACCGTGCGACCCGAGTCGGTAAATTTCACTTCACGGTTGGTCGCGTTGTTCGGCGATGCGCCGGCATGGTTGTAATAGTAGTCGTAGAGCGAAACCCCAGTGTAGTTTCGCTGGATGAGCCTGCCCGAGGGCGTGTAGTAGTGATAGGTGGTCAGCGCGAGCCCGGTGTTCTGGCTGAGGTTATACACGGTCTGCACCAGTCCCTTGCCAAATGTGGTTTCACCCACAATCAAGGCGCGGTCGTGGTCCTGCAGGGCGCCGGAGACAATCTCTGCCGCGGAAGCCGTATTGCGATTGACCAGCACCACAATCGGGAATGTTTTGCCATCGTTTCCATGGGTGGCGGTGTAGTTCTGGTCAGGATAGGCGCGGCCACGCTGCGACACGATGCCCTGACCCTTGCTGAGCAGGTGATCGCAAACCTCAACTGCCTGGCTAAGCAAGCCGCCCGGGTTGCCGCGGAGATCGAAGACCAAGCCCTTCAGGTTAGGGAAACTGTCAATCGCTTCGTTGACTTCCTGTGCGGTGGTTTCCTGAAACTGGGTCAGGTGAATATATCCCACGCCCGGACGAATCTCGTATTTCAAATCCACGGATGGATGCGGAATCTCATCGCGCACCAGATCAAAGACGAGGGGCTTTGCCTGACCTTCGCGAACCATCGCAACTTGAACGTGGGTCCCCTTGGGTCCCTTGAGCGATTTCGCGACGAGGTCGGAGGTCATGCCCTCTGTGGGCTTGCCGTCGATGGCCGAGATGATGTCACCGGGGCGAATGCCGGCGCGAAACGACGGTGTGCCCTCGTAGGGCGTAATGACGTACACCTTATTGTTCTGCTGCTGGATGACCATGCCGACGCCGTAGTAGTGGCCGCGCTGATCTTCGCGCATCTTGGCGTATGCCTTCGGGTCGTAGAAGTTGGAATGCGGATCGAGTACGCGTAGCATTCCCGGAATTGCGCCGTCGTAGATTGCAGCGTCGGCCTTGTCGCCTTCGATGGGTTCTGCGTAGTTCTGTTCTACGAGGGAATAGACGTCAGTGAACGACTTGAGACTGTCGCGAATCTGGCTCTCATCCTGCGATGACTGTGCCCCGACCTTGCGCTGCAAAACGCTGCCCGCAATGGCGCAAACGGCGAAGAAGACGATCAGGCTGAATAGGGCCCGGCGAGCAGGGGAATTCATAGGCGGAAGGAACCTCCGGACAGTGCGCGAACAGGCGGCTTCGAGGGACCTCGCAGGCCAATCCTAGGCTTAAAGTATAGCACTGGCTTGTTTGACGCTGGCGACGAGCATTCGGGTAGCCCTGGCCTTTTTGCAGGTGGGCCCTGCAACGCACGGGACGGACGGAATTCTCGCCGATTCGGCACGAAGTGAACCTTCTCGTCGCCTATGTTGCTCTCCAGCCATTTACAATGACGTCTATGCCTCAGGTAGCAGTCAATTGCCGCCTGCCATATGTGCCCAATTATGACTCCTAATGCTTTTCGCATCCCCGCTGCATACTCGCTCGCCGCAATCCTGCTTGCAACTTTCTCTTGGGCGCAGGCCCGTCCTGCATCTCCGGAAAGCCCATACGGGGGCACTACGGTTGAGGAGATCATTGCCCGCATCAACGACCAGATTATTACCCGGACTGACTATGAACGCTCCCGTAACGAACTGGATCAGGAGGCCCGGCAGCGCGGCGCCTCGATGCAGGAGATTTCAGAGGGACACAAGGATCTGCTGCGGAACCTGATTGACCAGCAACTTTGGCTTGCCAAGGGCAAGGAACTCGGGATGACCGGCGAAACCGAATTGGTCAATCGGCTCAACGAGATCCGCAAGCAATACAACTTGGCCACCATGGAAGATCTGGAGAAGGCCGCCAAGGAGCAGGGCGTCTCGTTCGAGGATTTCAAGGCCAATATTCGCAACCAGATCGTCACCCAGGAAGTCATGCGCGACCAGGTCGGCCGCAAGATTGCGCCGACGCCGGGCGAGATTCAGCGCTATTTTGAGGCGCACAAGCAGGAATACTCGCAGCCGGAAAGTGTAAGGCTGAGCGAAATCCTGGTTTCGACGGGTACAACGCCCGACGATCAGCAAAAGCTTGCCGACGCAAAGGCCAAGGCCGATGACATCGAGGCCCGGCTGCATGCTGGCGGCGACTTTTCACAACTGGCCCGCAGTTTCAGCGAGGGCACCACGGCCGCTTCGGGCGGCGATCTCGGTCAATACAAACGCGGTCAGCTCGATAAGCTCTTTGAAGACAAGACTTTCGTCCTCAAGACGAGCGAATATACCGAACCGATTCGCACCAAACAGGGCTTCGTCATTCTGAAAGTCGTCCAGCACGTTCCGGGCGGTGTTCCCGAGTTCAAGGACGTCGAGCAAGACGTGGAACAGGCCTATTTCATGGCCAAGATGGACCCGGCAAATCGTGCCTATCTGGCTAAATTGCGCGATGAGGCAGCAATCTACATTAAGCCCGGCTACGAAGACAGCGCGGCCACCGCCAGCGAGAAGCATCCGAGCATCACCTTCAGCGCTTACACGCCGCCTACGGCAAAGAAGAAGAAAAAAGTTGAGCGGACCCGATTCCGCGAGACGACGCACACCTTCCGGCAGAAGTCGGCGCAGCCTGCACCTGCTCCAGCAGAGCAGGCGGCGGCAACTCCGGCAGCCAAGCCTGAAAAAGCCAGCAAGAAGAAGGGTAAAACGACCGATCAGGCTTCCATGAAGCCCGGCAAGAAAGAAAAGATCCGCTTCGGTAAAGCGCCACAGCAGACTTTGCCGACCGCGCCGTCTGGAGCCACTGAAGACGCGGGAGCTCCTTCGCAAGTGGCCGCGAATGCTGCGGCCGAGCCGGATAATCCGCTGGAGAATACGGCTAAGCCGGACAAGAAAACCAGATTCAGCGCGCGCGCAAAACTCCCGAAGCAGCCAAAGCCGAAAGGTCCGCAATTGGATCCTGGAGCTCCGCCGCCACCTGACGCCGCTGAGGTTGCGGATCAACAGTCGCAGGCCGGTCCGCTGGGCCTGGGCGGGAACACCACAGCGAAGAAGAAAAAGAAGTCCACGACAACCGGCGACAAGACCCGGCTAAGCGATAAGAAAAAGACTGAGCCCGAAGAGCCAGCCGCAGGACAAGCGCCGTTGGGTCCGGCTCCGCAGTCAACCCCGGCACCGGTTCCGACGCCTCCCGCGCCCGCGACTCCGGAGGCGACTCCGCCACCGCAACGCTAAATGTTGATCGTATGAAAACGCCGGGCTTGGGATTTCAATCCCAGGCCCGGCGTTGTGTTTGGGCGGGTTCAAAATGTTCCACGTGGAACATTTTCGCTTCGCTGTGGAAAACAAATACTTCCCAAATTTGCAGATTATATGGGCTGTTTGTGAAAGCGGATTCGCAGGGGCTGCCATCCTTGGCAAACACTTTTCTCCGGACTGCTCGCGTAGCAAACTACGAAGGCAGCTTCTTTTCGAAGACCTGCGACACCTTGACCAGCTGGTAGCCGCTGCCCGTGTAGAAGCGATGAGCGTCAAGGCGGGTACTGCGTGAAGTCACCCGGAGCGTCGAGACTTGACGCTTTCGACTCCAGGCTTCGGCTGCCTGGCAGAGCTGGCGGCCGATGCCATTGCCGCGTACCCCTTCCTTGACCACCAGTCCGCCAATCAGCGCAAAAGGCGGCGATTGCAGACGGCGCTCAATCGAAACTTCAATCCAGCCGACGACCGTTTCGCCAAGGCATGCAACGAAGGCAGTCTGCCTTTCCTCTTCAGCGGCGAACAACCGAATCCATCGCGAAACTTCACCTTCCGAGCGCTCATAGCCAAGCTGCTGGATGAGAAGGCTGACCTCCGGAGCATCGCGCTGCTCCATGCGGCGGACGATCGCTTTATGCGCAGAAAAGATCTCATTCATCACGACCATAATCGCATGGACTTGGCCACGCTTTTTGATGCGTTCTCCCTCTTGCTGTATGCTGACCGGCAGAATGAAGGACATCTATATTGCCGATCTCGCAGGATTTGACGAAAGCAGACCATTCGATAGCTTCTTCCTGGTTTTGCATAAGCAGCAACGGACGACCAAAACAAATAAGCCATATTTGAACCTGATTCTGGGCGACAAGACGGGCCAAATTGAGGGGCGGGTCTGGGATCCCGGCGATCCGCGGATTGCGAAGGAATTTGAACGCGGAGACATCGTCAAGATTCGCGGCTGCGTTTCTCGCTTCGACGACCGCCTGCAAATGAAAGTGGATCAGTTGCGCAGGGCTGCGGCAGGCGAGGCGGACAAGACCGATCTGCTGCCCAGCACCACGTACGATGTGAATGAACTGTGGAGGCAACTCCTCGGTTTTGTGGACAGCTTCACCGATCCGCATCTGAAGTTGCTGCTGACGACGCTGCTTGCCGATGCGGGGCTGGCGCAGGCTTACCGCGAGGCTCCCGCCGCGAAACAACTGCACCATGCCTGGCTGGGCGGGTTGCTGGAGCATGTCGTGAGCCTGCTGACGCTGGCCGACCGCGTCGCGCCGCACTACCCGGTGCTGCACCGCGACCTCCTGCTCACCGGCGTCATTTTGCACGACATCGGCAAAGTGCGCGAACTGGCGTGGGACGTCGGATTCGAATACACGGTTGAGGGAACGCTGCTGGGCCACATTCAAATGGGGATGGAACTGACCGAGAAGACCATCGACAACCTGCCCGGTTTTCCGCCGCGTTTGCGCACGCTGGTGTTGCACATGATCCTGTCGCATCACGGCAAATTGGAGTTTGGCTCGCCAAAGCTGCCCATGATTCCCGAAGCGCTGGTGTTGAACTTTATTGACGATCTTGACGCCAAGATGCAGGCAGTGGCAGGCGAATTTGAAAGATCAGCACGCGAAGGCAAGGCGGCAGACGAGATGACCGGCAAAGTCTGGGCCCTCGATCAGCGGCAGATGCTGAATACGCGGGCGTGGCTGGGAGAAGGGACGAAAGACCGCTAAACACGAAGGGAGCCAATGAAGTTGCGAACGAACTGCCACGGATTGCTTCATTCAAGAGCTGGATGACAATTCCCACGCGAGACTCTTTTAACGGTCTGCGGAAAAAATCGCTGCCGATAGAAAAGCATCCCCCAGTGGCTAAAGCCACGCTCATTTTGCGGCTACTTATGGCACGGCTAAAAGCCGTGCCCTTTCAAAACATCGCGTTTTTCCGCAGCCTGTCTAACCTGCCCTCCACAGCTTGGGAAGGGCGGCTCGCCGGTTTTTTCTCTCGCCATTAATTTGGCCTAGACCTCACGCAAGAATTCCTAAGGCACGTTATTGAACTGCGCAGCGAGTTTTTTCAATGCTGCGTTTTCGCGGATAATTTCACCAGCCTCTTGACTGTGCAAAGCTATCTCTGCGGCGATTGAGCGACCGAGAATTCGCTGATCAATATTGCCAAACGATCCAGGCACCAGGCTTCCCAACCAACCGGCCCAGGCCGGGGTATGAGCGTTGCCGACAATGATGCCGGGGCGAAATATGGCGAGGCGGGCAAAGCCGACGTTACGCACGGTGTCTTCCTTCATGCCCATTACTCGCACATAACGAAACTGGCTGCGAGCTGTGCTTCCTGCCGCAGATAGCAGGCAAAACTGGGCGATTCCGGCGTCATGGCAGCCACGCGCAAAGGCACCGACGACGCCGACCTCAAGTCGTTGCAATTCTTCTTCGCTCCAGCGCATCGATCCAGAACCGACACCCACACAGCTCACGGCGCTGACGGGACCTTGGCTCAAAACTCCGCGGGCAAGGGCGGCAGTGCGCTCGGCAAAGTCAGCAGCGCCGGTATCAAGAACGACGTTGCGCACCCTCGATCGTGGCGCAATGGGCTTTCTGGTGACCATCACTACTTCCCGGCATTCCGAAGTTGCAAGCAGTTCCGCGACGGCTGCACCGCCTACTTGTCCGGTACCACCAAGGATAATCACGGCGAAATTTCGCTTCACAAATAGGACCTCTGCTTAGGTAAGGATGTGCCAGCCCCGATCGCCCCAAGAGGGAAGCATACTTGGTCTCGGTTCTAAATTGAACCAGTGAGGCATGGCTTTTCTCAATTGACGCTATCAGGCCATAGCGCTCATTGAACCGCACATCGTCATGTTTTTGGAGCCACAGCTGGGTGGTCGCCAACCCTTCCATAAGCCAGTTTCGGGTTATCCCCGTGTTCCTTGTTCTCCAATGGGCGCTTCTGATGTCCACCTGAATCGAAGATGACCAATCTGGGCCAATAAGGCTTTACTTTTAAGTGCCTGGACATAACAATTGTTCGGAGCCAAAGACAAAACAAAAACCATGGTCCGAAGGAGACTTGCATTTGAAGATCGCTGGGCAAGGCATCAAGTGGCGACAAGTGATAGCGGTAGCGATGATTGCAGTGCCATGGTTTCTTCGCGATGAGCTCGCAGGCAGAATGGAACAACGGGCAACCGATGCGCAGCAGGTGCTGACAGAAAAAGTCGAGCAGCAGGGGCAGCAACAGCAAACCAACGATCAGCGGGACCTGCTCCGTCGCATCGGGCAGATCCAGGCTCAACTGAGGCTGGTGGATGCCAAGGCCGACCCGAAGGTAAGCGAAGAAGATATTGCGGAGCAGACCAGGAAGTCCGACGACGAGTTTCTCGGCAATTTCTTTAAAGAAGCAGGCTCGGACCTGGACGACACCGCAAACAAGTTTGACGAACTCATGGGACGGGTGAAGCTGCCTTCTGCTCAGAATGATCAACTTAGCGGGGTCACCGCAGCAGCACACAAGACGGCCACTGATCTCGAGAGCTTCGATCCAAATGCCTCGGAGTCTGTGATTGATGCGCAGTTTAATGAGTTGTCCAAGACCCAGGACGAGCTGGTCGACGCATACGAGAAGCTATCGAACGCTGCCGAACAAGAACGTGACCAAAGCACGAAATATGCCAATATTGCGCGCGGGGTCGCCTGGGCCCTGACCGCAATTGGCACGGTGCTGATGGGCAACTGGAAAAAGCTACTTGGCGGGTCCGACGAGGAAGAGGAAGAAGACAGCAAGAAATAGTTGGCGGCCCTGGCTTTGCCTTTGCGGTAACCCAGCAGGCTGCAGCTCTAGGCCACGAACCAATCCCATTGCTCCTGAGTCAGCGGCACCACTGACAGCCGCCCGATAATGAGCAGGGGTGACTTCGCGAAGATCGGCTCTGCCTTGATTTCAGCCAGAGTCTTGGGAGTCTTGAGGCGCTTGCCAACCTTCACGCGGACAACCGGGATCTTGGGATCGGTGGGGTCTACCTTGACCACCGTGCCGGTGCCGACGGCAGTGCGTTCGTCGCCCGTGTGGTAGAAGATCCACTTTGTGCCCGCCTTCATCTCGCGCAGGAACTTGACGGCGGCAGGGGCGGTCACGCCATCCCATGCCGTCTCCTTGTCGCGGAGAAAGTCGTCAAAGGAATACACATCGGGCTCGGTTTTGAAGAGGAAGTAGGACATGCGCTCCATCGTAAGGGAAGAGACAGGGAGCAGGGAATAGGGAAAAGGGATTAGGGACTAGGGGCTAGGGGCTATGTCGCTGTAACACAAACTGGCAAGTTTAGCCGACACCATTGATTTCCAGATCGGAGAATTTCTGCGCGGCGGGATCATATAACGCGTGCCAGAAACAGGCGCCTCCGTCGACGACGAAAACAAGATGTTTATGCCATTCGTTTGGGTTGGCTGCCTGGTTGATGCAAAACGCATTGATGAAGATACGCTGTTTTCCCGCTTGGTCGATTGCCACATACTGCCTGAGGTAGCGATGGGGATCGTCGATATGTCTGCCTGAATTTTGCCCGTTTTCGGTGAGAGAGGATATCTGCGGCAAGTTCGTCTCGAGACTCTCGATATCCGCTACCGTGGGCTCCCAGCTTTGGACCTCGGCTTTGGAACCGCCTGTGACGAGCTTGGCGAACGCGGCTCCCTCGCTCGCAGGCAGGAGAACGTATTCGATCCCTACTCCGGTCCCTGAATTACCTTGATGGGCAGGCGCCGTGGCTGGTGTTTGGCGCCGATGTCGCACCGCCAGGAAAATCGCGGCAAAGCAAAGGACTACAAGGATCGCAACTCTCAACTTTCCAATTCGCATCGATCTCTCTCGCTATGCCAAATGCAGGTATTATCTCGCAGTAGCCCGGTGTCCGGCTGCCCAATGCCTGGACCTCTCCCGTACTTCCTCCGCTACAATCAATAAGATATGATCCGTTTCTCAACCGCCGGGGAGTCGCATGGGGAGGCGCTGATTGCGCTGGTCTCCGGACTGCCGGCCGGGGTGCCTGTCGATCTGGAGTTCATTAACCGCGAACTGTGGCGGCGGCAACAGGGGTACGGCCGCGGCGGCCGAATGAAGATTGAGACCGATAAGGCGCACATCCTCTCGGGGGTTCGTCACGGGAAGACCATCGGGTCGCCTGTCGCCATCGAGATTGTGAATCGCGACTGGAAAAACTGGGAAGAGAAGCTGCCTGTGGAGACCGGAGACCCTGCCAAGCACCAAGCGGTCGCCTCGCCGCGACCGGGCCACGCCGATCTTGCCGGCGCGCTCAAATACGATTTTCCCGATGCCCGCTATGTTCTCGAGCGTGCTTCGGCACGGGAGTCCACGTCGCGCGTTGCGGCGGGAGCATTTGCCAAGCTGCTGTTGCGCCATCTGGGCATCGAAGTCAGCAGCCACGTGATTCGCGTGGGACGCGTCGAGTTGGAGCGGACAGCCACATGGGACGAGATCGCAGCAGTCGCCGAGCGCGGCGAGATCGTGCTGAGCTGCGTGGATGCCGAAACCGAAGCTCGCATGAAAGAAGAGGTTGAGCATGCCTCCCGCACTGGCGATACGGTGGGTGGTGTTTTTGAGGTGGTGGTGCATGGCGCCCCAGCGGGTTTGGGAACCTATGCCAACTGGGACGAGCGGCTGGATGGGCTGCTGGCCTGGTCGGTGATGAGCCTGCAGGCGGTGAAGGCTGTCGAGATTGGCCGCGGGGTGACTGCGGCCGAATCCTTCGGCTCCAAGGTTCATGACGCTATTCACTACGAGAGCCAGGAGGCGGCGGAAGCCACGGGCAGGCCAACGCGCTTTACTCGCGAGCAGAACAACGCCGGAGGCATGGAGGGTGGCGTCTCGAATGGCGAAGACATCGTGGTGCGCGGGTATCTGAAGCCTATTTCCACGCTCCGCCGGCCGCTGGAGTCTGTGCGCTTTGACACGCGCGAGGCAACGAGCGCAAGTTATGAGCGCAGTGACATTTGCGTGGTGCCGGCGGCGGGGGTGGCTGCGGAAGCCATGGTGGCGCTCACGGTTGCGGGCCTGGCGCAGCAGAAGTTTGGCGGAGACTCGGCGGTCGAAATGAAACGAAATTTCGACGGATACATCGAACAGATACGGAGCTATTAGTAAACGGAAATGATTCTCAAGATTGTGAAATACCCCGAGCCGGTGCTTTCTCAACCTGGCGAACCGGTAACTGAATTCAATGCTGAACTGGCGAAGTTCGTTGCCGATATGTTTGAGACGATGTACGCGTCGCAGGGTATAGGCCTGGCCGCGCCGCAGGTGGCCGTGTCAAAGCGCGTGACCGTGATCGACTTGAGCCAGGGAAAAGACCCCGCGCAGAAGTTGGTGATCATTAATCCGGAAATCATCTTCCGCGATGGCAGGCAATACGAGGAGGAGGGCTGCCTCAGCTTTCCCGAGATTCGCGAAAAGGTTGTGCGGGCCGCCAAGGTCCGCATCCGCGCCCAGGATCTGAAGGGGAAATGGCTCGAGATGGATGGCGAGGAGTTGCTTTCGCGCGCATTCCAGCATGAGATCGATCATCTCGACGGCATGCTTTTCATCTTTCGAATGAGCGCGCTCAAACGCGACCTGACTCTGCGCAAGATTCGCAAGATGCAGCGCGACGGCGAGTGGTAAGAGCGTGAAAATCGTCTTTTGCGGGACTCCGCGCTTTGCCGTGTCCACAATGGAAGCGTTGCGCGCCGCGGGCCATGAGATCGCGCTGGTTGTTTCGCAGCCCGATCGCCCGGTGGGCCGCACGCAACAAGTTGCAGCGACCCCCGTGAAGCAGATTGCCATCGCGGCTGGGCTGGCGATTACACAACCTGAGAAGATCAAAAATAACCCAGAGTTTCGCGCACAGTTGGAAGCCATCGCGCCGGACGCAATCGTGGTGGTGGCCTACGGGCGCATTATTCCGCCGTGGATGTTGGCGTTGCCTCGACTTGGCTGCATCAATCTCCACGCGTCGTTGCTGCCGAAGTATCGCGGGGCTGCGCCGATTCAGTGGGCGGTTGCCATGGGAGAAACGGTTACCGGCAATACAACCATGCTGCTTGAGGAAGGTTTAGACACCGGGCCAATTTTGTTGCAGCGGGAGATTGCGATCAGGCCGGAACAGACCGCCGCTGATCTCTTCGACGTGTTGGCCGAGGCGGGCGCGCCGCTTGTCGTGGAGACGCTTGCGGGCCTGGCCGACGGCAGCATTCGACCGAAGCCGCAGGACCATGCGCTGGCGACACTCGCTCCGATGCTCGACCGCGAAGATGGGCGCATGGACTTTGCAGCGCGCACAGCTGTGGACCTGTGGAATCGCTGGCGAGGATTCCAGCCGTGGCCCGGCGCATTCACCATGCTGGATGGCAAGAAGCTCATCGTCCATCGCATGCAGGTGACTGAAGAATCCGGCTCGGCTGTGCCCGGCGAAGTTCGCAACGAGAACCACCGCTTGCGAGTGGCCTGCGCCGGAAACACGTGGCTCGAAATTATCGAGCTACAACTCGAAGGCAGGAAGCGCCTTTCAGCAGCAGAGTTTTTGCGCGGGGTAGCATTGCCCGTCGCCTCGCGGTTGGGTTGAGGACGATGGCTGCGGTTTCTCCAGCACGCGACGCTGCGTTCGCGATTCTCAAAGCGGTCGAGCAGGGCCAATCGCACTCTGACGATTTGCTCAGGAGAAAAGCTGTTTCGTCGCTATCGCCGGTGGATTGCAACCTGGCTACGACGCTGGTGCTCGGCGCGTTGCGCTGGCAAATACAACTTGATCGCCGCCTGAATGCATTTTTGAAACATCCGAATGCCAAGCTCGATCTCGACGTGCTGATCGCTCTTCGTCTCGGTGCTTTTCAACTGCTGCATCTGGATCGAATCCCGGCGCGGGCCGCCATCGACGAGAGTGTGGAGTTGGCGAAGCAGGCGGGGCATCGTTTCGCTTCTGGAATGGTTAACGCGGTACTCCGCAAGTTAGCCGCGAGTGCGGCTCCGGCGATGCGCCAGCCGGATTCGCTGAATGCATCGCTTGAGTTGGGCGAAACGCATCCTCCGTGGATGGTTGAGCGCTGGACCCGCTTGTACGGACTCGATGCAGCTAGCGCGATCTGCCAAAATGGTCAGTCGCAGCCTGCGATGACGGTGCGCAGCGAGGGCGATTCCATCGACGAGGAATTAACTTCGGCGGGCGTAAGTCTGCAACCGGGCGAATTGCTCACCTTTGCGCGGACGGTTTTGTCGGGGGACATTACGGCTACCGCAGCGTTTAAAGAGGGGCGGGTGCGTCTGCAAGATGAAGGCTCGCAACTGGTGGCTGAGATTGTACCGCGAGGCAAGGCGATACTTGACTGCTGCGCGGCGCCTGGCGGCAAGACCCTGATCCTCGCCGAACGCAACCCCCGCGCGCATATCGTAGCGTGCGAGCAGAGCCCGCAACGCCTCTTCCAGCTTGGCAAGCGGCTGCAGCACCTGGGCGAGCACGTCGAGTGCCGGCCAGCTGACGCAACAGCACTCTCCGACGAATCGGTCTATGATGTCGCGTTGGCGGATGTGCCGTGCAGCGGCACCGGCACGTTGGGCCGCAATCCGGAGATTCGCCACCGGCTGCGTCCAGAGGATATGCCGCGGCAGGCGGAGAGACAAGGAGCGATCCTTCGCTCGGCATTGCGAGCGGTACGCCCGGAGGGACGCGTGGTGTACTCTACCTGTTCGCTTGAGCCCGAAGAAAATGAGCAGGTGATTGCCGATGTGCTCGCGGAAAACAAGAACGTGCGGCAAGTCCCATTGCAAACGCGTCTCGTGGAGCTTCGCAATGATGGCATTCTCACCGGCCAGGGCGGCGAACGGCTGCTCGGTTGCTGTACAAGTGAGGGAAGCTTGCGCCTGTTGCCCGGCGTGTTTCATACCGATGGCTTTTTTATTGCGCTTCTTGAGAGAATTCGCTGAGTAGAGCCGCCCATTCGCTAGAGAATCGCAGGCTTGCTCTGTTGGAGTCCTACTCTGGCGCTAATTTCAACTCGTCGTACGGCCGCCCCAACATCGCACACAGCGCTTCGATCACGAGTTCATGATCGGCCCGCATGGGGAGACCGGAAACGGTCGCGCAGCCAACCACCCCGGCGCCGGCAATCGTGAGGGGGAACGATCCGCCATGCGTCGCATAGTCGGCGACTGGCAGGCCCTGGCTCTCGTAGATCGTCTCGTTCTTGAGCTGCTCTTTCAAGCCGACAGCATACGAGCTGCGATGAAATCGCGCCACCACGTTGCTCTTGCGACGCACCCACTCGGGATTGTCGGGCGTGGTTCCATCCATTGCAACATAGAAAAGAGGCTGGCCAAATCGGCGCACGTCGATGACAACTGCCAAGCCCCGCTCGGCAGCCAAGGCTCTCAAACGCGATCCCAGATCCCAGGCTGTTTGCGCGTTGAGTCGCGGCAATACAAGTTCACGTTCCTGTAGTGCAATTCGATCCAGGTCTTCGGTGAACCCCATCGGGTCTGATCCTTTCGAGATGCCGTCTATCCGACGATTATTTGGCAACGGTCAGCTTCACTTCCGTGGTCAAGTCAACGCGTGCGCCGGCTGGCGGCTGCTGCGCGATCACCGAGCCGGGCGCTATGGCGGGTTTGGGTGGAGCATTGCCCGCGCTTACGTCTGGCATATGCACGTCGGCAAATGCGGGTGTTGCCGTCTTTAAGCCAATCTTGGCAAGCAAATCTTGCGCGGTAACGACGGGAATGCCGGTCAGGTCGGGCATCACGTAGCCATCCGGAGCAGCATCGTCCGGCGCGGCCACAAGAACGTTTACGCTGGGCTGTGCGATGCCCTGAGCGTGTGCGGGTGGATCCTGCGCAAGCACCGTGCCCTCGGCGACGCCGCCATAAGGCAGCTTTGCGGTGACGCCGACCTGGAGTCCCGCGCGACGCAGCTTGAGAGCGGCAACACGGCCCTCCGTACCGACAGTGTCGGGCACGTCGACTTTTTGCGGGCCAAGGCTTTCGGCCACTCGCACGCGCCACTCGCGCCGCACCACCGTGCCCTGCGCGGGCGATTGCGACAGGATGTGCCCCGCTGCCACATCGGACGAGTAATACCGGTTGTCGACATCAAGATTCAACCCCATGCCAGCGGTCTGGCTGCGAGCCTCGGCCACGGTCATTCCTTTGAGCGCTGGCACCTGCACCTCGGCACCGTGAATAGCGAAGTGCATGGTTGTGACTGCCGCCAGCATGGATATCGCTACGAGAAGCATAACCACGGATGCCATGCGAAAAAATCGGATGAGGAAGCTTTGCCTCATGGCTCTGGCTCCCCATTGCGGTAGACAATCTCGTAATCGATTGTTGCCGATGTCTCAAGCATCTTCGACACCGAGCAGTATTTATTTTTGGAAAGCGAAACGGCGTCTTCCACTGCTTTGCGACTAAGGTGCCCATGAACCGAGTAGGTCAGCTTGATGTGTGTGAAGACCCGCGGGGGTGCGGGGGCTTGTGTGGCCGTGGCGCTTACACGCAGGCCGGTGAGTGCTTGGCGTTTCTTCTGCAGGATGCTGACCACATCGACTGAGGTGCATGAGCACAGCGCCATCAGCACCGCCTGCATCGGACTCGCGCTATGCGTGTACGGAGCGTCGCTGTCGAAGACGATGGTGTTGCCGTTTTCGACTGAGCCCTCAAATATTCCGTCGTGTTTCCATTCGCTGTGCGCGATCATGATTTGCAAATCTCCGTTGCTAGGGCCTGTTAACACTTATAGGGCGGACAGCGTTGCGTGAGAAAATCGGGCCAGACGAGACTGAGCCCGAAGACTTTGGCGGCCCCAAGGTCGAGGGCGACAACGAAGTATGGGCGGATTTTCTCGATCTCTTTGTCCCTCGTCCCTTAAGTACGTTGAGGACATTGCGCTCCTCACTCCTTGATCTCGAAAAAATCCGCTCCCGTCGCTGCCGTCCTATAAGTGTTAACAGGCCCCTAGCGCGTGTTATCCGTGACCGGCTCAGGGTGAATGGTCACTCGATGTACCTCTGGGCACTCCAGCTTGAATCGGTCTTCGAGCGACGTAATCACCTCGTGGACGCGCTGCATGGCCAGGTTATCGGGTAGTGTGCAATGGCAGGACAGGGAAATGTGTTCGGCGGTGCGGCCTACGGTAATTTCGTGCACGTCGACGATTTCCGCGTAATGTGCAGCCGTGTCTCGCAACGCCTGCTCAATCCTGCGATCCTCTTCCACCATTTCTTCAGGCTGCTCGATGGTAGCCGGCTCGCTCTCGATATGCGTCAGCACGGAGTCGATCTCCGGAGTCTCGCGCAGGATCTCCGCCTCCATGGCGCTGACAAAGCTGTGAGCCGCAAGCAGCGACATGGTCTCGTCCAGTTCGACATGCAACTCAACGCGCAATCGTCCGTGATGAGACTGAACGCTCAGATCATGGACGCCAACGTTATTGCGAGCGGCAACCGCACGCACACGATCGAAGATGCTCTCTGCGCGGGGCTGCCGAGGAACGGTATGGATGACCACGTCGGCCTCGGGCAGCGCGCGATGCACCGCATCCGTGGCTGCGCGCACCAGTTCGCCAGTGTGCTCGAATGTGTAGCGCCGCGGCAGAGCAAGAGTCAGGTCGGCAAAATAGGCCGCGCCCGCCCGTCGCACCCGCGCCTGCTCTACGGCCAATACTCCCGGCACCTGCTCGGCTTCGTGAATAATCTGCAGCCGGGTTTCTGCGGGAATCTGGTCGGTGAGCGCGCCAATTGCCTCGCGTGTCAACTTCCAGGTCATGCGCAGAATCATCATCGATACGACAACGGCGGCGAAGGGATCGGCATAGCGCAGCCACTGCACGTGATAGAGCGAGCCCATCCATGTCGCGCCCAATCCGGCCAGCACGGCGACACTTGCCCAGATGTCCGACGCAAAGTGGAAGGCATCGGTGGCCAGGGCCGGTGAGCCCGTGCGCTCCGCTACTGCACGCAGCTTGCGTGAACGCCAGTAATCTACGCCAATCGAAGTCACGACCACGAGCACCGGCCAAATGGAGTGGCGCAGTTCAATGGTGTTGTGGCGGATCCGCTCCACGGCTTCCCAGATGATCCACGCGCAGGAGACGGCCATCAGGCCAGCTTCGATGAAGGCGGAGAGGTTTTCGACTTTGCCGTGGCCGTAAGTGTGATCTTCATCGGCTGGCTTGTCAGAGACGCGCACTGAGAAGAAGGTGAGCGCAGCGCCGGCAAGATCGAGCGCGGAGTGAGCGGCGTCAGACAACACGCCCAGAGAGCCCGAGAAGATTCCGGCTGCGAGCTTGAGCAGCGTCATGACACCCGCGGCCAGCATGGAGTGCAGTGACACGCGCCGCTTTGCCGCGGAGTGCTCGGCCGTGCTCGAAGTTGACGGGTTTGTAGCGGTGAGGGTCATTGCGTTCCTAGGGCCTGTTAACACTTATAGGGTGGACAGCGTTGGGCGAGAAAATCGGGCCAGACGAGACGGAGCCCGAAGGCTTTGGCGACCCCAAGGTCGAGGGCAACAACGAAGTATGGCCCGATTTCCACCGCAACCCGAGGGGACGGGGCGGATTTTCTCGATCTCTGCGTCCCTCGTCCCTTAAGTACGTCAAGTACGTTGCGCTCCTCGCTCCTTGATCTCGAAAAATCCGTCCCCGTCGCTGCCATCCTATAAGTGTTAACAGGCCCTAGCCTACAGGCGTTCGCACAGCCGTGTACAACCCCGCAATGCCGAAGGTATACGGCTGCCAAACGCAGTCGGCATACCCCGCCGTCTTCATCAGCGCAAGCATCTCGGCCGGAGGGGGAAAATTGCCGACTGAGGTGGGCAGATAACGATACGGGCCGTCCTTACCGCAGACGAGTCGACCGATCGCCGGCAGCACCCGGCGAAAGTAGACGGCGTAGGCTCTGCCAAGAATGCCGCCGGGCTCGCTGAAGTCGAGGATGCCCAACTGGCCGCCGGGCTTCAGCACGCGATGAAACTCTCGAAGGCCGGCTTCATAGTTGGCCAGGTTTCGAAAACCGAAGGCGGTCACGATCAGGTCAAGCGACTCTGAGCGCAGTGGCAGATGCAGGGCGTCAGCCTCCAACGCAACGGCACTGGGCTCACCAGGTTTGCGCGCGGCAAACCTGCCTGCTGCGCGGCTCAGCATCTGGCGTGCAAAGTCCGCAGCCAATATGGGCCGCGCCCCTGGTGGGCGACCCTTCAGCATTGCCATCGTCATGTGCCCTGTCCCGCAGCAAATATCGAGCACCGCGGCATCGGGGTTGGCCAGAATTGCGCGAAAGCGCCGTGCCGTCTGCCACCACCAAAGCCGGTCCACACTGGCGGACAGCACATGGTTGAGCAGGTCATAGCGCGGAGCAATTGTGTTGAACATCTGCTGCACGGTTTTCGCCGCGCTCGCCTCGTCCTCCACACCCATCGGTTTGGCGCCAGTTACGGTCATTTTGCGCGCCGCTCCCTGGCTTGCGAATGCTCCCTGGCTCGCGAAAGCATATACGTGACGGCGGCCTCCAACTCGGCCGGCGCAATGTCTTCGACTACGCCCGCGCCGCCAATTCCGACCGGCAGCACAAATCTTCTGACGCCACCTACGTTTTTCTTGTCGCCACCAGTTGCTGCTAACACTTTGGCCGCGCGCAATGTGAGTGGAGGCAGCGGTCCATAGAGATGAATGAATTTTTCCGTTCGCTCTGCCTGCGGCCCAGTGATGGTCCTGCGCCGATGGGCCAGATAGAGCGCGGCGATCATGCCCCATCCAACGGCCTCGCCGTGCAAAAGCGCTTTGTAGCGCGTAGACTGCTCGATGGCGTGGCCGACGGTATGGCCGAGATTGAGGATCATGCGCAGGCCATTTTCGCGCTCGTCGCGATTCACGACGCCGGCTTTGATGCGAATCGACGCGGCAATCACTTTTTCGAGCGCTTTCGGGTCGCGACCGAGCACTTCGTCGACGTGTTCTTCCATGAAACGAACGAGCGAGCGGTCACGAATGATTCCAGCTTTGACGCTCTCCATCAACCCGGCGCGCAATTCGCGATCAGGGAGCGTGCCGAGAACATCGATATCGGCAAAGACCGCCAGCGGATGATGAAATGAACCGACGAGGTTTTTGCCCTCGGGCAGATTTACGCCGGTCTTTCCACCTACCGAGGAATCGACCTGCGCGAGGAATGTCGTGGGCACCTGGACATATCGAATTCCGCGCATGTAGATCGCGGCGAGAAATCCGCCAACGTCGCCGACGATGCCGCCGCCAAATGCAATCAGGAGCGATCCGCGATCGCCTCCTGCGCGGACCATCTGGCGCAGCAGCTTCTCTACACTCGCCATCGTTTTGTGTTTTTCGCCGGGAGGCAAAAACAATGTGACGGGCGGCTCGGCAAACGAACCCAGCAGAGCATCGCCCCAGAGCGCCCAGATTTCCGGAGACGTCAGGACGAAAACTCGACGGGGCAGCTTGCCGGCCACACGTTCAATGCGTGGCGCGAGCTTCTGGATCAGCCCGCTGCCTGTGATCACGTCGTATTTTGCCGAAGGTGTATCTACGCGAATAGTTTGCACGCTTCCTTCATCCTAATAGAATCAGCCGGATGGAGTCGCGATTCGCGGATGAAAACACCTCTTGGTAAACTTGGACATATGCGCATTGGAGTCGATTTTGGTACTACTCGTGTCGTGGTTGCAGCAGCGGACCGCGGTAATTTCCCTATTGTTTATTTTGAAACACCAGACGGCCAGATGCGTGACTGGTTTCCGCCCGTCGTCGCGGTCAACGGCGGCAAGCGCCACTACGGCTGGGAGGCCGTTGCGGTGCAGGACGAGAAGGACTGGACCCTGATGCGTTCGCCCAAGCGCTCGCTGCGCACGGCCGGTCCACATACCGAGTTGCATGTGGGCGATCAATCCGTACCGCTGCGCGTGCTGATGACGGAGATGATGCAGGCGCTGCGGACGCAATTGCTGGAGCGTTCGAATCTGGGTGCGGAGCCGAGCGAGGTGCTGGAAGCGATGTTGGGTGTGCCTGCCAACGCCAACAGCAATCAGCGATTCCTGACCGAGGAAGCTGGGAATGCGGCGGGCTTCACTGTGCTGGGCCTGATGAATGAGCCCTCGGCGGCGGCCATCGAATTCGCATATCGGAACAGCGCTGAGCGCAAGCATCGCGCCGGAAGCGGATTGCTGGTTTATGACCTTGGCGGCGGAACGTTCGATGTCTCCCTGGTCACTCTTGGCGAATCGGAGCATACGGTTGAGGCTTCCGATGGAATTCCGGATGTAGGTGGAGATGACTTTGACGAGATTCTTGCCGATCTTGCGCTGGAATTTGCGAAGCAGACCGAACCTCTGTCTCCTTACGAGAGGCGCCAGCTTCTCGACGAATGTCGCGAAAAGAAGGAGTCACTGAACCCCAATACTCGAAAAATCAACATAGACATGGAGCGGGTGCGCGAAGATTGGGAGCAGGTGACGATTCCCGCGGAGCTGTATTACGAGCGCTGCCGGCCGCTCATCGAGTCGACCCGCTCCATCGTCGATAACCTGCTAGCCGCGCACCCGGACTCGCAACTCGATACGCTCTATGTCACCGGGGGCGGATCGGAACTGCCTTCCGTGGCGCGGATTTTGCGCGAAAGCTTCGGGCGCAAGGTGCGACGCTCTGCCTACATGCGATCGGCAAGCGCCGTGGGCCTGGCGATTCGCGCCGCTACTGGAGCCGACAAGCTGAATGAAAAATTCAACCAGAACTTCGGTATGTGGCGCGAAGCAGACTCAGGTGGAACGATCGTCTTCGACCTGATCTTTCCCCGCGGCATGCGCCTGCCCGAGCTGGGACAGCCTCCGCTCAGGCTTGATCGCGCGTATCAGCCCGCGCACAACATCGGGCATTTCCGCTATCTGGAGTGTTCGCGACTCGATCAACGAGGCCAGCCCATTGGCGAGATCACCAACTGGGAGCAGATTCAATTCCCATTTGATTCTCAGCTTTGGGGCCGGCCAAATCTGGCGGCAGAACCGGTGAAGCCGCTGTTTGCGCAAAACGAGCTTCTGGCGCGCGAGGAGTACACCTGCGACGCAAGCGGGAATCTGCGAGTCAAGATTTCTGCTCTGCCGTCAGGAAATGCGCGGGAGTTTTCGATCGGGCAGTTGGCGACTTGATCGCCGTACCTGCAGCTCAATGACGCTGGCTCGCCCTTCGGTTTCTTTCGCGGCCGTGAATTTTATTGGGGCAGGTTGACTGCCCCATTTTTCACCGCCCAATCCAAAAACCCTGCAGGGGCGTTTCTTACGCCTGCGATGTTCGCCGCCTTTATGCTCTTGATCCGATCCCAGCGGACGTCTTTCATGTCTGCGGAGCGCAGATCGGCTTCGTCGAGAGTGGCTCCGGAAAGGTCGGCGCCGGATAAACTGCAGCCTGTCAAATCAGATTTTCGAAGATCGGCCTCGGCAAACTGCACATGAGACAAGTCGGCACTGCGCAGATTGGCTGAATTCAGATTTGCAAGAGTGAAATCGACGCCGGCCAGTTTGCTGTTGCGCAGATCCGCGGAGCTGAAGTCGGCGCGGACGAGACTGGCGTTTTCCAGGTTGAGGCCCTGCAAGAATGCCGAAGAGACATCCACGCCCACCAGTGGAACCTTATCCGCATTGAGTTCCTGTAGAGCCTCAATCCTGCCGCCGCTACCGCCTTTCCCCTGCGCCGTGTTGATAACCTGCCAAGCCTGGTAATGGCGTTGCTTTACACGGTCGCCGGATTCGGAAAAGTAGAAGATTACCGCGACCAGCACCGAGAACGAGCCGAGATATTCGAGGATTTCGAGGAAGGTCCAGTTGCTCAGGACGAAGGCCGCCCACTCGCAGGCCCATTCAATCGCGATGAATGGAATCAGCCAGCGATGCCTGCCACTCTGTTTCCGCACCTTCCACAACACAGGCCGAGTCCTGGGTTTGTGCAGGATCATGTGTGCCTTCCTCCCCTGCGACCATCAGGCGCAGGAAATCCACGAAATCCCCGGCTGATGTCCATGGGGCGCCATCCACAAAGTAAACCATTGGCCAATAGGCGCGAACTCTGCGTGGTTGCTCACATCCAGCCGTGCTCCAGCATTATGTTCGATAATGAACATAAAGATTTTAGATTTGTTGTCTCGGATTTCATCATCAAAGAGTTAAGTGCTTTGAGGCAGTGTGTCATGCAGCGGGCAGGTTTTTCTCCTCTGGGCATTCGATTCTGCGTCAATCGGCGGGGCGCGACGTCAGATAACAGCGTTCCGCCATGGAAGAGGTCCATGAATTCGAGCGCCCGAGTGTTGGTTGTCAGCCGCGATGAGACGCTTTTGCGAACCCGCGCGTTGATCCTTGGCGCCTTTTTCGAGGTGCATAGCGCTGGAAGAGCGTTGGAAGCCACCTCGCTGCTCCACAACCATGTCTTCGATCTTGTAGTGCTGTGCCATTCGCTCACAAACGCCGAATGCGAGCAGTTGGCGATCCAGGCCCACGACCAAAACCCCCGCCCCATGATTCTTGCCATGAGTCCAAGGGGCGATGCCTCAAAGCCGTGGGCCGACAAGCAACTCGGGGTGGATGCCGGTCCATACGGGTTGCTGAAGAAGTGCGCAACAATGCTGGGATTGGCCCTTAAAAGCAAAGCCAAGACAGCGCATGTCTGACGCTCCACTGCATGGCGCAGGCGCAAGCTGATTCCCGCGAACTCTGGCAGGGAAATTCGCCTGACGAAGGCGGGCGGAACCAGACCTGCTGCTCAGAATTCGAGTGATAGCCTAAAGCTTTATGGCATCAGCCTTTTCAGTGGATTACCTGGTGATGGGCGCAGGCGTGGCTGGCCTGCGTGCAGCGGTCGAGCTGGCCGAGCATGGCGACGTTCTCGTCGTCACCAAGGAGTCGCTCGGCGAATCGAATACCCACTACGCGCAGGGCGGAATTGCAGTGGCGACGGAGGGTCAGGAAGACGTCGCTCTCCACCTGGAAGACACGGTTGCGGCCGGAGATGGGCTTGTGTATCGACCGGCTGCCGAGGCGCTGGTGGCCGAAGGGCCCTTGCGTGTGGCAGAGCTGATTGAGTGGGGCGCAAAGTTCGATCGCGACCACGGCCGGCTGCTCCGCACCCGGGAAGGCGCGCACTCTCTTCCGCGTATTCTGCATGCCAACGGCGACGCGACCGGCGCGGAGATCAGCCGCTCGCTGGTGGCCTTCGCGCGGTCACATCCTCGGGTTCGCTTTGCCGAGTGGACGATGGTGACGGACCTGGTAGTTGCCGATGGATGCGTCGTTGGCGCGGATTTGGCCAGCGCAAGAGAAGACGAAAAAGATAACAACTTCCAGCGAGTCAGCGCTCGCTCTGTTCTGATCGCCGCGGGGGGGGCTGGTCAGGTCTATAGCGATACAACAAACCCGGCTGTGGCAACCGGGGATGGTATTGCGCTTGCGGCCAAAGCCGGTGCTGAACTCGCGGACATGGAGTTTTACCAGTTTCACCCTACTGCGTTTTCGCTGCCGGGTGCACCCCGCTTCCTGTTGTCTGAGGCATTGCGCGGCGAGGGCGCTTATCTGCGCAACGATCGCGGCGAGCGCTTCATGGAGCGGTATCACCCGCTGCTGGAGTTGGCTCCGCGCGACGTGGTTGCCCGCGCAATCACACGGGAAGGCATGGGAACAAGGCCAGGCGAAACGCGAGACGTGTATCTAGACATGCGCCATGTGAACGGCGTGGATCTGCACCAGCGCTTTCCTGGGATCAGCGCCTTTCTTTCGCGCTATTCTCTCGATCTCGAACGTGATTTGATTCCGGTGCGTCCGGCGGCGCACTACCTGATGGGCGGCATTCGCACTGACCTGATGGGTCGCGCCACTGTCCGCGGTCTTTATGCAGCGGGTGAAGCGGCATGCACAGGCGTTCATGGTGCGAACCGTCTGGCTTCAAACTCGCTGCTCGAAGGGCTTGTCTTCGGCGCACGCGCCGCGCAGGCTATCCTGGCTGACGGACTGCCGCTATTCACAAAAGCAGTGCCGGATGACATTTTGGCGCCTCTGGCAGCGCATGATGAAGAACGGGTCGAAGCGATTGTTGTCGATCTTCAGAGGTGCATGTGGGACCATGCCGGTCTGCTGCGGGAGGGGTCAATAATGCGAGAAGGGCTCGACCTGCAATTGGTTTTGGAAGAAAGTCTCACACTGCTCGCCGGGCAAGGAAAGACGAGCCGGCGACTTGTGGAAGCGCAGGCACTCAGCCGCGTCGCGCATGCGATCTTGTGCTCAGCATTGGCGCGTACCGAGAGCCGTGGCGCACATTTTCGAAACGACTATCCGCACCGCGACGACCAGCACTTTCAGAAGCACTCTGTATTTGGCCGCGGAGGAAATGTTGTGTTCGAGAAGTGGTAGATGTCCATGGAATCATGCTGCGTCGTTTTTCCCGCCCTCTGTTGCCTGAGTCAAGCCCCCAGCCAGCCACGACACCACCGCGCAGACAGCAAGAATTACACCCATGATTGCCAGTGACAGTGTGATGGGAACATCGATCCAATGGGCGGCGAGCATTTTGAATGCTACGAACGCAAGCAGCGCACCCAACCCGTAGTGAAGATAGCGAAAGCGATCGAGCAACGCGGCTAAAGCGGAGTAGAGCGAACGCAGGCCGAGGATGGCCGCGATGTTTGAGGTGTAGACCACAAATGGATTGTGGGAGACGGCCAGCACCGCGGGGATAGAGTCCACGGCAAAAAGAACGTCGGTGAATTCGACGGCGATGATCACCGGAATTAGAGAGCCTTTGGCTGGCTGCAGTCGTCGAATCCAATCAGGAATTGCCGCGTGCGCTGAGCCGCCTCGCACCAGTCGCCACGCCGCGTAGAGCAAGAAAAGTCCAAATATCCACGTGACCCATTCAAACCGTGCAAGCAGTGTTACGCCTGCGGCAATAAACAACGCGCGTAGCACCACGGCACCGGCAACGCCATAGATCAGCGCAGTGTGCTGCCGTTTTTGGCTGATTTGGAAACCCCTGAACAGGACCAGAAAGACAAACAGATTATCGATGCTGAGCGAAGTCTCGATGGCGTATCCAGCAACGAATTCAAGCGCCGGCTGGTGACCCTTCGCCACCGCAATCCAACCCGCAAACATGAGTGAGGAGAGTGCCAGAACAAGAGTCCAGAGCCAGGCGACGGTCTGTGTGTTCCGTGTTTCGCGCCGATGACTCGGCAGCATTGCGTCAACGACCAAAAGCGCCGCGACAGCGCCGTGAAACCCAAGCCACCATCCCCACGATGCGCCCGCAATCATAAAGAGGATAGTACAGGAACGAGGGCAGGGAACAGGCGATAGGGAACAGGGAACAAGGATCTGACACGAGCCGACAACTCAGCGAAGTCCAATCAGGCGGATCGTCTCCACGAACACATCGCCATCGATGGTGAGGCTGCGCGCGCTGATCTTGTCGAGGGTGTCCTGCGCGGTGTGGTGATAGCTGTTGTTGGGCCCATAGTCGAGGTCGATGACGTCGATGGATGGCACGCCGCGTTCGACGAATGCCATGTGATCATCCTCGACAGGTTCTTCCGACTTGAAGAAATAGCGCTCGTAGCCGAATTTCTTTGCCGCTTGCCTCACGAGAGCCACCAGCCAATCCGCAGACCGGGTTTCGCGCTGAATGTCGAGGTCCTTGTCGCCGATCATATCGGCGAGGATGAAAGCCTTGATACGGCTCAGCGTTTCGTCTCGCCCCCATTTGGCGGCGAGATGACGGCTGCCGTAAGTCGAGTCTGAGGCGGACCACTTTTCGATCGCTTCTTCGCCGTCAAAAAAAACCAGCCAGACTGAATAGCCATCGAGCTTTTTCCCGCGCAGCTCATCGGCGATGGCCAGCAGGAGTCCGGTCGTCGATGCGCCGTCGTTGGCCCCGACAAAGTTGATGTTTCGCAGGTAGTAATTCGTCTCGTAATGCGTGCTCAGAACGATTACGCCGTCTTTCTTCCCCGGGAATCGCACGATGAAGTTGCGCATATTTACGGGGCCGATGGGAGTGTTGGCGGTGAAGGCGTCTTCTTCAACCTGGTCGTGTTTCAGTTGGTTGCGCAGGTACTCTTCGGCCTTCGCGTGACCCGGGCTGGTTGGCCAACGCGGGCCGATGGACGCGAACTGCCGTGCGTATTCATAGGCTTTCGCGCCATTAAAATGCTGCTGAGCTGGAGAGGCTTGCGGTGCATTGACTAGGCAAAGGGAAACAATTCCCGCCAGGGATTCCTTCCAAATCGAGGGAAAAGTCATTTTGCGGCCTCTTTGGCAGCCTCTTTTGCTCTACGGCGCGACGGATGCACATACCAGGCGACGCCAATCCCGATCAGATACAGCGACAACATGGGAATGGCATAGACGCACATGGTCCACGGATCGGGGCTGGGACAGATGAAGGCCGCCACGATGAAGACGGCGAGAATGGCGTAGCGAATGTTCTTCCACAGGAATCGCGGGCTGACAATGCCGAACATGGCCAGGAAGAAGATGAGAATCGGCATCTCAAAGCTGATGCCAAGGCCGAGGATGATGGAGAGGAAGAAGCTCGTATAGTCCTCGATGGTAACCATGGGATTGAACTTGCTGCCGAATCCAAAGATGAGAATTTTGAGGGCGCCGGGGAACACAAAGAAATAGCCAAAAGAGGCTCCGCCGAGAAAGAGGGCCACGGTGGCGGCCATAAAAGGTATGACGAACCGGCGCTCTTTCTGATACAGGCCGGGAGCGATAAAGAGCCACACCTGGTAGAGGATGAAGGGCGACGCCAGGATCGCACCCCCAATGAGCGCAACCTGTAAATACAGGTTCATCGGATCCATGGGGTGGGTGTAGTTGAGCTTGATATGCATGTGATCGAGCGGCGCCTGCACCAGACCATACAGTCGCTCCCGAAAGTAAAAGGCTACGAAAAAGCCGATACACAGGTAAATTGCGGAGTGCACAATGCGTTTACGAAGCTCTTCGAGGTGCTCCATCAGGCTCATGCCTGGGAGCTCCGCGCGCTGGGTTACAGCTTCCCGCGCTTTGCCGATTGCATCAACGGCATCAACCATGCTGGTTCAATGCCTCCGCGGCGGTGTCACTCTGTGGGTTTGGGGTCGTCTCTGAAGATTTGCCAGGCGAATCCACTTCAACACTCGGCTCGTTGGTCGTTGCTTCTGAGACCTCGCTTGCATCTCCGGTCAACTCGTCATGCCTCGCGGGCCAACTGGATGCAACAATCTCGCCGGTTGCCGGCGGCAGAATGCGGGGAGTTGATTCCTCGGCTGCCGGTATTGTTGCGGGGTTTTCGGGCGGATATTGCGGAGGGTAGTGGCCTTCTCCGGGGTATGGCGACTCGATCGCGTTGACCGGCGGCGGTGGATCGGCAGACACCGATGCCTGCTCGATCGTAAGCTGTGCGGCCATCGCGCGCTGCCGCTCCTCTTCCTTGTTGCGCCTGTCGGCCTCCTCAGCGTTGCGCAACTCCTCTTCCATCTGGAACTTGAAGTCGTTTGAGGCCTTGCGAAACTCGTACATCAGCTTGCCGATTTGGCGGCCAATCTGGGGCAGCCGGCGCGGTCCAAAGACAACCAGCGCCATGATCATCAGGATCAGGGAGTCGGCCATCCCCAGGCTGGCGAATTGGATTGTCGGCGGCGCAACCATGGAAGGCTAATCATACCTTTCCGTACATGCCGCTCACAAACCAAGCTTTGCACGCCTTTTGCCGACGAGTGAGGCGTCTGCCCGTCCGGGCCTTCTTCTGGATGCCTTTGATAAAATGACAGCAGTGGAAGCGGTCTGAGCGCAACCAATTCTTGGAATCCGCGCAAGTCGGGCTGCATCCATAAGCAAGTCGGGCTGCATCCATAAAGAGAACGGCTGCAACAACCCCGTGGATGGGGGCTCCTGGTTTCGTCGGAAACAGTCGATGGCGTCGGGAACGCCAGTGCATCCACTGCAGCCAGAATTGCTTTCAACATCCCCGTCCGCCGTCCCTCATGGGATGGGCAGACTGAAGGCGGAGTACAGTGAACCTGGTTATCGACGACACGACGGCGGTCCTGCCGGAGACCGGCAGTGGATGCAGCCTTGAAAACTACCTTGCGCTACCCGACCACACCATGGACGCCCGCATTGCTGAGGCGCGCTCCCGGCTCGGCTCCACAACCATCCTCCTCGGCCACCACTACCAGCGCGACGAAGTGATCCGCTTCGCCGACTTCACCGGCGACAGCTATAAGCTCTCTAAAATCGCGGCTGAGACCGACGCGCGGTACATCGTATTTTGTGGTGTGCACTTCATGGCCGAAAGCGCCGATGTGCTTGGCCGCGAGGGCCAGCAGGTCATCCTGCCCGACCTCAACGCCGGCTGCTCCATGGCCGATATGGCCGAAATCTCCCAGGTAGAAGCTTGCTGGGAGGCGCTGGAGCGTCTTGGCTTGGCGGGGGATACCATTCCGCTCACTTATATGAACTCGGCAGCCGCCATCAAGGCTTTCTGTGGCGAGCGCGGCGGCCTGGTCTGCACGTCGTCGAACGCCCGCGCCGCTTTCGAATGGGCTTTTGCCCGAGGCAAGCGCATCCTTTTTCTGCCCGACCAGCACCTCGGCCGCAACACCGGCTATGCGATGCGGATTCCGCTCGACCAGATGACTGTGTGGGATCCGTGGGCGTTGCAAGGCGGTCAGACAAATTCGAGTTTGGCGGCCAGCCGCATCCTGCTTTGGAAGGGCCACTGCTCCGTCCACCAACGCTTCCTGCCCGGCCACGTCGACCAGGTGCGCGCCAAGTATCCCGCTATCCGGGTCATCGTGCATCCAGAGTGCCGTTGGGAGGTTTGCGACAAGGCCGATGCGCTCGGCTCCACCGAGCAACTCATTGCGCAGGTCGAAAAAGCTCCTTCAGGCACTATGTTCGCGATCGGGACTGAGATCCACCTCGTGAATCGCCTGGCGCGTCGATTCGCTGCGGAAGGCAAACGCATCATCAGCCTCGACGATCATGGCTGCCTCTGCACCACGATGTATCGCATCAGCCCGCAGCACCTTGCGTGGGCGCTCGAGAACCTGGTGGAAGGCCGTGTGGTCAATCGCATCAAGGTGCGCCCCAGCGTGAAGCACTGGGCCAAGGTTGCCCTGAACCGCATGCTTGATGTGGGCTGAAGCGGCAATGCTGAATCGAGATCAGACAACATACGTCACCCAAAAACTATGGCGGCGATTCAGCTTTCACTGCCTTGAAGCGGCTCGGTGAACTTGATTTCGTTTCCAAATTCATCGCGCACCCGAAAATCGCGGTTGCCCCAAGGCTTCCGAACGATCCCTTGCGAAAGATGTGCGCCGCTCTGCTGAAACTCGGCGAATAGCGCTTCAAGGTCGGGTGTGAAAATGTGAATTCCGGCTGGAGAGTGCTTTCCCGATCCATCCTGAAAAAGGTGAATTGCAACGCCGTCTCGTTCAACGATCGCGTAATCGCCATCCGGCATTTGCATGGCAACCCGAAATCCCAGATTCTGCTCAAAATAAGCCAGGGCCTTTTGCAGATTGGCCACTGGTAATTCTGGTGCCACACGCGTGAGTCTGGCCATGATGGAGTGCCTCCACAATTCGGGTCCGGGGCTGGTGAGCGCCAGCTTAGCAAAGGCGATTCTCGCCGGTCCAGCCGAAAATCGCCTTGCGGACAAAGTTACGCTGGTTACCGCAACTTCCGTCGTTACGCTCACTTCCGTCGTATCCTATAGCCAAGGACCCTCGTGAAGACTTTTACCATTGACGAAGCGCAATCTCTCCTGCCGGTGCTGGAGTCGCTGTTGAAACGCGCCATCGAGGGAAAGCGCGCCGCCCAGAAGGTTGAGACGCAGCTTTCCGAACTATCCCGGCGTATTTATCTCAGCGGGGGAATGCGCGTGAATCTTGCCGAAGCAGGCAAACAGCGCAGCGAGATGGATGCGCACTTGGAGCGCGTGCGCGAGAGCATTAAGGAGATCGACTCCATCGGTGTTCAGGTCAAGGACGTAGATTCCGGCCTGCTCGATTTTCCTTGCCGCATCGATGATCAGATCGTGCTGCTTTGCTGGCGGATGGGCGAGACCACGATTGAGCATTGGCACACCATCGAGGACGGCTTCCAGGGCCGCCAGCCCGTCGATGAGCGCTTCCGCCGCCGTTCTGCCCAGGGTGGACGTCCCAACTGAGGCGAGCTGTCGAGCAACTTTCCTCATGGCTCTTCATTGTGATTGCAGCGGTATATCCTTGAAATCTCCATGTACATCTCTGAGCAGGAAGTTTGTCGCGTCCTCACATACGAAGCGCTCATCCCCGCTATCCGCCAGGCGCTCATCGATTATTCCGCAGGAATCGTAATCCAGCCGCCCCGGACAATTCTTCGTGCCGGCAATGCTGACGACCAGCGCAACGGCTGGTTCGCTGTCATGCCGGTCGTCGCCGGGGATGTGATGGGCGTGAAGACCGTCACCTTTTATCCCGGCAACGATGAACTTGGTCTCCCCACGCACATGGCGGTTATCGAGCTGCTGCGTCGTGCGACCGGCGAGCCGCTGGCTACCATGGACGGCCGCCTGATCACCGAGATGCGTACCGCGGCCGTTTCGGCTGTCGCATTCGCGGCGCTAGCCCCGCTTCATTTTGCATCGCCTCCAACAAGCTTTGGCATTTTGGGCTCGGGAGTGCAGGCGCACGCGCATATTCCAGCGCTGAGGCAGGTGTGGCCTTCGCTCAGCGACATCCGCATATCGAGCCGCAACCCAGCCAACGCAACGCGGTTGGCCGCAGAAGCCGGCGCTCGCGCCGTAACCGTTGAAGAAGCGGCCGCAGCCGACGTGGTGCTCACAGCCACCTCCTCGCCGACACCAGTTCTGCCGGGCCGCTGGCTGACACCGAGCGCGCTGATCCTGGCCGTCGGCGCCACCGGCTCCATGCTGCGCGAACTCGACGACGAAGCCATGCTTTCAAGCTATGTGGTGGCCGAGAGCCGCTCGTGCGTCGAGCGCGAATCCGGGGATGTGCTGCTTTCGGGCGCCAAGGTGCAGGCTGAAATCGGTGAGATTTTAGCTGATCCCGCGTCAGCTTCCATTCCTCGCGACGGACGAATTGTCTTCAAGACCGTGGGGATGGCCATCGAAGATCTAACCGCCGCGCGGCTGGTGTGGCGAGCCCTTAACCCAAGGGAACAAAAAAGCTCATAAAGGCCTCTACCGGTGCATGGTTTCGTCCGCTCCTTCCTCGAACGGTCGAGCGAACTCCCGATCGTGCACGTCTTTAAGTTTCAGCTAAGAAAAGCCGCCACGGCCGAGCAGACATTCAGTAGAGGACAGATGCGCCCGGAAGCGGTACCCTTAGAGCGGTATAGCGATACAAGTTGTCGGAGGATCGGCCATGAAGATTGGGAAGTGGGCATCTTTGGCGTTGGTTGTCCTGCCGTTCCTGGCTGGCTGCAAGGGGTTTTGGGATGCGCCGGCCAGCACCACAACCACCACGACAACCCTATCCAGCGGCTCCTTCTATGTTCTGAATCAGGCGACCAGCCAGATTATCGCCCTGAATATAAGTTCCGGCACGCTGACTCAGGTCGCCGCGTACACCCTTGCGGCGGCCCCGATTGCAATCGCCATCTCCCCCAATCGCAGCTTTTTGTATGTGAGCACGCTGGGCGGTATCTATCTCTACAACATCGCCTCAGATAGCACGTTGACTGTGGGAAATGGTGGCGGAGTCGTCAGCAGTGACCCAGCCTCCACCATGAAGGTGGATAGCACCAGCACGTTCCTTGTGGACGCTTTCCTCGCGGGCACCGGTGCGGTGCAGATCGACGCCATTCCCCTCAGCTCCGCAGGGACTTTTCCGAGCGGCGGCACGATCTCTACGGTGACTTTTTCCGCCACCGGCGCGAGCGTAAATCGAATGACAATTTCACCAGATAACCACAATGTCTTCGTGGCCATTGGCACGGCCGGTACACTCGTTGTTCCTCTTGCGTCGGGGGTGCTTGGGTCCAGCGCCACTACGATTCCGGTGGCGCATACCCTGGGCGCCGCCCTTTCCGTGGCCGTCGATCCCACCAATCGCCTCCTCTACATCGGCGAGACACTTGGGAACTCCGCGGGCACTGCCGGTGGATTGCGTGTCTTTAACTACAGCTCACTGGGTGGAACCCTGACCCAGGCAACCGGGTCCCCGCTGAGCAGCGGCGGCTTGGCGCCGAATGCCATCCTGCCCATTGCCTCCGGCGACGATGTCTACGTTGCCAATGGCGCGGGCAACAGCGCTGTTGGAAATATTCAAGGATTTGCGGTCACTTCCACTGGAACCGCGTCAGCCCCGGCATACAAAGTCGCGACCGGCAGCAGCGCGTCGGCAGGCATACAACCGGTGGGCCTGGCGGAGGACAACCTGGCCAACTTCGTGCTGGCGGTGTCTTCGGGAGGATCGACCTCCGCGGGCAGCCCCGATCTCGAGGCGTACATCTTCGACACCACGACGGCAGGGCAGTTGGATTCTGTGATCAGCGCCAAAACGGGGAACGATCCGGTGCAGGCTATCGCGATTGCCGCAACCCCGCAATGATCGGTGACGCGCTCGATGTCGGTGGGATCCCGAATTTGCAGGTGTCGTGAACCCGGACCATGCTCATTGCGGAACCGTCAGGACCACGGTGCTATCCTCAAGAAGACTTCCATTAGCTGTGCTCACTCGATTGCCAACTCCATCTGTCTCATCTGTCGCGCGCTTCGAGGTCAGGCCCTTTCTCCTGCTCACACTCTGTCTTTTCTTTTTCTTGAGCGGCTGCAAGCGCCTTCACCACGACCAGCACGAGACGGTATACGTCGCCGCCCGGCAGATGTACCTGCATGATCGCGTGGCCGCTGTCTCAAACCGAGTCGCCCAGGTCGTCAATGGCCAGCAGCTTGAAGTTCTTGAGCACGGACGCCGCTTTCTCAAAGTTAAAACCGACAAGAACGAAATCGGCTGGATCGAGGAGCGCGCCGTTATCGACGCAGAAGGTTACGACGCATTTGCGAAACTCGCAACCCAGCACAAGCAGGACCCGGTTGTCGCTACCGGCACCCTCCGCGACGATATTTATCTGCACATCGGTCCGGGCCGCAATACCGATCGATTCTACTTGCTGCCGGAAAACGCGAAAGTACAGCTGCTCTCCAGGGCTTCGGTTCCGAAGACTTCATCAACTGCACCCGAACCGGTGAAGCATCCTGCGCCAAGTCCGGCTTCGACAGGTAAGAGTCCCGCGCAGCCGCCTGCAAAGCAGGCTGCATCCAAGCATTCGCCTGCCGCGCCGGCTGCTCCAGTTGCGGCCGAAGCCAGCTCTGACGAGGCTGAAACTCCGGCTGTCCCAATGGAAGACTGGTGGTTGATTCGCGACGCTCAAGGTCGCACCGGCTGGTTGCTGGGCGGCCGAGTGGATGTGGACGTCCCCGATGAAATCGGACAATACGCCGAAGGCCAGCGCATCGTCGGCGCCTATGTCATCGCCAAAGTCACCGACTCAGAAGCCGGCACGCCCAACCACCAAGTGCCGGAGTACGTGACCGCCCTGAGCCCACCCAAAGCCGGTCTGCCGTTCGATTTTGACCAGATCCGCGTCTTCACCTGGAGTCTCAAGCGGCACCGTTATGAGACGGCGTTCCGCCTGCATCCCATTCAGGGCTACTTGCCGGTCCGCATCACTACGCAGGCAGCGTCCAATGGTTCCGAGCCCGTATTCAGCTTTCAGATATCGAGTTCGCCCAACGTCGCCATCGACCCCAATAGCGGGATCGCGCGGCCGGCGAATCCGCGAACCATCACCTATGCAATGCGAGATACGCTGGTCCGCCGCATCGGGTCCGATATGGCTCCCATTCCCACCACGCATGTGCCAGGGCAAAAGCCAAAACCCGGCAAGCAGGACAAAAAGAAACGCAAATGAGCGCACCTACGCAAGATGTTGCTTGCGCTGAGTAGGTTCACGAGCGCATGTTCCGGAATGCGCGTAGATGCAGCAATCCACCGCATGGCGCGTGGGAAGAGCGATAAGCCGAAAGGCGCAAATCTGCGTCCGGCGTTCGTGACCATCGCCCGCGAAAGCATCGTGGCCAGCGACATTCCTCGACCGAGCTGCGCGCGCAAAGTTGAGCGAAGCTCATCGGCGCTCTTGCCGGCCAGATACATCTCCGCCGCGAGCGCCGCACTGTGAAGTGCGATGGCCATTCCGTCTCCGGTAAACGACGGAATCACAGCCGCCTGGTCGCCGACGCACCAGGCGCCGCACGGTTGCTCAGCGAAATAACCATAAGGGATGGGGGAGATGGCAAGCGGTCGATCCCACAGTGCCTCCGCGCCTTGCATACGCTGCAGCAGGTGTGGATTCTCGCTGAGAATCGACGCAACCAACCCGTCCCAGCCACGGAATTTCCTTAATCTCGAACGCTGCACCACCAGGCAGAGATTTGCCACGTCTGTCTCGACAAGCGAAAGTCCCCCGTACCCGCCCGGAAACAGAAACAACTCCATCAAGCCTCGAAGGGACTTGGTCTGGGTGGAATTCAATTGCCAATGCATTTTGAAACCGACCAGGTCACACTGCTTGCCTGAGTCGCGATCCCATCCCCGCAGGTTGTGCTTACCATTGGCGAGAAACACGGTCCGTGCTTGGATGGACCGGCCATTGCGGAGTTGAACCCGCCAGTGGTTACCATGCGCCTCGATTCTCTCAACGTTAATCCCTCGTCTTACGTCGCAACCATGCTGCTCCGCGCGTTCAAGCATCACCGCATCCAGCACGTATCGCGAAAGCGAAAACGCCTTGAAAGGTAGATTCGCCTCAGCCAGCTTCCGCCCCGAAGAGAGACGAACCGTACGAATCGGCGCAGCGCCCAATTCACTCAAGGACAGTCCAGCCTGCTGCAGATACGCCACTGCTTCGCGGCTCAAAAACTCGCCGCAAACTTTATGATGAGGCCCGGTCTCCTTTTCGATCAGCGTGACTTCATGTCCTGCGCCCGCCAAACGCATCGCAACCATAGATCCCGCTGGGCCTCCGCCGATGACCAGGTTATCCAAGGATTCGTTAAGCATTGTCACTGCGACTTTCTCCGCTCCACGCACAGCCTTGCCGGCGTGAATCCCTTGATCAGTACCTGGTTATTGCTGAGTCCTGCCTCGGAGCACATTCTGCGCCAGTCTTCCCGTACGAACGAACGCGCAATGGAAACAGGGCCGTCATTCTGCACGAATGGATGCAGGCCGGCCACCTTTGAAAATGCCTTGAGGAGATGGTAGGGGATTGCATTTCGAGAAAGGTCATTGATGAACCATCCCATTTCTGCGCGCTCTTCCATCCAGCGCAGGAAGCGCAAAATATCCTCGTCGCTCAAATGGTGCGTGAAGAGCGAGCTGACAACAACATCAATTGGCTTTTTGCCCCTGTAAGAAAAGACATTCGTACAAATCCATTGGATGCAACTTTGAGCTGGAGTGGCTTCCTCGGCAATCGCGACTGCGTCAGGATTCATGTCTAATCCGGTCAACTCGACCGCAATGCCTCGCCCGGTCGCCCATCGCTCGATCCGTCGCAACCCATCCCCATATCCGCAGCCAACGTCGAGGACGCGAATGGGCGATGAGTTGCGCCCAAGTTCCAGCGAATCGAGCCAGGCAAGCAGCGGGCGATACGCGAGGAACCATCGATTCAGCTTCGCGATGTCGCGGAGGCAGTCACGCAACTCTTCGCGGCTGCAAGGCTCGTCCATCCGCTCGGTGAGTTGCGCGCGACGACTGAAGTCAATCGCATCAGGCGGCATGAAAGAGCATTGTCTCCGCAGTCACTCCGGGTCCAAAGGACATGGCACATCCCTGCTGTCCCGGGCGTGAATGTTGAATGACCCGTTCCATTACGAACATCACGGTTGCGGAGGACATGTTGCCAAAACGCGCGAGAATGTCTCGCGAATCGGACAACGCATGCTCTGGCAGTCCAAGTCCTTTCTCAACAGAATCGAGGATGGTGCGGCCCCCCGGATGCACAGCCCACAAATCCATGGTTAGAGGATCTTTCCCGCGCGTGATCTGGGTGCCGATTTCTTTCATCGCGCGACTGATCTCTCCCGGCACCTGGCCTGAAAGCTGCATGTCAAAGCCAAGCTCACGAATTCGCCACGTGATCAGATCGCTTGTGTCTGGAATTCTCAATGCGAGAAAGCTGTCGATCCCCAGCCCCTTTTTCTGTGCGCTCACTAGGCAGGCGGCACAACCGTCTGCGAAGAGTAGAAACGAAAGCATCTGTTCCAGATTCTGAGTCTCCTGCAAATGCAGCGAGCACAGTTCAAGGTTCAATATCAGCACCTTTGCTTCCGGCTCAGAGCGGATGATGTGATGTGCGGACTTCAGTGCGTTGATGGCCGCGTAGCAGCCCATGAAGCCGATCATCGTGCGTTCGACTGAAGGGCTCAGCCCCAGGTGGTTCACAATGTCGTAGTCCAGCCCCGGCGCGTAAAGCCCCGTGCACGAGGTGACGATCACATGCGTAATGCTGCGCCGCTCTTCCGCCGTGACAGCGAGCTTGTTCAGAGCACATTGCGCCAGTCGCGGTGCAAACTGCTCAAATGCCTCCATGCGCCGTGACGTTCGAGGAAAATCACCCTGAACATAAAGATTCTCCGTGTCTCGCCAGGTTCCGTCTCCGGTTGCGATCGGTTGCAGAAATGAATAGCGATGTTCGATCGCCGACATGCGGGCCATGCGGCGAAACAGGCTGCGAATCGTGCCTTCCGGCAGCAACCCCTCGGCAAAGTCGACGAAAGCTCTGTGAACATCGTGCGGCGGTACCGCGGTGGCGATGCGATTGATGTAAGCAGTCGTCATTGTTTTCCTTGCCGTCGAAAAAACTCAACCATGAATATTGTTAGATACATAAAGGCTGCACGTGTCACCCAAATGTAATCCTGGTTTCAGCAGATAGTTGCATTGTTAAAAACATATTCAGGCCGTGAAACGCGGGATAAGGCCTATCGCTCACCATTGCGGAGCGAAGCAGACTCCCCAACCGTTTTCATGGAGCCCGCTGCAGGATTGCTCTGGTTACATGCCGTCGGACGGACAACCTGAACGTTGCGATGCTGGGTTTTCAGATCAGAGGACTTGAGACCGACAGGCTCTGCAACACCCTAACCCCGCTTGCGCAACTCGTGTTCGACCACGCGCATCATTTCGGCTTCGGGCGCGGGTTTGCCGGTCCAGATTTCAAACTGGCGCGCCCCCTGCTGCACAAACATCTCGATGCCGGTGATGACGGGAATTCCCCGCGACCTGGCGAGTTTCAGTAGAGACGTCTCCATCGGGTTGTACACCATGTCGAAGACCAACCCCGCATTCAGTTCGCTTTCGGTGATCGGCATGGCCGGTTTGACACCCGCCATTCCGCAGGGGGTGGTGTTGATGAGCACGTCGAAGTGCTGTTTCGCCAGCAATTCATGCTTGAGCGATTTGGCTTTTGCTTGCCGGGCCAGGGTTACCGCATGTTCGTGGGTCCGGTTCACCACGAACACTTCCGCCCCTTGTCCCACCAATCCGAAGACCGCCGCACGAGCAGCGCCGCCTGCGCCAAGCACCGCGACGCGCGCCCCCTTGAGCCGCAAACGCCGTTCGAGTGGCTTCACCACGCCGGCCACGTCCGTGTTGAACCCGTAAAGCTTGCCGTCTGCCCCTGTTCGCAGTGTGTTGCAAGCGCCGATTCGAGCCGTGAGCGGGTCCATATTGGCCAGGTGTGGCAGCACCTCGGTCTTCAGCGGCATCGTCACAGCCGCTCCCGCGAGAGGTAGTTCAACTGCCAAGGTCAGCAAATCCTGCAGGGAACGCACCTTCAGCGGCAGCAGAACCGCATTCACGTTTTCGCGCCGAAAGCCGCAATTGTGCAGCAGAGGCGAAAGCGAATGCGAGATGGGATTTCCGGCAACACCAAATACACGCGTTGCCTGATCCAGATGTTCCAGCCGGTAGAGATCGCGCATCGCCTCCGCTGATACCTGACCCGGAGCGGTCTCGGTCCCATCCGAGAAAGAAGCGAAGGTGAAAGCCGCACCGGCTCTCGGCCCAAGGAGGCGACTCACAATGCCTTCCTCGCCCATGGCAATGCCCACCACGTTGGATTCGAGCGACCGGTCCTCAATCAACTTCAGCATCGTGAGATTGTCGGCCAACGTTCGGGCGGTCGAAACCACTTTTACGAAGTCTGGCTTGAACGCCTCGATACGGTCGGCAGCGTGATCGAGGTTCTTGGTTCGCGTAAAGTCGTGAAAACTCACCAAAAGAGCAGCGCCACAGGTCCGCAGTTTGGCCAGTTGCGCCGGCTTGCATTCTTCGGCCGACTCAACTTCCAGGTCGATAATTTGGCATCCGGCCTGCGCTGCCTTGGTCAGAATCTCAAGTTCGGTCGCAAGCGGCCCGTCAAAACCGCCGCCCGTCCCCTTGCGCCGGCAGGTTGCAATGCCGGTCACATCCCGGTGCTCAGCCAAAAACTGCCTCAAGTAGGGAAGGGCAGCCGCAGGCTTAGGCAGGGAATCAAGCCGAAACTCGAAGAATCTGGAGTCTTTAAGTGCCGCTTCAGCTCTCTCCATGAGCTCCGCGGGTGACCCGCCCTGGATGGCGATGCAAAGCTTCCCCAACCGAAGACGTGGAACCGCGACAGCGGGGGTGGGGGGTGGCGCAATGGCGACGGCGTGCGGCATATGCATTCGATTGACGCATATTAGATGGATTAGGTTGCGCATGCAACAAGTTACGGAGCCCATCCACAACATTCCAAGGTCACATTCCCCCTTTTCGAGGTTGCTGTGGCACCCTAGAACTCTGGAGGGTTGTGCCCATCATGCCTGCTGAATCCATTGCCGCTGCCCAAGTGACCGCAGATCTTCACGCCTGGGAGGCAGGCGGAGCCAAATCCCCGGAGGCACTGTCCGCATGGGTTAGCGCTCGATTGGCGGCCCACGAGGCTGCCTTGGCCGCCGTGCTTTCCGTGGAGGGCCCTCGCACGCCAGAGAACACCCTGCGCCTCTATGACATCGCTATCGAGCAGCTTACCCTCGCCGGGGCGCAATCTGGCGTGCTTAACTCGGTAGCCGCCGATAAGACTGTTCGCGACCAGGCACAACTTGAGGCGCAGCGGGTGTCCATGGCCGGCAGCGCGTTGAGCCTGAATCGGGCGGTTTACGAGGCGCTCGCGGCGATGGACCTCGACAACGCCAATCCGCCTGTCAGCCCAGCGACTCGGCATTTTGTTCAGCGCACCCTGCTGAGCTACCGGCTGGCCGGCGTGGACAAGGATCAGGCGACCCGGGACCGCATCCAGGCGCTGCATGAGAAGGCCACCCGCCTCTCGCTCGAGTTCAGCCGCAACATCCAGGAGGGCGCAAAGACCATCCTCGCCACGCAGGCCGAGCTCAATGGGCTTCCTCCCGATTACATCGGCCGCCACCAGCCGGATGCAGCCGGTCAGATCACACTCAGCACCGATCAGCCGGATATGCAGCCCGTTATGACATTTGCTTCGAGTTCGGACCTGCGCGAGCGCATGTTTCTGGCCTACAACACCCGCGCTTACCCCGCCAACCAGCAGCTCCTGATGGAATTGCTCGCAACCCGACAGGAGATTGCCCGCGTTCTGGGCTTCCGCAGTTGGGCCGACCTTGCCACTGCCGACCAGATGATGGGTTCCGCGGCAAACGTGCGCACATTCCTCGCCCGGCTCGACGAGGCCAGCCGCGAAGGCGCCCTCCGCGAGCACGAACTGATCTTGAACTTCGCTCGCAACCAGCGATCCGGCCTCGAAGCAATCGACATCACCAGCCGTGGCTACTGGTACGAACAATATCGACGCTCGGCATTCGATTTCGACTCACAGTCTGTCCGCCCTTACTTCCCCTACAAGCAGGTTGAGGCGGGAGTGCTCGAGACTGCGGCGCGCCTCTTCAAAATCGAGTTCCGGCCCTCGTCTGCTTCAGGCTGGGACCCGGCTGTGTCCGTCTTCGAGGTCTTTGACGGCGGACTCCACGTGGGCCGGTTCTACCTCGATATGCATCCTCGCGAAGGCAAAGACAAGTGGTTCTCGGCCGCGCCAGTAGTCACCGGAGTGCGTGGGCGCTACCTGCCCGAAGCAGCGCTCATCTGCAATTTCCCCGGCGGCGATCCGGACGATCCCGGCCTTCTTCAGTACAACGACGTGGTCACCTACTTCCACGAATTCGGTCACCTGATGCACGCCATCCTTGGCGGCCAGACAGAGTGGGCCGGAGTCTCCGGTTTCGCCACTGAGGGTGACTTCATCGAGGTCCCATCGCAGATGCTCGAAGAATTCTTCCGCGACGAAAAGCTGCTACAGGCCTTTGCAAAGCATTACGAAACAGGCGAAGTCCTCCCCGCCGAAATCATCAAGAAGATGAAATCGGCCGGCTCGTTTGGCCGCGCCGATTGGGTGCGCTCGCAACTGTATTACACGACCTTGTCACTCGATTTGCACGATCAGGATCCGGCTGCGGGCCTTGATCTCGACGAGACAACGCAGCGCCTTTACAAGTCGCTCCAACCCTGGACATGGCTCGAAGGCAACCGCATGTACGCGAGCTTTGGCCACCTCACGGGCTACTCCTCCAACTACTACACGTATGCCTTCGACAAGGTCATTGCCCTCGACTTCTTCGCGCAATTCGATGCAGCCGACTTACTCGGCGGCGACGCCGGCGCGCGCTATCGCAAGTTGGTGCTTGAGCAGGGCGGATCGAAGCCGGGACGCGAGATGGTGCGCGACTTCCTCGGCCGCGACGAAGACTTTGCCGCGTTTTCAAAGTGGCTTAATGAGGAATTCGACAGCGAACTGATCAGCGCCACAGCATAGGTCTTAGCGTCCACCTGCGGAGGAATTCGATGGCCAGGTACAACATCGCGCAAGTCAACATCGGCCGTATCAAAGCGGAGCTCAACGATCCCGTGATGGCGGGATTTGTCAATCGGCTCGACGAAATTAACGCCCTTGCCGATACGAGTCCCGGGTTTGTCTGGCGGCTTATCGAGAATGATGGCAATGCAACCTATCTCCGCCCATTCGACGACAACATGATGCTGATGAACATGTCGGTCTGGGAAACGGTCGAGCAATTGCGTCATTACGTCTATCACACAGCCCATACGGAGTTGCTCCGTGAGCGGCAAGCATGGTTTGAGAAGCTTGCAGGTGTTTACACCGCATTGTGGTGGGTACCGGTGGGCCACATTCCCGGAATTGACGAGGCCAAGCGCCGCATCGCGCACCTCGAAACGAACGGCCCAACCGAATTTGCATTCACCTTCAAATCGGTCTTCCCACCCGATGAAACATTCCAGCAGGGAATTGACTGGTCTGCTTTTCAGCCATGCACAGCAGGCTAACGAAATAATGAACGCCGCCGATTTTCGCCGCATTGCGCTGAGCATCGAAGGCGCGGAGGAGGGCTCCCACATGGGCGCCGCCGATTTCCGTGTTGGGGGCCGCATCTTCGCGACACTCGCTGCTGAAAAGCTCGGCTATGGAAACCTGATGCTCACGCCCGAGCAGCAGGCCGCCTTTGTTGCCGAGCAGCCCGGCATTTTCATCCCCATCGCAGGCGGCTGGGGTCGCAACGGAGCCACGCACGTCCGTCTTGCCGCCGCCAACGAAGATTTGCTTGCCGGAGCACTACGCACGGCATGGAAACTCCGCATTGAGAAGAACCAAAAGTCGCCGCGACCCGTGAAGACAAAAGCCAGGTCCCGCTCCGCGAAGCGACCTTAACGTCCGTCTTCCGCGCAACTGCGGTCCGTCAGAATAGGTCCAACTTGCAGAGCAGGCCTCCCGCGACTGAGAATGGCGTGCGAGACCGCGCCCAATCAATCAAGGACCGCCAACCAGTTCTCGCGTTCATGCGGCCCATGTAGTGGAAAGGTCGTTGCCATGAAAATCACAGTGCGCCTTGCGTTCTTGTTCCTCGCTTTGACCGCGTCCACTCTTTCCGCCCAGGACCAGCCTCAACGCAAGGCCACTGCAGGCCCAGGTCCGGGCGGCATTCAGCAAGTCACGTTCTTTGCGCATCGCCTGGGCGCCGATCATGCCGAGGGCGTGACCACCCTCGATATGAATGGAGATGGCCTGCCCGACATTGTCAGCGGAGCGTACTGGTATGAGAACCCCGGCCCGCAAGGCGGCGAATGGAAGCGCCACCAGTACCGCGAGGCAGGAACGGTAAATGAATTCGTCGCCGACTGCGGCGAGTGGACCATCGACGTGAATCACGACGGCGCGCCGGATGTAGTCACAGCCGGCTGGCAAGTGAACGGAATCTGGTGGTACGAGAACCCCAAAAAGCTGGGCGCAGAGTGGAAGAAGCACCTCATCACCAACAGCTACGACACCGAAGGTGGCTGGTTGGCCGACATCAACGGCGATGGCACGCCTGACCTCATCTTTTCGCACTACAACCACTCTGGCGTTATATGGATCGATTTTTCCGGCTCGCAGCCAAAGGTGCATCGCGTGGGCACGCGCGAGATGGATGGTCACGGCATCGGCGTAGCCGACATCGATGGCGACGGCCTGGCAGACATGCTCACTCCCGACGGATGGTTCAAGCAGATCGATGCAAACAAGGATCAGTGGGAGTGGCACCCCGACTGGAAGATGGAGGACGCCGGATTCCCGATTATCGGATTCGACGTGAACAACGATGGCAAGATCGACGTGATTTACGGACAGGGCCACAGCTACGGGCTCTACTGGCTCGCCCAGATGGGCGAAGGCGACGATCGCAACTGGGTCCGTCACGCGATCGATGAATCTTTTTCCCAGGTACACGCGCTCAAGATGGTGGATATCGACGGCGATGGTGATTTGGAACTGCTTGCCGGCACACGACGGAAACGATCCCGGCTCATATGACCCCTTGGTTATCTACTACTACAAGATCAATCGCAAAACCGGCCAGTTCACTCGCTATCCCATCAGCGTCAATGGCACCGCCGGCGTGGGAACGCAGTTCGTGACCGAGGACTTGGACGGAGATGGCGACATTGATATCGTGACCGCCGGCAAAACCGGCGTCCACTTCTTCGAAAATCTAAAAATTGACAAAGTGCCGAAAGGACAGCGCGAGAAAGAAATCCTGCTCGAAAGAAACTGGCCCTTCCCCGGCGAGGGCCCCGCTGTCCAACAGGAAGAGGAGCCTAAGCAATAGAAACTGCATAAGTCTGCGGGTATTGATCATGGTCGCCCAAAGGCTCAGCCGAGGGTCAAAAATCAGGGTTTTGCACAGGTATGCATTGGGAATATTTCGGGAGAGGGTGCAACGTTTTTGCGCCGGCAGCATCTCATTAAGTAATTAGCAGAGGCTTCCTCGAATTTGGCCCATCCAAGAAAGGTTTCTATCCCTTCTGAGGGTCCGCTTTGGACCCCTTCTCACGACCCCCTCTGGACCTCCCTCCCATAAAATGCCTCTCGAGCGGGCCTGCTGGAAAGCAGGCCCATTTGCTCCCCTCCTGCGAAGCGGATTCCTGCCCCTTTACAATCTCAGTGTGAAACGGTCGCCCTCCTCTCCAAAGTCCCAATCCGGCAATCTCCAGGCACTTGACGCCTTATTCGCAAAGGCAGGCCTCGTGCGTAATCGTCGCCAAAGTCCAGCAGGAGTGACCAATCGTCTTCGCCAACGGCGAAAGGATCCTGCGACGAAGCAGGAGCTGACGCTGCCCGCGCCCATCCCTCAAGTGGCTGCGAATGGGGCGGAGTGGCTCCCGGTACCTGGCTGGCAAAGGATCAATTGGCTCTGGCACGGCTTCAGCGCCCGCCGTGGCGGCGCGAGCCGGGCATATTGCGCCGACGATGCCCAGGGGGAACTCAATCTCGGTTTTACCGCCGACGATAACCGCGAATCTGTAATTCGCAACCGGCAGCTACTCGCCGAGGCAATCACCGGTGACGCGTCCATCCCCCTCGTCACCCTTCGCCAGTTCCATTCGAATGCGATTGTTGTGGCCCGTGCGTCAGATGCCCGCCGCGAACGCCCGTGGCGGAGTGACGGCCAGATGACCGACGAGCCCGGCTTGCTGCTTGCCATCCAAACCGCCGACTGTATCCCCGTGCTCGTCGCAGATCGCAAGCGCCGCGCCGTTGCGGCCTTTCATGCCGGCTGGCGGGGAACGGTGAAGCGCATCGTCGAAACCGGCATCGGGCGAATGCGCCTGGAGTTCGGCTCTCGCCCCGAAGATCTGATTGCCGCCATCGGCCCCGGCGTCGGCCCCTGTTGCTACGCAGTTGGAGAAGAAGTCCTCTCAAGCTTCGAGTCGCAATTCTCCTACGCCCGCGATCTCTTTCGCGATGTCTACGACTCCGACGCCGTCCGTACGAAGTACCCCATGCTGTTCCTCACCCAGCGCGCTCCTGGACACTCCCCCATTGGGCCAAGTCTGCACCTTGACCTGGTAGAAGCGAATCGCCGCCAACTGCTCGACGCAGGCATCAAGGCCAGCGCCATCAAGGTGGTGCGAGGCTGTACCAGTTGCCACCCGCAGCTCTTCTTCTCCCATCGCGCTTCCGGAGGCCATGCTGGGCGGATGTTCAGCGTTATCGGAATCCGCGGCTAACCAATTTGCCGCAGTGGTACGATTGTTGCGATCAATTCGCCATGATTGAAAGGGCGTTGAGCCGTGACACTTGCAGTGGCTGAGGCCCCAATCCGAACCCGGTCGCGAAAAAGTTGGATCACCGCCTGGCCCACAGCCCATTTGCTCGTCGCAACACTCCTGCTGGCTTGCCCCGCGATTTACAACGGCTTCCCACTCCTTTATCCGGACTCCATGACCTATCTGGACGACGGCCGCATCGTGGCGCGTGCGCTGTTTCTCCATCGGCTCTCCGATTACTACGGGATGCGCTCGTTCTTCTACAGCCTGGTGATTCTTCCGTTTCATTGGAACCGCACTGCCTGGCCCATTGTTGCGTTGCAATGTTTTCTGGTTGCCTATGTCCTCCGTCTCGTAATCCGCTCCATTGCTCCGCACCCTCCGGCAACTTACTACATGGCCTTTGTCCTGTTGCTGAGTCTCGTCACGAGTGTTGGGTGGTATTCCGGCCTCATCCTGCCTGACATACTTGGTTCCCTTGTCTATTTGGCGTTCTATCTGCTCGTTTTCGCGCGCGACTCAGCATCCCCCGCCGAAAGAGTGTCTCTGTACCTGATTGCCTGGTGGGGAATCGCCTCTCATGCCACCCACCTGCTGCTTGCCGCTGCGCTCTGCGCCCTGGTTGCAATAGTGCTGGCGCTGCAACGTCAATCTATTCGCCGGATCTTAAGGAGTACGCTCGAAGTCGCCGCGATCGTCGCGGTAGCAGCCGCATCTCAGTTGGCTCTGCACGGCTATCTTTATGGCAGCCCATCCCTCAACGGCGAGCGCCCGCCTTTCCTCATGGCGCGCGTTATCGCTGACGGCCCGGGCCGCTGGTACCTCGAGAAACAATGCGGCGAATTAACCTGGACCATTTGCGCCCACGTCCAGAACCTCTCCGACGATCCCGATCTTTTTCTGTGGTCCCCGAATGGAATCTGGCAATCCGCCTCAGACAGCGAACAAAAGCAGATGCTTCGTGAAGAATTGCCGCTGGTGGTAGCCACAATCCGCGCCTATCCGCGGGCGCAGCTTCGCCGCTCCGCAGCCAATTTCTGGCAGCAGCTCACAATGTTCGGCGTTTACGACCTGGATCCGAGCAGTTGGACGGCGAATCAGTTCAACAACGTAATGCCTGCAGCCCGCGCGAGTTACCTTCGCAGCAGGCAGGCACAAAATGCGCTTCCGCTCGAAGCACTGACAACTCTTCAATTTTGGGTTGTGATTGCTTCTCTCGGAGTGATCGTGGTTTTTGCGTTGATGTGGGCTCGGCGGCTGCCATCCCGGCTGGCCTCGCTCACCTCGGTTGTCGCCTTCGTAGTGGTAGTCAATGCCGCCATCACGGGAGTGCTGTCGATGCCCGAGGACCGTTTTGAATCCCGGGTAATCTGGCTGGTGCCGCTACTGGCGGGACTATTCGTGACGGCTTGGTTCACGCGATCCCGCAGCCATTTGACGCCAGAGCGCAGCACGGCTAAGTCGGATTTGGTCGCAACGGCTGTCTAGGAGCCGGCGCTCTAGCCGCGAGACTTAACCGGTTCACCGCGCCCGCGCCCGGTAAGGGCGCCGGCAACGGCGAACGATAAAAGCAATCGCCGCTCTTAGGAGGCGGCTGCCGCCGCTGCAGCTTCTCCAGGGTTCACCAGGTCGCGAAGTTCCTTCGATGGCTTGAAGTAAGGAACGCGCTTCGCGGGAACCTCGACACGCTCTCCGGTCTTCGGGTTGCGGCCAATGCGGGGATTGCGTTGGCGAATGCGAAATGAGCCGAAGCCCCGAATCTCGATTTTGTCGCCGCTCTGCAGCGCTGAAATCACGGAATCGAACACGGTTTCCACGATGACTTCGCCATCGCGGCGCGTCAGGTCGCCAAGCCGGGTTACCTTTTCCACCAGATCTGCCTTAGTCATGTCTGGCCTCCGTATCACAGCATAAATGCATTCGGTACACGAAGTTAAGAAAAAGAGCCGCATCTTTGTGGAATTGTGGCCACCTCTCGCGGCGCCATGAGGTGAACCTTGTCCCCTGAAAGAACCCTGCACCGGCTTTCGGTCAAGCCGCCCGCGGCGCGATATGATGTCCTGAGTCTTCCCCTGGGAGTTTTACAACGAGAGCGGGGCAGGAGCCTTGAGCGTGGTGCAGCATCCGAAGTACAGCATCGTTATACCGGCGTACAACGAAAGTGCCCGCATCCCGGCGACCCTGGCATCCGTTGTTGGCTGCATCCGCGCAAATCAGTGGCCGGCAGAGGTCATCGTGGTCAACGACGGCTCAACCGACTCGACGGCTCAAATTGTTCGCGACTTTGCTCTCCGGGCGCCCGAAGTCCGGCTCATCGAAAACCCCGGCAACCGCGGCAAAGGTTACAGCGTGCGCTCCGGAATCCTCCAGGCCCTTGGCGACATCGTCATGTTTACCGATTCCGACCTTTCCGCGCCCATCGAAGAGGCCGATCGCCTGTTTACCGCCATCGCGGCCGGCGCTGACATCGCCATCGGCTCGCGCTGGCTCGAAACCGCGCGCCAGACCCATCGCCAGCCCCTTTACCGCCAGATCTTCGGCCGCTGCTTCAATGCTGTCTGCCGGATGGTGATGCAACTGCCTTTTGCCGACACGCAGTGCGGATTCAAGGCCTTCACCCGCGCCGCGGCGCAAACCGTCTTTCAATTGCAGACGATCGAGCGCTGGGGCTTCGATCCCGAGATCCTCTTCATCGCCATCAAACGTGGCTTTGTGATTAAAGAGATTCCCGTGAGCTGGGCGCACGATGAGCGCTCCCGCATGAGCTACCTCAAAGACGGCCTGCAGATGCTTAAGGAACTCGCCATTATCCGCTGGAATGCTCTCACTGGCCATTACAACAAGCGTATCGAGGCCGCACTTCGCACCGGCGAAACTCGATAACTGCTCCGATCATCCAGAGGATCCTGAGACTTCTCCGCGACGCGCAGCGTCCCACAAATAAGGCAAAGTCAATTACTTTGCCCAGTTTGCCGGTCGATCGGAGAAAGCCGCATGATTCGCAAGATAGCCGTCGCAGTTCTATTCCTGACATTCGGGTGCATTGGTGCCCTCGCCGCTGACTTCAACGGTAAGTGGACTGCCGAATTCGATACCCAGGTAGGTGCGCAGAAGTACACCTATGAATTCCACGTCGACGGCGCCAAGCTCACCGGCAAAGCCATCAACGAAGAGCGCGGCGGGACAGAGATTCAGGACGGCAAGATCGATGGCGACAACATCACTTTTGTCGAAGTCATCGATTTCAACGGCAACGAGATAAAGATCGCCTACACCGGCAAGATCGACGGCGATGAGATCAAGTTCACCCGGAAGGTGGGCGAATTCGCCACCGAAGAGATCGTAGCCAAACGCGTGAAGTAAATTGCGGTGGAGAACGTGATGCAGCCGCGTCTGAAAGGCGTCTGCGAGAGCACGCAGTTTTATCTTGCGCCCGGTAGCCGGCTCAAGTTTTACTCCGACGGCGTTGTTGAAGCGCAAAGTGCTAAGACCGGTCGCTGGATCCCTGATCCTCTCTGAACGCCGCATTGCAGGCCGCCACTGAGTTTCCCTTCGGTCAGACCCGGACCTATAATCAGTAATTCCGAATTAGAGTGAAATGCCGGTTTCCTGTTTGGGAAAGAAATTTGGCCGCAGTGGAGTCAGGCCCATTCTCGTTGGTCAAGTGGTATATGGACCTCGTCACGGACGCGGGCGACGCTTTCATTCTCTACTGCGCCGACATGCGCTGGCGCGGCCTCAGCGCGACCATGGGCAACCTGCTCGAGAGCCCAAATGGAGCCTCACCCCGGAGCCGTTTCTCGATGGGCAGTTATCGGCTTTCTTCCACGCCGGACGAAATCCTCGTCGAGCACCCGCGCCTCAAGCTCTCCGGCAGATGGCAGGCCATCACGCCGCCGTTTCGATGCACCGTATACGATGGTCCCGAAGGCTCAGTGGTGTGGAATTGCATGCAACCAAGCTCGCGTGTCACCGCGCGCGTCAGCGGCCGCGCACTGAGTGGACTCGGCTATGCCGAATGCCTCACACTCACGCTGCCGCCCTGGCGGCTGCCCATGGATCAACTTCGCTGGGGACGCTTCGTCTGCCCTGATAACTCACTGGCATGGATCGATTGGCAAGGTTCCTACTCCACGAGCTTTGCAGTTCTCAACGGCCGCCGGAGCGCGCTTGAATCCGCTTCAGAACAAATGATCACGACAAGTGATGCGGTGCTGCACATTGAACCCGGTGTTTCGCTCCGGTCAGGCCGGCTCGGCGAAACCATCCTCCCCGGCGCTCTCGCGCTTCGCAAACTCTTCCCGCGCAGCCTCTTTAACGTGCAAGAAGACAAATGGAAGAGCCTTGGAACGCTCACCATCAATGGCGGCAAGCCGACTAAACAACCTGAACAAACCAGCACCGGCTGGGTCATTCATGAGATGGTTCATTGGCGCGAGGTGCGTGAGGGGACCGAATGGCAACCTTAAGTCGCACAAACCCGCCCCATGGTCTCTACGGCCGGCTGCTTTACGCATCGCTCTTTGTTATCGTGCTGCCGATCGCGCTCGCTCTGTGGGCGCTTGCAACACAAGGCGCCATGACTGCGCAGCCGCTGCACTCACCGGCTCGCGGTGCGACAGTGGCTGCCCTCGGTGTCTTGACCATGCTTTCAGGCATGCTAGCGCTTTGGCGTCGCGGCGGCGGATTGCCCATGAACGCCTTTCCTCCGCCACGCTTCGTGTCCAGTGGAATCTACAGCCTCATTCCCCACCCAATCTATGGCGGATTCGTCATGGTCTGCGCTGGTATCGCTGTTTTTACAGGCTCCGCCAGTGGGCTCTGGCTTGTTACGCCAACCGTCGCGCTGGCTTGCGGTGCGCTGGTGCTAGGCTATGAACTGCCCGATCTGCGCAACCGCTTCGGCGCGCCAAATTCTTCACTCTGGCTGCCGCATGACGGTTCCGGCGCTCCAACACTGATCGAGCGCGCGCGCGTCTACTTCGTCGTGATGCTGCCATGGCTCGCGATATTCGAGCTCATCGGCTACTTCGGCAAAGCTCCAGATGCAGTCCAAACCTACTTCGGATTCGAACGCCAGTGGCCGGTGAGTGAGCAGTGGGAGCCGATCTATGCCAGCACCTATGTAGCTGTCCTGATCACTCCATTGCTCGTCCGCTCTGCGCACCAGCTGCGACTCTTTGCATTGCGCGGGCTAACAGCGATGGCGTTCATTTTTCCGCTCTATCTGCTGTTGCCGTTCGTCGTTCCGCCGCGCCCGTACCATCCTGCAACAGCGTTCGGCCAAATCTTGTTGTGGGAGAGAACGCCCATCTCCTCTATCGGCGCATTTCCGTCGTTCCACGTGGTATGGGCATTGATTGCTGCCTCTGCACTGAGCGAAGGCTCGCGATTCAAGAAGTCCGTTTGGTGGACCTGGGCCGCTCTGGTAGCGGTCAGTTGCGTCGGGACCGGCATGCACTCAATCGCCGACGTGTTCGCCGGTTTCGCAGCATTTCTTTTCATCGTGAACATGCCGCGTCTCTGGCTCGGGCTTCTCTGGCTCGCAGAGCAACTCGCCAACTCGTGGCGAGAATGGCGCATCGGGCCGGTCCGCATCATCAACCACGGCGCGTATGCCGGCGCCGCCGCGGTCGCCGGAATCTTCGTGATCGACACGCTCCTTGGCCCTGGCGGCTCGGCGCTGTCTCTTAGCATTTGCATTTGCGCATTGCTAGGCGCGGCGCTATGGGCCCAGTGGGTCGAGGGCTCACCCGCGTTGCTGCGCCCTTTGGGCTTTTACGGCGGAATGCTGGGCTCTATGCTAGGCGCGCTGCCAGCGCTGTTTCTCCACATCCATCTGTGGTCCGCTCTCGCGGTTGTTTGCGTAGCGGCACCGTGGATTCAGGGCCTTGGCCGACTGCGCTGCCTGGTGCAAGGTTGCTGTCACGGCTGCGTCACACTGTCGGGTGCAGGCATCCGCTATGCACATCCGCGCTCGCGTGTTTGCCGGCTCGCTCATCTTGCCGGAGTGCCTGTCCACGCGACGCCTGTCTATTCCATCTTCTGCAACCTGTTCATTGGCGCAGCATTGATTCGGCTCGTCCAGATACACATGCCTGCCTCATTCATCTGCGGCGTGTATCTCATGCTCTCGGGCTGCGGACGTTTCGTCGAAGAGGCTTATCGCGGCGAGCCGCAGACGCACGTTTTCGCAGGTATGCGGTTATACCAATGGATCGCAATCTTGTGCGTCGTCACTGGTGCAGCTCTGACCTGCGTTCCCGGTTCACCCGCATTCCCCGCACCTTCGATTCGCCTCAGTTCCTTTATCCTGGCCCTCGGTTGCGGAGTTCTCGCGTGGTTCATCAGCGGTGTCGATTTCCCCGAGTCCTCCCGCCGCTTTGCCCGCCTGACGTAACGCAGTCACCGCTGCGGCTTCTCCCACCGCCCTGTCTCGCCCGAGCGAAACACCGCCTCAATCACCGCCATGTTCGCTATGGCATCCTCGAGGGTCACCGGCACTTCCTTCCCGTCCAACACGGCTTTTGAGAATGCATCGCCCTGCATGGTGTATTGATCAGCCGTAGGAAACTCTTCCGTCACGATCCCGCCTCCAAAGATGTCTCCATCCTGGTCGATGAAGAGCCGCGTAGGCCGGTCCTTTGGCGCATTGAATGGAATCTCAATTTCGATGCGCCCCTTCGTGCCGAGAAAATGCACACGCTGATAGGGAATCAGTTGCGTGCTGCACGTGAAGATGGATTGCCCGCTGGGAAAATCAAGAATCGCCGAAGTCAGCCGGTCGATCTTCATTACGGGGTCACGTTCCACAAGACCAACCACGCGTGTGGGCTCCTGCCCGAATGCATGGCGCGATGCATGAATGCAGTAGCAGCCGATATCCAGCAGCGCTCCTCCGCCGCTCTCCACATGGTTGCGAATGTTTTTGGGGTCGTCGTTGAAGTAGCTGAAAAAGCCCATCACTGCCCGGAGCTCGCCAATGCGTCCCTCGCGCAGCAGTTCGCCAAGCCTCAGCCATTGCGTGTAGCTGCGAATCATGAACGCTTCGCCGATCTTCACTCCAGTTCGCGCGCGCACGGCGAGCAGCGTTTTGGCCTCGGCCACGGTCAGGCTCAGCGGTTTTTCGCAGAGCACATGCTTGCCCGCTTCCGCCGCATTAATCGTCCACGGAACGTGTAATTGGTTGGGCAGAGGATTGTAAATGGCGTCGATATCCGGATCAGCCAGCAGCTCCTCATACGAGCCATACGCCTTCGGAATTCCCAGCGCCTTCGCCGCCTCTTGAGCCTTCGCCAAATCGCGAGACGCGATTGCATCGACGCTCGAATACTGGCCGAGCTGCATCGCCGGCAGTACTTTCATCAAGCCAATGTTCGCAGTACTTAGAACTCCCCAACGAAGCTTCTTCGACATGGTGAAATCATAATGGCCCCGGGTCGCGGCTCGCTCGCCAACTCAATGCACGTGTGCGACATCATCGTTCATTGAAAAGACATCTTTTAGTTCTTTCTCGTATGGAAATACGTGGATCATCCAGGTGAACATCAGCGGGAAAAAGGTACCCCGTTCGGCCTCGCAGGCTTCCTTGGTTTTGATCGAACCAAACATGCCAAATTTCGGATGAGCGCTGTCGTAGTCGTTGACGCTATCGGCCGGGGCCGCGCAGAAGTTGATGTGCTGGTGCCAATGAGCGATGCTCAGGGGGACGCGCTCGTTCAGCTCATCTTCGGTCGCGTTGGGGCGAGCCGTAAACATGACGCCCTCCAGCTTGTACCGTTGAGTCGCCGTCCGGCGGTAGAGCAGAGATGTTGGCTTGGTCGGATCGAAGTGCAAGTCGGCTTCCCGAGTGTTGGCCTTGTTGTTGAAGTGGTATTGAGGCTGGTCGAGCTTCGGGTTCGCGATCTCATACCCGTCTGCCAAAGCTTTCTTGTAGTCTTTGTAGCGCTCCATGGTCGTCTTGACTGCGGCCACAACGGCCTTCGCCTTCTCCTCATCGCCGGCCTGTTTTGCTCGCAGCGGAGTGACATACATGTGCCCTGCCATCGCCGCCATGCTTGGGCCCATATCGCGCATGTCCCCCTTGGCGCTCATATCCATTCCGGCCATGCTGTCCTGCTGCGGATTCTGTTGTGCCGACACCGCCAGCGTAGCGAGCAATGTGGCTCCGAGCAATGACGCCACTCGGGCGATGCCATGAAAATGCACGAAGAGATTCTTATAGTTCGCGAATGTCCGGGTGGCTGGGAGCATAAATCAGTTGTCTTCGGGATAGCGGTTTTTGCTTCCCGAGAGAAGTGATTCTAACCTCGACCAACGTTTGGAGTTTTGGATTTCTTGCCAGCCGGTATTGGCGCGTAGCCTGCCGGTATAAGGGCCAGCTTTACCGGATTTCGCGCCGTGCAAGCAACTTTGACTATGCCGCTGCTTCCCGCTGTCCTTCTTTGTGCACTTCCCGAATAACACTGACCACCGTGAACGAATCCAAACTCTGCAGGCGAACGGCGGCCTGAATTCCGGCGCCCGTAAGGTGAAGCGAACGCAGCGAAAGCAGGCGCTTTGCCACTGCCGGTATGGGTTCGCGCTTGAATTGCAGGTTGCCATAGGAGAAGGCGCGGCTCGGTACACCCTCGTCGAAATCCTGAGTCTCGATCAAATCGAACCAGACGTCGACGACCAACCGATCGTGATCGGAAAGCACGCCTGACTCGTTTGCAATCTTCCTCGTGATCTTCATTTCACTGCGCATGGCCCAAGGCCTCAAGTCAAAATTTGCCCGTCATGAACTCAGACTCTACTGCGGATACGGTTTCATGAATGTGATTTTTGTCACGCTGAATTGAGAAAAATGACAGGACAGTCCAGGAAACCCCGGTCACCCGGCCGAGCAGGGAACTCTCCGAACTCTCCCCGGGACGGCCAATCGGCAACCGAGGCGGCCTGAACGTGCTGGCGGGCCAGAAAGGACGCCGAGGTCAGTGAGAGCTCCGGCGCAGATGTTTCGAGTTGGGATGTCGCCCGCCGTAAGACGGAATTGAGGTCGGGCACAAAGCCGACGGAGTCGCCGATCCCACTATTTTTGAACAGCCACAAGTGAATGCCATCACCTGACGGGCCACCTTGGCTGCAAGTTGCACATCATACTCTATTTTGAGAATCAACTCAGGTCGGTCCTGGTCGGGACTGGCCTCGAATCAGGAGATGAAAATATGGGTGCAAAGCTGGCGGTGGCCGTGGCTGTCCTTCTCGTCTCGATTCCGAGCCTTGCTCAGGTGCAGCCTGCGGCAACTGCGGGCAGGGTGCTCCACGTGAAACAACTGAGCGCCGGCGCGGGAATGGACTATTGGTCGGGCGATTGGGAAGCTGGGGACATCGACAGGTGGGGACCCAGCGCCTGGGCTACCGCAACGATTTGGCACTGCCTCGGGATCAATGCGGAGGGCCACTCCATGATCATAGGCGGAAACCGGGGAGCTTCCCAGTACAAGCTCTTCGTCGGTGAGGGCGGTCTGATGTGCACCATGGGTTACTGGGGCAGGCTTCAGCCTATTTACAAAGGCGAACTCGGCTTTGCCAGCCTGTCACAAACCGGTAACGGTACAGGCCATCTTCATTCCACGTACAGCACTTGGTCTGTCGGAGGCGGCTTGGAATACCACACGTGGGGACATTGGTGGACGCGAGTGGATTATACCTACGATGCCATCCCGAACTTTCACAGTAGCATCACCAACCAGAACCACACCCTGAATCCGCGAGGCATAACCTTCGGCGAGACTTACCGTTTTGGCGCGTCGGGAACCCGTTTCTGACCTGGCTGGGGCGCGAACAGGAGTAGGCCTGGACGGCGGCGACCACGGCGGAAGCGGTACCGGCGCTGATAGCCCAAAGACCCCCCGGGCACGAATTGTCCGGCGTCACAGATTGGGCCCATGACATACCAGTGAAGTATCAGTGACGTATGGAACAGGGGAACCGCCAGGCTCTCAATTCTAAACATGACATTTTAAGTGGTTTATGGTGGGCGCTGCAGGATTCGAACCTGCGACTTCCACCGTGTGAATCGACCATTTTTAGGCATTACAACAACTTACAAGACCCTGGTGGCCCCCTAAGTCCTTGTAAGCCGCGCAAGCCGGAGAATCAACGTATCGCACAACGTATCGCGTTTGCCGAGCATCTCCCTAATCTTTTCGCCCCACCGGATCAGAATAGCTTGCCGTGCCAGAGCTATGCATATATGGAGTCATACTCTATAATTGCATATATGCTGGTTCGCCGCCTCAGTTCCCGACTTAACCACCTCCTTCGTCACTCTCCGGCCGTTGTCCTTTTGGGGCCTCGCCAAGCCGGAAAGACAACCCTCGCTCTGGAGATCGTCGAGGAGAAGTCTTCGATCTACCTGGATCTTGAGGACGAGAATGACCGCGCCAAGCTTTCCAATCCCAACAGGTACCTTGCAGATCACGAAGACGAGTTGGTCATCCTCGATGAGGTTCACCGCGCGCCGGAACTCTTTCAGCAATTGCGGGGCATCATCGATCAGGGGCGGAGGCACGGAAAAGCAAATGGCAGGTTTCTCCTGCTCGGATCAGCCGCCATGGACTTGCTCAAGCAATCCGGCGAGAGTCTGGCGGGGCGTATCTCCTATTTGGAACTCGGTCCGTTCGACGCCCTGGAGATCGACCCCGTTATGATCGATACACTCTGGGTCAGGGGTGGCTTTCCGCGCAGTTTCCTGGCACAGTCGGACGATCTCAGCCTGCAGTGGCGGCGTGATTTTGTCCGAACGTACCTGGAGCGCGACATCGCCCAATTCGGGCCGCGCATACCGGCTGAGACACTTCGCCGCTTCTGGACGATGCTGGCCCACAACCAGGCTCAGATTCTGAATGCCGCCACTCTGGCGCGCGGCTTGGCCGTCGATGGCAAAACGATAGCCAGCTATCTTGATCTTCTTGTTGACCTCTTGCTTGTTCGACGATTGCCGGCCTGGCACCGGAATGCCGGCAAGAGGCTGGTCAAGGCCCCCAAGGTGTATGTGCGCGATAGTGGCATCGCGCATGCTCTGCTCGGTATTCGGGACAAGGAAGCTCTGCTCGGTCATCCGGTCGTCGGACAAACCTGGGAGAGCTTTGTCATCGAAACGCTGATCACTGCGGCGCCTGATGGAACCGAGGCGCACTACTATCGAACCTCCAATGGAACCGAGGTGGACCTTCTCCTCACGATCCCTGGCGGGGAATTGTGGGCGATCGAGGTGAAACGCAGTTCGGCGCCGAAGATTGAGCGTGGTTTTCATTCCGCTTGCGCTGATCTAAATCCGCAGAAGCGATTCTTCGTATATTCGGGCACAGAGCGATTTCCGCTCGACGACAGGACCGATGCGATCAGCGTTGTCGACCTCGCGAAGGAACTTCAAACGGTCAAGTAGAGGCCAACTCGCGAAGCAGAGAATGCAGTTGCCGAGGGGGAGGCCGAATAATCCCAAAATCAAGCGATGGTTTGCAAGCACAGCGCCCAGCGCTTGAATCCGCTCGAATCTGTTGAAGGAACTAACCTACCCGAAGCTCGTCCTTGCGACCAGATTCGTGCCGTCGCTTCCTCAGGGAGTGGCATGTTGGACGGCGCGCGTTGCCCATCTCTCCCACAACTTGTGTTCGGTGAGGAGCTTGATGTAGATACCTCCGACCACGGATCGTGCCTGGAAACCGACCTCACGGGCGGAGACGGTGTCATACCAATCGGTCATCGGCACGCGGTCTGTTGTCTGGTTGAGAAACTCGAAGATCGGATGCACGATGGCATGGAAATCTGCAGAGTTGCGGGCTAGCGCTGCAGACCAGATACTCCAGTCCAACTTGGTGTACGTCTCGCGATTGTCCAAGGGCAGTCCAAATCGATTCAGGTGCGTTTTGTAGAACGCGATTTCCTGTTCGGCAACTTCGGCAGGGAACAGATGGAGTTCGAGGATGTTGTCCCAGACGAGATTGTATTTTTGGCTCCAGGTGTTGGGTTTATCGAAAGCCAGGCGGTAGTGATTTCCATCTTTTGCCAGCGAGATCCATTTGGCAGCCATGGATCTGGCGGCAGTTCCATACTGCGCTGCGGCTTTGTGGTCGCCGAGTTTTTCGGCCAGTTGGGAGTAAGCGGCCAATGCCTCGATGGCCTTGATGGAAAGGTTTGTATTGTGCGCGAGATGGCCGGCGAAATCATCAGTGCACAACTGATTCTCTGGGTCGAAGCCCTTGGCAAGAAGGTATTCAGCCCACTTTGTAAGCAGCGGCCAATAGCGAACGGCAAAGTCGGTGCTGTGCTCGATGTGCGTGATCGCAGCGACCAGGAGAATCACATTGCCGGATTCTTCGACCGGCATTTGATCCTCCTCGGTGACTTCGCCTCCGCCATAGAGCTGACCGTTTGCGAGTGGATAGACACCGAGGTCGTGGGGCGCGAAAGGAAATTTCCAGCGGGCGGTCTTCGCATAGCGAAGGACGGGCTCCAACTGGGCCTCAACCAACTTCGGATTCAGGAAGAGGAACATAGGTGCCGATGGATAGAGAACATCCACCGTGGAGATCGATCCGTTGCTGAAGCTCTCCTTGGGCATGAAGAAAGGAATGCCGTCGGAGTCCTCCACCAGTTTGTGGGCACCGATTGCCTGTCGAAATGCAAGCGTGGCAATGGCGGCATATTCGGGGCCTCCAGCTTCTGCCAAGTCATGCTCTAGGTCGGCGTCATACTGCGCGGCGCGTATCTTCAATGGCTCAAAGTCGCGCTCGGCACCTTTGAGCAACGCGCTGAAAGTTGGGAATTCCGCACGCCAGTATGGCAGGAGCTTCTGTTGCATATATTCAAGTGAGTAAATATCGTCGTAGCCCACCAGAACGTGACGGTTCACCTCGGTCTCACCGACGGAGCCAAGATGCAAAACAATGTTCAGGGCCGGAGCCGATGGATGATTAGTTTGCGGCATGCGCGGTTGATCCAAGTCGTCTTCGAGAGGAATGTGTCCCGTTGAGATGAAGTGGCTACGATAGGCCTGGTTTCCAGCAGCAATTTCAGCGGCTCCTGCCGCGCTCGGGACGGCAAGGTAGAAGTATCCCCAGTTGATTCGCAAATCATCCCCATATTGCTCAAGCGCGGGCTGCTTTGAAGTGCCGACGCGGAGTAGATGGAGACCGTCTATCTCCGCTCGCGACCAAACGACCGACTCGTCGGGCCTGTTCGTTGCGATCGCACCGTCGATATCAAGGTAGATGGATACCTCGTGATGAGCCCTGTCACGAGACTTTACTTCCCAGCTGAGGTATGTAACCGGCCGCGCCATCATTTTGAGATCTTCAGGAAACGCCGGTGTCAGAAAAGTGAGACTCATCTCAATCTCGGAACTTTGCATGGTAACGACAGTGCGAGTTGGAGTGATCTTTCGATGGGTTTCTTCCAATGCCGGGATCGCGCGATCCGCATCGCCGAGATATCGATAAGTCTTTCCGTCGACGCGAACCAACCCATTGAGTTTTTGAGGGACTCCCGTCCAATGCTTGGTGGGCCCGTCGGTCAGTCGATCTGCCGTGGACCAAATACTGAAATAGGGGTCATGCACGATAAGAGGAGTCGCCGGGGCCCGTAGAGCCGCTGCTGTGTCCTGCTGTGCCATGGCTGCGCTAGACGTGGCACAGAAAAGAACTACGGTGATCGCCTTGTTTATCCTTGAATTCTTCATTGTGCTATTCCTTCGAGCTCTTGAGACATGGTGTCGGTGGTCCGGTTGAATTATCTTCGGCACGATAGTGCACTCCGCCCTTATCCGCAGGGAGTTAACACGCACCGGCAGAGCACTAGGCCTTGCATTGGGGGAATGCTGTCACGCGAAGCTTTGCGGCTGCGTATGGAATAAGCGTGATGGTCTCTTCGGGCTCATCGCTGACGATAGGGCTTTGCGGAGGTGGACCTGCTGCGCCGTCTTCTGCGCGCCAATTGTCGATCTTTCGCGCTTTCACACTGAGTTGGATTGGCGTGCCTTTGCGGGTGAATGGGTTTCCGACAGGCTTCGTTTCAGTGACGGAGAGGCTCTCGGCGGGCGAATCGGCATTAACGATCAGTGCATAGTTCCATGGGGTGGTTGGAAACACCTGCCAGTCGGCCG